>Ga0316193_10000250_pt1 | contig 31814 bp, 32 predicted proteins | sample MerIslsedime2_MG_FD_207735 | JGI IMG/M metagenome (GOLD analysis project Ga0316193, IMG submission 207735) | Coastal sediment microbial communities from Maine, United States - Merrow Island sediment 2 | ecosystem: Environmental > Aquatic > Marine > Coastal > Sediment | place: USA: Maine... | reverse complement strand
TTGTAACGGCAATTTTGCCCGTCGAGATATTCCGCCAGAGCTTTCGTAGCTTCGAGATTGTGTGCACAGTCCGTCAGTACCTCGCGTCCCTTGATCCGGTGAACGCTGAGGCGGCCGGGCCAGCCCAGCCCATCGAGTGCTACCTGAACTCGGGATGGTTCGAGCGAACGTATCAAGCCGGCGTTCGCGGCTACCAGAGCCAGCGCCAGGGCAAGCTCCAGGTTGTCCATCTGAAAGGCTCCCGAAAGGGGCATGCGGACAATCGTCTCGCAACCGTCCCACCTCATCGCGATCCGTCCCCCGCCCACATCCGTGCACCTGACCAGCGATCGTGCATGCCGTGCTGCCGGCGCTCCGAGCCCGGCCACCAGATCATCATCCACCCCGGCCCCGATCACCGCACTTTCGGCAGCCGCCAATGCGCGCCCCTTGTCTCGGGCGATTTCAGCTGGTTCGGCGCCGAGCCATCCGGCATGATCGCTCCCGATATTGGTGAGACCGGCAATGGAGCTTTCAGCCAGCCGGGTGGCGTCCCATGACCCGCCCATCCCGGCCTCGAGAACCGCCACATCAACCTGCGCTTCAGAAAAGATGGAAAAGGCGGCGGCTGTCAAAGTTTCAAAGTAGGTGAGGTCCGGAAACTCATCAAAACGGCCAATCGCCGATCCGAGCACGGTCTCGTCAACCGGAGCGCCATCCAGTCGCACCCGCTCCTCGACCCGCAGGAGGTGGGGTGACGTGAAGAGACCTGTCCTGAGACCGTGGCTGCGGAGCACGGCGTCGAGCATCGCTGCTGTCGAGCCTTTACCATTGGTGCCGACAACCAGGATCGAGGGAAAGTCGGACTGCGGCTCACCGAATTCCGCGAGTACCCGCTGTAGCTCGTCCAGCCGCGGGCGGATCCGACCCTGCGGACGGTTCTTGAGAATCACCGCAGCATCGAAAGGCATCGGGCGACGGTGTCCTTGAGCTCGGGTCGCGGAACAACCATATCCAACATGCCGTGCTCGAGGAGGAACTCGGAGCGCTGGAAACCCTCGGGCAGCGTCTGGCGGATGGTCTGTTCGATCACCCGCGGACCAGCAAACCCGATCAGAGCCCCCGGCTCAGCGATATTGAGGTCGCCGAGCATCGCGTAACTCGCAGTCACGCCGCCCGTGGTCGGATCGGTGAGCACCGAGATAAATGGGAGATGCTTGTCTCGCATTCTCGCGAGCGCCGCCGATACCTTCCCCAGCTGCATTAACGACAGGATCCCCTCCTGCATGCGCGCGCCGCCCGAGCATGAGACGATGATCAACGGCAGCCGGCGATCGAGGCAGCGTTCGACGGCGCGCGTCAGCTTCTCACCGACCGCGGAACCCATCGACCCGCCCATGAATCCATACTCCATGGCCGCAATGACCGTCGGAATCTTATTGATCTCGCCCTGAGCGACTACCACGGCGTCCGAGCCGTTGAACTTCTTGTTGTAAACCTTGAGCCGGTCCGAGTAGGGCTTGGAGTCGACAAAGCCGAGCGGATCGGACGAACGGATCTTGCCAAAAAGACGCTTGTACTTTCCGTTGTCGAAGAACATTTTGAGGCGCTGATCGGCCGAGATCCTGAAATGGTAACCGCAGCGCGGGCAGACGTGGTGGTTGCCGGTCACCTCGCGGTGATAGAGAATCTCTCTGCAATCGGAACACTTGATCCACAGACCCTGAGACCTGCTCTTGTTGTTGGCCATCGATAGCTCCGTCTCTTCGCGACCACTTTCGTCCCGGTCGGTTGTCACGGTGTCGGGTGGTCGGCCCTCAATACGTCAACACCGGCATCGCTGAGATTGGCTCCGCGATGATAAAGCCCTTAACTTCCCGACTCGTCACCTTCGAGGTCGTTGGGGATCCCGAGTCGCTGGCAGGCTGCGTCGTACATTTGCCTTGCGGCCTTCTGCGCGTTCTGCAGCTCGGCAATCTTCTCCTTGACCTTTCCGAGTTCAACCTGGATCTGTCCCTCGAGGTCCTGAATTTCCGTTCTCGTCTGTTCGAGTGCATCTTCGTAGAATTTCTTCTGGGCATCTGTCAAGCCGGACATGTTTCCCCCCATGGTCTATTGGAGTCGGAAGGGCACCCGGATGGTAACCCACACCCGGACTTTGACCCCACCCTTGGTCGCAGGTTTGTAGCGCCACTTGTAGATCGCTTCTTCAGTCGCCTTCTCGAAGCCGAAATTTCGGCCTTCGACCTTGGTTATTCGAACCTCCTCCACCGCGCCATTGATTCCAACAAGCGCTTCGGCCGCCACCACCCCGGAAGCACCCATCCTCTCCGCTGCCGGTGGGTATTTCGGCGGTTCCTGGTAGATCATCACCGGAGGCTCGACGCCCGGGCCCGGGACAACGATGTCTCCCTCTCGGACCGACGGGGTTGGTGTCGGCGGGATAGGTGTGGCCGTCGGTGGCGGTGAGGTCGGCGTCGGTGTTGGCGTCGGGGTGTCGGTCGGAAGGGGCGTCGGGGTGTCGGTCGGCGTCGGTGTTGGTGGAACCGGCGTCGGCGTCGGGAACTCTTCCTCGAGGCGTTTGCGGAGCTCTTCCTCCTGCTTGGTGATCTCCACAGCCGCAACTTCACGAGCTCGCTCGATCAATTCCTGGTCGGACATCAAACCCACGGTCGGTTCCGGCGTTGGGGTTTCGGTGGCCGGTATTGTTATCGGAACAGCCCTCGCACTCGGAGTCGATTCCGGTCCTTTACGACCGAAGAAGAACCAACCCCCAGCTGCAGCTAAAACCACCGCCAATGCACTGAGCGCCATCCACAGCCTCTTCTTGTTACCACCGGCGGCAGCGCTTTTGATCCTGAAACCAGAATCATCAATTCCGGGCCTCGTACTTTTTGACGTCGGCGTTGAGAGGACCTCCTCGAGGTCATCATCCGCCGCAAGCGACAATTCAGGCATTTCCGCTGGCGGTGACCCTGGAGAGGTATCGAGGGACGTCCCGACAGGAGGGGTCGGCGGGGGGGGTTCAGATGGTGGTTCCGGCTGTGCTGGTGGCGCGGGCGCGTCGTCGGCGACCGCCTCGACTTTGCGTCCTGAATCGAGGCTCTCAAGGAATGCCACCAGCGTCGACCGATTGGCGGACCACCCTTTCTTGCGCATGACCTTTTCGAGGTCACGTTTCATATCTTCAGCCGACTGATACCGTTCGTCGCGTTCGGCACTGAGCGCGAGGAATATGATTCGATCGACCTCGGCGTCCACATCGGCGTTCTTCATCGACGGCGCGGTAATGATCGGGTCTCGCACCTGCTCGAGGACCGAAAGCTCGGACGTGCCGGAGAAGACCTTGTCATTGGTCAGCATCTCGAAGAGCACCAGACCGAGCGAAAAGATGTCCGACCTATGGTCGATATCTTTGCCCCACGCCTGCTCCGGTGACATGTACTGGAGCTTGCCTTTCAACGCGCCGGCGCGGGTCTGAGACGCCTTCGAGGCGGCTTTTGCGATGCCGAAGTCACAGAGCTTGATATCGCCATCGAATGAGATGAGGACGTTTTGCGGCGATACGTCCCGGTGAACCAGGCCGAGGGCGCGGTTGTCGAAATCGTGCTTCTTGTGGGCGTAATCGAGAGCCGACGCGAGCAGATTCGTGATGTGGAGCGCGAGCTCGATCGGCATTTTCACATCGCGCTGACGACACTCCTCAAGAATCGACCGAAGATCGTGCCCCTCAATGTACTCCATTGCGATGTAGTGAGAGCGATCGACCTTCCCCAGGTCGTAAATGTGAATGATGTTGTTGTGGTTGAGTTGGGCTGCGAGCTTGGCCTCGTCGATGAACATGCGGACAAACTCGTCACTGTCAGTGAGGTTGCCGAGAATGCGTTTGATGGCAACTGTCTTTTGGAACCCTTCCATGCCCATCATACGGGCCTTGTAAACGTCAGCCATTCCACCGGTGGCGATATGTTCCTCGATGACGTATTGGCCGAATTCAGAGCCTGAAGGCGCGGGGCTTTCGGGCCCTGCAGGCTGCACGATTTCAGGCGGCGGTTTTTTCGCGCGAGACTTTGCGGGTGGCTCGACCGGAGGAGGCGTCGCCGGCCCCGCTTTTTCCTCGGCACCGGGCTCGTGGCCCAGCGGTCCTGATTCCGGCGGTTTGGCGGGAGCCTGTGGGGGCGCCGATTTCTCGGTTTTCAGTGGCGGTGTGGAAGAGGCGACAGGTTGCGCGGCGGGCTCCTCCAAGATCGGCTTTTTTCTGAGCGCGGCGATATCGAGCCCGGACAGCGTGTCCGAAAGCAGCTTATCCACCTCCTCGTCGGTCGACGAGGTCGGGCGCGGCTTTGGCGCCATTTCGGTTTCGAGGATGTCGGCAAGTGCCGCATCGACCGAAGAATCCTCGGCGGATGTTGCGGCCGGCGGTGGTGTCGCGACCTCGGACGGCGCCTGCACCGGCTGTTGCTCGCCCCCCTCCATGTCCGAAAGAATGTCCCCAAATAAATCATCGGAGGTCACGGGAGCCTCGCCGCCCGAAAGGCCGGCGCTGCGGCGAAGCGTTTCGAGCATCTCTTGCGGGATGGCCTGGGTCGCCGCCGGGTTGGGGACGAGCCGAATCAGCTCCTCGACACGCTCGCGAAGAGCATCCGCTCCGAATGGCCGTTCGAGGATGTCCTGGGCGCCGTATCGAACCGCGTCATCTTTTGGGTTTTCTCCACGATAACCGGACATCAGGATCAGAATCGGCGTCGAGCGCAAACCTGCGCGGGCACGAAGTTGGGTGATGGCATCTTCGATCTTCAGATTGGGAAGAACGGAAGTAATGATGACGACTGCTGGCTCGAAGTTTGCGCAACGATTGACCGCGTCATCCATGTTGCCGGCGATTTCAAGATGAAAATCCGGTCCGGCGAGCGCTTTACGCACATGTTCCACGTAACGCGGTTCGTATTCGATGACTAAAATGGTCGCACTCATTGAATCGCCCTCTATCTCTCCGTTGATCGAAGAGTCCAGACCTCATTATCGGTGACGGGTGTGCAAAGTCAACCGAGGCCGACACCTCATGAATATCGCGGCTATAATGCGGTCTCCTCCGTAAGGCCACCGCTGGCTCTCCCTCGGAGGCACAGGGAGGCGTCATGTCGGGTCACAGTAAGTGGAGCACGATCAAACACAAGAAGGGGCGGGCCGACGCCAAGCGCGGCAAGCTCTTTACCAAGATCATCCGTGAGATCACTGTCGCGGCTCGCGAAGCGGGCGGCGATCCGGACAGCAATCCCCGGCTCCGTGCCGCGGTGGCCGCGGCCAAGGCGGCCAACATGCCCGCCGACAACATCAAGCGCGCCATCGATCGCGGCACCGGAGCGCTCGACGGAGTGTCTTACGAAGAGATCAGCTTCGAAGGCTACGGCCCCGGTGGGGTCGCGGTGATGCTGGAGTTGCTCACCGACAATCGCAATCGGACAACTCCGGAGATCCGCCACCTCTTCACGAGGTACGGGGGAAATCTGGGGGAGAACGGCTGTGTGTCGTGGCTCTTCACCCGCAAGGGCATGATTCTGGTCCTGCGCTCAGACGAAGTTGACGAAGACGAGATCATGGAACGGGCACTCGAAGCCGGAGCCGAAGATCTCGACACAGACGACCCCGACTATTTCCGCATCTACACCTCTCCCGATGAGCTGCACATCGTCAAAGAGATGCTCGAGGCCTCGGGACTGGTGGTCGAGGCAGCGCAGATGGAAATGGAACCGTCGAGCACCACCCGCCTGGAAGGCAAAGCCGCGCAACGGATGATCCATTTGATGGAGGCCTTCGACGACCACGACGACGTGCAAAACGTGTGGGCCAACTTCGACATCGACGACGAAATCCTGGCTGAAGGCTGATCCGGGGACTCCATGGGCGTCCGCGTTCTCGGCATCGATCCCGGTTCCAGAGCCACTGGTTGGGCGTTGGTGATCGCCGAGGGAAATCGTTACCGGCTCGACAGGGCAGGCGTTGTCCGGCCACGCGGCGACCACCGGCATGGACGGCTGGCCGATCTTCAGCGCCGCCTCGCAACTGTTGTCGGGGAGGTGGCTCCCGACTGTGCCGCGGTAGAGTCCTCGTTTTCGGGCCTCAACCCAAAGACTGGTCTCGCGCTTGCCGAAAGTCGGGGCGTGATTCTGGCGGTGCTTGGCGGACTCGATCTCGACGTCTCGTCGTACAGTCCCGCCGAGGTCAAATCTGCGATCGTCGGCCACGGACGGGCCGAAAAACAACAGATCAACTATATGGTGGTGCGACTTTTAGCCCTTGAAAACAAACCGCCCAGTGACGCTGCGGACGCCATGGCAGTGGCCCTCACCCACATCCACCTCGGGGCATGGAAAACAACTCGTTGACGCCCTCTGGGGCACATGCTACGATGCCCTGCCTTTCATTCTCGAATGGGGCATGACATACCGAATTGGCGCGGAGCAATCGGCCGCAAGGCAAGGCGTTTCGAGCCAAGGCGGAACGGAAACTGGATGGGTTTGGAACTCATCCCCGCCTGAAGACTCTAACCAGGAGGAGGCATAGCCGTGACTGGACAGGTAGCAGAGTATTTTCGCCAAGGTGGGATCTTCATGTACCCGCTTCTTTTCTTCTCGGTGCTGGCTGCAACCGTAGCTATTGAGCGGTTCATCGTCTTTTCGAAGGCGAAGCTCAACGTCAGCGATTTCTTGACCAAGATCCGCAAGGCATTGCTGGTCAATCGGAATGTCAAGGAAGCGATCAAGATCTGCGAGCAGAGCAAGGGCCCCGTGGCCTCGGTCATGAAGGCCGGTCTGCTGCGCTATGGCCATCCCCGTGAGGACATCGAAAAAACGATCGAGAACGCCGCGCTGTATGAGCTCGATCGGCTGGAGAAGCGTCTCGGTGTGTTGGCGACCACCGCCAACGTGGCACCGATGCTTGGCTTCCTCGGTACTGTCGCCGGTATGATCAAGTCATTCGCGACACTCGCCGAGCAGGGCCTCACCAACCCCGCAGCCGTCGCCGTCGGCATTTCAGAGGCGCTGATTACCACCGCCACCGGTCTCATCATCGCGATTCCCGCTCAGCTGGTCTACAACTGGTACACCACCAAGATCACCCGCTTTGTGCGCGACATCGAGACCGCCTCGAACATGCTGGTCGAGACCTTCACAGAGATGGACAGCCAGCGTTACGGTTCGGGAGGCGAGGGCCAGGCCTAGAAGGGAGCCCGCAGATGGCACTCATCCGCGGTAGAGAACGCAAAGCTGCAGGACAGATCTTCACGGCCTCGATGGCGGACATCGTGTTCTTGTTGTTGGTCTTCTTCATCCTCACCTACAAGGTCGAGGTGGACCGGACGAAAATGGATCTCCCTGACACCTGGATTCGGAGCAAGGTTCCCGAAAAGGCAGCCGTGATCTCGATCGCTCCGCCGGATGACATCACCGCACCGTTGACGGTTCGGGTTTCGACGGGCGAAGAGATGTCGCTACCGGTCAGTACCACCGAGGAAGTCGTCACATTTGCTTCCACTGAGGTGGCGCGGGATCCGAACAAAGAGTTCATCATCAAGGCAGATGAACAGGTGCCATACGAGCACGTCGATGCGGTGCTCGATGCACTGAAACAGTCCAAGGTCAAAAACATCTTTCTACTGTCCGAACAGAAGACCGTGAAAGATTAGGCGGGGGCGACCATGAGGATCAAAAAGAAAGAAGTCCAGTCCGAGATCTTCACCGGGTCAATGGCCGACATCTCCTTTTTGTTGATCATCTACTTCATGATCACGTCGGCGTTCTCGGCCGATCGAGGCCTCGACTTCGCCCTTCCCGAGGACACCGACACGCCCGAGATCAAACAGGAAGACTCGATTGATGTCCACGTCCTGCGTGGTGGTTCGATCGAGATAGATGGCAACGGCACCCCGCTTGAAGGACTGCTTCCCTATATTCTCGAAAAGCTCAAACAGAATCCCGAAAAACCGGTGATTCTGCGCACAGATCCCGATGCGACCTATGGCGACATGATCCGGGTCTTCGACACGCTGCGTACGGCTAGGGATGAGTGGACGGATGTCGACGGCCGGGCAATCCATATGGACGTCCACGGAAAGCCGCTGACGGAGATTCAGACGATCTCAATCCCGACCCGGCGTGAGATCGAGAACCTGTGGTCGATGCTCGGGATCCAGTGAAGGGGGAAGCCATGAGCGATTCTCCAAAAACCGCGCCGAAGAAAAACGACGACAAGCTGCCGATGACCACAGCCGAGATGCTGGCCCTCGAGGCGGGGCAGGACAAAAAGGTAGCGCGGTGGTCGCTGGGTATCGCGATCATTTTCCACGTCATCATCTTTGCCATGCATTGGCCATCATTTGCCGGCGGCCTCTCCGATGCCAAGGAGAAGAGAAGCAAGATCTACGTGGTCAAGCAGGTCAAGTTCAAACAGCCGCCACGGCGAGAAATGCAGCAGATCCCGAAACCCAAGACCCAGAAGGTCCCGATTCCCGATCCGACGCCCGACGAGCCGGAGCCGGTTCGGGACCAGGATCCCGATGAGGACGTCGATTTCATCCCGGATGACAACCTGGTTCTCGGAGTTCCTGATGCTCCGCCTCCGCCCGAGCCCGAAGGTCCGATCCGCTTCGTCGTCGGTGGGAACATCACCGAACCGAAGAAAATCAGTGGGCCCAATCCGGTCTATCCGGAGGCCGCTCGCAGAGCGCGCATCCAGGGCGTTGTGGTGCTCGAATGCGTGATCGGTAAGAGCGGGGATGTTCAGAGTGTCAAAGTCCTGCGGGGGCTCCCGCTTGGATTGACCGAGACCGCGGTGGATGCCGTCAACAAATGGAAGTTCGAGCCGTCGACCCTCAACGGGAAGCCGGTGGAGGTTCTTTACATCCTGACGGTGCGGTTCAACCTGCAGTAACCCTGCACCATGTCGCTGCAAGGATCTTTGAGCGAGCTTCCGCTGCCGGACGTCATTCAACTCGTGAGTGTCTCAGGTAAAACGGGTGCGTTCGAAATCCGCGGCGATGAAGCAGAGGGAAAGATTTTCCTCCGCGATGGCCAGATCGTGGATGCCCTGGTCGGGCGTCTCCGCGGCGACAGCGCAGTTTACGAGATGGCCATCTGGTCCCAGGGCACCTTCTCATTCAACCCCGGCGAGGAAGCGGACCAGGTCACCATCCATATGTCCAACGCCAGCCTCATGATGGAGGCAGCCCGCCGACTCGATGAATGGCGAGTGCTTTCGAGAAAGATCCCCTCATTGGATCTCGTGCCCTACTTCACTTCGCGGGAGCGGGGAGCCGACCAGGTGACCCTCAGCCCGCAAGAGTGGATACTTGTCACCCGTATCGACGGTGAATTCACCATCGAAGAGATCGCCAACGAGCTTAAATGGGCGCCGTTCGACGTATCAAAGCTTCTCTTCGGGATGATCACCACAGGGCTGGTGGCTCTCGGGAGTCCAGGGAATGCCGGCGGCGGCATCCAACGATGGCAGACCGGACCGAACCCGGTGACGTTGCTCGGCCTGGCAGAGAAGATCCGCTCGGTGGCACTCGACGTTGTCGGTTCGGGGGGTGAACGGACGATCGAAAAGCAGTACACTTCAGCGCGAACCCTGATAGAACGCGGTGAGGGTTTCAATGCTCTCCGAGAGATGGTGGAGCAACATACCAAGGCAATATCGCTGCTCAAGGGTTCCGACACGGCGGCGATGTTCGATGAACAGGTCAGACCGTTGCTCGGAGAAGTGCAACAATCATAGGTCAGATTGCGTTACAACAACTGGAGGCACAGAAAATGAAATCGAGGGTCAGCCGAGCGACGATCGCAGGAGCAGCAGCATTGTTGTTGCTGGCGGCGGCGCTGCCGGCGCACGCGGAATGGAACAAAGGCCTCGAGGCCTACAAGTCAAAAGACTGGGCGAACGCTGTCAGGGAGTTCGAGGAGGTCACCAAGACCAACCCGGATTATGCGGGCGCCTACTACATGCTGGGTGTTTCACAACGTGCTCTTGGCCAGCTGAGCCCGGCCATTGCCAGCCTCCGCAAATCGGTGGAACTCGACGGCAGCCAGGCCTCGTACAAGATCGCTCTCGGCCAGGCGCTCCTGCAGGCAGATCAATACCAGAATGCCTATGAGCTATTGAAGCCTCTCAGCATGAGTTCGATGGAGGCCTCACATCGCTCGAGCTACGCCCTCCTCTTCGGCCAGGCCGCTACCAAGACAAATCGGCCGGGCGAGGCGATCGGCGTCCTGACGACCCAAGCGCGCGCAGACTCGAGAAACTTCCGTCTGCAGCAGGCTCTAGGCGCTGCATATACCGGCAACGGCGACGAGGCCAAGGCGTTTGAGGCGTATAAAAAGGCTTTCGACCTCAACCCCAAGGATGGCACCAGCGCCCGCAACGCGGTCAAGGCTGCGATATCGGTCGCCCGGCGCTCGAGTTCGAACTCGAGCAAAAGCAATTATTACAGCCAGGCTGGTCAGATCGCGGACCGGTTGGCCAACAGCTCCCCGACATTCGAGCACCAGCTCCTCGCGGGTGAGGCATGGCTTGGAGCCAAGCAGTATCAGAAGGCACAGGGCTGGTTTGACAAGGCCCGGGCCCAGAAGTCCAACAGCGCCATCGTCTACTATTACCTGGCGCAGTGCAAAACACAGAGGAATCAGCTCAACCCGGCGCTGGCGGATCTCCAGCAGGCGTTGAAGATCGGCGCCTCCGGAAAGCTGCGCAACCAGGTATACAACCAGGGCGGATTCATCTATGACAAGAAAAAAGACTACAACAACGCCATCAGCTGGTATCAGGAGGCGGGCAACCAGTCGATGGTGCGCCAGATGGAGGACAAGAAGGGCAAAGCGGCCCAAAACGTCGCGGCTGAAAGAGAATGCGCCGAATTCAAAAGGAAAATTGACGCCCTGCGACTCCAGGTCGATGAGCTCCAGAAGATCGGCGACAATGACAGCGCGCAGCAGTTGTTGGAGCAGCTGCCCGCACTCGAAAAGGACTACTCCGACCGCTGTCGTTGAAGTTCATTTGTCCACGTCAATTTGTGTTCACAGCGCAGCCTATCGGCTGCGCTTTTTTTGGCCGCATATCTCACCGGGTTCGTTAGTTTTCGGTGGCGTCTGCGGCGTGCCGTGCGAGCGTGATGACGGCCGCGAGCAGGGGCAGGAAAACACTGGTCGCAAGCTGCAGAACGAGAATGCTCGGTGGAATCGACATCGCCGACAAGCCGAGGGCCGAGGAGAGCTTCGAAAGGCCCGACACCGTCGCGAGAGAGCCCACCACCGAGAGGATCCCGGCGACAACCCCGGGAATCGCGACAGCGACCAGGAAGGGACCGCGAATCGTGCCCTCGGTGGCACCCACGAGACGCATGATGGTCACCTCATCGGCATGTCGATACAGCTCGAGATGAACCCACACGGCAGCGAGTAAGACTGCACCCGCCAACAGTACAAAGCTGACCACACCCACGATCAGTGCGAGACGACGTGCAACCTGTCCAAGGGTCTGCTGGATCGAAGAGCGAGGACCGATGGCGAGGACTTCCGCCCGATCCTCGAGCTCTGTCACCGATTCAGGATTATCGGTCAGGATCTCGAGAAGCGGGGGCAACGTGGCGTCGCCGGAATCCATCAGGTCTTTGAGGTAGGGAAACCACCTTTGCAGGCGCTCGGCAAGGTCGCTGCTCGACACCTCCGAAACGACCCAGTCCGGATGGTCAGACGCAAGTTCGGCGATCCAACGTCGCCGTTCACTCCCCTCCATCTGTGGATGCAGCAACACCGCCACGGAACTCTTCTGGCCGGAGAGGCCTGCAACCGGACCCAACCACTGGTGGAGAGTCAACCCAACCCCAGCAAGAGAAATCGGCACCCCAAGGACGAGTGCCAGGATCACGCTGACCGCTGCGCGTTCACGCAAGACAACGAGGCCTTCGGCGATGGCGTGCCGGATCACGGCGGCCACATCCCGTCGTAGTGAATTTGACCCTGATGGAGAACCAGAGTCCGGGCGGGGATCGATTCGAGGATGGCGTGATCATGGGTGGCCACCAGGACCGTCGCCCCCTGGTAATTGATGTCGCATAGGAGACTCAAAAGCTCGGAGGCGAGGTCGGCGTCGAGATTGCCGGTTGGCTCATCGGCGAGAATCAATCGTGGCTGGTAGGCAAGGGCTCGGGCGATCGCCACACGTTGCTGCTCTCCTCCCGAGAGCGCATCCGGAAAGGCCGCCTGTCGATGTTGCAGACCGAGGCGCCGGAGCACTTTCATCGCCCGGCGATGGGCCTCGCGAGGGGCAATGCCATGGATGCGCAGGACAAAGGTGATGTTCTCGAGCACGGTCTTGCGCCGCAGAAGTTTGAAATCCTGAAAGATGACACCGATCTTGCGGCGCAACAGCGGTAACTGAGCTCGCACCATCTCGTCGATCCGTCGACCCGCAACCCACACCTCGCCCTCGGTCGGATGTTCGGCTGCGTAGAGCATCCGCAGCAGCGTCGTCTTGCCGGCGCCCGACGGTCCGGTCAGAAAAACGAACTCACCGGCATCGACCTGGAGATCGAGAGCATCGAGGATGGTACGCCGCTCGTATTCCTTGGAGACGGAACGAAGGCGGATCACGGGCTAGAAAGCGCTCGCATCAACGCTTTTCGGGCTGGCTCGCGCCGCTGGCAGTAATCCCTCACCACACCCTCCGGAAGCTCGAATTGTATCATTGGGCTCATGACCGACGTGGGCTCCCTCACAGGCATCGGCGACGATCGTGCCATGATCCTCGAAGCCGACGGCGTGCACATGCTCTTTGGCTTTGGCCCGCAAAAAAACGCCAGGCCGCCGGAGAAGCGCATGCGACAGGTTATGGCAGACCCGGGAATTCGGGTCAGCGCCATCCGCTGGGGCGAACAAATTCATGGCCGGGTTGTGGCATCCCTGGCGGCGGAGTCCGGTCACACCCTCGAAAACGCCGCCTGTGTTGGACGTTGCGACGCGCTGATGACCGCCGACGCCGGCGTCGGACTGGTGGTATGGACAGCCGATTGTGTGCCGATTCTGATCCACGGCGATGGGGTGGTTGCCGCTGTCCATTCCGGGTGGCGAGGGTCGGTCGCCGATGTTGCAGGAGCGGTTGTGCGTCGTTTCGTCGTCGAGTACGGCGTGCCGCCGAGCAACCTCAAGGCCGTGCTCGGACCGGCAATCTCCGGGCCCCGGTATGAGGTCAGCGGGGAGGTCATCGACGGTTTCCGCGCATTCGGTCTCGATGAGCAGCGCTGGCGCAGGGGAAATGAGATCGATCTCAGGTTCTTCCTGTCCACCCGGCTCGAAGATCTCGGTCTCGAGCCGGAAAATATTGAAATCGTCGGACCCTGCACCGCGTCAACGCCGGGGCTGGCATCCTATCGTCGAGATGGTAGCGACGCCGGCCGCCAGTGGTCGATGGTCTACCGCGCGGCCTGACGCTGTCGAAGCTGGCCGCACGCAGCCGCGACGTCCTCGCCTTTCGACCAACGTACCGTCACCGTCAACCCAGCATCCCGCAGACCGGCGGCAAAACGATCGACCACCGCAGCGGCCGGCCGCCGAAGGTCCGGGAAGTGCTCTCGATCTTCGTTGAGCGGAATTACGTTGACTTTGGCGGGAATGCCGCGGATGAGACGAGCTGTGGACCGGGCATCGTCCTCGGCGTCGTTGAATCCATCGATCAGCACATACTCAAAAGTGATCCTCCGACCACGCTCCAGGGGGAACTCTCTCAAGGCCTGCATCAGGTCGGTCAGAGGGTAGCGGTGGGCAATCGGCATGATGTGGGCCCGGCGGTCCTGGTCGGGAGCATTCAACGAGACAGCCAACTTCGGTCGCTTCTCGAGCCCGGCGAGCCAGCGAACCCCGGGGAGGATGCCAGCTGTGGAAACGGTGATTCGTTTCAAACTCACCCTCTCGGAAAGGACTGCGAGCGCTGGACCGAGATTTCCGGTGTTGAGCAGGGGTTCCCCCATGCCCATGAAGACGATATTGACGCGCTCGACCTCGTCATCGAGACGACGCAGCATGATACGGTATTGGCCGACGATTTCTTCCGGACGTAGGTTCCGGCCCGCGCCGATAGCGCCGGTGACACAGAAAGTACAACCAACCGCACACCCGGCCTGTGACGACAGGCAGAAGGTCGCCTTGGCCCCCTCGCGCATCAATACGCCCTCGACGCCGACACCGTCCGAGAGGCCGAAGAGGTATTTACTTGAACCATCGGAGCTCTCGACCACCTGCAGCACTTCAGGCTCCTCGATGCTGAAGTAGGTGCCGAGGTCTCGACGCAGGGCGAGCGGTAGATTGGTCATGTCGCCAAAGGTCGAAGCATTGCGGTCGATAATCCATTGAGCAACCTGCCGGCCGCGGAATTCGCGGTCGACATGAGGCGCGATCAACTCAGTGATCTCGACTGATCTCCTGCCCACCAGATTTGTTCTATTGTCCATAACCCAAGCAGCGGTTCACGTCTTCGGGTCACTGTCCGGTTGAGACGGCGGGGGCGGCAGGCTCTTCGCGGGTGAGCGGTGGCGTCCAATAGAAATCCCGATCGAAGACAAAAACCGGGCGTCTTCGACGCCGATCCGATATTCCGCCGTTGAGGAGTCCTCGTTGACGTGAAGCCGCATGGTGCCGCGGCCAACCTCCACTGAACCGTCCTCTCCGCATACCAGAGAGGTCTCGAGCATCATCACTGCCTGCCAACCGTCCTCGTGCAGCTCCTCGAGGCACTCCCGCACCTCGTCCGAGCGTACGACCGTTGCGTGCAGGGCTTTGCCCAGCCTTCGCAACAGCTCATGCAGCCTCTGGGTGCGCGATTCTTCCATCGTCCTCCGCCTGAACAACCTCTCATCCAGGCCATGTCTTCCCATCCTACCTTATTGTCCGCGACCGTGACCTTTGCTAGCGTTGCCTCATGGAGTTGGCGGCCAACCTCCCGAAACCCTGGATTCGCAACCAGATTTTGCCCGGCGATGCCTCTTCTCGACGCTACGCCAGGCTTTGGGATCGTCGTGACCAGACTGCAATGCTTGTCTCCTATCCGAAGAGCGTCCGAGGCCAGATGAGCCGGGATCTCGAGGTCCGGGACTGGTGTGCCGAGCACGGCTTGCGGGTGCCCGCTCTTCTCGACCATGATCTCAACAAAGGGTGGGCGGTACTCGAGGATTTTGGGCCCACCGACGCGGAAAGCACGTTGCAGGACGCTCCGCCTGGCACCCGGCAAGAGTTCGGGCTTCAATTCATCGCCCCTCTGGTACGTCTCGCGGGATTACAGCCGACCAACTTGCCGGCGTGGAACCCTCCCTTGGGTCGTGCACGCCTGCGCTGGGAACTGGCCGGCTTCGAGCTCTGGTTTCTTCGTCACCACCTCGAGATAGTGCCGTCCCCGTCTGTTGGCCTCTGGCTCGATGAGCTTGCCGCATCCATCGCAGGACATCCGAGACGCGTTTGTCACCGCGACTACCACCTCAACAATCTCTTCCTTCTCGCGAACGGTTCGGTTGGCTTAATTGATTACCAGGACATTCTGGTCGGACCGGACACCTACGACGCAGTGTCACTCCTTGGTGAGCGAGGGATGCCGCGGGTGCTCGCAGAGATAGAGAGGAGTCAGATCCAGGCGTCGTGGGCTGCGGAAACCAATGCGCAACCTGGCTGGTCAGATCGATGGCGTTTGGTGAGCGCGCAGCGGGGTCTCAAGGTCCTGGGCACCTTTGCGAGACTCGGCGCTGGTGGCGCAGACGAATATGGACCGTGGGCGGAGGACCTGGTTCGCCAGATCGCGCCTGAGCTGGCCGCATTGGAAGCTCCTTCAGAGTTGGTGGACCTTCTGCTAGACTTGTCGCGACGTCGGCATCCAGCGGGTGATTTCTAAGGTCACGAGGCGGCGCCGACCTAGGAGGTCGAAATGTTCGGAAGTTTGGGTCTTCCTGAGCTCTTGATTTTGCTCGCGATCGTCGTCCTTATTTTCGGTGTGAACAAGCTGCCGAAACTCGGCAAGGGCCTCGGTGAAGGCATTCGCAACTTCAGGAACTCGGTGCGTACCGAGGAAAAGAGTGGCTCGGAAGAAAACGAGCAGGGCACGGCCAAGGACGCCAACGACGCGTAAAACCCCGCCCGGCGCCTGGGTGGGCATTCTGCGGGCGAGATGGACACTTCCTGTTATTCTGAAATAGCATGGTTGTCGACACCTCTCCGACTTCGCCGGGCGTCCGCTGCATCAGCAGCGCCAAGCTCGCACACTTTTTGAAGCGCGAGCACCGGTCATCCACGGTCGCCGATCTCGACCTCAACCGAATATTTCGCGAGCTACTCCACCGCGCCAATGATTTCTTGCCGTCGGAGGCGGGAACCATTTATCTGGACGACCCTTTGGATACCGACGAAGACAACAACAGGCTCTCGTTGGTGGTGATTGCCGGCTTCGGGCCGAAGTCCGAGGATCTCATGGAGGAGAGATTCAGCTCCAGCAAGGGGATCATCGGTGAGGTCTATCGAACCGGCAGCCCATACTCCTGTTCTGAACCACTCGCCGATCCGATCTTCCGAAGTGGACCAGGACTCCGAATCGGTTTCAATATCGACTCTGTCGTCGGAGCACCTCTCGAGGTCGAGGGACGAACGATCGGTGTGATCGAGCTCATCAACCATTCGAGCGGCAAGGGTTATTCGGAAGCCGATCTTTCCCTCCTTGGGATTTTTGCCCAGACCATTTCCCTCTCGGTGGTCAACGCTATCGATGCCCAGCGGGCAAAAGAAATCGCCAAGCGCGACGAGCTCACCCAGCTCTATAACGATCGATATCTCCACGGCAGCCTGTCGAAGATCATCGATGAGGCGGTCACCAACGGTTCCGAGTGCGGCGTGATCTTCCTCGATCTCGACCACTTCAAAGAAGTCAATGACACCCATGGCCACCTCGTCGGAAGCCAGCTGTTGTCTGAGGTCGGTGCGACTCTCAAACAGATTATCCCTGGCGAAGGGTTGGCCGCGCGGTATGGTGGCGACGAATTCGTCATCGCCCTGCCGGGCGCCGGGCGCCAGGAGACCTTCTGGGTGGCCGAGACTGTTCGCCAGAACATTGCTGATCGGGCTTTCGTGGTCAGCGCCGACCCCGAGAACTCGGACGGTGTGCCGAACATTCGCATCGAAGGCGTCGTGACCTGCTCGATCGGAATTGCGACCCTACAGTCCGACATCATGCCCGAACTCAGCGCCGAGAACCGTAACTCCAAAAATGCCAAAGATCAGCTCCTTCGCAAGGCCGACACGTGCATGTACGCAGCCAAAGAGCTTGGCCGGAATCGCACGGTTCCATACTGGGAGCTCGCCCGCAAGCTCGCCGCCGGCATGGAGTGACCCGACCATTCCGGGAAGATCTTCAGCACTGATCCGGTTTTTCACCACGAGAAGGCTCTTTGAGGAGGACTGAGGTGGTGGAAACGTCGGCTCGGGCGCAGAAGATCGAGGACGCCCTTCGCGACAAGCTGGAGGCTCAACATGTGTCGGTCATCGACCAGAGCTCTCTCCACGAGGGCCACCTCGGTGCGCAAGGCGGCGGCGGACACTTTCAGGTCCTGGTGGTTTCAGGTCGTTTTCGCGGGCTCTCGCGAATCGCCGCGCAGCGCGTCGTCTATGAGGCGCTGGGTGACTTGATGATGAACGACATCCACGCCCTCTCGATGCGCACCCTCACCCCCGAGGAGTGGTCGGGGTAAGACGGGGTCATTTTCTCTACCGGCTACGAGCTTGTCGCCATGGCTGGCTTTTTCGCCGCGCTGATTCTCTCTCGACCGATCTCGGCCGTCTCCGCGACCGCTTCGATCGCGCGCTCGATTTCTTCATCGGTTGTGAAAACGCCGGGTGAGAAACGGACGGTCCCGTCAGTCTCAAAGGTCCCGATTCCCTCGTGAACCTGCGGCGCGCAGTGGAGCCCGGTGCGGGTAATGACGTCGTGCTCGACATCGAGGAAGGTCCCGGTCTGGTCGGCCGGCAAACCGTCGATGTTGAAAACGAAGACCGGGAGATGATCATGATCGAGATCGGCGCAGTAAAGCTTTACGCCGTCGATGGCGGAAAGGCCTTCGTGGAGCCTCTTTGCGTGCCGCATCTCGTGCTCGTAGACCGCCCCAACTCCGCCACGGTCCGCAATCCATTTCTGCGCCGCGAGCAGCCCGGCAACGCCCATCGTGTTGACGGTGCCGAACTCCATGCGCCATGGGTATGCATCGGGTTGGCCTTTGAGGGCGCTCATAACGCCCGTGCCGCCCGCCCGGCAGGGTGTGATCTCGACGTGCTCACCAATATACATACCACCGATGCCGGACGGCCCGAAGAGTGACTTGTGGCCGGTGAAGCAGACCACATCGATGTTCATCGTGTTGACGTCGATCGGTACCAGGCCCGCGGTCTGGGCAGCATCGATGGCGAAGAGGATGCCACGTTCCCGACAAATACGACCGACCTCGGCCACCGGCTGAATCGTGCCGATGACGTTGGATCCGTGGTTCATGACCACGAGTTTGGTATTGGGTCGGATTCGGCGAGCGACGTCGCCCGGATCGACGTATCCGCGGCTGTCGAAGGGTACGAAATCGACCTCGACACCCTGCTCTTGGTGCATGTACATCGGTCGCAGGACCGAGTTGTGTTCTAAGCATGTGGTAATGGCGTGATCACCGGGTTCAAGCACACTCGAGATCAGCAGGTTCAGGGCGTCGGTCACGTTGTACGAAAAGACCAGCCGGTTCGGATCGCTGCCCGCGAAAAACTCGGTCAGGGCACGACGTCCATCGGCCAGCGTCTCCTCAGCCTCGAGAGCGAGGTCAAATCCCGTACGACCCGGGTTGACCCCACGTGTCTGATAGAAGTCGCACATGAACTGAATGACCTCCGGCGGCTTGGGGAAGGTCGTAGCGGAATTGTCGAGATAGACGAAATCAGACATTGGACACCTCACTCGAAAGGTAGATCGATCCGGTCTTCGATAAGTGCTCGCAGGATCCGGTCCCGCGACGACGCAATTTGACGGTTCAGGCAGGCTATCGCCAGATCCGGGCTGTCGCCCGAGAGCAGCGCCACCAGTTCTTCGTGCTCCAAGCGCATTTCGGAAGCGAAATCGCCCAGGTCGAGCCCGAGGAAGAAGAACCGCTGCATGCTGCCGAGCAGATCGCGCAGCACCGCGACCAGACGGTCGTTGCGCGACAGCGAGGCAAGCTGAATGTGAAAGTCGAGGTTTCGATCGAGAAACTCGACGTATGAATCCCAGTCGTGATAGGTGTACTCGGTGGTGGCGAGGTTGCGCAGACGTTCGAGGTCGCTGGCTGTAGCGCGCTGCGCCGCGAGCTCGAGAGCCCGCGATTCGAGGCCGAGACGGAGATCGAAACAGTCTCCGATCTCCTTGAGCGATATGTGGTTGACCGAGTAGCCCCGATACGGGCGCCCGGTCAGGAGGCCCTCCTGGCCGAGCCGCCTGCAGGCCTCGCGCACCGGCACCCTGCTGGTGCCGTAGAGCGTCGCCAACTGCTGTTCCGTCAACGAGGATCCCGGCTTGTGTTGCAGGGTGATGATGTCGCGTTTCAGAGCGCGATACACCTGTTCGGCGGCGGTAGGCTTTTCAGCCTCTCGGCTTTCAACCTCAGTCTTCATCAAGATAATTGTATACAAATTGTATACAAGGCGCAATGGGCAGAATCACACCGCGAAGAAACCCCCTCAAGGAACTCGGAGTATCGTCAGACTATGCTGCGTCCGCGCCGCGGGCCGGTTACGTCAAAACACGCGACACCATGAAACCAACGATGATCTCCGCGCGAGCTCGCGCAACTCCGGATCGTCGCGTTTCACAGCCAGCGTTTCGGTGACAACAATCAACAACCCGCCACCGATCGCGAAATGTGAAACGATCACATGCGGAATCGCAACAATGGCCATGAGCAACCCTCCGCCCATTGCCAGATCCCATATCGGATAGTCCATATTTCCTCCGATCGGTAATTCGCGCGACACGATACCATTCCTGACAACGTGGCGCAAACCCCTCAAAATCAATGATGTACATATGAACAATATTGAGCCCACCGCCCCAGACCGGGCTCCGCCAGACCCCAATAATTGATCTTGACGAGACTGTTGATTCCGCCGCCGGATGGGGCAAAAAAACCACTGTTCCTTCTCTTGACACATGCTCTCATCAACGCTACCGTTGATTGAGACAATGATAATGAGACTGGATTAAATGTATGAGTAGCAAACTTGCACAACGGGCACAGAAGCTTTTTATCCAATATTTGAGGGAAAACAACCTCAAGGTCACCCAGGAACGGCTCGCCTTGCTGGACGAGATTTTCGCCACCGACGAACATCTCGATGCGGATGATCTGTTGGCGCGGATGAAGACCAAACAGCGCAAGGTGTCGCGTGCAACGGTATACCGCACCCTCGATCTGCTGGTTCAGTGCGGCCTGGTACGCAAGAGCCGTCTCGGCCGCGAACATTACTTCTACGAGAAGATGGAGCCGGGTGGTGGCCACCACCACATGGTCTGTACTGCCACCGGTAAGATCATCGAGTTCTGGGACGCCGATCTCGACGAACAACTGCGCCGTTTGTGCCAGGAACACAAATTCCGGCCGACGTTTATCTCCATCCAGATCCAGGGATTGAGCGAGGAAGGCCAGAAGGTCGAGCAGGACACTTCGTTCTTCTGATTATTTGACATCGACCACCCGACGCCCCGCCGGAAACGGCGGGGTGTTTTTTTTGGCTTGAGGCGTGAGGCTTGGGGCTTGGGGCTTGTGCTGGATGCTGGATGCTGGATGCTGGATACACCAAACGGTGAGCCACTCCACCCATTCAAAACGTGCCCGAATTCAATGCTCAAATTAATTCCCCGCAGATCACGCGGATTGACGCAGATGGTTTCCTTAGAGTGAATCTGCGTCATCTGCGGGCAAATTTGGGTGGGTGGGAGGACCCCAGGTCCCAGGTCTCAAGCCTCAAGCCCTAGGTGAAGCTCACCTTCGCGAAGCGACGTTTTCCGACCTGGACGAGGATGGGTGCAGCGCCAGTCGTCGAGATTTCCGCCTTGACGTCACGCACGCCGTCGCCATCGACCTTGACGCCCCCCTGCTGAATCAGGCGCCGCGCCTCGGAATTCGAGGCCGCCAGGCCACCTTCGACAAGCACTTTGGAGAGCAGCATCTTCTCACCCGCAGGCCTGATGCCAAGCTCAGGGATCTCCTGCGGCAAGTGGCCGGAGGAGAAGACACTCTCAAACTCGCTCTGCGCTGCCTCGGCCGCATCAGCAGAGTGAAACTCGGTGACGATTGTCGTCGCGAGCGCCTTTTTCACATCCATCGGATGGGTGGACCCATCGTCCACCCGACTCTTTTCGTTGTCGATTTCCTCGGCACTGCGATCGGTGAGGAGAAGCCAGTACTTCCACATGAGATCGTCCGAGATGGACATGAGCTTGCCGAACATCTCGGTCGGGCCGTCCTCAACCGCCACGTAGTTGCCAAGCGACTTCGACATCTTCTCGACCCCATCGAGGCCCTCGAGGAGAGGCAGGGTCATCACGACCTGCGGCTCCATCCCGTGTTCTCGCATGAGGTGGCGCCCGACTAGGAGATTGAAGAGCTGGTCGGTCCCGCCGAGCTCTACGTCCACCTCCAGCGCCACCGAGTCGTAAGCCTGAGCCAATGGGTAGAGGAACTCGTGCAGGGCGATCGGTTGCTGGCTCTCGTAACGGGTTCGGAAGTCATCGCGTTCGAGCATCTGGGCGACGGTCACCTTGGCCGCGAGCCGGATCCAGTCGACCGAGCTGAGTGCTCCCAGCCACCGTGAATTGAAATCGATGACAGTCGTCTCAGGATCCAGGAGCGTGTAAATCTGTCGGCGATAGGTTGCAGCATTGACCTCGATCTCCTCCGGCGTGAGCTGTGGTCGTGTGCTCTTTTTGCCGGTCGGGTCGCCGATCAGCCCGGTGAAGTCTCCGATGAGAAAAACGACCTGGTGGCCCAGTTGTTGAAAGTGGTGCATCTTGCGAATGATGACCGTGTGGCCGAGATGAAGGTCCGGAGCCGAAGGGTCAAAGCCGACCTTGATCACGAGGGGTTTGCCGGTCTCCTTGGATTTCTTGAGTTTTTCCGCCAACTGTTCTGCCGGTACGACGTCGACACAACCTTTGGTCAGGTAGCTGAGCTGGTCATCGATATCGGGCGGCAACACCACCTCCATGAATCTACTCCTCGCGTTCGCCGAACTCTACGATTGGCAAAACCCCGGCACCCGCGTTTTGGAGACTCTCCCAATCGGCAAAACTCTGAAGGGTCGCGTTCGCAATCTCGACCGGCACCGACAGTATCGCCATCTCCAGATCTGCAGGCGTCCTCCATTGGACGGCGCCAGACGCAACCGCCGCACAGCGACAGGAGCGGCCGGTGGCGCCACTCCATGCTCCGGCGTGGGCCGCGGCCACCCGCCGCCGCGCCTCTGTGAGCTCCTCTTCGGTAACTGACCGGATGAAGTCGGACCAGCCATCGGCGACACTCGTTTCGACCGTGTCCATCGTGGCCGTGGCCGTTGCAACGACCAGCAGAACCCGGTGCCCGGGCACGAACGGATGCAGAATCTCAACTGAGCCCTCGCTCAACAATGCTGTGCTCCGGGACGCAAGAATGTCGGCCAACACCAGAGCCGCCGACTCGTCAGTGGTGATCGAGAGCTCGAGGGCGATGACCAGCACAGAGTCGGTGCCAGCGGCAGCCTCCCGAGTCCTCGGGACAGGAACCACCGTTCCCACCGTGGCGCTGTCAAGCGTTGAGCGGTCGATCGTCCAGAACTTGCGAACGGCTTCCGATGCTGCTTCGGCATCCTCGGCAACAACACCGAGCGAGAGATTCCCGGTTCGCAACAGGGTCGCGGGCGACAAACTCGACCCCTCGGCTATTCCGAGGATGCCAGCCATCAGCCGAAGTGCGCGACGGCGCGGACTCCCTCCGCCGGCCATGACGGGTCGTTGGTCATTTTCCGCCTGCGCCAAGGCAGCGCGGAGGACCTCTACGAGCTCGCTGAATTGATCGGTTGGCGCGGCTAGCAGAATTTGCGCGGGCCGCGAATCCACCCGAACCCAACCCGGACGCTGCTCGAGTTCACGAAGCTCACGTGCAACGCGAGCCAGAACCGTTGCTGCGAGCTCGTCATCGAGATCCGGCACGACCACCGGGCGCATGCAGAGCGCCGCCAACGGCGCGCCCGATCTTTCGAGAACTGCGGCAGTCAGACCACTCTCGAGTTGCAATATCACCGGCGGTGAGGCAAAACGTGGATTGAAAGATCGCGGCGGGAGTGTCACGACGACATTACCCGGATGCTGCGGGAGCCAGCTTGATGCCGCACTTCGGACCGTTTGTGTGGTCACTCCATCAACACCGAAGAGGAACTCGCGCACGGCATCCACGCCGCCCTGGAGCCACAAATCAAGTATCAATTCCGCTGATTGTGGATGCTCTTCGAGGCTAGCCTGCCGACGTACCCGCAATCGCCTCGAAGCGGCTTCGACAGGCCCCTCCTGCACGGTCGGATTCTCGGCGATACGCGCGAGGCCGAGACGTAATTGGCTGACGGAAATATCGGCAGCAGCGGAATCGGTCCGTGCCTCGAGGAGCCCCCGATTGCCATCAACCCGGCTCCGGACACCAACGAGGTCATCGGTTAGAATTTCCGGCAGGAGATCCCAAAGAACTTCGGTGGCGCTTCGTGTAGGATCGCGCGGAGGCGGCAGATTGACCTCGAGCCGTATCTCGGCATCGCTGCCGGCGCCGCCCAGGCGACGCTCCAACCGGCCTTCTACAAGAAGCTCTTCGGGAAGCGGTGGGACGGCGGCCACGGCGCGATTCGCGAGAGTTCTGTCGAATAGGGTGCGGAGATCGGACACCGAGGCGCCGCCGACCGCTACGATAACGGGTGGGAACGCGGCCATTTCGTCTTCACCCAGCGCTGCCTCGACGTTTGCTACGAGCGTCAGGTCGCCGCTGGTGACGACAACCGGCGTACCGTCGCCTTCGACCAATGAGGGCCAAACGACCGTGGTCGCATCGGCAAGGGGCTGGGCGACAATCAGCAACTCAACGCCACTGTCGAGGCGATCCACATAGAGCGCCTGTGCCGCGATTGGCGAGGTCGCCCCCAAAACCATCGCGAAGGACAGAAAACACAGGAGATACGCACCTTGCACCTTCATGGCGGGCGTCATGGTAGCATGCCGGCGATGGAGACCGAACCCGGGACCGCATCACCGGCGGTGATTGCTATTTCCTGGCTGGGGGCCTCTGCCGCCCTCCCCTTCGCCCTGATCGGTGCCGCGTTCGGCCAGGGCCTTGGCGCCCTGATCGGCGGGTGTCACTGGATCGGGGTTGCCCTGCCGCTTGATCGCCAGATATGGGCGCTGGTCAACCAGCCGGTCCTGAACTTTGCTTCTTTGCCCAGAGCTGGCGGATATTGGCTCGGATCGATTCTCCTGCCGCTGGTTGTGGCGATAACAATTATCGGTTTTCTGCCGCAGGCGCGATCCTGGGTCACTCAGCTGAGTTGTATCCAGATCGCCTGGGCGATGTCGCTGGTGGCGGTAGCGGTGCTGCCCGTACTCGACAGCGAAGACGGTCACCTGGCCCGTTTTCTCATGCTGCACGGCTGGCCGACCATTCTGGTGTGGCTGTCTCCGGTCTTCGCGGCCGGCGTTGCTCTCCTGCCGACGCTTCGCCTGCTCCAGTTGGCGCGGCGAAGACGCCCCGATATCCGCCGCAGCCATCGTCTGCTGGTCGTGGCCATCCACCTCGGTGTGCCGGCGGCCGGATGGCTTGCCCTGGTGTGCCTGGTCCGTGGCGCCATTGTGTTGCCGGCGATCCTTGGTGCAGCTGCACCGGTGGTTTTCGTCTTCGCGTTCGCCTGGTTTCGATACCCCGGCCCATACGTGCGCCCGCTCGAACTCCCGAAGGCGGGCGAAATCATCGGGTTGGCCCTTGCCGCGGTGATGCTGGCGGCCATGGTCTGGGTTGCGGGGCGCCCCCTCGCCAACGGCCAGTCGGCTGGGGTCCTCTGGGGAACCGCGCAATCGTCCAATAACATCCGACCGTGGATCGAACCATGGTCCATCACGGGTGACACGGCGGCAGCCCAGCCACAGGATTGATTTCCAGCCGGAAATGGAGATCCTGTCCGGTAGCGTTATACTGTTCGGCGGTTTCGGCCAAAAGCCATTCCGCAGAAGCCCATCACTACAAAGGAGTCGCAAATGAACGCAAAGGTCGAAAAGGCTTTGAACGAGCAGATCCACGCCGAGTTTTTTTCTTTCTATCTCTACCTCTCGGTCGCGGCATATTTCACCACCCACCACCTCGACGGTTTCGCGCACTGGATGCGGATCCAGGCCCAGGAGGAGTTCGGCCACGCGATGAAGCTCTTTGACTACCTCGCGGAACGCGGCGGCACGGTCGCGCTCATGGCGCTCGACGGACCTCAGAAAGAGTGGGACTCGCCGTCCGTGGCGATTGAGGCGGTGCTCAATCACGAGCGGCACATCAGCCAGCGCATCAATGAGATCGTCGACCTTGCGACCGCGGAGAACGATCACGCAACGACGGTCATGCTGCATTGGTATGTGAACGAGCAGGTCGAGGAGGAAGCCACCGCCGACACGCTCTTCCACCAGGTCAAGATGGTCGAGGACAGTCCGCATGGCCTTCTGATGATCGACCGCGAGCTTGCCGGCCGGCCGGCACCGGTTGCCACCGACGCCGCGGCAGAGTAGCCGAAATTAACCTGCGACTGCGTGCTCGACCAGAGCGCGCGCGACATCAATGCCTGTCGCCTTTTCGAGGCGCAGAAATCCCGGCGTGGGGTTGATCTCGAGGACCACCGGTCCCGCATCGCCCATCACCAGGTCCACACCGCAGTGACCGAGGCCAACTGCTGCTGCCGCGGCGACCGCCAGCTTCCTCTCCTCAGGCGATGCGTCGTGGGCTTCGGCAGATCCACCACGGGCAGAGTTGGATCGCCATTCGCCCTCGGCGGCGCTGAATCGCGCCGCCGCAACAACCACCCCCCCGACCACCAAAAGACGGAAGCTGCGTTCGCCTCCGGCCATCCATCGTTGGACGACGATCTCATCACCGACACGCCACAATGAGTCGAGAACCGCCTCGAGATGATCGCGGGTCGCGCACCGGATGACGCCAACACCCATCCGCGACCGTCTCTGTTTGACGACCACCGGCAACCCCAGATGGAGAACCGCCTCCGCCGCCAAAGCCTCCGGGTCGGCGCCGGCCAGGGTCGGCGGCACCGGCAGACCGGCCACGGTCAGGGCCATCGCGGTCGCCCAGTGATCGCGGCCCGTTCGGATGGCGGCAGGACGGTTGGGCGTCGCCACGCCGCATGCGACGAACGCCTCGAGGACCGCGAGCAGGCTCTCGGGCCGCCAGTTACCGACCCGCGCGAGAACTGCGTCGGGAAGTTCGCGATCGGTGTTGATTCCCAATGGCTCCAGGTCCCCGTCGATGAGAGCTGCCGAAGTGGCGATGGCGTCGACCAACTCGAGATCAATTCCAAGATCCTCGGCCGCTTCGCGGAGGCGAGTGTTTGTACGCAGATCGGGGCGGGCGCTCAAGAGCAGGAGACGCATCCACCGATGGTAACGCAGCCGGTCTTAAGATCTCAGTCTTTGGCTGCCCCGGTATACTGGGGAGATGATCAAGGGGAACCTCGACCGTCTCCATTTTGGAGACCTCCTACAGTGGTTTCAGATGGGTGGTGTCAGCGGACGCCTGATTCTGAAAGACGCTCGCGGGGAGCGCCGGCTCGATTTCATCGACGGTCGGGTGTGTTACGCCTCCTCGACGATCCCGGAGGAAAGACTCGCCACATGGCTCACAAAGCGCAGCCTGATTCCGGTTGGCGAGCTTCGCCGCATCCTCGCCACTTCGATGCTCCGCCGCGCCCTCTTCACGGATCTTCTCATTGGCGAGGGACGCGTCTCACCGGAGGACCTCCAGGCCAGCCTGACCGATCTTGCCGAGGCCATCACCAGCCGGATTCTGATTTCACCCGAGGTCAGCTTCGAGTTCATTCCCAACCACCCCGTCCTCGACATTCTCGGTCTCAGCCTCAATGTCGAACCGAGCCACCTTCTGATGGAGGCTGCGCGGCGGTCCGACGAGGACACGCTGGCAGAGGCGGAACGACGTTCGTATGAGCTCACTTTTACCGGCGAAGCGTTCGAAGATCTCTTTTGGCAGATGATTCGAGATGGGGTCTCGGGAGAGGATGCGATCGATGGCGGCCAGCTGAGCCGTCTCCACGACCTGATACGCGACATTGTCACGACGCTCGCCCAGTGGTTGTCTTCGAGTCCCGGCCTAGTTCCGCTCCCCGCGGGACAGATCGAGGGCTTACTCGCGACCGGGGAGGACGAGCCTTCCTACTATCTCCCGGGACGGCCCCACGCCGCCTGGAACCAGATGGTGCTCGCGTGTACGGTTCGCAACCGCAGCCATCCGGGGCCGCTGACTCTCGCAGAGCTCGAGACAATCGCAACTGATCTCGGCCTGTGGGAAGAGATGATCGGCAGCGGTTTTCTCAAGCGCCCCGAGGCTACCAAGCTGGACGAGCTCATCCGGCAGGTGGTCGCCGCCTGGTCACAAACCGCCGCGGCTGCAGCACCTCACCTCGATGTGGCCCCTGAAACTGCGTCGTTGGCTGTTCACCTCGTGACCGTGCCAACGGACCTCGTGCTGTGGGCCCTCACCTCCCTTCCAGTGCCGCACCAGCGCTTGCGAAAGACCTTGCTCGAGCATCTGTCGAGACGGGTCGGTTCGCGACTCGCCCATCTCGCCGATTTTCCATCCGAAATCCGCAGAGTTCTGGACCCACGCTCGCCGACGCCGCTCGGTGCCTGCCTCCACCTCGGCAGGGAGTGTCTCTCGACGGCGGCGACGTGGCCGTCCACGATTCCCGGAGGAGCCGAGACGATGCTCGAGATCGCTTCGCCGGCGGCCCTCGCTCTCGCTGCCGACGCCGCTCGCGAGGTCGCGGAGGCGTTTGACGAGGACCCCGTCTCGAGCCGAGATCAGGACGGCGCAGATTCCTGAGGCAGGGACATCACGACCTCGGTACCCCCGTTTGTCCCTCCGTCAATGGCGATAGATCCTCCATGGTTCTCCACCACCCGTTTTGCAATGGTGAGACCGAGGCCGATACCATGACGTTTCCCCGCGTTCGTATCGTCACCTTGCCAAAAGGCCTCAAAAACGTGCGCAAGATCCTCATTCGGGATTCCGGATCCCGAATCGCTCACGCGAAGCTGTAACCATGGGTCCCCATCGTGCATGACCCGCCGCACCTCGAGCTTCACCTCTCCACCGTTGCTGAACTCGATTCCGTTCTTGATCACCGCACGCAACGCTGCCTCCGTACTCTCCGGCTCACAGGAAATGGTTTCGAGACCACTCGGAATGAGGACCTGAATGCGCACATCGCGATCCGCTGCGAGGTCACGAAGAGGTGAGATCGCGTTGCGGAAAAGCTCCTGTGGTGGCACGGGTTTGCGCTCGAGTTCCCGCGCACCGGCGGCGATCACCGATGCCTGGAATACATTCTGGACGATCTCCATGAGCTTTTCGCCCTCATCGTAGATGATTTTCAAAAGGCGAGCGGCCTTTTCCTCAGGGACGTCCTTTTCACGGCGAATGATCTTGGCGGCAGTGAAGAGTGAGGTGACTGGCGTTCGAAGATCGAGCGACAACCGATTGATGAGCTCGTTTTTGACCTCGTCGAGCGCTTCAAGATCGCGATGGGCAGCCTCGAGGTCGCTGGTCAGACGTTGGGACTCCGCGAGGCTTCTCTTGAGCTCGCCCGCCCGCTCTTCGACCTTCGCTTCGAGGCCCTTGCTGAAATCCTCCATCTGCCGCCAGGCAATAGCGTTGGCGTATCCCATGGCCGCGGTAGAAGCGAGAACAGTGGCCAGCTGAAGGTCGTCTTCGTCGAGGTCGGCCCGCTCATTGTCGCCGAACGCAGTCAGCAGCCCGACGATCTTCTCCTGCGTCATCATCGGTACCGCGAGCGCCGACGTAAATCCCGCCCCCTCGACCGCAGCAACGGCTGCACCATCGTCATCATCACCGAGCTCCCGCACAAAGAGCCGCGGTATTCCATGTTTGAGAATCGAGGTCACAACCGACGCTCCGGTCGAGTCTGCGGCCTGCAGAAGGGGATCCTGCTTGAACCCGTGAACCACCGCTTCGCGTACCCGCCCACTGCCGGGGATGATGATCACCGACGCCCCCTGCAGTTGGAGCAGGCGGATCGCTTCGGTGATGAGTAGACGCAGCACCTTTGCGGGATCGCGTTGATTGCTCACCGAGTGCCCGAATTGGGAGATGCTGTCCATGACCCGCACCTTGCGTTCGAGCTGACGGCTGACAATATCGAGGCGCGTCGTGACATCAGTCATGGCAAGGTTGGCGCGGACCGCCTCGCTGACCAGCACGTCCTCGCTCAGCACCTCACCGGCCTCGACTTCCGGCGCAGTGACTGTCACCTCGATATCCTCGGCAACGGGCGGCGTCTCACCCTCCGTGTCCATGAAGGGTTGCATTGCCTTGCGCATTTGTTCTTGGAGGCGCGCAATTGCTTGCGGGCTGGTACCGACCCCAAGCTTATCGGCCACCGAAGACAGGGTCCTTTCGCCGACGGCGGTAAAGGCTTCGAGTATGCCTTCTCCGGAAATCGCAACGGTTGGGAACACTGCAAAGTTGTCGGCGTTGAGGGCGGCCCCCATCTCCTCGACCGTTTGAATCGGATCGAGGTCCCTTTTGTTGTACTGCAAGACGACCGGCACCGATTTCCGATCAAGGCCGATCGCGGCCATATTGGCCCACAGGTTCTCGAGACTTTCGAGGTTGGCCTCCCGCTGTGAGACCTGGGAATCGGCAACGAAGACAACGCCGTCAGCGCCCGCGAGCACCGTGCGGCGGGTCGCGTCGTACTGAACTTGACCCGGAACCGTGTAAAGCTGGAGAGCCAGGCGGAATCCTCGAATCCGTCCGAGATTCAAGGACAGGAGATCGAAGAACAGGGTGCGGTCGGCCGCGGTATTCAGGGAATAAAGCTTGGTCCGGCGCTGTGGATCTGTGACACGGTGAATGTGCTGAAGACACGTCGTCTTGCCGCCCACGGCAGGGCCGTAGTAGACGATTTTGATCTTGATCTGGCGATGCTGGTTGTCGAACTGGACCATTCGCCTCCCGACGAGTGTCAGACGCCCCACCATAAATTCTACATCGCGAGAGGTCCAGCTGCGATTATTTCAGGCGATTATCCGGCCGTTTGCTCTTGCGCACCGGTGCGACCACTCGTGTTGAAGCCGCCGGGGCCACCGGGCGATCCCCGAGAGATTTGACGGTTTTTGCGACCGACACACCAACCACCGATGATGAAGCGAAAAAGTAGCTCGCATCTCCGGTTTGCTGGTTAATCACCGTCGCATAGGGAAAAACCAGGGCTTCGTCGGGTCCTGATTCGAGGTAGAAGACGAGAGCGCCCCCATACCCGGACGTCAACAGGCGGCGCTGAAGATGGCCGTATGGCGGCAGGTCGAAGACCTCGCTCGTCAAGATCTGGCCGTCGGAATCCTGGATATCGAGGCGCACCCTGGTCCAGTCCGGCGTCCAGGACGCGACACCGGCATTACACCTGAAGAAGTCGCCGTCGTTGAGCACACCGGCCGCGTAACCGAAGGTCGACCAGTCCGTGGCGGTCGATATCCCTGCGCCGGGCACCGTCAGACCATACTCACCATCGCCGCCCTGCTCGGGAGTATAGGTCCGCGATGTCACCAGGAAATGGCAGTCCTCGATCGGATCACACTGCAGCGTCGGATCGGCGTAGGCGATGATGGCTGCCGCACCTTCGACATCGAAGACATCCGGACCGAGTACATCCCAAAGGTTGATCGTCTCCCACGGATAGATGGTGAAGCTCAAGGTCGGCACCTCGAGATTCACCGTATCGCTCGGGAGCAGCTGGACCACGACCGGGAGGTCGTACTCATGGGGGTTGTGGAGTGAGAGATCGGTTTTCCAAAAGGTGTGCTTCGAACCACGATTGTGAGCCGCTGCCGGAACCATCCAGTCTGCGGCAAGTTGCGCTTCGATCGGCATGGACGTCATCGCGATGACGAGTACCGCCAAACCAACTGCGCCATATACAGTTTTGTTCTCGCGCATGTCGACCTCCGCCCATCGACACCGCAAAGATCGTGCCATGTTGGAACCGCGACCCACAGCAACGGTGGGTCGTCAGCACATAGTTGCTGTCCACTGCGGGGGACACTTCCGTTGGGCCGTCATCTATACTTTGAATGGAGGTTTTTGGTTGCGAATCTCAGGTGCCTTGTTCCTCACCATCCTGATCGCGGTCGGGTACGTGCTCTACCTCACGGGTCGTGACGCGACCTCGAGCCTCGACGCTGTTGCCGCCGTCGCCACCGATCTCCGCGAACAGGGCGTGACCGGCCGGGCCCTCGACCGCGATCTCGCACTGCAGATGGTTGACGCGATGGATAATCTCCTGGCTACACCGGACACCATTCCCGACCACATCGACGATCTCAAGACCTTTGCCGCCACCGCCGCGGCCTGGGCCGATGCGGCGCCGTCGCCAAGCTCCGAGCTGCGGGCAGCGGTGGCCATTCGGAAGGCGGCCGGAGAGCTGCGGGCGCAGGCA
>Ga0316193_10000248_pt1 | contig 31868 bp, 21 predicted proteins | sample MerIslsedime2_MG_FD_207735 | JGI IMG/M metagenome (GOLD analysis project Ga0316193, IMG submission 207735) | Coastal sediment microbial communities from Maine, United States - Merrow Island sediment 2 | ecosystem: Environmental > Aquatic > Marine > Coastal > Sediment | place: USA: Maine... | reverse complement strand
GCCGCTGGCGGTCTCATCCTTCCCGGCCTGATCAACGCCCACACTCACGCTCCGATGGTCTTCTTCCGCGGGCTGGCGGACGATCTTGACCTCATGGAGTGGCTCGAAGAGGTCGTCTTTCCAGCCGAAGCCGAGCACGTCGATCAAGAGCTCGTGCGGTGGGGTACGCGGCTGGCCTGTCTCGAGATGCTGCGGGGTGGCATCACCTCCTTCGTCGACATGTACTACTTCGACGACACCATCGCTGAAGAGGCCGAGCGCTGCGGGATGAGGGCCGTGGTCGGAGAGACGCTGATCGACTTCCCGGCACCCGACAACAAGAGCTGGGAGGAGGCCATCGACTACACGCGGTCGTTCGTCGAGCGCTGGCGCGGGCACCCGAGGATCACCCCAGCGGTAGCACCGCACTCGCTGTACACGGTTTCGACAGAACACTGGCGCGAGGCTCATCAGCTGGCCGAGGAGCTGAACGTTCCACTTTTGACGCATCTGGCCGAAGGTCAGGGGGAGATCGACCGGGTGGTCGAGGCCACGGGAATGACCTCGATCGAGTACCTGGAGCATTCGGGTCTTCTGGATGATCGACTGCTGGCGGCCCACGTGATCTTGCCGACACCCAACGAGATCGACCTGCTTGCGAAGCGGGGCGTCGGTGTCGCCCACTGCCCGCAGTCGAACATGAAGATCGCGGCCGGTGTAGCACCGGTGCCGTCGATGATTGAAGCGGGTGTGGCTGTGGGGATCGGCACCGACGGTGCCGGCTCCAACAACGATCTGAACCTCTGGGAAGAAATCGACACGGCAGCGAAGCTGCACAAGCTCGAAAGTGGTGATCCGACGGTCCTACCTGCCCGGCAGGCCTTGGCCATGGCGACGATCGAGGGAGCCCGAGCCCTGAACATGGGGGACGAGATCGGCTCTCTCGAAGTAGGGAAGAGGGCCGACCTGATCGTGGTAGCGACCGATGGCCTCCACCAGCAGCCACAGGATCCCGGGGCCAATCCGTATTCCTTCCTCGTCTACTCGACCAAGGCCTCGGACGTGCGAACCGTCATCGTCGAGGGCCGCGTCGTGGTCGACAACGGCCAGGTCCTGACCCTGGACGCCGCGGAAGTTCTGGAAAGAGCCGCGCACTACCGGGCCGTTTTGACTGGGCAGTGAGGCAAGAGAGTTGAGGCGCCCGGCGATATCGTCGAGCGGTCTTTGAGGGCTTAGGGGTGAAAGGGCTTAAGGGCGTAGGGTCCTGGGATCTCAGCAGACGACCCCGGACTGGCCTCTTGGACCTACCCGGAGAGCTCCCTCCGTTTAGCTGCAGCAACCCCCAGCTGGTTTCCTCGCCGAACTCTGAATGCTTATCCCGAGATAGGGATCGGACCCGCTGGGAGCATTCTGCGTGAGCCGGGTTCCTGTCGGGGAGTCGCCCTGGAGGGGCCCCCGGACCATGCCCATCCCTCACACGAGCTTGCCGGCGAACTCCCCCGCGTTACGAACGAAGACGGTGGTGTTCAGGCCGTCTGTCAAATTCTCCATTCGCTCCGCGTAGGCGGCCTCTGCGCCGACAATAGGATCCTGAAGGCCGAGGAAGACCAGGTCCGCCTTGGCACTGCTGCGACGGATGATTTCGGCAATCGATTCGTTCGGCGGTTTTGTGATGATCTCCGTGTCAGCCTGAATGCGAACCTCCTGAAGCAGGGACTGCAAACCCTCTTTCTGGAGCTTCATCTCGTCTTCGCTTCTCGAGATCGAGCGGATCACAATCCTCGCGTCGCTCCATTCAGGATTCAGGCTGAGCAGGTAGGCCAGCATCAACATCATGTCCCCGTTGTTCTCCAGTCCGCCCCACCACAGATCGATGCGCTTTTCCTGCCCCGGCTCATGGGCCCAGTTGAGTCGCGCAATGAGCGTGCTCTTGCCGACTTTCGACAGGCCCCGCGTGATGCGCAGCCAGGCCTCTAGCCGGCCGGGCTTCTGCGGCCAGCCCACCAGGACGGTGTTCGATTGCAGTCCGGCAATGCCGTTGGCCTGCACCGAATCGATGACACCGTGCTCGAAATCCTGGACGACACTCACCTCGCTGAATGCAACAAGTCCGTTGCTTTCGAGCGCTCGGTCCATTTCGTCGTGCCACTGCTCGACGTCGAAGTCCTCGTTCGTCAGGTCACCGACCACCAGCTGACTCGCGGTCACGATGCCACGCCCCTGATTGAACCAGTTCGCCAGGCGCACGAGCCCGATTCTCTTGTCGGGATCGCCGACAAGCACCAGGATGTGGGGGCGCCAGTTGCGAGGATCTCGCCCATGCGAGCGCAACTTCAGCAATGCAACTCGGGCGATCGACATCCACACACCAGCCCTCGCGTCGCCCCAGCGTCGCTGCAACGAACGCCGCCGCAAGTACAGATACAACGCCGATTCGAGGAAGATCGCAATCACGCATGCGAGAGGACTGATCAGGAACATCACAACAATCGCGCCTGCCGATCCGAGTAGAGAGGCGGCCCACGGAACCGTGATGGTCGGACGGAATGATGGATCGCCGGAGATCTTCTCTGCGGCGGCGCTCAAGTTGATGGTCACATAGAGTGTGAGAAAGAGGATCGTGACGAACTGCGCGACGGCGTTCAGTCCCCCGAGGGCGACCGCAATGAGCGCGATAGCGCCACTGATCCAGGTAGCAATGGTCGGCTGACCGCTTCTCGACAGGCTTGCCAGGAATCGCGGAGCCAGACCGTCCTTGGCCAGCGCCTGCAACACTCGCGGCCCTCCCAGGGCACTCCCGAACGCCGAAGAGAGGATGGCTCCCAGCATTCCAGGAAAGACGAGCCAGACACCGAGAACGGCCACCGCAGTCCAGGCGCCAACTCCCGGAACCGCCAGCTGCTGCGGACTCAGAACGACCGTGACCGCCAGCAGTACCGGGACCAGCAGGTAAACAAGTGTTCCGGTCAGCACCGCGAGCAGCGTGCCTCTGGGGATCGAGCGTTGCGGGTTCTCCAGGTCACCGCTCAATCCGATACCGGCAGTGAAACCCGTGACGGCCGGGAAGAAGACGGCGAATACGTACCAGAATCCACCGCCAGCGCTGCGATATGAGGGAATCAGCGTGGGAGCCTGAAGACCCTGGGTCAGGACTCCTGCAGTCAGGGCGATAAGAGAGGCGCCGACGGCAATCATGATCGGAATCTGTAGCCGCAGTGCCAACCCCGCACTCTTCCCGGCCACGGCGGTGATGACGACCACCGTGATGGCCGCGATGAGCTGGACCAGCCTCGGGGACCCACCCTCCATCTGCGCCGGTAGCAGGGCGACAATGGCCTCGGCCAAGCCGAAGGAGTAGAAAGTGATACTGAGGGTGCGGCAAAGGTAAAGGGGAATGCCGATAGCGCCACCCAGCTCCAGACCGAGACTGTGGGCCACCATGTAGTACTCGCCGCCGACCCCAACCCTCATGTTGGTGGCCAGGGCGGAGGCGCTCAGGGCCGTGATGAACGTGACCGAGCTGGCGAGGAGCACGATCAGCACGGTCAGGGGCAGGCCGACGTTGCCCACGACCCAGCCGAATCGCAGGTACATGATGAGGCCGAGAATCGTCAGGACACTCGGAGTGAAGACACCCAGAAAGGTGCCGAACTTCTCAGCAGGTTGATGCTCTGCTGCCGGGCCGCTTGATGGGTGGTCGTTGTCCATGAGAGGTCCTTACTCTACCTGGCGCTGATGAGGATGAGTGGACAGCTGGTGGCCTTGACCAGTTTCCGTGTCATCGGGCCGAACACCCTGCGGCGCGATTTCTGGCGCTGGATCCCCAGGACCAATAGATCACAGTTCGAATACTGTTCCGAGAGCACGCCTACCGCATCATCGCTTTCGAGCACCCGGACCTCGGCTCCGCGTGAGACCTCGTCACTAGCCAACGCACCCGCCTCCCGTCGAGCCCTCTGCTTTGCAGTCTCGGATGTTCCCTCAGGCAGGACCCGGAGGTATACGATTTCGCGATCTCTGTCGCGACACAGGCTCCCAAGTAGGCGTGCACGGAGCCTGCTTTGGTCGCGATGCCCACCCACTGGGACCAGGACCCTTTGGGTTGCAGACAGCTTCCAGCCCTCCGGCGAGCGGAGAATCACAACATCGGATCCGATGGTGCTGATGAGGTCTTCCAAATGTGATTCAACGCTCTCAGCCGTGATGTTACCCAGGCCGAGAAGCAGGCTTTCGCAACGGTGAAGACGTGCCACTCGCCGGATCTCCGACCAGGGATCCGAGGCGACGGTGGTCAGCCATTCGGGGTTGGTTCCGGCCGACAGGGACAGCGATAGGGACTGATTCAGAATCGCTTCGACATCGAGCAGCTGTTGCGCCAGATCACCTCGGTGCCAGGTGCCGGGTGGCTGGACGACCGAAAGAAGCAGAACGCGACCTGACATCGGAGGTGCCAGGGCATTGGCGACTTCAACCAGACCGGCGGCGCTGCCAGGCTTGGCGATGGGCACGAGGACCAGAGGTGAGCGGCCGCGAAGTCGGACGAGGTCCGGCTTCAATCCCTCTTGTGATGCATCCACCACGCGGGCTCGTCTGGCGAAGAGAAAGAAATAGAGAGCGAAGCCCAGACTCAGCCAGACCATGACGACCCAGCCTGCTTCGGGCACTGCCAATCCCTGAAACGCTGCGAGGGCCAGGCACGCGCTGCCTCCCAGGACCGGCACGAGGGGAAACCAGGGAACCCGGAATGACGTTGTGGAGACTCCGCCTCGGGTCTGGGCCAGGATGTTGGTGCCATGAGCGATGGCAAATGACAAGAGAAAGACCAGGCTGGCTGCGGCTCCCGCGGTGGCCACGTCCGGAACGAGGAGCAGGATTGCGAGGACCACCGCGATCGTCGCCACGATAGCCGTCATGGGTGTGCCACGGGTCGAGTGCACGGAGCCGATGCTCTCGGGCAGGCTCCGATCTCGAGCCATGGTCAAGGCCACCCGTGAGGCGGCCAGGAGGTTGGCGTGCAGGGCGGACAGCATGGAGAGTACCGCGGCGACGATGACCAGCCAGAAACCGAAGGGCCCGAGGAAATTGCGCGCCGCCTGCGCCACGACCGTGGCGGGACTCCTTCGGCTCATGTCCACGATCGAGCCGCCTTCGTCCACCCCGACAGTCGCGATGACGAACAGCAGGGGAAGGTAGATGGCCAGGGCCATCGCGAGAGACAGCATCATCGCCTTCGGGATTGTCGTGCGGGCGTCTCGAACCTCGCCGCCGACGGCAGCGATGAGATCGAAGCCTTGCAGAGCGATGAAGGTGAATCCCATGGCCTGAAACAGCCCCAGCGAGCCCCCGGGGAAGAACGGCCGCAGGTTCGCAGTCACCGTGACGGGAGATCGCTGAGTCAGCGCCCAGAGACCGGCTGCAATCAAGACGACAAACACCAAGACCTTGCCTACCGTTGCCCACTGTCGCCCGCCTGAACTACTCCTTGCCAATCCGACGCCGTAGAAGAGGATCGCTCCGGTCGCCAGGGCGACCAGGACCGCTCGGTGCCCGACCCATTCGAGGCTTCCGCCGAGGCTGGTCTGCAGGATTGCATCGACGGCAGTGACGACGTAGGCGGCGAAACCCAACGCATAGAGGACTGCAGCGACGATCGACGCCATCCAGACCACCCAGCCCACGAGAAAGGCCGCCTCGCCCTTGAGTACTTTCTTGGCGAACGAATAGGTGCCTCCCGATTCGGGGAAGGCCGACGACATCTCGGCAAAGCTCAGCGCCGTGAGGAATGCGATCAGCCCGTTCAGGGCAAAGGCCAGGAGAGCGCTGGGGCCTGTAGCCGAAAAGGCCACACCCGCCAGGGCCAGGATTCCTCCCCCGACGATGGCACCCACGCCGATGCCGGTTGCTCCCCAGAAGCCGATGGATCTTTGGTCGTCCGACACAGAGGCACCTTTCGAACGGAGACAGGACGGGATCTCGGCAGCCTCGAGTCCGCCCGCTTCTTCTAGATCAGGCTCCGCATTCGTCTCGAGAGCAAGGATGGCACAGTCAGGACGGGACAGGGTGCAGTTTGAATGACCCTCTTCGCGACGCTGCCCAGAAATTCCTGGCCAGCAGCGAAGGAGCCGCGTCCACCCATCGCGATAATATCGGTCTCTTCCTGGTTCGCTACTCGCACGATCTCTGTGGCCGGTATTCCCTCCAGCAGCAACTCCCGAGCCGAGAAATCGATGGCGGAGACGACCGATTGCCTACGAGAGTCGGCCACGGGCCTTTGACTCACGGGGTCCATACGGTTCCTCTGCTAGCCAGCGGCTCTGCTTCAGACTTTCTGCTCGTAGATCTCGGCAAGGCTCAACTCCTTGAGGTGCTCTACCAGGGATACCAGGTGACGAATCTGTATCTCCCAGATCGCCTTGCCTTTTTCAGCGCTAGCTCGGGTCGGATCGCCGAACACGCCCGACTTCGAGATGTGCTCCGTCCTGGCGTACCAGCCAACGCTGTACTTCGAGGTGAAGTCCAGATATTTGGTCGAGAATTTCGGCACGAGAGGCTTCGCCTTCTTCATGTCGACCAACTCGGGCCGGACAGCGAGCGAAGTGCTGGTTTCAATCTCGCCGGCGTGAACGTCGTTCCTGGTCTCGGTGATCGCGTAGATGTCCGCATCGCTGGTCTCGCCGCTATCGACGCAAGTGAAAATCCGGGTGTCACGGTTGATCATCTGGGCCGCGTGGTGCAGGGTCGCCGAGTTGCCGCCGTGGCCGTTGATTATGATCAGCTTGGCGATGCCGTTCCTCGCCGCACTGACCCCGACATCGTAGACGAATCTGGCCAGAGATTCGTTCGACACGCTCAGAGTGCCCGGAAAGTGGTCGTGGTGATACGAGACGCCATACGGGATCAAGGGAAGAACCAGGGGCCGAGGAGGTTGACAGGCCTTGGCCACCTCCTGGGCGAGATGGTCGGCGTCGAACGCATCGGTGTCCACCGGCAGGTGCGGACCGTGCTGCTCGATTGCCCCGACCGGAAGCAGCGCGATGTCCACACCTCTCAGGGCCTTCTTCGCTTCCGGCCACGAGAGCTTGGCCCATTCGTGACGTCCGTCGGCAGGCTTCGCCTCCTTCGCATCTCTTCCCGAGGCGGAGCTTGAAACCGGCTTGTCGAGCGGATTCGTGGCATTCAACGCCGGATCGCTCAGCAGATCGAGGGCTACCCACTCCTTGCCGTGACGCCGAAGAGAACCTTCGGAGTGCGATAGCAGAATCTGGTAGAGGCGCCTACGGATGGGCAAGGGCACCTCATCGATCGGCGAGCGCTCAGGGTGGAACCGGAGCATCACAGGCTCGCGACGGCGAGCGGCGCGGACCTTGCCGATTCGGGGCTCCGAGATCCGCTGCTTCTCATGAAGCAGGGCCCCCATGTGCTGCGCGGCAGTGCGCTCTTGATGCACTCCCTTATCGACCAGGCTTTTCAGGATTCCCTCGACCTGATCGGCGCGGTAGCCCAGCAGTGCCGGGTCCAGGTCGTTGGCCAGCAGCATCCCCGCAATCCGACGGCACTTTTCGCACTTGCCGCAGGGGCGCATCATGCCGTCCACTTCATGGGCGGCATGGCAGGAGACCTGCAGCGCGACCAGTGATGGGTAGCGCTCGGCCAGGGTCTTCTGGATCAGGAACTCCGACATGGGCCGCAGCGTGGACAGCTGCCGCACTCCCCATTTCTTCTTGGCGTAGTAACGACTCAAGGCATGATCGAAGTAGCGGCTCTGGTCATAGAGACCATCGAAATGTGGAATTCCCTGATGCGAGGCCTTGATCGTGGTGTCGTACTCGTCGCCGATCAGCAGGTGGCCGATTCCCCGCTTGCGGAGCAGCGGCAGCGCTCCGAAAAGGAAGACAGCGACGGTCCACAGACGAATCGGGTACTCGTCCGACCGCAGGCTTTGAAAGTCGGGACGCACGAGGGAAAGGTGCCGCAGCATCCAATTGAAGATTCGATCGGAGTTGGTCCAGACCCGGGCGGTGTTTGGCACCGTCCGCCGAAATTCACGAAAGGCGTTGACGGCGGTGAACCAGTGGCGGCCCGACTCGTTGATGTAGATCGGGTGGACCTCGCACTCAAGTTCGCGAAGCAGCCCAAACGTCAAGAGACTGTCCTTGCCGCCGCTGGAGAGAATCGAGTAGCGGTCTGGATCGCCCTGCCAGCCTTCGAGGTTCTCCGAGTCCGCCGACTCGAAGAGGACCCGAGCGTTGACGTAGCTCTCACGGCGCTCGACAGGCAGGCCAACATAGTCGGGAGTCAAGAATTCGTTGGGCTGAAGGATCTTCTTGACGTAGATCTCGCGTGCGGTATTGGCGAGCATCTCCTGGACGAATCGTCGATCCGTTGCATCGAAGTGGCCGCGAAACACGATCTCCTTGCAGAACAGACCGTAGTTCAGAGCCACCTGAACCGCGATCATGCCCGCCAGGTTCAGGCTGGCGGGATCCTCGGGGTCGAAGACGTCCTCTTCGTAGCGGTAGGAGAGCTCCTTTTCGTGCGTGCTCCCGTTGTTGGTTACCGCATACGGTGCGATCAGCTGATTCGTCTTCGTGATGACCGGTCCAACGGTCAGCTTGTCGATGACCTGGAGAACCGAAAGGGAATCTTCTTCCCCAATCGCTCGGTTCTGCTGGCGGCGGACTTCTGCGGCGGACATGAACCTCTCTCCTTGGAGTTCAAGAAGGGCCGAAGCGCATCAATGACGGCTCCACACCCTTCGCGTAAGGGATAGCAGGCAGGTAGTCCTGTTCTCTGTTGGATACTCTTCTTTGCAGACGATGCTGCGTGAGCCGCGAGATGCTCATCGTTGAGCGTGATAGCAACCACCGGTTTGCCAGAGATCAGTTCGATGGCCTCGATCTGGGTGTCCAGCGGGTGAATCGTATAGCCCGGAAAGCCGTCGTACTCGGCTCGGGCCGGAGCATGCTGCAACACAACGACGTCTGGTCGCCCTGCTGCCAGAAGCTCGAAGCCTCCAGGATAGGCGGGGTTCATCAAGCTGCCCTGTCCTTCCAACAAGATCACTTCAGGGTGCTCTTCGTTCCATGCCGACCATACGGCATGCTCGATTTCGCCAGTTACGAAGTCGTTGACCAGGGAGTCCAGGATGACTCCGAAGCGAGCACCCTGCATCCAGGCGGTCTGTCCGGTACCTACAAGCTCTGTAGAGCGGCCTCGGATCTCCAATCCGTCTCGCAGCATCCAGGCGGTTGTACGTTTTCCGACCGCCGAGTCCGTTCCCAGCACAGCGACTTTTAGGCACGCGACTTCCTCGATCTTGCCGCTGAAGAAGTGCATATTCTTGATTGGAGGGGGCTTTCGCACATCACGAATCGTCACACCACGCTCAGCTGCGGCAGCCGAGATCTCGGGATCTTCGCTCAAGAACTCGTGCAAACCCGAGTCGATATTCAAACCTGCATGGATGGCATCAAGCACACTCCGTCGTCCAGATACTGGCAAACGCCCCCCGTCCGGTGCCAACCCGATGATGAAGTGAGTGGCAGGAGCGCCCTGCAGCCGAGCCTTCAAGAGCGCTTCGGAAAGATCCTCGGTAATCGGGATTCCGTTCCGGTTGTGGTCGAGAAACTCTCCCGCGTCGCGACCGGCCAGGCCGGAATCAATTACGGCCAGAATTCGATATCGCGCTGAACGGCGAACCAGCCCGTGAGCCGTCTTTCCGTAGGTGGTGCCAAATGCACCTTCGCAATACACGATTGCATTGCCTTCTGGATGTTTCATTTCTTCCTCCCTGTCAGGATCGCTACGTATCGGTCACCCGGAAGTGCTTCCTCTGTGTGTTCTTCCATGAGCGATATCAAGCCAGCCGTCGCTGCCGGCAGCACATTGAGGCTCTCCTGCTCCGCCAGCTTGCGAGTCGTCTGGAGCATCGCCTTGTCACTGACATAGGAGGCCCAGCCGCCGCTCGATCGGATCGCGTCGAGGGCGAGATCTCCGTCCAGAGAGTTCCAATTGATCAGAGGCTCGTTGACCGCGGTCTCGCGGATCTTCTCCGGGCTCAGGGGCTCGCAGTGAAGCAGGTTTTTTCGGTAGGAGCGAACGATGGGATTCTTGCCGTACGTCGAGCCCGCCACCATGCGAGGAATGCGCGAGGTCTTGCCCCTCCTATGGAGGCTGACGAATCCCTTGTGGATTCCCGCCAAGGTCGTGCCGTTCGAGACCGGAACCGCCACCACGGCGGGTGCGTCCCTCAGATCGTCGTAGATCTCGTAGGCGATCTGACCGTAGGCGCTGAGCTGGATCGCAGTGTTGGCGCCCCCTGGATTGGCATCGTAGAACTCGCTCTGGTCGGCCAGCTCCTTGGAAGCTTCGACCGCGCGCTCGTAGTCACCCGCAACTCTCCGAATCTCGGCGCCTTCGTCTTCGATCTCGTGGATGCGGCCGGTGTGATACCCGGCCGGGATCAGCACCACCGCCCTGACACCAGCCAGCCGGGCCGCTTCCGCGACGGCCACCCCATAGTTGCCGCAGGTCGCCACGGTCACGGTGTCGAATCCCCGGCGCAGCGCATCCATCACCTGAGCGAAAGCTATTCGGTCCTTCTGAGTGCCGCTCGGATTCGCGCCCTCGAACTTCAGGAACAGCTGGCGCAGGCCGGTCTCCCGCTCGAGGTGCCGACCGCGAGTCAGAGCGGTGTCACCGACTTCCGATTCGAAGATGTCCTCGTAAGCCTCGAGCCGCTCGTCGATCGGAGCCTCCGGATTGGCGGCTCGCGCCATGGCCTCACGAATGTGCGGCCCCTGCAGGGGTTGGCCCACCGCACCGTCCAGCAGGTTGAGAGTCTGCTCGGTCATTGACTTGCTCGAAAGGCTCGACGCCTAGCGCTTGGGGCCGCCCCGCGGGCGATGGATCCTTCGATCGACGGTTGCCGCCGGTAGGTCGAACTCGAGATCGTCGTCGAGCTCTACTATGTCCAGGTCATCGTTGCCGTAGGTCACCTTTGTCAGGAGGCTGTCTTGAGCCGGTCGATCCTGTCTCAGGCTCGACCTGAGCTCTTTGAAGGACTCGCCGAGCTGATCCCAGGAGTCGTTGATCCTCTCGATGACATCGTCTCGAGAGGCCTGCCCTTTGGCCAGGCACTCCCTGATCTCCGTGCGCAGAATCAGAGCTTCGCGATACATCTCTTCGGCTTCCAGGGCGAGATTTGGGGCCTCGCCCGCATCGTCGTAGGCGGAACGGACCTCGAGCCCCGCCACGCGTGCCATGAAGCGTTGCAGCTCCCGGTCGAGATCCTTGAGGTATCTTCTCCCGGACTTCGGGTGGGTCTTGTCGGAGCGGTGTGCGCTGATAATCCATTGATTCTGGTCTCGATTCTGGTGCTGCCTGGTCGGTGTCTTCTTGCTCATGCTCTTCCTCCAGTGGTTCTTGCCGAGATCGCCATCGCTGGAATCGGACAAGGGACCGTAAGGCAAACCGGATGCCAATTCGGCGCTAGCCATCCCAGACCTAGAGAAGAGTAAGCGCTCACCAAGGAACTGTGGAAACAGGGGCCTCCGATTCGAGGGATCGTCGAGGGTGCGTTCGGAATTGAAATACCGAAATAAAAGGAATTGTGTTGCCGATCAGAAATGAATTACAGTTCTAGTTAGGGGGAGGGGCCTATGCTGATTCGTATCCTGCTTCTGGTTGAGACGAGCAGCCTCCGCAGCCGTCTCTCGAGCTCCCTGACCGAGCTTGGGGTGCTGGTGCTCGACGAGTCCGAGGCCAACAAGCTGTGGAGCCGCCTCGGGGAAGATTCCTTCGATCTGGTGGTGGCCACCCGGTCGATGTTGCCGACCGATGTCGAGCGCGCGATCGAAGAGATTCGGGCGCTGCCTTACCGGCCGGAGGTCATCGTCCTGGCGGACCTCGCCGAGGCTGAGGAGCGGGCGGCATTGCAGAAAGGAGGCGCCTTCGCCGTCATCGACAAGACGATGCCGCTGGAGACGCTCATCCAGACACTGCGCACCGTTCTGCTGCGATATCAGGAGCTCGGCGTCAGTCGGCTGAGGGAGTCGCGTCAGCAACGCTCCAAGCTCGACGACTTCTCCTCCGAGAGCCCCGCCATGCGACGACTTCTGGAGCTCGCGCGGCGCGTTTCCGATTCCGACACGTCGTTGTTGATTCTCGGCGAGACCGGTGTCGGCAAAGAGTGGTTGGCGCGGGCGATCCACTCCGAAGGTGCCCGCAGTGCTCTGCCTTTCATCGCGGTCAACTGCGCCGCGGTACCGGAAACACTGTTGGAGAGCGAGCTCTTCGGTCACGAGAGGGGGGCCTTCACCGGTGCAGTCCGGGCGCGTCGAGGTTGCTTCGAGCTCGCCCATCGCGGCACCCTGTTCCTGGACGAGGTCGGCGACATTCCTGTCCATCTCCAGGCCAAGCTGTTGCGGGCTCTTCAGGATCGGGAGATCCATCGTCTCGGTGCTGAAAGCCCGATACGGGTGGACGCTCGGGTCATCGCCGCCACGAACCGGAATCTGGAGGTGGCGATCGAGGCGGGGCAGTTCCGGCCGGACCTCTTCTACCGTCTGAGCGTCGTAACGCTGACCATCCCACCGCTTCGCGAGCGGCGGGAGGACATCGTGCCGCTGGTCGAGAACTACCTGGAGGATTTCCGCCAGCAGATGGGTCGCCTGCACATCGAGGGCATCGAAGAGTCGACCCTTGATGCCATGTGCGCCTACGAGTGGCCTGGCAACGTGCGTGAGCTGATCAATGTCATCGAGCGGGCCATGCTGCTCTGCGACGGCGAAGTGATCACAAACGAGCATCTCCCCGATGCCATCGTCGGCGGATTCCCCCAATATCTCCAGATGGAGTCTCTCGACGAGCCCTTCAGCCTTTTCGAGTCGCTGCTGAACGGGACACTGGCAGAAGGGAGAAGCCGCCTGGTGGAATCGTTCGAGCGGGAGTACCTGTCGCGGCTATTGCAGCAGACATCCGGCAGCATCGCGGAGACGGCACTCATCGCAGGGATCGATCCACGCACCCTCTACAACAAGATGAAAGCATACGGACTGCGCAAGGAGGACTTCCGCCAGTCGACCCGTGAGCCCTTGCGCCCCTAGGCCCTTACCTCCCTTTTGCCTTCAACGGTTCCAGAGGTCCGCTCGGGTGGTTCGACAGGGGGCGCCTCGTTGAGCGCATGGTGAGGACCGCGGAAGTACGAGGGAGATCCGGCGCGATGACGTGACGAGGTGGCAGCCCTCCCGAACGGGCGTCTACGCGATAGGCGCTTGAATACAGTGGGCGGTAGGAGTAGCGTGGAGGGGAAGCAACGACTGTCAGATCCGAGAGGAGGATCGGGTGCAGAGGGTCCGCTCAGTGAACCCCCCACTTCTGGTCCTGGTGTCGGCCCTTGTGTTGTCGTCTTGTGCCACCACGGACCCCTATCCTGAAGAGTGGCCGCCGATCATCGAGGCCGAAAAAGGTGACTGCTCCGCGCTCGTCGGCACCTTCAACAACGGCTACTCGAAGTCGAGCAGTGATGCGATTCCAATGGAAGGTGGGCTGATCGCTCTCCTTGTCGGGCAAGCGACCCCGGCCGAGTCGCAAGGTGCCAAACCGGTCACGCGCGTGTCCATTGAGCAGCCCTCTCCCGACCGGCTGGTGATCACGGGATTGAACTTCAGCGAGTTCGTTCGGCAAGGGGACAGGAGCCTCTCTGGCGGCTCATGTTCCAAGAAGGGCCTGCCCGTCTCGGGCAAATTCGGCGGTGTCAACGTCGAGAATATGGTCGGCTTCGTCTCTGCCAAGGGCTACTTGACCCGGGCGGAGAACGGTGATCTGGTAGCGCGGATCCGCTCGACCTTCACCGGGATCGCACTTGTGGTTCCCATGACCTCTTCGGCTACGAGCTGGTATCGATTCAAGCGGATCGAAGAGAATCCGGCTACCGCCGATCCAGTACAGTAGAATCGCCCAACTCATCGCACCGAGAGTACGGAACTTCTCGACAACGGTGGTGAATCGGGAGACAGACATGGATATCGTTCTCTACGATCTCCAGGGGCAAGAGCTCTCCACCCTGATTCAAAGTCCGTACTACGAGGGAGAAGGACACTTTTCACCGGATGGTCGCTGGTTGGCCTATTCCTCGGGCGAATCTGGACAGTTCCAGGTGTACATCGTGCCGCTGTCCGGCGAGGGTGGCAAGTTCCAGATCTCTACGGACGGAGGCCTGCATCCGAAGTGGCATCCAAGCGGTGAAAGGCTCTTTTACATCAGCCCCCGAATCGAGCTGATGGCGGTGGATGTGAACCTCGAGGGCGGCATCGAGATTGGTGTGCCGGAACGACTGTTCAACATCCGGTACCCGCTCAATAACGACTATCCGCATCAGGTGATGCCGGACGGCGAGACCTTCCTGGTCAACCAGTTCGACGAAGCGGGAGCGGCGGCTCCGATGACCCTGGTGCAGAATTGGACCGCGCTCCTGCAAGAAGACTAGAAGGCGAGCCGAGGGTGTAGGGGCGTAGGGGCTTAAGGTCCTGGGGGTACTCTCCTGCGGGAGTCCTGATGCTTCCAGCCGGTGCCTAGATCGGGAGAGCGGGACCCATCGCTGCCCCCATTGCCTCAAAGAGAGGCCGGAGGTACGACGGCCTCATCAACCCCCAAGCCCTCAGAGATCGGCCGGAAGGAACGCCCGGCCGCCTCAACCCCAGGGCGGGTGGAAGGGAGGATAGCCCCCTGGGGGCCCCGCGTCGGACCCGAGGGACGGTCGAGAAGGTGGAGTGAGGTAAGGTTTCTGAGCATCGGTGATCATCTGCGAGGACTACCCAATGAAATCGACTGCCTTGTCTATTGTCGCCTGCCTGCTTCTGGTGTCGGTCACATCCAATGCGGAGGAAGCCCCTGCTGTGCCTCCGACGATGTCGGAGGTCCTGGCGAGATCCAGCTCTTCCGACTGGAAGACTCTAGATCCCGCCGACACACTGGTTCTCGATCTGCCGAGTGGTCGCGTGATCATGGCACTGGCGCCCGAGTTCGCGCCCGAGCATGTCGCCAATATCAAGGCCCTGGTGGCGGAGCGGTTTTACGACGGTCTCGTCGTCGTGCGCTCGCAGGACAACTACGTCGTGCAGTGGGGTGACCCGGCCGAGGATCCGGCTGAGCGCAAGCCGGTCAAGAAGGCCCGCACATCGCTTGCGCCCGAGTTCGATCGGGCCCTGAGCGATGACTTGCCCGTAACACTTCTGCCGGATGGCGATGCCTATGCGCCGCAGGTGGGATTCGCCGCCGGCTTTCCCGTGGCCGTCGATCCAGCGGCCGGTCGCATGTGGCTCACCCATTGCTACGGCATGGTCGGCGTGGGCCGGGATGTCGCGCTGGACTCGGGCAACGGTGGCGAGATGTATGTCGTCATCGGCCACGCCCCGCGCCATCTGGATCTCAACGTCACCCTGGTCGGCAGGGTCGTGCAGGGAATCGAGGTTCTCTCGACCCTGCCTCGAGGCACAGGCGATCTCGGCTTCTACGAAGATCCCGAGCAGTTTGTCGAGATCGCCTCTCTGCGCCTTGGCAGCGAGATCCCAGAGGCCGACTGGCGGGACCTGGAAATCCTCCGCACCGGCACGGCCACATTCAAAGCTCTGATCGAGTCGCGGCGGAACCGCCACGAGTCGTGGTTCGCCTCGCCGACCGGCCACATCGGGCTCTGCAATGTACCCCTTCCCGTGCGGCCAGTCGCTGAGGACTGAGTCTCCCTTCTCGAATCAGCCTTCGTGGTGCAGCCGCATCTCCTCGGCCATCTCCTGGATGTCGGCTAGATCCCGGACCATCTCACTCCAGCCATACCACAGCGCGTAGTCGGGGTTGGCGTGGAAGGCTCCCTGGAACGCCCGCATCCGATGCTTGAGATGCATCTCGAACAGGGTCTGCTCGATCGGGGTCGGGGCATCGTGGAAAGTCAGAAGGTCTGGAAAGGCGTAGGCATACCCTTCGGGCTTCTCGAGAATACCGTCGGCGTAGAGGCCGGTAATGACGCGGATCGCCTCGGCCAGCAGATGGTCGACCTCACGGATCAGATCGTCACCCTTGGCCAGCTCGGCCTTGGCGAAGTTCTCCGAGTGGCAATCGCTGCAGGCGGCGAGGATCTTGGCGCGCTCCGCGTCGAACTCCTCCTGGGTTAGGCGCGCGACCTGAGCGGCCTTGACGACCTCGAGGCGAGCTGTCGGGTTGCCCTCCGGATCGAGCACGCCGAGTGCCTGGAGGATCGTGATCTGGTCGGCTTTCCACTGTTCGTCCTCGGGTAGCGGCAGTCGCACCGCGAGGAAGCCCCAAGGTGTGCGCACTTCGTGGTCACCATTGCGCATGTGGCAGGTTTGGCAGGTTGGCGCCGCGGCGGTCTCGGGCAGGATCCCGTTCTGCTTCAGCAGGTATCGGACTCCGTGCTTCGAGGCCGAGTACATCTCCCACTGCGGATGGTCGAAGCCCATGTGGCAGGTCTGGCAGGCCTGTGGCTGGCGGGCCTCCTCGAGAGAGAAGGAGTGCCGTGTGTGGCAGGCGTCGCAAGAGGCGTGGCCGAATTTCGACCCTTCGTCCTTGAGGGTCTGGATTGCCTCGTCGGACTTGATGCCCAGCTTGTGACAGCCGCCGCAGCCCTTCATCCCCTGGGTCAATGCCATCGGCAGGGCATGGGTGGTCGGCATCGCTTCCATGGCCGCCCAGGCCAGGGCGTGCTTGCCGGCCGAGAACTGCGTCACCTGGTCCGAATGGCAGTCGTTGCACGTGTTCAGTGTCGGCAAGCTGACCTTGTCGACGTCATCAGCACTCGAGTGCCCCTCGCCGTGACAGGCGTCGCACGCCACATCGGCCTGAGAGTGTTTGCTCAGATTCCAGTCGGCCACGATGTTTGGCGTGACCTCCGTATGGCAGTCCACGCAGACGTTGGCCACGGATGGCGCCGCCAGAAGGACGATGCTGCAGAGAGTTAGCAGTATGGCTCGAGACATGGTCTTCCCTCCTCGAGAAAGCGTAGCGGGCCGATGGGTCCAGCTAGGAATCATTGTAGAGGAATCTACAGGTGAGGCGGGGTGCGAGGACATGATCGGGATCATGTGGCCGGGCTCGTTCGGCATGACTTTTCTGGTCGAAGATAGAAACTCGGCTAGAATCGCCCCAACATTCCTGAAAGGAGTTCTTTCGATGCGTGGAATCACTGTACTCGTCTGTCTAGTTCTGTCTGTTGCAGCACCGGCTCTAGCCGAACACCACGAAGGTGATGGCTCGATGTTCACGGCCACCTTGGCCGGCAATTACGAGTTTGTTTCCGGCCGGTTGGTGCAGCTGGCCGAGGCGATGCCGGAAGAGGTCTACACTTGGCGGCCCGCCGATGGCGTCCGCTCGACATCCGAGACTCTGATGCATGTGGCTGGTGCCAATCTCGGCCTGCCCATGATGCTCGGGGTGGCGCCGCCCGACGGCATGGAAATGTCCGAGGACATGATGGCGAAGATGCAGGAGCGGGAGAAGAACGTGACTGCCAAAGCGGAAGTCATCGCTGATCTGAAAAAGTCGATCGCGTATGGCAAGAGCGCCATTGGTGACTTTCCCGCCGCGCATCTCGGAGACGAGGTCGAGTTCTTCGGGATGAAGATGTCGAAGGGCGACGTACTGCTGGTCCTCCTCAGCCACTCCCACGAGCACCTCGGCCAGCTGATCGCCTACGGCAGGAGCAACGGTGTCGTGCCGCCCTGGAGCCAGCCGAAGCCGGAAGAGGGCCATTAGTGGAGCGCCCTGTCGCGAGGGCTATTTCGGTTCGATAGGTTTTGGGGTCTCGCTTCTGCCCTGAGGAGCGAAGCGCGTCTCTTTCAGAGTGCTGATCAGGCTGTCGAAATCGGTCACAGGGCCACCACTCGTCTCGGCGGGCTCTGCCGCCTGGGGTTGCCTGTAGGTCGGGACCTCGCGGCTCGGGACCTCGGCCTCGTCGGTCTTCTTCCCACGAAAAAGGCGAGGGAGAACCCTGGTGACGACGACGAAGATTGCAATGATGAGCCAGGCCCAGCTGCCGATGTCTTCCATGATCTTCCTACATCATACCTCCCCGACGCCCATGCGCTACAATGCGCCCAACTTCTATGACGCTTGAACCTGGAAGCAAACTCGGCCCGTACGAGATCGTCGAACCCATCGGTGCAGGGGGCATGGGTGAGGTGTATCGTGCTCGGGACACCCGCCTCGAGCGCGAGGTGGCAATCAAGGTCCTGCCCGAGCACCTTGCGGAGAGCCCCGAGCTGCGCCAAAGGTTAGAACGTGAAGCTCGAGTGGTTTCGAGCCTGCAGCACCCCAATATCTGCACCCTGCACGACATCGGCTCTGAGAACGGAGTCGATTTTATCGTCATGGAGTATCTGGAGGGCGACACTCTCGCAGCACGGCTCGAAAAGGGCCCTGTGCCGATGCATGAGTTGTTCCCCATCGCCACCTCGATCGCCGATGCGCTCGACAAGGCGCATCGGCAGGGCCTCGTGCACCGCGATCTGAAACCGGGAAACATCATGCTCACCCGCACGGGGGCAAAGCTGCTCGACTTCGGGCTGGCCAAGGGCTCGGCAGCGCTTTCGGACCCATCGGCACCCACCCAGTCGCCGACCATGAGCCCGCTTACCACGGAAGGCATGCTGGTTGGCACGTTTCAGTACATGGCCCCCGAACAGGTCGAGGGCAAGGAAGCCGATGCCAGGAGCGATCTGTTCGCTTTCGGCTCGGTCTTGTACGAGATGGCCACCGGCCAGCGCGCCTTCCAGGGTGAGACCCAGGCCAGCCTGATCGCCTCGGTTCTGGACCGCGAGCCGGCGCCGCTGACTGAGCTGCAGCCCCTGGCGCCACCGGCTCTCGACCGAGTGATTCGCACCTGTCACGCCAAGGACCCGGATGAGCGCTTCCAGAGCGCCCACGATCTGAAGCTGCAGATGGAGTGGATCCGCGATGCCGGCTCGCAGGCCGGTGTACCGATGCCGGTCGCCACGCGTCGCAAGACCCGCGAGCGGCTCGCCTGGGGAGTAGCCGCCATTTTCGCCATCGCCGCGCTCGCTGCCGGGGCCATGCTGATGCGCGACACGAGCCCGGAGCAACGAGTCCTCCGGGCCGAGATCGCTCCCGCAGCGGATACCGTTTTCAGCCTCAGCCCTTCAGCACCTGGCCCCGTGACCGTTTCGCCAGACGGAAGGAAGCTGGCGTGGGCCGCAGTTGGAAGGAACGGCAACACCATGCTGTGGGTCCGTTCGCTCGACGAGACCGCATCGCGAGAGATCGAAGGTAGCGAGAGTGCTGCTTATCCCTTCTGGTCGCCCGACAGTCGCCAAGTGGGGTACTTCGCCGAGGGCAAGCTGAAGAAGGTCGATGGTGTCGGTGGCCCGTCCATCGCCCTCACCGATGCCACGAACCCCAAGGGGGGGACCTGGAACGAAGGCGGCGTCATTCTATTTGCTCCGGTGCACAACGGCCCCATCCACAAGGTTTCGGCAGATGGCGGCCCATCCGAGCCCATCACGGAGCTCAGTTCTGAGAGAGAGGAGAATAGCCACCGTCACCCTCGATTCCTTCCTGATGGCCGACACTTCGTCTATTTCACCAGAGTGGGAGCGATGGGCACGGCCGTCGCGGGCAGTGGTATCTGGATCGCCTCCCTCGACGGAGATGAGCCGCAGCGCCTGGCCAACTCCTCCTCCCAGGCCGAGTATGCCTCCGGGCACCTGCTGTTCGCCCGGGGTGACGCTCTCCTGGCTCAGCCGTTCGATCTCGACCGACTCGAATTCGAAGGTGAGCCAAGGCCGCTGGTCGAGGGTGTGGTTGCCATGTCGGGTGCCGCGATTGCGGCCTTTTCCGTTTCGCAGCAGGGATTACTCGCCTATCAGATCGGGGGCGGAGACTTGACGACCCAGCTTGCGTGGTACAACCGCGAAGGGGCCCGTCTCAAAACCGTGGGCGACCCGGCCTTTCATAGCGGACCGTCGCTCTCCCCAGATCAAAGACGAGCAGCTGTCACAGTTGGTGATGGCGAGACCGGTGCGGGAGACATCTGGATCTACGATCTCGATCGAGATGTTCGCAGCCGCTTTACGTTCGACCCCTCCGAAGATGTGGGCGCGGTCTGGTCACCGGATGGCGATCGAATTATCTGGGCTTCTTCTCGGGTAGCTGATTTCGACCTGTTCGGCAAAGACGTGGAAGGAGCCGGCACCGATGAAGAGCTCTTGGTCGAGCCGGTTGTCAACCTTCCCATGAGCGTTTCTCCTGATGGGCGCTTCGTGGCCTACGTCAAGGGACTTGGGGGAGGAGTCGCCAATTCGGACCTCAGGATTCTGCCCCTCGAGGAGGGGACGGAGCCCTATGACTTCGTTGCCACCGAATTCAACGAGTGGGCGGCGCAGTTCTCGCCGGATGGGCGGTGGGTCGCCTACCAGTCGGACGAGTCGGGTCGACCCGAGATCTACGTCACCACGTTTCCTGATGCGGGTCGCAAGTGGCAGGTGTCGACGGATGGCGGCGCCCAGCCTCGATGGAGAGGTGACGGTCGTGAGCTCTATTACCTGACGCCCGCCGCAAAGCTCATGGTTGCCGAGGTCGATCCAACCGGGTCAGGATTTCAGATCGGCGAGCTCATCGAGTTGTTCGACACCCCTCGGCTGCAGAACGGAGTCTTCGACTACGACGTCACCTCCGACGGTGAGGGTTTCCTGATGAACACCGTCGGCGACAGCGCCTTCGAGCCCATCACCCTGGTCGTCAACTGGACCGCAGAGCTCGAGCGCCGCTAGGTCTCTGCTCGACGCTCCCGTTCACGACACGGTAGACACTGCCATCAATGAAGCGGCCGGCGACTGGCTCACTTCTCTGAGACGATTGTGATCTGGAGGTCCGTCCGGGGGACCCCAGGGGGCTGTCCTCCCTTCCGCTGCCAGAACCCCCTGGAGTCCACCCAGCCGAACCTCCAGCACCGTGGAAGGCAGCAGGGTGTAGGGGTCTAAGGGCGCAGGGGCTTGTCCCCTCCCGTTTGCGAGCGCCCGCTAGGGACGCCCCTACGAAGAGCGATTCACACATCGACCCTCTCACCCTCTGCCGCAAGTCGAAATCCCTTTTCAAACACGCTCTCGTAGGCCTCGCTATCGGGCCAGAGGGCGGGGTTGGTGTGATTGAGATGGATGAAGCGCACCTTTGCCTTCTCCTTGGGTGCGAGCCCATCGAAGCGGTTCATCGAGTGGGTGATGAATGGATGGGGGAAGCCGGACATGTCGCGCCCTTCGATCTCGCCGTTGGCGAAGAAGGTACCGTCGAGGTAGGCGACATCCACCGAGGCGATGACCTCTTCGATGCGTGTTCCCATCTCGTCCCATTCTTCCCAACTGTCGATGTCGGGGATGAACAGCGCGGACCGATTCGGACCTTCGATCCGGAACCCGACAACCTCGGAGTACTCCTGTCGGTGGGGTACCAAGAGCGGTGTCACCACGAGTCGCTCATTCAGCTGAACAGCGACACCATCCTCGAGAGGCTTCAGCACGATGTTCTCGTAGCGCACCAGCTGGCTCCATGGGCCGTTGTCCCGCAGGTACTCGCGCATTCTGGGCATGGCGTGGACCGGCACTCCAGCCGCTCCCATCGACTCGTGGCCCAGGTGCATCAGCCCGGGGTAGTGGCCCATGTGGGCGTGTGTCAGGAGGATGCCCTCCAGGCCGGGGTTGCCCTTAGCTGGAGCGATCTCATCCAACCGATGGAGTTGCTCCCGGAAATCGGGCGTCGCGTCGAAGATCCACCGCTGGTGGCTAACCGGATCCACGAGAGCAAGGCTTGTCACCAGACGCCTGAATTCTGGATCCTTCCAGCCAGGATGCTCCTTGGTGCCCGCTTGCGGGATGCCCCCATCCTGGGCGATCCCGAGCACGACGAGGTAGGGCGCTGCCTCCTCCTGCTGGGTCTGAGCCGGCGCCCCCGCCGTTACCAGGAGGAGACCGACGAGAGCGATTGCGACCTGAGTGTGCTTCGCCATGGCAGCGGTATCTTCTCATCCGCCGGCTGCCGTCGGGCATTCGCCGCGGGAATCACTCCTGGCGGAGGACGTCGATGGGGCTGACTCGCGTCGCCCTCCACGCCGGCAGGAAGCAGGCGGAGGCCGCTACGAGAGCGAGCACGAGCGTTGCGCCCAGATAGGAGGCTGCACTCACCGTCTGAGCCTCGAAGGGCAGCCGCTGAAGGGCGAGGGTGACCATCAGAGCTCCGGCCGCGCCCAGGAGAAGACCAAAGCCCACCAGGATCAGGCCCCGTTTCAGGACCATCCGGAGCAGGTCTCCTCTGGTGGCACCCATGGCCAGTCGAATGCCGATCTCGTTGAGGCGCTGATTGACGGCGTGGGCGAGCAGTCCGTACAGGCCGATCGCGGCGAGCGCCAGCGCGATCGCCGAGAACACCCCGGAGGACAAGGTCACGACAGAGAAGCCCGCCATCGATCTGTCGACGACTGATTGCAGCGTTCTCGGGTCGGCGAGCAGCACGTCTTCGTCCATCTCTCTCACGATCCGGCTGATGGATTCCTCGAGAAGCAGTGGGTCGCTCGCAGTCCTCACGGCGAGTTGCATTTGCCGAGGCGCCAGCTGGTAGGTACTCATGTACATCGCCGGGTCGGGACCGAGAAATACCTGGTTCACACGGGCGTCGGCCACCATGCCGATCACCTCGTGCGGGGGCCAGTCCGTGGAGCCGACGATGACGGATTCGCCGATTGGGTTGCGGCCCGGGAACAGCTTGCGGGCGACGCTCTCTGTGATCACCAGGACCCGGGGAGAGTCTCTGTCATCGGTCATGTCGATGTCCCTTCCCTGAAGCAGAGGCATTTCCATCGTCCGGAAGTAGCCAGGGGGGACCCACCTCGCCATCGCCGACTGGAGGTCGTCGTGTGCCGGTCGCTCCTGACCGGCGGGCCACACGGCCCAGTTCTGCCAAGGGCTCGAGATCGGTAGCTTGTTGACCATGCTCGCTGACTCGACTCCGGGAATTGCCTCGATCTGCTCGAGCAGCGACCTGAAGAACTCATTGCGCTCCGCGGGTGACGGATACTTGACTTCGGGGATGCTGACCGAGCCGGTGAGCAGGTTCGCGGACTCGAACCCCAGATCGGTCGTGGCCAGCTCCACCAGGTTGCTGATGAGCAGTGCCGAGCCGACGAGGAGAAGGGTGGACACCGCCACCTGGACGATCACGAGGCCGCTCCAGAGCCGACTGCTGCGAGCGTCCTGAGAGTGCTGTGGCCCCGATTTCAGATAGAGACTCGGGTCCACCGTCGTGGCTCTCAGAGCCGGAATCACGCCGACCACCAGTCCAGTGGCGATCGACAGGAAGAGGGCGAAGACAAGGGCGCGTTGGTCGATGCTGGCGAAGCCGATGCCCAACTCGCCGATCGGCAGCGCACGCAGCAGCAACCGATGGAATCCGAATGCCACACCGACCCCCAGCAGGCCTGCCAAGAGCGAGACGATGACGCTCTCGGTCAGCAGTTGGCGGATCAAACGCCGGCGTGGAGCGCCCAAGGCAATCCGGGTTGCGATCTCCGGCAAGCGGCGGTGGCCACGGGCCAACAGGAGACCGGCGACGTTGCTGCTGGCGATGAACAGCACCAGGACGCCGGTGGCCATCAGCATCAGCAAGCTGAGGCGGACTTTGGCCACCATCGCGTCGTGAAGGCCTGTCAGCGCCAGGCCCTTGCTTTCGTTGCTGACGGGATACTGCTCCTCCAGGCTCCGCGAGATCGTGCTGACTTCCAGCTGGGCCTGCTGCAGCGAGACCCCAGGCGCGAGCCGGCCGACCAGGAGGTGGCTGTGGGAATCCCGCTGCAGGTCGAACGGACCTTCCCGGTCGACCAATCGCCAGAGGTCGACATCCAGCAGGACTTGGAAGCCCTCGGGCATGACACCGACGATCGTCGTGGGCTCGCCGTCGAGTCTCAGGATCTTGCCCACCGCATCCGAGGATCCACCGAAGCGACTCTTCCAGAAGTCATGGCTGATCAGAGCGACTCCCGCTCCACCTTCGTCCTCGTCCTCCATGAATGGTCGTCCGACAACCGGGGTCACTCCGAGCGCGGGGAACAGATTCCAAGTAACGAAGCCACTATCGACGATCTCGGCATGACCTTCCCCTGTGAGCGTCTGCTCCATTGTGATGTCGGCCATGGCGGCGAGGTGTTCGAAGGAGTTGGCGAGCTCGCGGTAGTCGTAGTAGTCCAGCCTGGAGACCGGGCCTGCCCGGACGCCGTCATAGGTCTTGAATCCGGCTATCAGCCGATCGGGTTGCTGAAACGGGAGCTGACTCAGCAGGGCGGCGCTGACGGTGCTGAACAGGGCCGTAGTGGCACCAATGCCGAGGGCGAGGACGAGGACGGCGACGACAGTGAAGCCAGGGTTTTTGCGCAGAGTGCGGGCAGCGAGACGGACATCCCGGATCAGCGTGTCGAGCCAGGTGCCAGCCCTGGTCTCCCGGACTTGTTGCTTGACCTGCTCGGTGCCCCCAAGCTCGATTCGCGCCTCGCGCAGGGCAGCCTCCCGGCTCATGACCTGTTGGACTTTCTCGTCCACCAGCAGGTCGAGATAGGCTTCGAGCTCCTCGTCGAGGTCTCGATCGACCCGCTCTTGCTTCGTCAGCGAATGAAATGTGCTCCGCAGCCATGGCAGTACGGGCATGGCACTCCCCTCATGAGGCCTCGAGAAGTTTCGTGATCGCCACGACGACCTGGGTCCAGTTCTCCTTCTCCTCGCCGAGCCGCCGCCGGCCGGCGCGGGTCAACTGGTAGTACTTCGCGCGCCGATTGTTCTCCGACTCGCCCCAATCGCCCTGGATCCAGCCCCGCTCTTCGAGCCGATGGAGAGCAGGGAACAGGGAGCCGGGCTTTACCTGGAAGACCCCTTCGGTGACCTGGTCGATACGGCGTGAGATCCCGAGCCCGTGCAAAGGCGCCAGCGCCAGAGTCTTGAGGATGAGCATGTCCAGCGTCCCGCGAAGAAGATCGGCTTTGGTGGCACCCATTCGAACCTCCGGTCGAGCTGGTCGTTGTCTCTCCTACAGAAAGTCTATACGAGCTAGAGATGACGATGTTTCAATCGGCAGAGCGAATGTAGGGGCGGGGCTTGCCCCCCGCCCGCCGCTTTCTGACTACGGCGTGGCGCTCGTCCAGGAGGTAGTGTCGCCCGTTTCGAACCCGTCAACAAAGACGACGATGATGCCCTCGTACATTCCGATGTCGACTATTCCGTCGATGATGCGTGGCCTGCCGTCCAGGTCCGTCGTCCCAAGGCCTCCCGGAGGATTGTTGTCTCCGGCGTTCTCGGCCGGTGAGCCGGGTCGCAAGTAGTAGCGGTCTTCGAGGCTGACGCCGTCGACGAATAGGGGGTCGGTACCGATGAGATTGGAGCCCGCGTCCACCGTCCCCGAGGTGGCAAGGTCGGTACCATTTCGGAAGGCGATGGTGTTGTAGATCGCCAGGGTGCTGGTGTCTTCCTGGGTCGCGAGTATGCCAGTCGCTGGGTTGTCGGCCACAGTCAGGTTCACGAGATGCACGGTCGCACTCGAAGCAGCGGTAACAGCCAACCCCCCGTCATCGCCCAAGGCGATACCGGAATCGGTCAGCCGAAAGGAGTTGGTTCCCACCCAGCTATTGGTCACGAGCTGAGGGGTGGTGTCTCCCGCATCGACCGTGTTAGCGGCCCAGCCAGTCCTGACGACCTCCATGGTGGCGGAAGACTGGATTTCTAAGAAGCCACCACTGCCTTTGGAAGTTCCTGTGCCCAGGATCGAGTTGCCGAAAATGAAACTGTCGCGCAGTATTCCCTTCGAGCTGTCTGAAGTCCTGAGGTGAACACCGCCTCCATGACGTTGTCCTCCATCACTCTGGGCCGAGTTTTCGACGATCTCGCAGTTCTCGATCAAGAAAGTCGAACTGTCGCGGCTTTCGATGAGAATGCCTCCACCGAGAGCCTTGCCATCACTCCAGGAGTCAGCGATGTTGCCGTAAATAAGGCAATCCACGATTTCGAGCCGCTGGGTGCCGCGAGGCTCAACGAGGATCCCTCCACCCCTGGCGGTCGGGAATGTCACGCCGTAGTTTTCTACGATGTGGTTGTTTCGGATCACGATCGTTGCGTCGCTCTCACTCAGTGGCGCAGCGTTGATCCCAGCACCAGTGCCGGCGCCGTTCGTGATGGTGAAGCCGTCGACCAGAATCGAACCCCCTGCGATTCCAATGTCGAGGACACTCACAAAACCACCACCGTCGATCACGGTGTGCTCGGGATCGGGGTCGCGGCTCGCAAAAGTCGCATCCCAGCCGCCAAGGATCTCCAAGCTTCCGCTATCGAAAGTGCCTGGGACCGACAGGTTCTCGGAATAGGTGAGGTTTTCCTCGACCCGAATCTCGGTGTCGGCACCGTTGACCACCGCGTCGATCGCGCCCTGGATCGTTGCGTAGGTGCCGCTCGGGCCGACGGTGAGAACCGTTACCTGTGAGGAGACAGGTAGGGCGATCAGGAGCCAGACCGATAAGACAAGAGCCAACGATCCGACGACACGCGCTTTCGAAAGGAAGTGAGCCATGGCGATCCCTCCTTCGTACCTTTGTCGAGTTCTACTAAAACCCTACTCCTGGGATCAGCGGGTTGCAAGGCGCCGTGTGAGGATAGAATCTCTGGACTCGGTCCAAAACCAAGTCGCTGGCACCTTTGGTTGGAAGTTTAGGTAGGTATCGATGATCGGCGAGACCCTTTCTCACTATCGGATTCTGGAGCAGCTCGGCAAGGGTGGGATGGGTGAGGTGTATCTGGCCGAAGACACGACCCTCAAACGCAAGGTGGCACTCAAGGTGCTGCCGCCCGAGCTGGCGACGAGTCAGGAACGTTTGGAGCGTTTCCAGCGCGAAGCCGAATCGCTAGCGTCGTTGAATCATCCGAACATCGTCACAATTCATACCGTCGAAGAAGACGGCGGTGTTCGCTTTCTGACCATGGAGTGGGTAGATGGCCAGACCCTGGCGGAGCTGGTGGGGAAGGGGGGTATACCCCTGGAGCGTATCTTCGAGATTGCCACCCCATTGGCAGATGCGCTGGCCGTTGCCCATTCCAAGGGAGTCGTGCACCGCGACCTCAAACCGGGCAACGTGATGGTGACGGATGACGGGCGGGTCAAGGTCCTCGACTTCGGTCTCGCGAAGCTCCTCGAGGAAGAGCCCGATCTCGTAGCCACGGAAATGGCCACCGAGGCCCTGACCCGCGATGGCATCGCCATGGGCACCATCCCGTACATGTCTCCGGAACAGGTGCAGGGCAAAGCCGTGGATCACCGGTCGGACATCTTCTCGCTGGGGATCGTGCTCTATGAGATGTCCACTGGGAAACTTCCGTTCGAGGGCGAGACCTCTGCAGATCTGATCTCTTCGATCCTGCGTGACAATCCCGATTCGGTCACCGATCTCCGGTTGGAGCTTCCGCGGCACTTCGGACGCATCATCAGGCACTGCCTGGAGAAGGATCCACAGCGCCGGTATCAGTCGGCGCTGGATGTCCGCAACGAGATCGAAGGCCTGCAGAAGGAAGTCGAGTCGGGTGAAGTTCCAGTCTCGAGTGCGACGGCGGCGGTTCCTTTGGCGAGCTCGGGTGGTAGCCGAAAGTGGCTGGCAATCCTGGCCTTGGTGGCGGCGATAGCCGTCGTGGGCGGGCTGGTTTGGTGGATGGGCGGAGAGAGTGAGCCCGAGACGACCGAGACAGCTACGTCACCAGCCGAGGTCGGCCGCCAGATGATGGTCGTGCTGCCCTTCGAGAATCTCGGTGCAGCGGAAGACGAGTATTTCGCGGCCGGAATGACGGAGGAGATTACGACTCGTCTGGCGGCGGTGAGTGGTCTGGGGGTAATCTCCCGCAACAGCGCGATGCGCTACGCCGGTACCGACAAGACCATCCAGCGCATCGGAGAAGAGCTGGGCGTCCAGTATGTCCTCGAAGGAACGGTGCGCTGGGCCAGGACCGACGATGGCAGCCGAGTGAGAATCTCGCCCCAGCTCATCCAGGTCGCTGACGACACCAATCTCTGGGCCGACACCTACGACCGGGTCATCGACGACGTCTTCGAGGTCCAGAGTGACATCGCCGCAGAGGTGATCCGGCAGCTCGGCGTGACCCTTCTCGAGCCCGAGCAGGCGACAGTCGAGACGCAGCACACGGAGAACATGGAGGCCTACCAGGCCTACCTGCGGGGCCTCGACCAGACCGGTCATCTCACGTACTCGGAAGCAGACCGCATGACTGAGATCGAGATGTTCGAGCGCGCCGTCGAGCTCGATCCCGAGTTCGCCGAGGCCTGGGCGGAGCTTTCCATGGCTCATTCCGGTCTCATGAACTTGGGTATGGACAAGTCCCCAGAGCGACTGGCCCTGGCCAAGGAGGCCGTAGACCGAGCCCTCGAGCTGGACCCGGATCTCCCCGTTGCCCATCTGGCCTTGGCCTACTACTACTACTGGGGCCTGCGGGATTATGAACCTGCGCTCGAGGCGCTGGCCATCGCCGAGCGGAGCATGCCTGATGATCAACAGGTTTTGATCGCCAACTTCGCGATCCGCCGCCGACAGGGCCGACTCGACGAATCGCTCGACTATGTTCAGAGAGCCTTCGAGCTGAGTCCCCTCGAAGACGATCTGCCGCGGGAGATCGGTGTCATCCACATGATGAACCGAGACGCCGAGAAGGCTCTCGCGTCCTTCGACGAGTCCATCGCGCTGGCTCCGGATCAACAGGCGGCCTACATGTTCAAGATGTTGTCCCACTGGTCTCGCGGTGATGTCGCGAGTGCGCGGCAGGACTTCGACAGAATGCCGCAAACTCCCGGTGTCTTCCTGACCTACTACCAGGTTGGGCAGGATGCGATGGAGCGAAACTGGGACCAGGCTCTCGTTCATCTGGACGAGTCGCCGGCCGATCTCATCGAGGCACCAGATGTTTGGACTCCGCTAGACCTGCTGAGGGGTGAGCTCTATCTTCAGCTCGGCGATGAGGAGAAGTCGCGCCGGGCCTATGAATCCGCTCTGGAGATTGTCGAGCGGCAGCTGGCTGTGAATCCACAAGATGCCCGCTTGCACAGCTCGCTGGGGCTGATCTACGCCGGTATGGGAATGAAGCAGGAGGCAATCCTCGAGGGCCGAGAGGCGGTGAGACTCTACCCGCCCGAGAAGGATGCCCTTCACGGCCCCACCCATGTCGAGGATCTGGCGCGAATCTACACGATGGTCGGCGAGTACGATCAGGCCCTCGAACAGATCGATCGTTTCCTTTCGCTGCCGAACTGGACTACGGCGGAGTGGATCGATATCGACCCCAGATACGACGCCCTTCGCCGGCACCCCCGCTACCAGGAAGTCCTGGGCAAGCACCGCGCCAAGTAGGCAACTTTCCTTTCTGGCCCACGGTTGCCACTTCCCACGGCCACATGCGAAGGTGGAAAGCGTTCAACAGGGTCCGGGCACTCCCACCCACCCCGGCCGCCACGGGTGCGGCCCACCTTGTCCAGGGGCTCGGGTCCTGGGCATTGAAGACCAAAGGCCTAAAGGTTGAGAGTCAAGCGGTCTGAAAAGAACTACATTTTTCTCTTGACAAGATTTCCGCGTCATTTTTCGCAACCTCTGTGATCGGGCCCAGATAGGGCCCCGAGCGCGCGTAGCTTGGCTCTACGGATTGTTCTCACAGCCAGGCAACAAAGACGTCTCGAGGACCCTCGATCGCGTCTTGGAAGGCGATCTAAAGCGTTGAAAAAGAAGGGTTTATAATGGTGTATTGCCCTGGAGAACGCCATGATCGAGCCCCTGCAAACCCCGAAACCGATTCCTCAGATCGGCCCCGGAAGATCGGAGGTCGACCAGCTCGGCGAGAGGATTGCTGAGCTATCGGCCCAGATCCAGGCGGCCACCTACCACCTGCTGACCATGATCCGGGAGTTCGACGAGAGGAGTGGATGGAACACCGGCTTTCGGTCCTGTGCGCATTGGCTCAACTGGCGTACTGGACTGGAGCTGGGGGCGGCCCGGGAGAAGGTCCGAGTGGCCAGGGCTCTGGGGGAGCTACGACTCCTGTCTGAGGCGATGCGCTGCGGGGAGCTCTCCTATTCCAAGGTCCGGGCCCTGACACGTGTGGCCACGGCCGAGAATGAGGCCGAGCTCCTGGAGTTCGCCCGAGCCGGCACCGCCGCTCATGTGGAGACATTGGTGCGGGCTTGGAGACGGGTCGATCGGCAGGACGAGCTCGAGCACGAGAACCTCCGCCACGCCAGCCGCTACCTGCAGGCCTACACGGATGAAGACGGCATGGTAGTCCTGCGGGCCCGGTTGGACCCGGAGGTGGGAGCGGCTGTGCTGAAAGCTCTGGAAGAGGCGGAGCAGGTGCTTTACGACAGGGAGAGGGAAACCAAGAACGAGCGGGGTGACGGAGTGCCCTTGAGCCAGAGACGAGCCGATGCCCTGGGTCTGGTGGCCGAGAGTGCCCTGGCCCACGACCTGGACAAGGGACCGCGAAGTGACCGCCTACAGGTGGTGGTGCATGTCGATGAGGAGGTGCTGGCCGACACGCAAGCCCCTGGAGTGTCCATGCTCGAGGACGGCACAGACGTTTCCGCGGAAACGTCCCGGCGGCTCAGTTGCGATGCCGGAAAGGTGGTCATGAAACACGACTCCGAGGGAAAGATCCTCAACGTCGGCCGCCGAGCACGAACGATTCCAACAGCAATTCGCCGGGCACTGACCGTTCGGGACGAAGGTTGCCAGTTTCCGGGGTGCGGATTGAAGTACTGCGAAGCTCACCACCTGAAACACTGGGCCAACGGGGGAGAAACGAGCCTCGACAACCTGGTCTTGCTCTGTCGCCGTCATCATCGGGCCGTTCACGAGGAGGGGTACCGAATCGAGGGCTCTCCAGACGGTGAGCTCCGCTTCCTCAGGCCGGAGGGCTCGGAGATCCCGTCCGCTCCCCCGGAACCGGATCTGATTCAGGACCCACTCGACTCCCTCTCGAGCCTACTCGCCGAAGAAGACGTCTCGATCGATGCCAGCACGGGCTTTCCGACCTGGGAAGGGGGGAGCCTGGACCTCAACTGGGCGATTCAGGGCTACCGGCAGCTGTAGGCATCCCGACGTTTCCGCGGAAACGTCTCCGCACCACCAGAAAGGTCTCCAGAATCGGCTGGCACCTCTCAGGCGTTATTGATCCGCTGGTCTCGGAGGTTTGGCGAGGGTCCTCCAGGGGGTTCTTGCAGCGGAAGGGAGGAAAGCCCCCTGGAGGACCCCGACGAACCTCCATCCGTCGATCCAGTCACGCTTCTGTAAGAACGGACGCGGACGTTTCCGCGGAAACGTCTTGGCGCTATTTGGCCACACGACGCAGGATCGATGGACAGTGAGGGAGTGCGTCGAATGGCGGTTCGCCAGTTGGCAGCTGCTCGTGGGCGCCAAGGACCAGATAGCCGCCTGGGAGAAGGCGCTCGTCGAGGCGAGCGAGGATCTCGTGTTGGGTCTCTTCGACGAAGTAGGTGAAGGCGAGGTTGCGGCAGAGGATCAGGTGAAAGGGGCCATCGGGCATGTCGTCGCGCAGGTCTTGGAGGACGAGCTCGACGTCTTCGTGATAAGGCCCTTTCAGCCGCAACTGATCTGCGTCGATCTGCTCGAACACCACATTTCGAATCTCGGCCGGCATGTCCTTGGTGCACCCGAGCGGGTAGATGGCGGCACGGGCACGATCGAGTTGATGCTCGGCAGAGTCCGTGGCGAGGATCCGGACCTCGGCGCGCTGCAGATCGGGATCGTCCGAGTGGTGGCACAGAATGGAGATGGAGTAGGG
>Ga0316193_10000245_pt1 | contig 31987 bp, 31 predicted proteins | sample MerIslsedime2_MG_FD_207735 | JGI IMG/M metagenome (GOLD analysis project Ga0316193, IMG submission 207735) | Coastal sediment microbial communities from Maine, United States - Merrow Island sediment 2 | ecosystem: Environmental > Aquatic > Marine > Coastal > Sediment | place: USA: Maine... | reverse complement strand
GCGCAAAGTGCCTCTGCTGTTTCCGCCAGCAGGGCCAGGTTGTGCTCGCTCGACAGGCGATGATCGCCGTGCTTGATCAGTTCGAAGGTCACGTCATCGCCGGTCAGCGCATGGTAGGTTTTCAGCGCGTGCTGCCACGGTACATCCGCATCGCCTTCGCCCTGCAGAATTCTCACCGGACAGGGCAGCTCGAGGCCGTTGTCCAGCACCAGATGCTGCGCTCCGTCCTCGATCAGGCCTTTGGTGATCACGTAAGGCTCGTCGGAATACTCTGACGGGCGTTCATACCTGCCCAGCCGCATCACCTCGTCGCGAAACTCATCACCATACTTGTCCCACATCAGGTCCCTGGTCATGTCCGCTGCCGGTGCGATCAGGATCACGCCGCCAAGCCTGTCTGCAGTGCCCGCCTCGATCAATCGTTTTGCCAGCAGCAGCGCAATCCAGCCGCCCATGCTGGAGCCGATCAGCACCCGCCGGCCCGCCGCACACCGGGTGAACACGGCTTGTGCCTGGTCAAGCCAGCCGGAGATGGTGCCGTCGGCAAACTCGCCACCGCTTTCGCCGTGCCCGGAGTAGTCGAACCTGATGAATGACCTGTTCGCGGTGCGCGCGTGTTCTGCCAGCACTTCTGCCTTTGATCCGCGCATGTCGGACTTGAAACCGCCCAGCCAGAAGGTGCCGCAGGGACCTGACGGGGCCGGATCAGCACCGTCGTTTAGCCAGGCGATGGCCGGACCATCGCTGATTTCAAGGTATTCAGGCGGTTTTTGGGCAGAACAGGACATGGATGCGACTAGCCTCTCAACATTGCTTGCAAAATCTGATAAAGGTAGTTAGGTGCGTTTTTACACAGATTGAACCCTCTTGCGGTATTTGGACCAAACCAGCCGCAAAACCCTAAGGAGATTATACCATTCGCAGACCGATGAACGGGCAAATGCCGCCCAAGGATGACGGACCACGTATGAACGAAGCGATCACCAATGCCAATGTGCTGTTGATTGATGCGGAAGGTGAAAAGCGCGGCGTCATGAAAATTGAAGACGCGCTGGAAGTCGCAGCACAAGCCGGGATGGATCTCGTCGAAGTGTCTCCGAACGCCGACACACCTGTTTGCAAGGTGCTGGATTACGGCAAATACAAATATCAGGCCCAGAAGAAGGCCAACGAAGCCAAGAAAAAACAGAAGGTTATCGAAGTCAAGGAAATCAAGTTACGCCCTGGCATCGACACGCATGACTATGATGTGAAGATGCGTGCCATGAAGCGGTTCTTTGATGAAGGCGACAAGGTCAAGGTGACCATGCGCTTCCGTGGCCGTGAAATGGCCCATACCGAGCTTGGTTTCAATCTGTTGCAGAAGGTCAAGACCGATACGGATGACTTTGCCAAGGTGGAATACGAGCCCAAGATGGAAGGCCGTCAGATGGTCATGATCCTGTCACCCAGGTAGTGGAATTTTTTGCAACGATCAGGTTGATGGTGCCGGTTGTAATGACCGGGCATCATCCTGATCCGAAAGTCCTGCCAACAATAACCGGTCAGCCTGGTTGATCCGGAACTGCGCAATCAGCGTAGCTTCAGTATCTGCAACCAAGCCTGAGACTGTTTCTATGGTGATTGTCCCCGTTGTGACCGATGGTATCCGCCGAAAAACCGGCAAAAGCCCACAGGCTGAGCTGTTTGCCCGGCTCCTGAAAGACGTCGCTGACCACCGCGACCGTCAGGCCTTTGCTCAACTTTTTGAGCATTTCGGCCCGCGCTTGAAGGGTTTCATGATGCGCAAGGGCGCCAATGCCGAGCTGGCTGAAGATCTGGTCCAGGACGCCATGATTGCAGTCTGGAACAAGGCTGGCATGTTTTCTCCCGGCAAGGGATCGGTTACGACGTGGGTCTATACCATTGCCCGGAATTTGCGCATCGACCGGTTGCGCCGGGAAGGGTCACGGTATTTCACCGATATCGACGATTACGAGGAAGCCAGCGATGATCCGGCCAGCGATGATATCGTAATCGGCAGGCAACAGGACGCAGCGGTCACCGAAGCGCTCCAGGTTTTGCCGGAAGATCAGCGCCAGGTCATCGTGATGGCGTTCATGGACGACATGACGCAAGCCGAAATAGCAGACAAGCTTGATGTGCCTCTGGGCACCGTCAAATCGAGAATGCGGCTGGCCTATCGCAAGATGGCGTCGGTTCTGGAGGGCTTGAAATGAAGATCGCCTTTCATCTCGACGACGCCACGGTTATGGCATATGCGGGTGGCTGCCTGGCCAGTTGCCTGTCTGTGGTGGCTGCCGGTCATGTTGCCATGTGCGATCAGTGCCGTGCCAGGGTGCGCAAGGCAGAAGCCGTGGGAGCGGCCTTGCTGGAGACAGGCAAGCCAGAGCAGTTGAGTGCCGGTGCCCTGTCGTCCATGTTTGAACGCATTGACGGCAGCGACTGGATTCAACCGAAATTGCCAGGCCAGGCTGATCGCGGTGCAGACCCGTCATTGCCCGTGCCGGTAGCGCGCGTGCTCGACCGTAAACTTGATGAGGTGCGCTGGAAGACAATAGGTCCCGGTGTCGGCCTGCATGTGATCGAGAAAAATCCTGATGGGTCCAGCCTGTATTTGCTGAAAGTGCGTCCTGGCCAGAAACTGCCCGACCACGGCCATGTCGGACAGGAAATGACATTGATCCTGCGTGGTGCCTATCGTGACCTGATCGGTCGCTTTGCCCGCGGTGATGTGGCCGATCTGGATGAGGACATAGAACATCAGCCGGTGATCGAGGACGGCGAGGATTGCATTTGCCTGATCGCCACCGAAGCGCCTGCGCGTTTCAAGGGTCTGATGCCGCGATTGCTGCAACCTATCGTCGGCATCTGACCGGCCGCGTGCATGCAACCCCACCCGCTTCCCTGGAAAACCATCTGGATTACCGGCGCGAGTTCCGGCATTGGCCGCCGGCTTGCGATTGATCTTGCCGGTCGCGGCGTCACCGTGGCGGTATCGGCGCGCTCGGTCGACACACTGGCTGTGCTTGCCGATGACCACGGCAATATTCGCAGTTACCCGCTTGATGTAACCGACCTTGCAGCCTGCCGGAAAACGGCGGAGGCAATCGCGGCGGACATCGGACCGATAGACCTTGTCATACCGGCGGCAGGCGTCTGGATTATCCGGGACGTGGAAAGTTTCCGCGCGGACGATTCCACAATGGCAATGCGCGTCAACTATGAAGGCGCGGTCAATGTGATCGACGCCGTGCTGCCCGCCATGAGACAGCGGCGGGCCGGCCAGATCGCACCGATTGCCTCTGTTGCAGGTTATCGCGGAATGCCGCGTGCAGTTACATATGCGCCCACCAAGGCAGCCCTGATCTCGTTGGCGGAAGCCTTGCGCAGCGATGCGGCACAACACGGCATCAAGGTGCAGATCATCAATCCCGGCTTCGTACGCACGCCAATGACCGAAGCCAATGACTTTCCCATGCCGTTTCTGCTTGAGCCTGAGGACGCGTCACGGCGCATCATCGCCGGTCTTGCATCCAACCGGTTCGAAATCGTGTTCCCCGCACGCCTTGCCGTGATCATGAAGCTTTTGCGGTTGCTGCCATACAGTATCTATTTCTGGCTGATGGCGCGCTTCGTGCAGCGAAAATGAACTGCATTGCCCATCACGCGAAGGCGGGTTAGGATTGGCTCAATGAAGCAGCAATCACCAAGGGTATCACACTGATGTCGAAGATCGATTTTGAACTTGCCAGCACTCTGGGAACGTCGGAAGACGGGCGCAGGACAGGAACCGAAAAGAGAGGGGAGGTTGTTCCGAAGGTTGACTTCGATCCGTCCAACACTCTTGGCGTATCCTGTGATGGTCGCAAGATTGGTGCAGAGAAAAAAGGCGTACTCCCCAAGACCCCCTTTCATAACCCAAAATGACCTGAGGTCTTTACTGGTTCAGCCGGAATTCCGGCGAGCCCGGTTTTGCGTCACTGAAACATGATCGTTATCGGGTTTTCTTGATTTGACCAGTTCTGGACATGCCTTGTTCGCACCGTCGGCTCAAACCGGAGTTGAGTTGCGTCTCAACTTCAACAATAGTTTCGTATCCAGCCTTGAATATATTATCTCGGTATGTGAGCCGCATGTGAGAATTGACGAAGGCCAGGCTGCCCGGTTGATCTCGAGGATCAGAAGCGGCAGCCGCGAGACCCCCTATCTGTATTCCCTGCATTTCAGGCTTATTGAAGCGATCCAGCGCGACTGCATGCCTGATGTTGAGCGGTACCTGGATCAACTGCTCAACCTGGATCCGGCGGCAGACCGGTATGTGATGGTCGGACTTGCCTCGGATGATCTGCCCTGGGACGCGGACATCACCACTGCATATTTTGCAGATGGTGATGATACATTTTTCCGCTACGCGCCTCCCGACCCTGATGAAACGGCCCAGATTCAGTCAAAGATGAGCGCTGCGCTCGACATGATCGGCCGCTTTGCTCCCGGCCTGGCGGCCGAGATGAGAGAGTTGATCACGACCGTCATCATTGCGCGCGGCATTGCCTTGAACGACTCCAGCACGGGGCAGGTTTTTGAAAGCAGTACAGCCTTGAGGGCATTCGGCGGCGTGCTGTTGAATGCCGACTATGCGGGATCCGTTGTGGCTGCAGCTACCACCTTGATCCATGAAGAGGCGCACACATTGCTTTTTGCCTTGTCTCCCAACGAAGGCGTGGTGTTGAATCCTGATAGCGAGAGATTCGCCTCACCCCTGCGCGAAGACCCTCGGCCGCTCGAGGGTATCTTCCATCAAACCTTCGTATTGGCGCGAATGATTTACGGTATGGACCTTTTGCGCTCGTCGGACGGTGCATCTGGAACGGAGTGCGATTTTGCCTGTGGGTTCATGCAGCAAAACATGCCGCGCTTCGAAGATGCTGTAACAACTGTCCGCTGTCATGCCAGATTGACCGATGCAGGTGAAATGGCGCTCCGGGCGGCTGAGAACCATATGGCAACCATACAGGTCACATGAACCTGATCGATTCCAAGGAACTACAGCAACTTTAAAGCGATTTGCATTTATTCTGATTCATTTGACCGGTTTTCTGCGTTCGCTGGCTAGGCACGGCTCCCGACGTGGTCTGGTTGACCACGAGGGGGTCGTAACGCAGTCCAGCGGGCGCAGTAAATCGGCCTCCGGTGGTCCAAATCCGGCCATCGGACGTCATTGCGGAACTTGCCCGATGCACCACATCGCGCGGCGTTCCGCAATTAGCCGAGTGATCGGATTTGAGCCATCAAAAGGGTCAGAATAAATGCAAATCGCTTTAAGGGGTCTCACGAACCCATGTTGCTATCGGGAATCAGGTTACCGCATGCGGTTCCAGTTGCCGTTGCAACCACCGTGCGTAGCGCCCCCGCCATCCTGTTTGCCGGGTATTCAGAAACCAGCTTCCGCGCAGGTCCCAGCAACTGGTCATCAGCCGCGGCAGATCTTCGTCCTCATAGATAATATATCCGCCCATCGGGTAGAGGGTGATTTCGGTCAGGAAAAACCCGTTGCCGTTCGAGAGGAAGTCGACCCTCAGGTGATCGTGCCCCGCAGCAATCCTGCGGGCTGTTTCCAGCATGGCATCCGTGCCGGCAGGCAAGACATAATCTGCAGGCAGGACAGAGCAGGTTACGGTGCGGCCGGTGCCGTCTGGTGGCAATATGTTGCTCTCGCCCACCCGCGGTCTGGTCATCCGCTTGCCCCGGCCGTCGAATCTCGCAACCAGGATTGATTCGCTCTTGTGGCCATGCATCGCAACGAAATGAGAAATCTCCTGTCCGAACACGTAAACGGTGAAATCGGTAAGCGTCGCCGTGGCGCCCGCGTTGAGGTCTTCTTCAATGAACAATTGCGGATGAACACCGGCATACCCCCACTCGCCATGATATTTTTCCCAGCGGGTTTGCAGCCACTTGCGGGTTTGCCGTTGCAACTGTTGCATGTCGGGCGGCGAGCTGCCCAGTCTGATGTTGAAGCCCGACGCATGGTTTGCCTTCAGAAATCCCGCTGATCTCAACAAGTCCTGTGGTGCTGTCATGATATCGATGCCGCGCCACAACACCTTGGCAAAACCGACGGCTGGATGATGCTCGGCAAGATATTTTTTGGTCAGCAGCTTGTCGCTGAGGGTCACAAACAACGGATTGTGGTCGAATATCTTGCGCCACAAATACTTGTCGTCGATCGTGATCGGTACTGCCAGGCTCGGAAACTTGCGGCGCGCTACAAGAAACTTCACCACAAGCCGGACATTGAAAACAAAAATGAGTACGCCGAACGCCTTGCTCTTCATCAGGTCACTGTGGCAAACCATTGGCAATCGGACAAATGCAAAGTGCGTGTTGGCCGCCTGCGCGAGCCGGATTTCATTGTTTTTTCATCTCGCATCTGTCACCGCGGTGTGGTTCTGCGAAATCGCAGCTTGCCAGCGAACCCCAAAAGCCAGTCAAGTGTTTCTCTTCAAGCCGAAAATGATCTAGTCTGTCCGCGGTTGACAGGAGGGCATATGGGAAAAATCTGCACATGGGCAATTGTCCTGTTCGGTTTTGGTGTGATCGGGACGGACCTTGCCCGCGCCCAGGATGGAGATGATGCGCAGGCATGCTGGTGGGAGTATGCGAGCTGCGCGCGCCAGTCTTTTGGTGATGCGACATGGCGATCTGTCTGCTATGCAGACTTCTCCACCTGTATCGGAAAAATGCATTTGCCGGCGTGTCCGGCAACGCCCGCTGTAGCCGACTGCCTGGCATACAAGACAGAATGTGATGCGATTGCTGGCGATGATGCCGGGTTGCTGGCCGATTGCAGTGCGGATGCCGATGCCTGCGCGCTGGCGCATGGATGCTAGCTCAAAAAGTCATAAACCTGATCGTTGTGGATGTGTTAGGTGAAAGCTGAACGCTAGACAGCCTTCCCGGCTTATTGAAACCGCTCCCCGCGATGCCGTTGCCTGACCTCTGTCGGCGGCATCTTCTCTCAGGAGATTCCACCACCATGCCGGATCTTTCCCGCCCCCTGACCGGATGGCTCGCTGCCCTGGGCGTTGTCGTCATCTGGTCAAGCTGGGTCGTGATATCCAGGCTCGGCGTTGTTCAGACGCTGACCATATATGACATGGTGGCTCTGCGGTTCGTCGTTGCCTGTGTGGCGGTGGCCCCTTTCGTCTGGCGCTACTGGCCGCGAAACTTGCGCTGGTGGCAGATATTTGTGATTTCGTGCGGCCAGGGTGTTCCCTATTTGCTGCTGGCATTCGGCGGCTTCCGGTTCGCACCGGCGTCGCATGCCGGTATCATGATAAACGGCACCTTGCCGGTTATCGCGGCCATCCTGGGCTGGATCTGGTTGAAAGACCGGCCTGACGGCTGGAAGATTGCCGGCATGGCGGTGATTTTACTCGGGTGTGGCCTGATCGGCTGGGATCGCGAAACCGTCGGTGTTGCGCCTGACGCGTGGATCGGCCATCTGATGTTCGTGGGCTCGGCGATGTTTGTCGCCGTCAACATGATTGGCACAAAGGCCTGGCAGCTCACTCCCATGCAGGCAATGGTGTGCATTCCAACGGTCAATCTGGCATGGTTCGGCCCGCTGTATCTGGCGTTTCTGCCTACTGCGGTGCACCAGGCACCCTGGTCGGAGATCATCTTGCAGGGGGCGTTCCAGGGGCTTGGCCCCAGCGTGGTGGCCGTGTTGCTGTTTACCACGGCGGTGCGATCCATCGGGACATCTGCAACCGCAGCGACCATGGCGATGGTGCCGGGCATGGCCGCCCTGTTGGCAATTCCGGTCCTGGGAGAATGGCCGAGCCTGTTTGCCTGGGCCGGTCTGTTTCTGGCCACAGGCGGCATACTCCTGGCGGCCGGTTGGCGCCCATTGGCCGCGAAAGTCCGGTCAGGGCAATCTGTTTAAGCAGGATACCCTGGCACCCTGGCCCTGGTGCCGTTTCGCTCACTCGCCATGCGCCGGCCAGAAACGCGAGCCGAAGACAGGCCTGCGCCGCAGATCACGGTAGCCAGGATCATGTGGAACGCCAGGAACGTCCATATGGCGGTTGCCGGCAGGCATCCGATTGAGGCCATGTTGAAAATCGCCAGTCCCGACAGCACAACCAACCGTCTGCCAAACCGGTCAGATAGGGACCGCATGATGACCTGCAGCACGACCGTCATGCCAAGGTAGCCGGCAATGGACAAGCTGGTGACGCTGTGATCAGCCCTGCAGGTGTCGGCGATGTTCGACAATGATGGAATGAACAAGTTTAACGAAAGTGTTGAAAGTCCGGTCACCAGAATGAGGGTAAGTATGCTTGGTGGTGATTGTACAGAGGCTATCATGTTGTTCACAAAGGCGATTTGGTCTCATTGTTGAGTCAAAAGGGGAATTTTATCCCGTCTCTGAGTCAAAATGGGACGTTCGGTCAAGTTTTAGATACCGTCGGTCGCTTGCAATATCGGCGGAAAACAGCGGAAAAATTCCGCAAGTATATGGTTGGCACGGCATTTGCGTCGATTCCGGCATTACTGAGTTAAATGAGAGACAAAAGCAAATGCGGACTACCCAAGGCAACCGGCTTAACGGGTCGAAAAAACCAGTAAAACAGCCAAACTCTGCCAGTTTCAACTATTTTCTGGCGGACAATGAGTATGTGCAACACATCTTGCAAAAGGGGCTTGTGTCCCAGTTTGACGCAAAATCAGACCGGACGAAGGATAAACCAATGAAAAGACAGACCCGTAAGAGAAAGACCGCTCCCAAAGAGCAGGAGAAAAACCTCATGGAAACCGCACCTGCCCCGATGGGGCACAATTCTGCACAGGAACCGCAACCCACGCCTGATCAACTGGAAACGCTGCGCGACATTCTGGTCGGCCCCAGTCTGACGACGACAGAAACCCGGTTGAAGGAGCTTTTGCTCATCCTCGAAGAACGTGAAGAGGATTTGAACAAACGCGAAGAAACGTTGCAGCAGCAGATAGATTACGTTCAGTCGGACGTCACCGAGCGTGAACAGGCGCTCAACAAGAAGATTGCCCAGGTCGAGGCGGAACTGGCAGCACGCGAAGAAGCGCTCTACCAGAAGGTATCCAATGTTGAGCGTGAACTGGACGAGCGTGAACAGGCGCTGAGCCAGAAGCTTGACGAGCTCGATGTCCAGGTTGGAAACTGCAAGGCAGCCAATATGAGAATGGACATGGACTTCACCGCGTCGCTCTCGCTGGCCAACAAGCAGCAGGACAACAAGATTCGCGATGTTGGCCACGCCATCTCCATGCTGGGTGATCAGATCGCCCAGATGTGTGATCACACACCGAGCGAAGCTGCCGAGTAAGCTCTCCGAATTTTTCAGACTAATGCTTCGGGAACTGTCGCCTGCCCCCTCTGTGTCGGCGGTTCCTGATGCTGACCTCGCCTTCGGGCGAGGTCTTCGCTTTTGGCACGACAGTTCCGTTGGTGCTACGCATGGCTACGCCGTGCAGGATGTGGTCAGGTCCGCAATGGTGCCGCCGTGTAACTTGCCCCGCCGCCATCTGACAAGGCCATGCGGCTTTGGGTCAGACCCCGGGCGAAGGCTTGCTGAGCACATAGAAGCCCACGTCAATTGCGCCATCGTCAAAACCTGCTTCGCAATAACTGAGATAATACAACCACATACGCTTGAATCTCTCATCGTACCCAAGTGGAGCAATATCGCCCCAGGCCGCGTTGAACTGTTGCCGCCACGCCCGCAGGGTCCTGGCATAGTCGCGGCCGAATTTCCGGGTGTGGGTTAGTGTGATGCCCTGTTCGGATGCATGCCTGGCAATGGCATTGTCTGTCAGCAGCATGCCGCCTGGAAAAACATAGCGCTGTATGAAATCTACCTTGGCCCGGTAGCGCTCGAAATGTTCGGGCGCAATGGTGATTGCCTGTATGACGGCCTGTCCGCCCGGTTTCAGCAACCGCGACAGCATGGAAAAGTACGCCGGCCAGTTTTCTTCCCCGACAGCCTCGACCATTTCTATCGACACGATTGCATCATACTGGCCTTGCACCTGGCGGTAATCCTTGAGAGCCAGGCGCACCTTGCCATCCAGTTGTTGCCGTTTCATGCGCTGCCGGGCGAAGTCAAGCTGCCGGGCCGACAAGGTGATGCCGTCAACCGTCAGACCGGCCAGTGCACCATGTTCTGCCATGCCACCCCAGCCACACCCGATCTCAAGTATCGAATCGCTACCTTGAACGCCCGTCAGCTCCAGGACGCGGGCGTACTTGGCGCGTTGTGCAGCTTCCAGACTGATATTGTCGTCGTCAAACAGGGCGCTTGAATAGGTCATGGTCGGGTCCAGCCAGAGGGCATAGAAATCATTGCCCATGTCATAGTGGTCCGCGATATTCCGGCGGCTGCCGGCAAGCGTGTTTCTGCGCCGCCTGTGAACGAGCTTGTCGCCAATGCGGACCTTGAACAGATTGCCGCCGGCCGCATGAAACGCGCTGCGGTTGATCAGGAAAAACCGGAACAGCGATACCAGGTCGTTACAGTCAATATCGCCTGCCATGTAGGCTTCACCGAAACCGACCGTGCCGCGCCGGATGCATTTTTCCAGCACCCGGTATGAATTCACTTTCAGTTCAGCATCAAATCCACCTGTTGACGTCTGCCCCAGAACCAGTTGGTGGCCGTCAGGCAGGGTTAGCCTGAGCTGCCCCTGCAGGCGGTCCCTCACCATGCGCCTGCCCAGAAGTTCAAGCACGCGCCCGATCGCGCTGCGCCGCGAACGGGACGGCCGTGAACCAGCATGAAGTAGGTCGTCACTCATCTCTCAAGTTCTTCCGTCCGGTGCACTTTCAGACCATCGAAGCCCGGTTTGCGATGCAGTTTCAGTCCCTTCATCCACAATCGCAGCGCCTCGACATGAATGCCGGCGATGACTTTCCATGTCATCAGCGGCTGGCGTAGCACCGCTGCCAGCACGCTGCCGGATGTCAGCCTGGTCCTGCTGCCACTGAAATACGCATTGAGAATGGCCTTGTCGTCGCGTCTCAGCGACACCCCGACGCAAACGCTCTCGCCCGGAACGCTGACGCGAAAACCGTAATCACCGTCTGCTTCGTTGAAAGGCGAGACGTGAAAAACCTTCCGGCAGGCTTGCTGGAGGGTACCGTTGCGCGTTGTGCCGCCGGCCACAAGGTAATGGGTGTGTTCGCCGAATGTGTTCGACACCTCGTACAGCATGGCAGCGATTTCGCCATTCCCGGTAACGGCATAGTAGGCGGTCAGCGGGTTGAAGCAGTATCCGAGAACTCTTGGATAACACAGCACGAACAGGCTGCAGTCGTCAGTGTCGATGCCGCTTGCCTGCATCGTCTGCCTGACGAAACCTGCAACGCTCGAGCCGTCGCGCAAGCCGTGATCGCGATCATGAAAAGCCACCAGGTTGAACCGGTTGTGCGACACACACCAGGTCGTTCTGCACACCTCATCTATCTGATCCAGTGGGAGTAACATGCTGAAAACACGATAGGAAAGTTGGTGGCGCAGCGGTGTGAAGCGCTTGTGCACCACTGTACCATGGTATAGTGCAGCTTGCGGGCATGGAGGGTTCATTCTGCAGCCTCGCGGATCGGCTGCGCCATTGCAACCGGCTTGCGATGAATTCTGCCCGACGGGTCCGCTACGGACCAGGGTCTTGCGATGCCGGTCAGATCTTCTGCCACTGCAAGGCCGGATTGAAGCGCATCTTCATGAAACCCGTAGCCAAAGTAACTGCCGCAGAACCAGGTCCTGCGCCGGCCCTGCAAGTCCCAAAGATCATGCTGCGCGCTCATGGCCGCAGCATTGAAAACCGGGTGGGTGTAGTTGAACTGTGCCAGCACCCGCGACGGGGCCACCGCGCCAGCCGGGTTCAGGGTGACAAACAGGTCGGTCGTTGTGGGCAGCGGTTGCAGGGCGTTCATCCAGTATGAAACGGTCAACCGGTTCTGTCCCTGCTCATCGGCACGTTCAATATAGTTCCAGCTCGACCAGAGCCTGCGCCGCCGCGGCATGTGGGCCCGGTCGGTATGCAGGACAGCGAGGTTTTGCGAGTAGCCGAACTTGCCGAGCAGGTTGCGTTCCATTTCGTCGCCATCATCCAGCATGGCGAGTGCTTCATCGGCGTGCGACCCGATCACGACCTGGTCGAACGCGTGCTGCTGTCCATGGCAATCGCGCAGCGTCACGCCGTCCGCATGCCTGGACACCCCGGTAATCCTGCACTGTGTGCGGACTTCAAACTCACCGTCGGCGATCAGTTTCCGCACATATTGGCGCGACCCGCCCGCCACCGTGCGCCAGCTGGGCCGGTTGCGGATTTTAAGCAGGCCGTGATTGGCAAAGAACCGCATGAAGCTGGCGGCGGGAAAATCCAGCACATCGGCAGAGGGGGTGGACCAGATCGCTGCTGCCATCGGTGTGAGGTGGTTGCGGACAAAGGCCTCGCTATAGTTGTTCTGCTTGAGCCAGGCACCCAGTGACAGGTTGAGATCAATGCCCGGCGCGTCTGTAGCGGCCTGTTTGAAGTAGCGGGTTATGTCGGCGATCATGCGCCAGTGCTGTGGCGAGGTGAGGTTGGACAACTGGCCGAACAAGCCGCGCGCGCCACTGCCGGAATACTCATATCCGCCGTCGTCAAGCGATGCTGAAAACGTCATGTTCGTGGATGGCGTTGCCACGCCCAGATGGTCAAACAGCGCCACCAGGTTCGGATAACTGTGCGGATTGAAAACAATAAAGCCTGTATCAACCGGCACCGGTCCATCAGGTGTCTCCGCGTCCACGGTGTTTGAATGCCCGCCGAGCCGGTTGTCGCCTTCGAAAACGGTTACGCGATGGTGTCGCGACAGGTGCCAGGCCGCAGATAGCGCTGCGATACCCGACCCGATAATAGCAATGGAAGACCTGTTCATGTGCATTAAACTCCCGGCACAGACATCGCTGACCGGGTAACCGGTGATTTGCCAAACTCAGACTGCCGCCTTTTAACGGTGCCATGCAGCTTATGGTTCAACACCGTGACTTAATAATCGTGCGCGGGTACAGACAGTGATTGACTCTGTTTGAAAACCGGTTTTATCATTAGTACACAAACAATAAGGACTCGCATGGAGAGCTACGCACAACCCACGTCAGTAACAGAGGCGGTTGAGCTTCTGGCAGCAGATGCTTGGGTGATGCTTGCAGGCGGCACCGATTTTTATCCGGGACTCGGCGAAGGACCGGTATCTGGTCCGGTACTGGATATCTCCCGCATAGATGCGCTTCGGGGAATTTCACGAGACGATGAACTTGCCGGCTGGCGCATTGGTGCGCTGGCGACATGGACGGATGTGGTGCACGCCGATCACCTGCCTGCATCGTTCGATTGTCTCAAACAGGCGGCGCGTGAAGTCGGATCCGTTCAGATACAGAACCGCGCCACCATTGCCGGCAATATCTGCAATGCATCGCCAGCGGCTGACGGCGTACCTGCCTTGCTGGTTCTGGACGCGGAGATAGAGCTGGCATCGGTTCACACCACAAGGCGCATGCCCTTGAGCGATTTTCTGAAGGGCAATCGCCAGACCGCGCGTCAGCCGGATGAGATTGTAACCGGCATTTTTATTCCCGACACGGCCGCGCGCGGATCGTCGGCATTTTTCAAACTGGGTGCACGGCGCTATCTGGTTATCTCCATTGCCATGGTTGCCGCGCGCATCGAACTGGCTGACACAGGCCTGGTTCAGGCGGCGGCGGTCAGCGTTGGCGCCTGTTCGGTGGTGGCACGACGATTGCCCGACCTGGAAACTGATCTGGTTGGCCGCGGCCTGGCAGACACTCATTCGGTACCGCAAGCCCGCCATCTGGCTGGCTTGTCTCCGATTGATGATGTTCGCGCGCCCGCCGGTTACCGGCTGGATGCCGCCCTTGAAGGCGTGCGGCGTGCCGTTGCTGCCTGCGTGGAGACTGTTCAATGAACCGCCATGTTCCGCCACCGCTTACGACCATAAACGTCAACGGCAAACAGGCCGTGGTCGCCAGTGCACCCTACAAGCGTCTGTCGGGTGTGTTGCGTGATGAACTTGGACTGGCCGGAACCAAGGTAGGCTGCGATGCAGGCGACTGCGGGGCCTGCACGGTGCTTGTTGACGGCGCGCCGGTATGCGCCTGTCTGACAGCTGTCGGCCAGGTCAATGGCTGCGAGATTACAACTGTCGAGGGTCTGGCGAGCGATGGCAGCCTGAGCCGCCTGCAGGATGCGTTTCTGCAGTTTGGGGCAGCGCAATGCGGTATTTGCACACCGGGCATGCTGATGAGTGCTGCAGCACTGCTGGCGTCATCTGCCGTACCTGACCGCGCGGCCGTCGAGGATGCGCTGGGCGGTGTGCTGTGCCGGTGCACGGGCTACGCAAAAATTGTTGATGCGGTGTTGTTTGCCGCCGGGTCGAACAGTGTTTTGCCGGTTGATGCGAGCGAACGTGCGGTTGGCAAGGCACTACGGCGGGTCGACGGTGTACCGAAGGTCGACGGGCAGGAGCGCTTTGGCGCAGACGCCATCCCGGCCGGCGCGCTGATGGCGAAGATCATCCGCTCGCCGCATCATCGTGCAGCGTTTCAGCTTGGCGACATTGACGGGTTCGTGGCCTCTCATCCCGGCATCGTTGCGGTGATGACGGCGCGCGATATTCCCGGTGTGAACCTGCATGGCGTCATACCGCAATTTGCAGATCAGCCGGTTTTTGCCGAAACCGAAACCCGTTATCGCGGTGAAGCCGTTGCCATGATCGTCGGTGAGCAGGATGCAATTGCAGATCTCCACATCGAGGACTTTCCGGTTTCATGGGAACAACTGCCGCACGCACTTGGCTGCGCAGACGCGATGGCCGCGGATGCACCGCTGCTGCATGGCACTCGCGCCGGCAATGTGATGGTCGAGGGCCTGGTCTGCAAAGGCGATGCGCCGGGTGCGTTGAACGAGGCCGCGCATGTCGTGGAGCGCAGCTTTTCCACGCCCTTCATCGAGCATGCCTACATCGAGCCGGAAGCAGGCTGGGCGGTTCGCGATGATGACACGATTACAATCCATGCCTCCACGCAGGCACCGCACATGGACCGCGACGCGATGGCAGCGATCATGGACCTGCCGGTCGAACAGGTCCGCATTGTGCCGACAGCCTGCGGTGGCGGGTTCGGCTCAAAGCTGGACATTTCCATGCAGCCTTACATTGCGATTGCGGCATGGCAGCTCAAGCGGCCGTGCGGCATTGTCTATACGCGCCAGGAATCCATGCGTTCGTCTACCAAGCGTCACCCCAGCGAGATCCGGCTCAAGGCAGGCTGCGATGCAGATGGACGTATTACCGGATTTGATTTCAAGGGATATTTCAACACCGGTGCCTATGCGAGCTGGGGCCCGACCGTGGCCAACCGGGTGCCGGTGCATGCATCCGGGCCGTTTCACATATCCGACTATCGTGCGCATTCGCTTGCCATTCACACGCATTGCCCGCCGTCAGGGGCGTTTCGCGGCTTTGGTGTTCCGCAATCGGCCATTGCCCAGGAATGCGTGTTTGACGAACTGGCCGACGCGGCCGGAATTGACAGGCTGGAATTCCGGCTGATCAACGCACTTGATAATGGTCTGCCGACTGCGACAGGCCAGGTGTTTGAGGCCGGTGTCGGCATCAAGGCCTGCCTGCAGGCGTTGCGCGAACCCTGGGACCGGGCCAGGCAGCGGGCTGCCGACTTCAATGCATGCGCATCCCATCTGCGCAAAGGCGTAGGCTTGGGCACCTGCTGGTATGGCTGCGGCAACACCTCCCTGCCCAATCCGTCGACCATGAAGATTGGTGTAACCGGAGACGGGCAAATCGTCCTTCACCAGGGCGCGGTGGATATCGGCCAGGGATCCAGCACGGTAATGGTCCAGATTGCAGCCGATGCACTGGGCGTTCCGGTCGATGCCATATCGCTGCGCTCGGCCGATACGGCCATCACGCCGGATGCGGGCAAGACATCAGCCTCGCGTCAGACCTTCGTGTCGGGCAATGCCACGAAACTGTCCGGCGAGGCACTGCGCGCGATGATCCTCCGGCACGCCAATGTAACCGGAAAAGCAGTCATCAGGATCGATGCTGCAACCTTGATCATCAGCGACGGCGACAGCCAGCGCCGCATCGACCTGGCCGCATTGCCGAGCGATGCCGAAGGCTATGTATTCAGGGCCGAAGAAACCTATGATCCGCCCACCTCTCCACTGGATGAAAACGGACAAGGCTCGCCATACGCCGTATTCGGGTATGGCGCACAGATGATGGAACTGACCGTCGACACCCGGCTTGGCACGATCAGGCTGGATCATCTGAGCGCGGCTCATGATGTCGGCAAGGCGATCAATCCGCTGTTGGTGGAAGGCCAGATCGAGGGTGGTGTAGCGCAGGGTATCGGCATGGCCCTGATGGAGGACTTCAAGCCCGGTCGCACCGAGAATCTGCATGACTACCTGATCCCCAGCATTGGCGACATGCCGCAAGTTACATCGATCATTGTCGAAGTGCCGGATCTGCACGGGCCTTACGGCGCAAAGGGCTTGGGCGAACACGTGCTGATTCCCACTGCACCGGCGATCCTCAATGCCATCCGCGATGCGACCGGCGCATGTGTGCGGCATCTGCCGGCCACGCCGGACAAGGTGATGGCTGCCCTGCACGAGGTATCCGGCAATGGCTGAACCGGCAAGACAAGGTGACAAGATCCGCTGCGATGCCTGCCCTGTCATGTGCTACATAGCGCCCGGTCGCGCCGGTGCCTGTGACCGCTATGCCAACGAGGACGGCAATCTGGTTCGCGTCGATCCGCTGGTGATCATTGAAAAGACCATTGAGGCCGGCGGTGAAATTGTACCGTTCCTCGACAAGGGTCCGGACTGGGATGGCGAGATCATCCATCCCGATAACAGCTTTGTCACGGCCATCGGGGCAGGCACCACCTATCCTGATTACAAACCGGCCCCGTTCATCGTGTCGCGCGAGGTTGACGGCATCGACATGATCACTGTGGTGACCGAGGGCATTTTCTCCTATTGCGGCGTGAAGGTGAAGATCGATACGGACCGTCACCTGGGTCCCGAACGCAGCCTGGTGCGCGTCGGCGGTGAACCCGTCGGCCATGTGACCACGGCTGAATATGGTTCGCAGATGCTGTCGCTGGGCGGTGTTCATCATTTGACGGGTGGCGGCAAGAAAGAAGGCCGTGTCACCTGCCAGACACTGCTGGACCTGTGCAATGGCAAGGCGGTTGAAGCCACCATTGACGAGGGATCGACGATTGTCATCGAGGCCGGTGCAGCGCCGATCGTGAACGGTGTGCGTGAAGAAAGAATGCGGGTCGGGTGCGGCTCTGCGACGGTCGGCATGTTCGCCTCGCAATGGCAAGGGCTGGTCGATGAGGTCGTCGTGGTGGACGATCATATCACCGGCGTCATTTCCGAACACCAGGCAGGCAAGGTTCTCGACTGGCAGCCGACCGGCATCAAGATCAAGGGCAGACGATCCACGCCCGGGCGCTATTTTCAGGTGGCTGATCCCGGCACCGGATGGGGCGGCACCGATGTCGATGATCCTTTGACCATACTGGGTGATTTCAATCCGAAGTTCGCAAAGCCGGGCCAGTCCTTGCTGATGGTATCAACCACCGGCGAACAGTTTGCCTATTACGAACTGGATGATGATCTCAGGCCTGTCGCACAGGAGATGCCCGAGCGTCTCATGAAGTCTGTTCATCTGATTGAGGAAAACTGCGAGCCTGCCTTGTGCACGGTGTTGTTCATGGGCGGTGCCGGCGGGTCACTGCGCGCCGGCGTTACTGAAAACCCGGTCAAGTTGACCCGCTCGGTCAAGCAGGCACTGACCCGGATTACCTGCGGAGGTGCGCCTGCCTATGTCTGGCCCGGTGGCGGTATCACCATCATGTCCGATGTGACGCAACTGCCGGACAATGCCTTCGGCTACGTGCCAACGCCGGCTCTTGTCGCGCCCATAGAATTCACCATGCGCCGGCAAGACTATGAAGCACTTGGCGGCCACATGAAGCATGTCATGCCGCTGGAAGCAGCGCGCAGCGGCACCAAGGCCATTCAGAACGATCATGTGTTGGCAGGCCAGACCAGCACAGGCTCCAAATCAGGCGTGCCATGGCCAACCGAGCCTGGCCACTTCGACTGGTCGAAGAAGGCCGGTAAGCCATGAGCATTCAGGCCGCCATGTTGCCGGACGGAAAGCGCCTGCACCTGCAGCACGGGCCGATTGACCTGATTATTGAAGCCAATGGCGAACCGGATCAGGTCAGCCGGGCTTACGCCGCAGCACGCACGCGCTTTGCAACGGTGCTGGATGTATTGGCAGGCGAATTGCAGATGCTTCGCACGTTGATGCCGCAAACGGGCCTCGACGTATCCGGTCCCATTGCGCACCGCATGGCGGCGGCAGTGCACCCGTTCTGGAAATCAAAGGTCACGCCTATGGCGGCCGTTGCCGGCAGTGTTGCCGACGAGATGCTGTGTGCCATGTGCGCCGATGCCGACCTGGATCGGGCTTACGTCAACAATGGCGGCGATATTGCGTTGCATCTGGCGGATGGCGAAAGCTTCTCGATTGCCTCGGCGAACGGACCGGTTGCGGTGCGCGCAGCAGATCCGGTGCGCGGTATAGCAACGTCCGGCTGGCGGGGCCGCAGCTTCTCCTTCGGCATTGCCGACAGCGTGACGGTGCTGGCGGCTTCGGCAGCACAGGCCGATGTTGCAGCGACGCTGATTGCCAACGCAGTTGATCTGCCCGGGTCCATCAAGGTACGCCGCGCCCCGGCTGCAGCGGTCTTTCCCGATAGCGATCTGGGCCAGCGCCGGGTCACGGTTGAAGTGGCCCGCCTGACACAAAAGGAAGTCAACGCGGCGCTGGCGCGGGGGCTGGAGTTTGCCGGGCAACTGCAACGGCGCGGGTCCATCGTGGCGGCGACCCTGGGGCTCAATGATGAAGTGCGCGCACTTGATGCAGATTCTGCAATGACGGGGATCAGACAGCATGCCTGAAGTGAAAGTGAGAAAGACCGTAACCGGTGTGGAGGATGTCTTCCATGAAGGTGGCCCGCCGGCTGCGACGCCGTATCGCCGCGGCTATATTCTGAAAGTTATCGAGAACCCGTATGCGGGCCGCTATGTCGAAGACATCCAACCGTTCATGGACGATCTGAAACCATTGGGCATGCAGATGGCCGGTGACCTGATTGCTGCCATGGGCGTCGATGCATCCGCTGTCGAAGGGTATGGCAAGGGCGCGATTGTCGGTGAGGCAGGCGAAGTGGAACACGGTGCGTTGTGGCATGCGCCGGGGGGCTATTCCATGCGTGAGCATGTGCCGAATTCCACGGCCATCGTGCCGTCCACCAAAAAGGTCGGCGGGCCGGGTACACGGCTTGATGTACCTGTTACACATGTCGCGGCATCTTATGTACGCTCGCACTTCGATGCCATCGAGGTGGGTGTGGAAGATGCGCCGCGCGCTGACGAGATGGTTGTTGTACTGGTCATGACGACGGGCCCACGGGTCCACAATCGGGCCGGCGGGTTGCCGGCCAGTGATATCAAGGGAGAGGACGGATTGAGATGAGCATCGCCAGGATCAGAAAAATCGCCGTGTTTGTTGATGAAATACATATCGAGCAAGGCAGGCCGATTGACCCGCCGACACGACGTGCCTGCGCCGTGGCAGTCATCGAAAATCCATTTGCAGGCAAGTTTGTTGAAGACCTTTCGGACCTGATGCAGATCGGTGAAGAGCTTGGCGGACTGCTGGGCGAGAGGGCGGTCAAAGCCCTTGGCATCGCTCCTGCAGCGGCCGAAAGCTACGGCAAGGCAGCGCTTGTCGGGGAGAACGGCGAACTGGAACATGCCGCAGCGATTCTGCATCCGAAGCTCGGTGCGCCATTGCGCAAGGCGGTGCAAAAAGGCGCAGCCCTGGTGCCGTCGTCCAAAAAGCGCGGTGGTATGGGCACGGTTCTCGATGTGCCGCTTGGCCACAAGGATGCCGCTTACGTGCGTTCGCACTTTGACGGCATGGAAGTGCGTATTTCCGATGCACCGCGTGCCAATGAAATTCTGGTGGCCGTGGCGGTTACCGATTCCGGCCGGCCATTGCCGAGGGTCGGCGGGCTGGCCAAGGATGAAGCAAAGGGTGAAGACGGTTTGCGCTGACCCCTGGGGCGGCCAATTGTAGGAGGACAAGACATGAAGTTTGTTCGCAATGCCTGGTATGTTGCCGGTTGGGCGCGTGAATTTGACCGCACGCTGCGCCGCTTCACCATTCTGGGCGACGACATAGTCATGTATCGCGGCGAGGATGGTCAGGTCTGTGGCCTGCGTGATCGTTGTCCACACCGTCAGTTGCCACTGTCAAAGGGACACCTGATGGCAGGTGATGCGATCCAGTGCGGCTATCACGGCCTGACTTTCAGCAAGGCGGGTGCCTGTATCCGTGCGCCAGGTCAGGACAATATCCCGAAGACATCCGTTCACGCCTATCCGCTGCATGAAGCCAATGACATCGTCTGGATATGGATGGGCGAGGCAGACCTGGCCAACCCAGACGATATTTTCAGCTTGCCGGAGTTCGCTGACCCGCAATGGCATGCCCATCAGGGCGACGCCCTGCATCTCAAATCCCACTATCTTAATGTGGCCGAAAACCTGGTTGACCCGGCTCATGTGAGCTTTGTACATCCGACCACGCTGGGCAATGCTGCCAGTGAGGACGTGCCGGTGCATGCTGACGTGCAAGGCGATGTCATTGTTGCATGGCGCTGGATTCGCGACGCGCCGCCGGTCGGCTTCTTCCAGAAATTCGGGGGCTTTACGGGCAATGTGGATCGCTGGCATTACTATTACCTGCATCTGCCGTCGATTGCGGTCATCGATTTCGGCAGCGCCGATGCAGCGCTCGACCTGCCGGAGGACCAGCGTCACCAGGGTGTCAGGGTGTTTGCACTGCATTTCCTCACGCCGGTTGACGACACCAATACGATTGATCGCTGGATGCATTTGAGAAATGTTGCGATTGACGACAAAAAAGTGTCTGAATCGATGGACGCCATGTTCCGGGTGGCATTCAATGAGGACAAGGAAATCCTTGAAGCCATTCAGCTTGAGGAGTTGAAGCCGCAAGACCATCGTCCGGTGCGGCTGGCCTTTGACAAAGGTCCGAATGTGTATCGCAGCCGCATCGACAAGCTGCTGCATGCAGAACAGACGGGTAATGAGGGGTGGGCTCAAACCGAAACTGGATGACGCGGTGTGACAGCCGTATCATTGTGATTCAAACGGAAAGGTAGAGAGTATGAAAATCCTGAGGTACATGGCCGGCTGCGTGCTGGCTGCTGGTGTTGCCCTGACCGCGATTGCGGCCCAGGCCGCTGAGCCGATCCGCATCGGTGAGATCAACTCGTATTCACGTCTGCCGGCATTTCTCGACCCCTACAAGAAGGGGTGGCAGCTGGCGCTTGAAGAAGTCAACGCGGCAGGTGGCATCAAGGGCCGCCCGCTTGAGTTTGTTGATCGTGATGACGGCGGCAAACCCGGCAATGCGGTGACCATCGCCGAAGAGATGGTTTCGAAAGAAAAGGTTACCCTGCTGGCAGGAACCTTCCTGTCTCATATCGGTCTGGCGGTAACCGACTTCGCCAAGCAGAACAAGGTGTTCTTCCTGGCAGCCGAGCCACTGGCTGACGCCATCGTTTGGAAGTCGGGCAATCGCTACACCTTCAGACTGCGTCCATCGACCACCATGCAGGCTGCAATGCTGGCCAAGGAAGCGGCCAAGACGGGTGCCAAGAAGTGGGCAACGGTCGCGCCGAACTATGCCTACGGCAAGGAAGCCGTGGCGGCGTTCAAGAAGGAACTGACCAAACTTGTGCCGGATGCGCAGTTCATCGAGGAGCAGTGGCCGACGGTGTTCAAGATCGATGCCGGCCCGGTTGTACGAGCTGTGGAAGCTGCCAAGCCTGACGGCATCTTCAATGTGACGTTCGGTGGTGACCTTGCGCAGTTTGTACGCGAAGGCAATCTGCGCGGCACGTTTGAAAACCGCACGGTGGTGTCCTTGTTGTCCGGAGAACCGGAATACCTGGAACCGCTGAAAGGTGAAGCGCCCAAGGGCTGGATTGTCACCGGCTATCCGCAAGGCGCCGTTGAAACACCTGAGCACAAGGCGTTCTTTGATGCCTACATGAAAAAATGGGGCGAAGCACCAAAGCTTGGTTCGATCGTCGGTTACAATGTGGTTGCCTCGCTGGCTGCACTGTTGAACAAGGCCGACGCCTATGACGCGGAAACCCTGGTCAACACCATGAAGGGTCTCGAAGTGATGTCACCTTCGGGCAAGTTCGTGTTCCGGGCACAGGATCACCAGTCCACCATGGGGACCTGGGTCGGCAAGACCGACGTCAAGGACGGTGCTGGTGTGATGGTTGACTGGTTCTATGCCGATGGCGCGGACTATCAGCCGTCAGACGAGGAAGTCAAGTCCATGCGACCGGCTGAATAGGCTCAATACGCAAGGCGGGTCCGGAAGTCTCCGGACCCGCTGTTTCAAAGCATACCAAGGGGGCTGAATGAGCTTCTATTTCGCCCAGTTCCTGACGGGCCTGTCGAGTGCCTCGTCGCTGTTTCTCGTGGCTTGCGGGCTGTCGTTGATTTTCGGCGTATCACGGGTTGTGAATTTTGCACACGGCTCGTTCTACATGCTCGGTGCCTATGTGGCCTATTGGCTGGTGCAGTTTGTGCCCGGCAGCATTCTGGGGTTTTGGGGGTCGGTACTGGCTGCAGCACTGATCGTTGCGCTGGTCGGCACGGTCGTCGAAATACTGATTCTCAAGCGCATTTACAATGCACCCGAACTGTACCAGCTGGTCGCGACGTTTGGCGTGGTTCTGCTGATGCAGGATGCCATCCTGTTCATCTTTGGCGGCGACGATCAGTTCGGACCGCGCGCGCCCGGGCTGGACAGCGTGGTGCGTATTTTTGGTGAACCGATACCGGAATATGACCTGCTGCTTATCGCACTCGGCCCGATCGTGCTGGGCGGATTATGGCTGCTGCTCAACCGCACGCGCTGGGGGGTGCTGGTGCGGGCAGCCACGCTCGATCGTGAAATGGTGGCAAGTCTCGGTGTCAACCAATCATGGCTGTTTACCTCGGTGTTTTTTCTGGGATCGTTTCTGGCGGGTCTCGGCGGGGCGCTCCAGGTTCCCAAGGTGTCGATAAACCTGCTGATGGATCTGTCGATCATCGCGGAGGCCTTCGTGGTTGTTGTCATTGGCGGCATGGGGTCGATTCCAGGCGCGTTTATCGCCGCCCTGCTGATCGGTGAACTGAACGCCTTCGGGGTTCTGGTGCTGCCGCAGGCGACTATTGTGCTGGCGTTCGTGGTGATGGCCGTTGTGCTGGTGTTGCGGCCCTATGGCCTGCTCGGAAAGCCGGAAACCCTGGCCCATGCCGCGGGCCAGGTCGAGTTGCCCATCCGGCCTGCGAGCAACCTTGCCAAGGCGGTTGCCGGATTGTTGCTGGCCGGTCTTGTTGTCATGCCTTTCCTGGCCGGTGAGTTTGCAATCGTGCTGGCCACGGATGTGTTGATCTTCGCCCTGTTCGCCGCAAGCCTGCACTTCATCATGGGCAATGGCGGCATGGTGTCATTCGGTCATGCAGCGTATTTCGGTCTCGGTGCCTATGGCGCTGCCTTCTTCATAAAGTATGCCGGTGGTTCAATGGAACTGGCGCTCGTGGCCGCACCGGTGATGGCTGCCGCCGGTGCGATCCTGTTCGGCTGGTTCTGCGTGCGCCTGTCCGGTGTGTACATGGCCATGCTGACGCTTGCTGCTGCCCAGATTGTCTGGTCAATGGCATTCCAGTGGCAGGACCTGACCGGTGGAGATGACGGACTGCTGGGTATCTGGCCATCTGAATGGGCCAGATCAAAAACTGCATATTACTTCCTGGCCCTGGTCCTGTGCGGCGGCGGCATTCTCGCCATGCGCCGTATGATTTTTTCACCGTTCGGCTACACGCTCAGAGGCGGGCGGGACAACCCCAACCGCACCGAATCCATCGGCATCAACCTGCGCCGGCACCAATGGGCGGCCTTTGTCGTTGCCGGTATGTTTGCCGGTATTGCAGGCGGCGTCTACGTGTTCTCGAAAGGCTCCATCTTTCCCGATGAAGCGGCCATTCCACGCTCGGTGGACGCACTGGTCATGGTGCTGTTGGGTGGTGTGCAAACACTGTCGGGCCCGGTTGTCGGTGCCGGCGTCTTCCGGCTTCTAGAGGACGAGATTTCAAGGCTTGATTACTGGCGCGCCATATTGGGTGCCATCATCATTGCAATTGTCGTGATCGCGCCTGAAGGCATCGCCGGGTTCATCAAGAAGCTTGCGATGAAGGCAGGGCTCGAGCGCAACGAGGAGCAGGGATCATGAGCCGGCAGGTCCTGAGTGTCCGCAATCTGTCGAAATCCTTCGGTGGCCTGAAGGCGGTGTCAGATGTTTCCTTCGATGTGGCGAAGGGCGAACTGCTCGCGCTGATCGGACCAAACGGGGCGGGCAAGACCACGTGTTTCAACATGCTCAATGGCCAACTGAAAGCGGATAGGGGCGAGGTCATGCTGAATGGCGAAAGCATCCTCGGATTCAGTCCCCGCCGGGTCTGGCGAATGGGTGTGGGACGGACCTTTCAGATAACCGCCACCTATGCGTCCATGACGGTGCGTGAGAACGTGCAGATGGCGCTGATTTCGCATCACCGGCAGACCTGGGATATCTGGCGTCCCGCATCCGGTCTTCACGTGGATGAGGCAATGGACCTTCTGCAACTTGTCGGGATGCGCGAACAGGCCGAGCGGGCTGCCGCCATCCTGGCCTATGGCGACCTGAAACGGCTTGAACTGGCAATTGCACTGGCACATGCACCTGAACTGCTGCTGATGGATGAACCCACCGCCGGCATGGCACCGAAGGAGCGGGTGCGGCTGATGCAGCTTACCGCCGACATTGTAGCAGAACGCGGCATATCGGTTCTGTTCACCGAGCACGACATGGACGTGGTGTTTGCCCATGCTCATCGCATCATGGTGCTGAACCGGGGTGAACTGATAGCCTCCGGCAGCGTGGATGATGTTCGTAACAATGCGCGTGTGCAGGAGGTCTATCTTGGTGGTGGCACCTTGTTCGAGGGCCAGGCCCATGGTTGAGACAATGCTTGAAGTCGACAAGATCAATACCTATTACGGCAAGGCGCATATCCTGCACGATTTGTCGTTCAAGGTGGCGGCAGGCGAGGTTGTTGCCTTGCTGGGGCGCAATGGAGCCGGCAAAACCACTACCATGCGCTCCATCATGCAACTGGCGCGCCCGCGGGCCGGCTCGATTACGTTTGAAGGCTCGGAGATAACCAGGTGGGCCACCCACAAGGTGGCGCAAGCCGGGATTGGGTACGTGCCGGAAGAGCGTCGCATCTTCGGTGACCTGACCGTGTTGGAAAATCTCGAAGTTGGCCGCCAGCCGGCGCGTGAAGGCCTGCCTGCCTGGACGGTCGAGCACCTGTTTGAACTGTTTCCCAACCTTGCCGAACGCCGCAACAATCGCGGCAAGCAGATGTCGGGCGGTGAGCAGCAGATGCTCACCATTGCCCGCACCCTTATGGGTAACCCGAAACTGTTGCTGCTTGACGAGCCGTCCGAGGGAATCGCGCCGGTAATTGTCGAGCAGATGGCGCAGACGCTGCTGGAAATCAAGGCCAAGGGATTGACGGTGTTGTTGTCCGAGCAGAACCTTTACTTTGCACGCATCGTCGCAGATCGTGCCATTATCATCGAGAGCGGCAGCGCGGTGTTTGATTCAACTTTCGAAGATCTGGAAAAAAATCCCGATGTCAGGGATCAGTATCTCAGCGTTTGAGGAACGCGGGGTCGAATGATCTGACGTCTTCCAGCAGTTCAATGAAGCGCTGCGACTGGTGCGCAATGACGGCTGCACCCTTGTCCGCCGTGGCCGCACCGGCATTGCCGGTCACGCCCTCGGCGTTGAGGTCATGCATCATCCATCCGAAGCGGTGCGGGCCGTAGGCGCGCAGATATTTCATGTCGCGCATCAGGTCTCGCTGCTGGGAGGCAAACTGTTCAGCCTTCGCCATGTCCACGGTTTCAGGCCGTGCCGCCAGCATGATGGACGTTTCGATATCGCCACCATGAATGCCCAGTGCAATTTCATCATCACTGAACAATCCGTCCGGATATCCGAAGCGTGACCATGACGTGGCAACAGCCAGCATGCCGAGGTCGATGCGCGCGCGCTGGATGACCATGTCGCATACCGGTGTGTTGCCGCCGTGGGAACTGACCAGAACCAGCTTCCGTATGCCCTTGATGTTCAGATCAGCTGCAATTTCAAACCAGGCCCGGGCAAGCTCACACGGATCACGCGATATCGTGCCGGGCGTATCACCATGCTCGGCAGATGCTCCAACTTCCTCGATGGGCAGAAACGAAACCTTGGCGTCCCGCGGCAGGGCCGACACTGTCGCAGCCACCATGGCCCGGGCGATGTCTGCGTCCGTCGAAGCGGGCAGATGTGGCCCATGCTGCTCGGTTGCCGCCACCGGCAAAACGGCAATCCAGTCGCCGGTATCAGCTGCCGCGATCTGGTTTGCCGGCATGTCTTTCCAAAACGGATGTGGTTTCAATTTGCATCTCGTGTGTTTGAACCAGGCAGGCAGGAGCCTTGCCTGATCCTAAGCGAGACTACAACAAATCACAAAGCCCGTCCGCAAGCTTGCTGCAATCAGGCCTGGACGGTTAGCCGCCCTCGGATGCGGTTGAGCCGCCTGTAGAGGTTTCGCCTGAAAGTGGCTTGGTCTGGCCCAGTTTGTAGTCGTTGGCGCGTTTGACGGCCAGCTCACCATCCATTTGCACATCGGTATCGAGTACATATTCGGGCCATGGGTCGACGGTCTGCAGCAAGGCTGCCGCATGCACGGCATCACCTGATGTAGGTGATATCTTGTCCGAATGGCTCAGATTGCTCTGGCTGCATCCTGCAAACAGCAGGCAGAGCAGGGTTGCCGGAATTCCGTGCCTCAAAGAGGTCGACTTACTTGGTGACAATTTCATTTGAGCCTCCTGGCAGATCAATCATGTGGCCATACGGGCCTTTGATGTTGCCGCCGTTTTCGACGAACGACAGATAATTGCGGCTGACTTCAACCTTGCCGTAAAGGAACAGTTCCTCATCATTGCTCGATGCGGTCAGGTCCAGAGGTGTTGGAATTCGTTTGGTCGGATCAACCGGCTTGGCAAGACGTGGTGTAATGATAACCAGCAAATCGGTCTCCTGCTTCTGGAATCCGCTGGAGCGGAACAGTGTGCCGAGCACCGGCACATCTCCCAGCCATGGGATCTGGTCGGCACTGCGAGCATTGAATGTCTGCAGCAGTCCGGCAATTGAGATGCTTTGTCCGTCACGCAACTCGACCGTCGTTTTGGTACGGCGCACTATCAGGCTGGGAACTTTGGCAGTTCCTGTATCTACCGTGCGGCTATAGTCCGCTTCGCTGACTTCCGGTTCGATCATAAGATTGATGAGGCCATTGTCCAGCACTGTTGGGGTGAAGGCCAGACTGACACCGAACTTCTTGAACTCAATAGTTGTATTGTTATTGTCTTGAGCGACCGGTATGGGAAATTCACCACCGGCGAGAAAGCTTGCTGTTTCGCCTGACAAAGCAGTCAAGTTGGGTTCGGCAAGTCGTCTTGCGACGCCATTCTTTTCCAACGCTTGAATAATAATGTCGGCAGACGCCCCGCCACTCAGCATGTCGGCAATCAGTCTTCCAAAAGGAGATGATGCAGCACTTGAAGCGAGTGGAGTGGCGTTGCTTACTGGTTGACCAAATGGCTGGAATGTAATGCCGCCGGCGCTGACCCGATAGTTTACACCAAGATCGCGACTTGAATTGCGCTTGGCTTCAATGAAGCGCACTTCCAGGGTAACCTGCTGGCTTGCACCCACCGTCATGGCATTGGTGACATTATCGCCGGCAAAGTCCTTTGCGACCTGTATTGCTCGTGCCGCAGCGGTTGAACTGCGCACCGCACCCTGCAGCAGTACTCTGCCATTGACACTGCGCACCTTGATGTTTTCGCGCGGCAGAACTGTGCGAAGAGCCTCATTCAGTCCTGTGGTATCGAAGGTAACTTCAACGCTGACGACACCGAGAAGGTTATTGTCGGCGTCATAGAGCGAAAGATTCGTGCGTCCGGTCTTGCGGCCCAGTATGTAGAATGAACGGACTCCCAGCGGAGAAGCATCGGCAATATCAGGGTCCCCAACCACGAGGTTGGAAATATCTGCAGCAGATTTTACGGTCTCCGACTGTCCAACCGGCACCTTCATCTGCATGATGGTGTTGGTGCCGGGTATAAACTGCCTGGCAGCCTGGGCCTGGTGGCTTGCCAGTGTCCACACGCAGATGCAACTGAACAGCACCGCCACGAGGCGGGCCATCAGATCACGCCGGCTGATGCCCGGCAGTGTATGTGTTGATGTTCTCATTCTCTTTCTCCCTCTGCGACCTTCTGATCCTTGATGTCTGTCATGACAGGATCCCCCGGGTCGCTCCCATTGCTCGAATTCTATTCTGTTGGCCCACTCTTGGATCGCGTTGAATCCTACTCTTTCACTTCAGCAGCGCTGTCTGAAGACCGCGCAGATGACGTCATTTGCATGCCCGACACGCCACGGATAATGGTCATGACGGGTCGTTTTTTCTCGTTGCCCACGAGATCAGCCAGAGATATCGGGCCCACCTTGGCCCGATGCGCCGACCCGGCAGCGCGCAGCGTCAGCGATAACCTGCCGATGGTTCCGCCAAGCGCCAGTTTCTGAGCCATCTCTGAATCAACCTCAAGCGTAACCGCGCTTGATATGCTCGGTGCATCAAGGCGCTGGTCTGCCTTTTGATCAATTGCCAGCACCTTCACGTTCTGCACCAGCACATCCGCCTGCGAGGTCGACAGATCACCGGCTTTCAGCGAGCGCGTCAGCATGACGTCAACCCTGTCTCCGGGCAGAACAAAGCCGGCGACGCCAAATACTTCATCGACCGGGATCGTCAGGGCGCGCATATTGTCTTCAACAAGTGCTGACAGCGTCGGGCGTTCGCCCGGGCCGGTTACCTTGGCTGCAAGAATGGGTTCATCGACCTCAATAGGGCCCAATGCGGCTCGTGCCTCAACACCGTCTGAAAAGTCCTCCAGGGTTTTGAACGAGCCTTCAGGTTCGGTTCCGGCAATCCACCGGGTGGCGCGGACCGCTGAACTGTCCACGACGTCTCCAAAGCGCAGGGTGCGTGATGCAACCAGCACCGTGGATGTTTGCAGTTCCGGTTTTGCCGGGCTCGGTTGAATGATTGCAGCAGTGTTGATTTGGCTGAACCTGTAGGCGAACACCTGGCCGGTAATTGTGGCTCCCACGATGCCTGATACCAGCGCGATGCAACCCAGCGCAAAGATGCGACCGCTTTTGGTCGAAAACCGCATTGCGGCAAAGACGCCGCCCTGCTTGTCGTTTCGCGTGCGATGTTTGTCGTGCCATTCCCGCCGCGTGCTACTCTGTGCCATCCCAATAATCCCCGGAAACATATATAATCCCGGGCAAGATACATCATAAGGCGCTCTTCCAAGAACGTTCAGTGATAACAGAGTAAAATGTTCGTTCACTAATCTCTACAAATGAAGTCAAACAAATTAAATGTCACGTTCTGCTGGATTTTCGACTTACAGTTTTATGGAAAATTTGAACGAATACGCTGAATATTCTTTCATGCCCCTTTGTCATAGTGCTGTCTGAGTCTCGTTTGGGAGGGCGTATTATGAAGTTCAATCAATTGTTTGTTGCCGGGGTACTGGCGTTCGGCGTTGCCGGGTGTTCGCAAGGCATGACATCTACCAGCATATCCGATGCAGGGGCGAGTATATCGGCATCGGAGCCGCGTCTGGCCGGGTTTCAGCCTGTAACATCGGACCATCTGCGCGGTGAAACAGGCACCAGGCACCACGCCGGACGTGCACCGTTTCACGCCTCTGACAATTTGCTGCAAACAGCGAAGGGCGAATTTCGCGAGGGACGCTTTGGTCTGGCGGAAAAAAGCTATCGCAAGGCCGTGGAACTGTCGCCGCGTGACGCAGAAGCCTGGATTGGCCTGGCTGCTTCCTATGATCGTTTGCGCCGGTTCGACCTGGCAGACCGGGCATATGCACATGCCGTCAAACTGGTTGGCCGCAACACCATGATGCTCAACAATCTGGGCTATTCCCAGTTGCTGCGCGGCGATCTCAAGAAGGCCCGCCAGCATTTCCTGGCAGCTTACGAGCGTGAGCCGGACAATCCGATCATTCGTAACAATCTTGATCTGCTCAATCAAAGCGGCAAGCGCATCGTGCGCGAGAAGGTTTGATCCCGTGATGATAGCCAATCGGGTAAAACCACAGGCCGTGCGCACTGCTCTTGCGGTGTCGGCACTTGCCCTGCTTCCGATCTTGTCATGGCAGGCGATGGATGCGCGATTGTCGGCAACTGTGGCGGCACCCGTGGCGCCTTTTGCAGCGCGATATGAAACGACTGTTCGCAAGTCATTCCGGACCTGGAGTCATAGAAAATCCGACCGACTGGCTGCCCAGAGCCGGTCCCGTCGCAAGCCGGCACGTCAGAACGTGCCGCCGCAAACCGAAGCTGTCATCGTTGCGAAGACAGACCCCGTCAAAACGAATCGTGAAATCACACCAAGGGTCGAACCGGCTGCAGTTCGCGATGAATATGCCGATTGGCTGGTGCAGGACAAGACCGGCACCGGCGCTGCCCGTATTACCGATTTTTCATCCCGCAGGTCCCATGATAACCGAAAGGCCTGCCGGGCGCGCCATGACGCCATTGTGCGTGTTTTCGCAATAAACCATGCACGTGTCCTGGCAGACAGGCCGGTGATGTTCCAGTCGAGCATCTGCACGGCCAATGGTGAAATAGTCATCACGTGCTTTGGCACAACCACGACGCTTTCACCGCGCAAAGCGCGCCCCGGTGGCCGGTGTCGGCAACCGGGCTGACGGCGGCCCTGACTGCGAACGACTCCCGCCGCGACCTGCCTTCAAGATGGTGCAAAAGCCGGCCTGGAATTTTCCGGTTCAGGTGACCCGATGTTGCTCCTGGAACGCGGACCCAGGTTGTCAGTGGCGGATTCAAACAACCTGAACTGCAAACCCGGGATTTCCCGGATGGTTGAAACGGCTATGGATTCGAAACGTTCAACACGCAGTGGTTCAGCATTTGAACAGCTTTGCCCACCGCGTCAGACAGGTAATCCAGGGATTGGGTCAGGCAATTACTGCCTATAAGTGCGCCGCTTGCCCGGGCCAGTACGCCTGAAACAGCTGTTTTCGGGTCATCGGGCGGAGAGGCCAGCCAGGTCCATGGCCAGTCCGATCCGGAATGATCGACATGGGTCCTGATTGCACGTTCAAACGGTGAAAAAATGGCTGTATTTAGGGATTTTTGCGCCGCGCGAAATTCAACGCGACCTAGGGTGAACCGTCCACATTACAACACAATTCGAGATTAAATCGCTGTTGCTGCCATAAGGCATATTTGTTTCCGGAGATACTTAAGATGTACCGTGTTTTTGCGGTTGTTCCTGCCCTTCTGGTGGGAATGTCACTTGCCTATGCTGAAGACCAGAAGGTCCAAACGGTCGATCAGTGTTATGAGATTGTAAACTCCCTGGAGCAGTTGAAGGATGAGAACTCAGCGTCGATTGGTCAGCAGCAGATAGATGAAGCAACCGCTTCAATCGACATGATGCGCCA
>Ga0316193_10000244_pt1 | contig 31992 bp, 22 predicted proteins | sample MerIslsedime2_MG_FD_207735 | JGI IMG/M metagenome (GOLD analysis project Ga0316193, IMG submission 207735) | Coastal sediment microbial communities from Maine, United States - Merrow Island sediment 2 | ecosystem: Environmental > Aquatic > Marine > Coastal > Sediment | place: USA: Maine... | reverse complement strand
GCGTCTATTGAAACACAAAGGGCACCAAGAACCACGAGGACGTCACAAGGCATCGCACGATTGGCCCGGACTCTAAAACTCCACGGGCGCGATCCCTTTCATGCGTCTTCGCGATGAATCCAATAAGTCCACTTTCGTGGGCCCTTCGTGGATCTTTGCAGTGCTACGGCCCTGATTTCTTGAATTCCCGTCAAGGAATTTCCTACCACGCAAGTGTGCGATGGGATAACAATGCGATGGCCTTTGCGATGTTCTTGGCGTTCTTGGCGGTCTTGGCGGTGAAACTGCGATGTGATCGTTGTGTTTCAAACTCGAACGCGGATGCCATCGCATTCCATCGCAGGTTGCCCGCAGATGACGCAGATAAACGCAGATTCCATCGCAGACATCGCAACATCGCAATTTTGAAACGCGAAGATCGCCAAGACCGCCCATCGCAAAGCTTCGCAAAGTCATCGCAGGAGGAAGGTGGCGAGGCGTGGTTTGAAGGGCTTCTGACTTCGTGGCGGTGCGCTTTCGACCGGTAGGAGACTGAAGCCTTTCGCCGGCTGGTGCCGCGGTCGCTGTTGACTGACGCTGCCTACGGTCGCTGACCACTGCCTCTGTCCCTGCCCCTGCCCCTGCGACGGATCCAGCATCAACCCTGAGATCTCTCGGATATCTCGCGCCTTGGTTTCGAACGGGAGCCCGTCGGAGCGCCGATCCCCCTCAGTGCGCCTGCCCGCCCAGCGCCCACCACTCCGGCGTGGTGACCAGCAGCTGCTCGGCATCCGTCGGGCCCACCGGATGGGCGAACCAGTAGCCCTGACCCTCGTGGCAATTCAGCCGGCGCAGCCTGTCGGCCTGATCCGCGGTCTCCACTCCCTCGGCGATGACCCCGATTCCGAGGCCGTTGGCCATGGTGAGGATGGTCTCGATCATGGTCGGAGCCCCGGTTCCCAGAGCGCTGATGTAGGACGGGTCGATCTTGAGGGTGTCGTAGCGGAAACGTTCGAGAAAGCTCAGGTGCGAAACACCGCTTCCGAAGTCGTCTACCGCGAGCCTGACTCCCAAACGGCGAAGATCCTGGAGCTTGGCAAGGGCCTGCTCACCGTGGCGGACCACAACCTCCTCGCGGAACTCGAGGCGCAGGGCCGATGGCTCAAGACCGGTCTCAGTCAGGATGTCGCGGGTGCGGTCCACCATGTCGGCCTGCATGAAGAGGCGATCCGAGATGTTGATGGCCACCCAGAGCGACGGGTTTTCGGGGAATCTCCCGCGCCAGTCGACCATCTGGCGGCAGGCGTTCTCCATGGCCCACCAGCCGATCACGCCGGCCATGCCCGATTCCTCGGCGACCGCGAAGAACTGGGCCGGCGTGAGCAGACCCCGATCGGGGTGGCACCACCTGAACAGCGCCTCGAAACCGACCACCCGACCGCCGTCGAAAGACACCACCGGCTGGTAGTACATCACGAACTCGTCGTTGTCCACCGCGTGTCGAAGCTCCTCTTCCAAACGCAGGAGGGCGACCGCCGAGCGGTGCATCAGCGGGTCGAAGACCTGGGTCTGGCCCCTGCCGGCGGATTTGGCGCGGTACATGGCGACATCCGCGTCGTGGAGGATCTCGTCGGGGTCGTTGTACCCCGTTGCACTCAGGGCGATGCCGATGCTCGCCGAGACCTCGAGCGCGCGGCCATCGACGGCGAACGGGACCTTGAGCCGGTCCTGGAGCCGTTCCGCCACGTGCAGCGCATCGGACACGCTGGGAGCGTTGGCCACCAGGATCCCGAACTCGTCTCCTCCGAGCCGAGCGAGGGTGTCGCCGGGGCGCAGGAATCTCGCGAGCCGTTGGGATATCTCGACCAGGAGACGATCGCCCACAGAATGTCCAAAGGTGTCGTTGACCCGTTTGAACCGATCGAGATCGAGGAAGAGAACCCCGAACGGAGACCCCAACTGGCGTTTCATCGTCTTGAGGGCCACCGCCAATCGGTCCTTGAAGAGAACCCGATTCGCGAGCCCGGTGAGCTCGTCGTGGAGGGCGCCGAATGCCAGCAGCTCTTCCGCGAGCTTGCGCTCGGTGATGTCGGTCATCGATCCGGCGATCCGGCGGGTCTCACCGCTCAGGCTTCGAACCGCGAGACCCCTCGACAACACCCAGAGATAGTCGCCTCCGGTTCCGCGGACCCGGAACTCATGGACGAAGTGACGGGCGTTGCCGCTCAGATGCTCGATGAGCATGTCCTTCAATCCCGAGAGGTCGTCGGGGTGAACCAGGTCGAACCAGTGCTGTGGGCCGGCGACCACGTCGCGCTCGGGCAGGCCGATGAGAGCGTTCCACCGAGCCGAGTAGAACAGGGTGTCTCGATCGAGATCCCAATCCCACAGCCCGTCGCTGGTCCCGTCGATGGCCAGCGAGTAGCGCTCGGCGTCGCGACAGATCTTGCAGAGCGCACGCTGCCGCTCGACCGACGTCACCAGGCAGCGCCGCACGCGGTCGGGCTCGATTTCTGAACGGACGAGGAAGCCCTGAGCGCCCTGGGCGATCGCCCTCAGCGCGACATCCTCGTCGTCTCCGTCGGCCAAGATCGCGATGGGAACATCGGGAGCGCAGTCATACATTCGTTGGAACGATGAGAGCCCGCTGCTGTCGGGGAGGTCGAGTCCGAGCAGGACCACATCGACACCCCCCGCCGCCACCCGTTTGACCGCACCGGTCAGGGAATAGGCCGAATCCGTGACGATGGAACTCGACGCCCTCGCCAATTGGGATCGGATCAGATCGGTCTCGGCCCTGCTCGCCAGAACCGTCAGCACCCGGAGGCGGTCATCTTTCACCACGATCTCCAGCTCGGCGGTGACGGGCGAGGCATCCTCGGAGGAAGTTCCGGCGACTCCTCGGTGATCCTGCGCGGGCGCGTTCCTGCTCTCTTGACCCATTTTGTCCGTCCCAGACTTGCCTGTACCTGGAGCGTATCAAATGAGCGGCCCCCGTCAAGATCCCAATCGTCAACGATGTGTCAACTCTTGGAATCACATCACGCCAAGACTGTTCAGACATGAGACCGGTTTCAATGTCCATCTCGAGACGGATCAACCGTTTGCGGCATCAAGACATCAAGAACTCCGACGCCTATCCGGGAACCCCGGATGGAGGCGCACGGTTCAGGAGGGTCTCAGGCTCGTCGGCCCTTGACGCCGAAGACCCGAATGAGCAGGTCGAGGAGGCCCGGCGTGTGGCGGGCGAGGAAGACGCCGAGCTTGCCGTGAAAGGTGATCACCGCTTCTCGTCTCCTGCGCACAACCGCCGAGACCATTTTGCGGGCCGCGGTGTCGGTGCGCATTCTCAGCCATCGGGGGACGCTGTCGCCCTTTTCGGGGTCGCGTTGGCCCTCGTTGTCGACCTGCCGAATTTCCGAGTCGATGAAGCCCGGGGCCAGCAGCGTGACCGACACCCCTCGCGGCCGCCACTCGTTGCGCAACGCCGCCGCCAAGGCTCCAACCGCGAACTTGCTCATGGCGTAGGGCGATGTTCCGGGGAGGGAGACGTGACTCATGACCGACCCCATCACCGCAAAAGACCCACCCGAGGCCTCGAGCGCATCCAGGGAGGCGAAGGCTGTTCGGAGGACGCCGAAGACGTTGGTCTCGAACTGCCGGCGGTAGTCGTCGAGGTCGCGCCGGTGGAACCACCCGGCGACACCGAAGCCGGCGTTGGCGATGACGAAGTCGATCCGACCGAGGGCCTCCAGGCCGTCCGCCACCGCGGCTTCGAGTTCGCCATCGGCCGTGACATCGCACTGGGCAACGATGGCGCGACGTCCCTGGGCGCGGAGCTCGAGGGCGAGCGCCTCGAGCCGTTCCCAGCGCCGGGCGGTGAGAACGACATCGGCGCCGCGGCGAGCGAACTCCCTCGCCATCGCCGCGCCGATCCCCGCCGAGGCCCCCGTGATGAACGCCACCTTGCCATCGAGTCGTTTCGCCATACCCAATCCCCTTTCGACAGGGTGAGGAGGTTAGAAAGTTAGAAAGTCAGAAGGTGAGGGGGTTAGAAGGTGAGGGAGTTTGGGAGAAACAGGGAACACGACGCCTGACCCTCTCCTCTTCTCCCCTTCTCACTTTCTAACTTTCTAACCTTCTCACTTTCTTACTTCCTTACCTTCTCACCCCTCACTCCCCGCCCATCCTACCCGTACCCGCCCGAACCCGCCGACCGGGCGCCCGTATACTCCCCCCATGCCGCATTCGGCCCGAGGAGAAAAAATGACCACCAACCGACGTGAGTTTGTCCAGCTCTCCGTTCTCACCGCCGGCGCCGCCGGTCTCGCCGCCGCCGCCCGCATCAAAGGAGCCGACGCAGGCGAGGCGACGAAATCCCTCAATATCCTCGTCCTCGGCGGCACCGGATTGATCGGGCCGCCCATGGTGGAGTACGCCCTCGCCCGCGGCCACGAGCTGACCCTCTTCAACCGCGGCAAGACCAACACCCACCTCTTCCCCGATGTGGAACGCATCAAGGGCGACCGGAACGACGACATCTCCGCCCTCGAGAAATCCGTTGCCGACGGCCGGCGATGGGACGTGGTTATCGACAACACCGCATCGTTGCCGCGCTGGGTCAGCGAATCGGCGGGGCTTCTCGCCGACGCCGCCGATCTCTATCTCTACACCTCATCGATCTCGGCCTATGCCGATTCGTCGGTGCCCGGCGCCGACGAGACCGCTGCCGTCGGGCAGATTTCCGCCGAAGACGAGGCGAAAGTCTTGACCAACAAGGACATCACCGGCGAGAACTACGGTCCGCTCAAGGCGCGTTGCGAGGCGGAGGCCCGCAAGGCCTTCCCGGACAAGGCCATCGTCGTCCGGCCGGGCCTCATCGTCGGCCCCGGCGACTACTCGGATCGATTCTCCTACTGGCCGATCAGGATCTTCAGGGGCGGCGAGGTGATGGCGCCCGGCAACCCCAACGACCCGGTCCAGTTCATCGACTGCCGCGATCTCGGCGAGTGGTACATCCGACTCGTCGAGAACAAGGCCATCGACACCTACAACGGTGTCGGTCCCCGATCGCCGATGAGCATCGCCGGGATGCTCTACGGCATCCGCGCCGCCGTCGACAACGAGATCTCCTTCACCTGGGTGGACGCCGGATTCCTCGAAAAGCACGAGGTCCAGCCCTGGATGCACATGACGGTGTGGGTCCCCCCGGTTGGCGAGTACGCCGGTTTCTCATCGTCGAGCATCCAACGCGCCCTGGATGCGGGATTGACCTTCCGACCGCTGGCCGACACCGCCAAGGCCACCATGGACTACTGGAACTCACTGCCCGAGGAGCGCCGCGCCAAACCAAGGGCGGGGCTTACGGCCGAAAAGGAGACCGAGGTCCTCGCCGCATGGCACGCGCGGGGAGAATCCGCCGAAGAGAGCGGAACGTAAACGGGCGCGGGTCCGGCCTCGAACGGGGTGCCATCTTTTGCATTGTTCGGATTCGGCCCAACCTGGTCGTCGGCAGAACCTCGATGCCGAACAATGCTAAAAGTGGCTACCGCGGCCACCCGCGATGGGAGAATCGGGCTTTGGAGAGCGTAAACCAGAGGCTCCCGCTACGCGATGGGAGGGGTGCGCAGGCACGCAACGATTCGTCGGACGAATCGTCGGATGCCAGGCACCCGTCCCACGATCTCCAGGAGTTCCTGCGAGCGATCATCTCGAGATCTCGCGGCCGGGTCACGGGAGGGATGCGGACCACCAGTCCGGGGTACCGCTCTCGAAATCATCGACGAAAACGAGGTCCTCGTCGCCCATGAAGCGGGCCACCGCCAAGAGCTGATCGGAGGCGACGCCGGTGTATCCGGCGGCAAGAATCTTGCCGTCCGGCTGCTGGAAGATCGCGTAGCCCCTTGCATCGTAGCCGACGAAAAAATCTACATAAGTATAAACGGGCGGGGAGTCGTTAAAACCCCAATCCAGGGTGCCGTCGGCGTGCCATCGCACCAACGCGAGATACTGTTGGCCGCCTTCCTCCAGGTAGCCGGCCGTCACGATCTTGCCGTTGTGCTGGACGACGACATCCATCGCGGACTCCTCGTAGGGGTTGTCATGGGAAAAAGTGGCCATTCCACCAGTGCCGAAGGTGCTGTCGAGCGTGCCGTTGGTGTTGAATCTCGCGACCGCGAAGTCGCCCCCATACGTATCGCACTTGCCGGAGACCACGGCCTTGCCGTCCTTCTGCAGGTCGAGGCCGTAACCATAGGCAGCTTCCGTAAACTCCGCCACCCCGAGGCCCTGGGGACCGCCGGTCGCGCTGAAGACCATCAGACCGAAGACGCTCGTTCCATCCCAGATCGCAGTACCTGCGATGACGATTTTGCCATCCGATCGGACGGCGATGTCGCTTGCGCTGTCGTTGCCCTCGTCGCCGAAGTCCCAGTCGGCCATACCGCCGGAGCCGAAGGTGGTGTCCATGGTCAGATTCGAGTTGAGCCGCGCCACCGCGAAGTCGTAGAGGGAGTTTACGTAGTGGGTTCTGCCGCAGACCACGATCTTGCCGTCGGGCTGGAGGGCGACTCCGAAGCCCCAGGTGCTGCCGCTGAAGGGTACGGTCATGGAGCCGTCGAGCGATCCGTCGGGATGAAAGCGCACCACTCCCATGCGGTTCACGCCACCCACCCTGGCGGTTCCCACAACGACGATCTTGCCGTCTGGTTGGATGACCATGTCGCGGGCGGTGTCTGTGGACGAGTCGAAGTCGAAATAGGCCGTAGCCTGCAACCCGAAGGAATAGTCGGGAAAACCATCCATACCGAGGCGAATCACGGCAAAATCTTGATCCGTCCCGTTGAACCTGGACCCGGCCATCACGACCTTGCCATCCGTTTGGGCCGCCACAGCCACGGCCGATTCTGAATCGCCTTGCCCAAGGTAAAACCCGGCATGAGCCTTCCCATTGAAGGAGAAAGTCGGATCGAGGTCCGCGTCCCACGCCCCGGCGGCGCCGGCGAAGAGAAGCAGTGAGGCGATTGTGGCCGCATGCCGCAGAGCACTCGCAAGGGAAAGACGTCGAGAGCGATTTCTTGTATTCATGTTGACCTCCTGTGTTGATCCGAATCGAATATGTTCCCGGTCGAGTTCGGATTATTTGCAGCCGTCGCGCTAGTATCGCGGACACATCTCGTGTCGATCATTGAAAATCAACGTGGGTCCGCGCAACCCTATTGAACATGGACGGGCACGACAACTCCCTGGATGAACGCGCCAGAACGTGAGGCATCCCACCAAACGCAACGTCGCAAGCACAAAGAAACAAAGGCACGAAGGCGGCACGAAGCGTCGCAGCGAACAAACCTGATGACCGATCTCAAAGGGACTCGGATCAACACGGATTGGCGCGGATCCTTCCCAATGTCGGGTTCCTCGATCCGGATCCGCGCTCAACTTCGCGAAAGTCCGTGCCCTGTGGTCATTTCTCCCCTTCTCTGCGTCTCTGCGCCTCTGCGTTGATTCCGCGGTGTTTTGCTTTTCCTTCGATCCGGGTGAGAATCGACAACAAAGGGGCCATCCATGCCGCGAGCCGTTCTTGCCATCGACCAGGGAACCACCGGGACCACCGCGCTCGTCATCGGCCACGACTGCTCGGTGCTGGGCCGCGCCTACTCCGAGTTCACCCAGTACTACCCCCATCCCGGCTGGGTCGAACACGATGCGGTGGAGATCTGGAAGGTCTCTTTGGATGTCGCCTCGCGGGCGGTGGCCGCCGCCGACATCGAGGGCGCCGAGTTCGCCGCCATCGGCATCACCAACCAGCGCGAAACCACCGTCATTTGGGATCGCCGGACCGGCCGGCCCGTGCATCGGGCGGTGGTCTGGCAGAGCCGCCAGACCGCCGAGATCTGTGATCGCCTGCGCGATGCCGGTCACGAGAAGTGGATCCACGAACGCACCGGGCTCGTCCTCGACGCCTACTTCTCGGCGTCCAAGATCCGCTGGATCCTCGACCGGGTTCCCAACGGCCAGACGCTCGCCGAAGCCGGCGATCTGCTCTTCGGCACCATTGACACCTGGCTGCTGTGGAAGCTCACCGGCGGCGAGGTCCACGCCACCGACCCGACCAACGCCTCGCGCACCCTGCTCTACGACATCCACCGCCGGCGCTGGGCGTCAGACCTGCTCGAGCTCTTCGACGTTCCGAGGATCATGTTGCCCGAGGTCAGACCGAGCTCCGGTGTGTTCGGTCGAACCCGCTCCCTCGGTTCACTCCCTGCCGGGATCCCTGTCGCGGGCATCGCGGGCGACCAACAGGCCGCCCTCTACGGCCAGGCGTGCTGGCGACCGGGAATGGTCAAGGCGACCTACGGCACCGGCAGCTTTGTCGTACTCAACATGGGTGGCACGCTCACCCTCTCCGAAAAGGGACTCGTGACCACGGTCTGCTGCGACGCCGCGGGCGCGCCCGCCTACGCTCTCGAGGGTTCCATCTTCACCACCGGCGCCGCCATCCAGTGGCTGCGCGACGAAATGGGCCTCATCGACCACGCCGCCGAGACCGAGACCATCGGCAGCCGGGTGAGCGACACCATGGGCGTCTACGTTGTTCCCGCCTTTGCCGGCCTCGGCGCACCGCACTGGGATATGCATGCCCGCGGCGCCGTCGTGGGTCTGACCCGCGGCAGCGGGCGCGATCAACTCATTCGCGCCACCCTCGACAGCATTGCCTACCAGACGCGCGATGTCGTCGACATCATGAACCGCGATTCGGGCATCGAGATCACCGAACTCAGGGTCGATGGCGGCGCCGCTGCCAACAACGTGCTCATGCAGTTCCAGGCGGACATTCTCGGGATCCCCGTAGTCCGGCCGAACTTGCTGGAGACCACCGCTGCCGGCGCCGCCTTCCTCGCCGGGCTCGGCACCGGTTTCTGGCAGGACCCGGACGAGCTCGAAAGCAGCTGGCGGAGGGAGCGCCTCTTCGAACCCAAGATGGACGAGGATCGGCGCGCCGAGCTCTACTCGGGCTGGCAGGCAGCGGTCAGGCAGGTGCTGACGAGAGGGTGATGCTGGATGCTGGATGCTGGATGAGTGGAACATCGAAAACACCGTACGGAGAAATCGGTGAGTAGACAACACCCTCACGCACTCACGCACTCACGCCCAGGACTTGACCACCAACTCCAACCGGTATCCGGCATCCACCACCATCTAAACTCTCAATTCCCCCCGAGGTTTCGCTAGTGTACCCCGCCACAATTGGGGTGAAGTATCGAGAGTGCCGAGGCGCGCTCCTGCCGGTGTTTCGCGAATGAGGCGTACCGCTTCGTACGTTGATTTCGCGAAACACCGGCAGGAGGGATGCATCGGTGCTCGAATACCGCCTCCAATTGTGGCGGGGTGCACTAGAATCATATCCAGGGGGTACGCGCTGCGATGAATCACGAGGAAGGCACGCTCGCCACGGATGACGGTCTCGCCCTCTACTGGCAGTCGTGGCAACCGCCCGGCGAGCCCGATGGTGTGCTCCTCTTTGTCCACGGACTGGCGGAGCACTCGGGACGGTATCTGAATCCGGTGCGCCACTTCGTCGCCCGTGGCTGGACGTGCTTCGGATTCGACTACCGCGGCCACGGAAAGAGTCCGGGCCCCCGGGTCCACGTCAGCAGCTTCGACGAGTTCCTCGACGATCTTTCAGAAGGACACCGGCTGGCCAGGATCCGCCATCCGGATCAGAAGATCTACCTGGTCGGCCACTCACAGGGGGGGCTTCTTTCGCTGCTTTACGCGGAAAAGAACCCGGACCATCTCGACGGAGTCGTGGTCTCGTCACCATTTCTCGGCATTCACCCCGATTCCAAGCCGTCTCCCATCGTCATGGGGGCCTCCAAGTTCATTTCGCGGATCGCTCCGAGGATGATGTTCTCGAAGGTCGCCAACCCCGCCTACCTGAGTAGAGATCCCGAGGTCGAAAGGAACTATGCCGCAGATCCGCTGGTCAGCGACAAAGTGTCGGCGCGCTGGGCCACCGAGGTCATCGATGCCCAACGCACGGCTCTCGCCGAGGCGTCCCTGATGACGATCCCCGCTTTGGTCATGCAGGCCGGCGATGACCGGTTGGTGGATCCCGAAACGACCCGCGCCTGGGTGGCCTCGGCGCCCGCCGACCTCGTCGACTACGTCGAGTGGGAGGCCTACTACCACGAGCTCTTCAACGAGCCGCTCCTCGAGCGAAAGAAGGTCTTCGACAAGATGGAGTCCTGGCTCGAGACGCACTAGCGGAGGATCGCTCCGCAACATAGCCGGGCCCGCAAAGACATCGCGGAACAGGAGCCGAGGGACACGCTACACTGCGGCGGTGATCATGACCCTGAGACCCGATTGCAGATGGGTCACGGTCAGTGAGAAAGGCAGATCATGCAGACCCCCTCGAAATTGGTCCTCTCGTTCGTGTCCCTGGTATCGCTCACCATCCTCGCGTTCGGCGTCTCCCGTCCCCTCCCGGCCGGCGATGCAGACGACGGTGTGAGCCGCCGCGGCAAACCGAATGTGATCATCCTCGGTTTTGACGGCATGGACTACGAACTGACGGCACGAATGATCGAAGACGGCCGCCTTCCGTCCTTCGAGAAGCTGGCCGATTCAGGAGGGTTTTCCTCCCTCGGCACCTCCATCCCGCCCCAGAGCCCGGTGGCGTGGTCCGATTTCATCTCCGGAACCGATGCCGGTGGTCACGGGATATTCGACTTCATCCACCGAGACCCGGAAACCATGACGCCGTATCTGTCGACGAGCATCGCCGAGGCCGGAACCATGTGGAGCCTCGGCAAATGGCAGATCCCCTCATTCTTCAACCCCGGTTTCGTCAAGCTCCTCCGACAGGGCAACGCATTCTGGACCGTCCTCGAAGAGCACGGTGTGCCGACCACCGTCATCCGGATGCCGGCGAACTTCCCACCGTCCGGAACGGCAGGCAAAGAGCTGAGCGGAATGGGAACACCGGATGTTCTCGGCACCTACGGGACCTTCTCGCTCTACACCTCCGACCCGTTCGCTCCCGGCACGGAGAGTGTCAACGGTGGCGATGTCTTCCAGGTGGAGAACAAGGCCGGTCGCATCGACACCAGACTCTACGGACCCGACAATCCGTTCCTCATCGAACCTACTCGATTATCGACCGACATCGTCGTCTTTGTCGACGAGCAGACCAACGCCGCAAAATTCGTCATCGGGGACGAGGCCTTCATTCTCGAAGCCGGCGGTTGGAGCGAGTGGGTTCCCGTCGCCTTCGACATGGTTCCGACCCAGGCGCTTCCAGCCATCGCACGTTTCTACCTCCGCTCCGTGGCACCCCACTTCGAACTCTATGTCTCCCCGCTCAACATCGACCCGACTGCACCGATCATGCCGATCTCGACCCCCGACTCCTACGCCAAACACCTCTGCAAGTGCACCGGCTATTTCTACACCCAGGGCATGCCGGAGGACACCGGAGCGGCCAAGGCCGGAATCCTGACCGTCGATGAGTTCCTCGCCCAGGCCGAGATCGCCGGCGATGAGAATATCGCGCAGTTCAAGTTCATCCTGGACGAGTTCGACGAGGGTCTGCTCTTTCACTACTTCGGCAACACCGATCTGGTCGGTCACATCATCTGGCGGGCCATGGACCCCGACCACCCTGCCTATGTCGCCGAGGAGGACGCGAAATACGCCGAAGTCATGCCCGAGCTCTACGAGAAGATGGACAGGGTCGTGGGCTACACCCTCGAACACATGCCCGAAGACACCCTGCTGGTGGTGATGTCCGATCACGGATTCTCGCCCTGGCGGCGAGCCTTCCACCTCAATACATGGCTCAAGGAAAACGGTTACCTCGCCCTCGAGGATCCGAACAAGGCCGGGGAATACTACTCCAACGTTGATTGGACGAAGACCCGGGCCTACGGCCTCGGGATCAACGGTCTCTACCTGAATCTGAAGGGACGGGAAAGGGGCGGCGCGGTCGATCCCGAGGACCGCGATGGAGTGATCGCCGAGATCGCGGCAAAGCTCCGCCGCGTCATCGATCCCAACACCGGCAAACCGGCCATTTCCAAGGTCTACATCCGTGAGGAGACCTACACCGATGGCGGCTATCTCGACATCGGGCCGGACATCCAGGTCGGGTACGCCCGAGGCACCCGGGGCTCCGACGAGTCCGCCATCGGCGAGATCCTACCCGAGGTCCTGACCGACAACACCGATCGCTGGAGCGGGGATCACTGTATGGATCACGAGAGCGTCCCGGGAATCCTCCTGACATCACGGCCACTTCAAAAGGAGGCAACCGAGCTCAAGAACCTCGCCTCGGCGATCCTCGCTGAGTACGGGCTGGAGTACCCGCCGAAGGGGCAGCCGTAGCCGATGCCGCTTCCGTGGCCGCTCCCGTGGCCGAGTAGGTGGGGAATGCCCTCCACCGGGGCGTGCCGGGTACGCCATTGTGCCGGAACGACCATCCGGCAGCCCATCGCGTCCCGCACAATGGCGCTACCGGGCAACCCACGGGGATGGCGATCCGGTGCGGCTGTCCCGGCTCGGCATGAGGCCGCCGGCGCCCGATCAGCGTGGTCGTAGACCCCTCAATCAACCCCCGCGCGACCACGCTGATCGGGCGACGCTGGGATGCCGGAGGCAGCCCAGAAGGCCGGAGTTCACGGATGCGGATACGGATACGGATACGGGCATGGGTACGGGTACGGAAACTGCCACGGACGCCGTCACTACCCCCCGTCACGCTCGCGTGGCGGGGGCACGGGATCGAAGCCCCCCGGGTGAAACGGGTGGCACTTGAGGATCCTCGCCACGGCCAGCCAGACACCGTAGAGCCCGTGGGTCTCGATGGCCTCGGCGGCGTAGACCGAGCAGGTCGGCTCGAACCGGCACGCCGGCGGCATGTAGGGCGAGATGAACCGCTTGTACAGGCGGGCCGGGTAGGCGACGACCCGCCAGAAGTTTCTCAACTGACGCCCACCGCTGCAGCGTCGCGATCTGAGAGCACCCCACCATCCGAACGCTCCCTGACGGTGCCGTCGCGCTTCCAGGACCGCTCGCATCGCGGCTCCTCGCGAAGATCCACGACCGTCACACGCGACCCGACCCCCGTGGTCAATGCGAAGCGGCTGACTCCGAAGAGATCGGCGAGCTCGTCACTAAAGGGCTCGATGATCGCCGCCTCGTCGGCCGGAAGCATCACGTCGATCCCGGCATCGAGGGTGTTCTTGATTCCCTGGGCTTCTTTGGCGTCCTCGAGACTCTTGAGAACCTCGGTGCGAAGCTCCATCACCACCGGCCAACCGGGGCCCATCTCCCAGTCAAAGGCATCCGGCAGCGCTTCGACGTGGACACAACACGCTGCGTCCTCCTCGAGCCCGTGAAGCGCCAGCCAGGCCTCATCTGCGGTGTGGACGAGCACCGGCGCCACCATCCGGATCAACGCCGTGGCGGCGTCGTAGAGCACGGTCTGGGTCAACCGACGACGACGGCTCGCCGCCGGATCACAGTAGAGGCGATCCTTGACCGCGGCCATGAAGACCGAGCTCATGGTGTCGTTGCAGAACTCGAAGATCGATTCGACCACTCGCTTGAACTGATAAGTCTGATAGCCGTCGTGGACCTTCTGGATCAGCTCGGACAGCTTGGCCTTGGCCCACCAGTCGAGACTCGTCCGATCGTCGTCGGTGAGCTCCACCCGATCCGTCGCCGGGTCGAAGTCCACGAGATTGCCGATCATGAAACGCATGGTGTTGCGAACCTTGCGGTACTCGTCGGAGGCGACTCGGAAGAACTCCCAGTCCACCTTCATGTCGTGGGTGTAGTTGAGCGAGGCGGTCCACCAGCGGCAGATGTCGGCGCCGTGCTGCTTGAGCAGGTCTTCGACGTCGATGGCGTTACCGAGGCTCTTGGACATCTTCTCGCCCTCGGCGGTGACCATGAACCCGTGGGTCAGCACGGTCTCAAAGGGGGAACGTCCGGTCATCCCGAGCGCCGGGAGCAGGGAGAGCTGGAACCAGCCGCGGTGCTGATCGGAGCCTTCGAGATAGAGATCGCAGGGGTAGCCTATCCCGCGCTCGCGCATGACGGCGTTCCACGATGAGCCCGACTCGAACCAGACATCGAAGATGTCGCTGCCCTTGACGAGCTCGACGATCCCGTCTCGGCCCGCCTTCTTCAGCCACTCGGGCGCCGCCTCGTCGGACGCAGGGTCATAGTCCGCGAGGATGGTCTGCGGGTCCTCGGTGAACCAGGCGTCAGATCCGTTGGCGCGGACGAAGAGCGCCACCGCGCTGACCGTCGCCTCGGTGAGTACCGGGCCGTGATCCGAGAGGAAGGCGGGGATCGGGAGGCCCCAGGATCGCTGGCGCGAGATGCACCAGTCCGGCCGGGTTTCGAGCATCCCGGCAAACCGTTTCTGGCCCCACTCGGGGACAAAGGTGATGTGGTTGCCGGCCGCGTTCAGAGCCCGTTGGCGAAGGCTCATCTCCTCATCGCCAAACGGGCGATCGACGCCGACAAACCACTGCTCGGTGGCGCGGAAGATGGTCGGGGTCTTCGATCGCCAGTCGTGCGGATAGCTGTGGAGAATCTTGTGCTGGTGATAGAGGTGACCTGAGCCTTCGAGGACCGAGACCACCTCGGGGTTGGCGCTCCAGACATCGAGGCCCCGGAGCCACTCCGGCGCCGTATCGTCGAAGGTCCCGTCTTCCTGGACCGGGCAGTAGATTTCGAGCCCGACGCGGAGACCGGTCTCGTAGTCCTCGAGACCGTGGCCCGGCGCGGTGTGGACGAGACCAGTGCCGTCCTCGAGGGTGACGTAGTCGGCGGTGACCACCGGAGATCTGCGATCGATGAACGGATGCGTGTACTCGACCCTCGCATCTGCAAGTTCCTGACCACGGCACCGGCCCAGGCACTCGGCATCCTCGCCCAACACCTTCTCCGCCAGGTCCGGGGCCAGCACCGCCAGGCGGGAGGCCCCGCCATGCTCGAATCGATAGAGTCCATACTCGGCCACCGGCCCCACCGCCACCGCCAGGTTGGCGGGCAGGGTCCACGGGGTTGTGGTCCAGATCATGAGATCGACGCGCTCGCCGGCAGGTGCCGAGAGCGATGGCGGCAGCAAGCCCGGGTCCTTCACCTCGAAGAAAACGTAGACCGAAGTATCGCGCCGATCGTGGTACTCGAGCTCGGCCTCGGCCAACGCGGTCCGGTTTTCGATGGACCAGTGGACGGGTTTGAGATCGCGATAGACCAGCCCTTCGCCCACCAACGCGGCGAAGACTTCCAGCACCGCGCCTTCGTAGGCGGGGAGCATGGTCATGTAGGGGTGGTCGTAGTCGCCCGTGGTTCCCAACCGGATCATCTGCTCGGCCTGGATCTTCTGGAACGAGGCCGCGTAGTCGTGGCAGCGTTGCCGGATCTCCATGGTGCCGAGATCGACGGCTTTCTCGCCCAGTTCTTTCATGACCTTGTGTTCGATGGGCAGGCCGTGGCAGTCCCAACCGGGCACGAACTCGACGTGGTGTCCCGCCATCTCGCGACTGCGAACCACGAGGTCCTTGAGGATCTTGTTGATCAGATGGCCCATGTGGATGTTGCCGTTGGCGTAGGGAGGTCCGTCGTGAAAGACGAACGGGCCGGCCGGATGCGGCTGTTCCTGCTGACGGCGGTAAAGATCGATGGCTTCCCACCGCTCCTGGAAACGGGGCTCTTTGGTCAGAAGCCCGGCGCGCATGGAAAATGCGGTCTTCGGCAGGTGGAGGGTCTCGCGATAACGGTCTTTCTTCTTCTCGGCTGACATTTTCGGAGCTCCAGTGTTCGGTATCGCCCCGAGGGCGACGCGGCGTATTCTAGCGCGTTTCTCGCTCAGCCTTGTATCTGAGCGAAGGCACGATCTCCGGATGGGCGCTCGCTCGTCACAAGCACGAAGACACCAAGGCACCAAGACTTCACGAAGAACCATCGCATGGTGAACCGCGTGGTTTGACCTTGCGCCCCTGCGGATCGAGGAATATCCTTCACCTCGCGCGTGTCCTAGCAGTGACGACTGAAATCGAGACCTTATTTCAGCGCAAGGAGAGGCTCCCGAGTGAATCGTAAACACCACCCAAGCGGCGTCGACCGCCGCGACTTCGTCCGCATGCTTTCGGGCAGCGCCGCCGCCGCCGGGATGGCCGGCGTTTCGGCCGGTTGCGCCGGCGGTTCCACCACCGACAAACGGGTCATCGTCCTCGGTCTCGACGGCATGGATCCGACCCTGATTCGCGCCCTCATCGACATGGGACGGGCGCCGAACTTCAAGAAACTCGCCGAGATGGGCAGCTTTTCGAAGCTCGGGACCACCATGCCCGCGCTGAGTCCGGTGGCCTGGTCGAGCTTCATCACCGGAATGTCACCCGGAGGCCACGGAATCACCGACTTCGTGGCCCGCGATCCGAAGACCTATATGCCGGTCTTCTCGATCTTCGAGAACACCGAGCCCGACGTGGTCTTTTCGGTAGGCGATGTCCATCTGCCCATCAAAGGCGGCGGACCGGTCAACCGGCGCCACGGGACGCCGTTCTGGAGCTATCTCACCGAACGCGGCATCCCGGCGTGGGTGTCCAAGATCCCCACGAATTACCCGGTGGATGAGACTGCCACTGTCGCCATCTCCGGGATGGGGACCCCGGACCTCGCGGATGCCTACGGTCTCTTCAGCTACTTCACCTCGGATCCGTTCGAGGACTACAAGGGGATGGAAGGTGGGACGGTCCAGTACGTCGATATCAACGACGATGTTGTCCACGCCAACCTCCTCGGCCCCGTCAACGGCCTCAAGACCCTCCAAGACGACAGCCGCGACCCCTATGTCAACACCACAAAGGTTCCTTTTACGGCCTACCTCGACGCGGAAGCCGACGGTGTGCGTTTGGACATTCAAGGCCAGACCATCCTGCTCAAACGGGGCCGGTACTCACCCTGGGTTTCGGTGGAGTTCGAGCTGCTTCCCATCGTGGGGACGGTTCGCGGCAACGCTCGCTTCCTGCTCAAGGAGGTCGGCCCGCACTTCAAGCTTTACGTCACGCCGATCAACATCGATCCCGTTCAGCAGCCCGATGGAGTGGTCTATCCAGCCGAGCTCGGCGCCGAGATCGCCCGCGACATCGGCGCCTTCTGGACCAAGGGTCTGCCGTGCGACACCAAGGCCTTTGATTACCAGGTGCTCAACGACGAGGAGTATGTCGGTCAGGCCGAACTGGTGCTCAAGGAGCGGATGGCGCTCTTTGACCACCTGTGGTCGCGCTTCGACACCGGACTTTTCTACTTCTATGTCTCTTCCACCGATCAGGACGCCCACATGATGTGGCGCAACATGGATGAGACCCATCCTCTCCACTCCGAGGCCGATCCGCGCTTTGCCGGCTACATCATGGATCTCTACGCCGAGATGGACAAACTCGTCGGCAAGGTCCTGCCCGCCGTGGATGACAACACGCTGCTCCTCATCTGCTCTGATCACGGGTTCGCCCAGTTCGGCCGCCAGTTCCACCTCAACACCTGGCTCCGCGGCAACGGCTGGCTGGCCGTCAAACCGGGCGCCGAGAAAAAGACCGAGACCTCGATCTTCGACATCGACTGGAGCCGGACCGCGGCCTACGGAATCGGATTCAACGCCCTTTACCTCAACCTCAAGGGGCGCGAGGGAGAAGGGATCATCGAACCCGACAAGGCCGGCGCCATGACGGCCAATCTCAAGCGCGAGCTCCACTCTGTGGTCGATGGCGAGACCGGGAAGAAGCCCATCGCCAAGGTCTATGACCGGGACGAGATGTACACCGGTCCCAAGGTCGGCGAGATGGCCGAGATGCTGGTCGGCTACATCCCCGGCTATCGCAACTCCTCGACCTCGTTCATGGGCGCAACCGGGAGCGAGATCATCAACCTCAACCCGTGGGCCTGGTCGGGCGACCACTCCATGGCGAAGGACCTCGTGCCCGGAATCCTGTTCTCAAGCCGTCAGGTCACCTCAAGAAAACCCAACATCCTCGATCTCCCGGTGACCATCCTCGACTGGTTCGGGATCGAGAAACCGTCCCAGATGGAGGGCAGCTCGATCTTCAGAACATCGTAAAACCTCGCCCGGATCCAGGGATCGGCATGCTCCTCCTGTGTTAGGGTTTCCCAACTACGTAGAAGATCGTGGAGGATCGGATGAATCGATCGAAAATCGGACTGGTGCTGTTGATTTCTGCGGGGATGCTGCATCCTTCCCTTGTGGCAACCGCAGAGGAATCGGGAGAATCCCAGGAAAACCGATTTCTCGGCGATCGTTGGAACGTGAGGCTCTTCGGAAATCTCAGCGATCTCACAAGCGATGTCTCAGCCGGTCGCGAGCTCGGCGCACTCATCAACCTCGAGGAACTGCTCGGGTTCGATGAGCAGATGACGACTTGGAGCTTCGATGCGTTCTATCGTTTTTCCGAGAACGGGAAACACACGATCCGCATCGGCTACGTCGATTTCTCCAGGGACGCCTACGCCGCCATTGCCGGCACCGTTCCCATCTTCGATGTCGAGTTCCTCGGCGAGGTCGACAGCGAATTCGGCAACCAGGTGGGAACCGTCACCTACCAGTACAGCTTCACCAACACCAGGAAGACCGAAGCGGGCATTATCGCCGGCGTCGGTTTCTACAAGTACTCCTTGGCCCTTACGGGGCGGTACATTCTCGACAACGACCCCTCGCTGGAAGAGTTCGGGAGCAGATCGGAAAACGTGATCGCGCCGGTCCCCACCGTCGGGTTCTTCGTCAACTACGCGCTGATGCCCAATCTGATTCTGGATTTGAGAACCTCGGCCATCAACCTCTCCATCGGCGCCCACCAGGGCAGGGTCTTCAACACCTTCGGCAACGTCACCTGGTACTTCCTTCGCAACTTCGGCGTCGGTCTCGGGCTCTCGAGCTCGGATGTGGTCTACGAAAACACCGGTGGAAAGAACCGTATCAAGGTCGATCTCCGCCAGACCTCGTTCACCCTCAACGCATCTCTCGTTCTCTAGGAGAAGAAATGAAAATCTCAGCCATCGCTATCGCCACCCTGTTTGTGGTCATCGCCGCTCCAGCCGAAGCGCAGAAGGTCTACGTCGACTACGACACCTACGCCGATTTCGACAAGTACAAGAGCTTCGCCTGGGTGGATACCAACACCACGTCGCTCAAGATGGACTACCCCGAGGTCGACGGGATGATCAAGAACAACATCGAGTACTACATGGTCAAGGGCGGGATGGTCGAGGATCTCGAGGATCCGGATGTCTATGTCACCTATCACGCCTCGACGGCGAACCAGACCCAGTTCATGACCTCGACCTTCGGCTACGGCTACGGCGCCGGCTGGGCCTGGGGACCGTACTGGGGGCCGATGATGACCTCCGGCACCATGGCGACCGAGTTCAAACGGGGCACCATGATCATCGACATCTGGGATGCCCACAAAAAAGAAGCCCTCTTCCGCGGCACCATCGCCAAAGTCTATGTAGACAACCCGTTGAAGGCCATCAAGAAGATCGACGATGGGATAGACAAGGTCGTGGTCAAGTTCCGCAAGATGCGCTCCAAAGACAACAAGTAGGACCGGAGGAATACCATGAACAAGGCCATCGGCCTCGCCACCGTCATCGCGATCGTCATTGCGGGCATCGCCGCCCCCGCGGCCGCACAGAAGTCCTACATCGACTATGACCGGACCGTGGACATGAAGAGTTTCAAAACCTTCGCATGGGCCTCGACGCCCAATGTCTCGGTCTACGACAACAACCCACTTGCCCACTCGCGAATCAAGAACGCCATCGAGTACTACCTCATTCAGGGTGGGATGATGGAGGACACCGAGAATCCCGACCTCTGGGTGACCTACTACGGCGAGTCCGATGAGAACTTCAAGCTCAACACGGTCGCGTCCGGCGGCTACGCCTACGGCTCAGGATGGGCCTGGGACCCTTACTGGGGCAGCAGCTCCGTCGGGATGACCGCAACGACCCCCATCGTCCACGAGGCGGGAACACTCGTCATCGACATCTGGTCCGCCGAGACGATGAAGATCGTCTGGCGCGGGACCATGACGGCCACCATCCCCGAAAACCCGCAGAAGAGTCACAAGAAGCTCGACAAGGGGATCAAGCAGATGGTCGAGAAGTGGCGGAAGATGTACGCCAAGGATCAGGCGGCGGGGCAGTAGGGCTCGATTCTTAACTGTGAATCATGAGTTATGAATTATGAACTGAGGGCAGGGGTCTTCGACATGGATGCGAAGAGTCGGACACTGGTGAGGGGGCGCGACATGAGCAAATTCGTTGGGCGGACGATGGCGGTTCTCGGCGCCGCGATCGTTCTGTTCGGAAGTCTTGGATGTGCATCGTCCAACGCCGATGGAGATCCCTGGTCGACCCACTATGTCGGTTCGCCCGACGATGTCTGGGTCTCGATCCACATCGCCCTGGTCGAGCTGGACTACGACGTCGAGTCCGAGAATCGGGTGGATGGAAAGGTCCGCGCGGTTCGCGACGGCGACGACGAGAGCTCCACGGTGGTGCTTTCCATCGACCAGATCATGCGGACCGCAGAGGTCAAGGTCTACGTCCGTGTTGCCGCGGGACCCGGTGAGCCGGCCATGAGCCGGAACCTGATGGAAAAGCACGCCAAGGACTTCCTGGCCCTGGTCAACGGGCTTCTCTACAAATAGGGCCTCTTCGCCTACTGGATATAGCCCAAGCTCTTGAGCTGTTTGAGCGTCTCGTCGTCGAGCTCGGCGTCGGTGCGCAACTCGGGGTCGAGGGACGTGGCGGTGATCATCTTGGACCACGCCGCGAGATCGCCGGTCAGCTTGGCAAGCTTGTCCGCCTCACCTTCACCGAGATTCTCGAGTTCGAGGGGATCGGAAACGGTCTTGAAGAGCTCCACTACGCCCTCATCACCGGTCACGACAGCCCTGAAGCCCGCCAGGGCGACGAATCGCTGTCCCGCTCCGGCCTGGCTCTCGCCGAAGGCGATGTAGGGCGGCGTCGCGGTGCCATCGATGATCGGCAGCAGGCTCGCCCCCTGGAGGCCGGCCGGCAGCTCGGCGCCGGACAGTTCGAGAAGCGTCGGCATGAGATCGGCGATCTCGACGATTTTCTGATTGGCGGAAGCTCCCTGCCCACCCGGCAACCGAACCATCATTGGAACCCTGGTGACCGGGGCATAGACCGTCTCGCCGAAGAGATCACCGTGCTCCTGGAGGGCGAAGCCGTTGGTGCCCAGCACCACCAGGGTCGCTTTCTTGTCGAGACCGAGGGCCTTGAATTCGTTCATGAACTCGCCGACAAAGGCGTCGATGAGCTGGGTCCGAGCGGCGTACCAGTCGCGAATCCGCAACATCTCATCGTCGGAGAAGAGCAGGGGCTCTCCCCCATCACGCGACGCCAGGACCTCCAGCACCCGCTCATTGCCGACGGCGTTGTCAGGGCTGAGAAGTTGATTGACATCGTCCAGCGCACTCGACCCCCAACCGGCGATGAGCAGGAGGAAGTTCTCGTTGGCGTGATCGACCATCCACGCCATGCCATCGATCCCGGGTTGTCCCACCACTTGATAGGAATCAAAACCCTGGGCGAGACCGTAGTCGGATCCGCCCGGAGCTCCCTCGACAAACGCCGCGGTCGCGACGCCGGCTCCGCCGAGGGTTTCGGCCAGGGTCACGGCGTCCGCCTGGAGGAAATCACCCGGAGCCCGCAGCCCGTTGGTGGTCGGGTAGAGACCCGACAGGAGGGAGGCGAGGGACGGCACCATCTCGGGCGCCTGGGCGAAGGCCCAGTCGAAGCGCACCGATTCCGTCGCCAGCGCGTCGAAGGCCGGCGTTGCCGCAGCTGCACCATAGGCGCCCAGGGCATCGGCCCGGAGCCCGTCGATGGCGATGATCACCACCGGGTGCGGACCGGACGGAAGACCGGCGTCCTTCTCTTCCACGGCGGACCCACCGCCACACGAGAGCAAGAGAACAACGGCGGCGACCAGGAGCGACAGAACGGCGAGCTGTTTCATCTTTGCAGCGCCTCCAAAAACGCGTGGAGTCTACCACTACCGATTTCGTCTGTCTGTCCGCGTCGGACAGACAGACGAAATCGGGGTGGCCAGCGGACAGTGTGATCCGGTACCATACCCCGGTCCGCCACGGCGGAATTCCTCTATTGGAGACACTTCGCATGATTCGTTCGCTCATTGCCCTGATTCCGCTTCTCACTCTCACTCTGGCCTGCGCCCCGGCGCCGCCGCCGCCCGACACCCTCGACAACGGACTCCTTCTCGCCCTCGCGGTGTTCGAGAAGGACGCAAACGGCCGACCGGTGCCTCAGCCCGCCCAGCTCGGCATCCTCACGGACACCGGGGTCGGCTGGAGCTACACGCCCGTCTCCGATCCCGACTCCAACGTCTTCCACAAAGCCATGGTCTACGAGCCGAGACCCGGTGAAGCGGGCATCCTGACCGCCGGCGGCACCGGTGCGTCCTTGAAGCTCCTGCGGAACGGGGCCGAACCGGAGATTCTCTGGCAGGCCGATTTCGGCGGCAAACACAGCCGGATGCGTGATGTCGAGATCGCCGACATCTACGGTGACGGAACCCAGGCTCTTGCCGTGGCCACCCACGACCAGGGCGTGGTCGCGGTGGTCAAACCATCGGGAGAGGGCTGGGAAGCCGTGGAGATCGACAGCGAGCCGAACACATTCGTTCACGAGATCGAGGTCGGTGACCTCAACGGCGACGGCGTGGTGGAGATCTACGCCACCCCGAGCCTGCCCAACAAGCTCGACGGCACCCCACAGCCCGGTTGGGTTGTCCGCTATGTCCCGGCCGCCGGCGAAGGCCGAGTGGAGGTCGCCGATCTCGAAGACCGGCACGCCAAGGAAATCCTGGTGGACGACGTCGACGGCGACGGCACCGACGAGCTCTACGTCGCCATCGAGGCGGTGGCCGGTGGTCGGGTCGAGATCCGTCGCTACGACGCCGACACCGATCCCGCCGAGGGTGCCCTCGTGGCCAGCCTCGAGGACAAGCTCTGCCGTTTCCTCACCGCCGGCGATGTGGACGGCGACGGCAAAAAGGAGATGGTGGCGGCCGCCCACAAGAGCGGGCTGTGGCTCCTCGAGCCCGGTCAAGACCCCGGCGCGCCGTGGGCCATCACCTCGATTGATCGCAACTCCGGCGGTTTCGAGCACGCCGCGATCCTGACCGACCTCGATGACGACGGTGTCGATGAGCTCTACGTCGCCAACGACAACGCCGGTGAGGTCAACCGTTACGTCTGGCAGGACGGCTCGCCGGTCAAGGAAACCCTGTACACTCACCCCGAGGGCCTCTCCGGCTTCACCTGGAACATCATGCCGGTGCCCGTGGAGCTGGTTCCCGCCGGCTGAGGAAACCGGCCGCAGCGAAGAAAGGGAGTGACATGGCGCCGATCAGGTCCCGCGAGATCCATCTTGTCAACCGACCCGAAGGATCACCCGAACCGAGTGACTTCGCCATCGTCGAAACGACCCTCGACGAGCCCGCCCAGGGTGAGGTTCAGGTCCGAAACCTCTGGCTCTCGGTTGACCCCTACATGCGGGGTCTGATGGGAACCACCCGGACCTATATCGACCCCTATCACCTGGGAGAGGCCATGACCGGCGGTGCCATCGGCACAGTCGAGGTCTCGAACCACCCCAAGCTCTCCGAAGGAGATCTCGTGCTCAGCAACCACGGCTGGCGCGACCGGTTTGTCGGCAACGGCGACGGGGTCCATCCCATCGATCCCAACCTCGCCCCGCCCCAGGCCTATCTCGGGGTCATGGGGATGCCGGGCTTCACCGCATGGCTCGGGATCCACGAGATCGCGCGTCTCGAGGCGGGCGAATCGATCTTCCTATCCGGTGCGGCCGGCGCCGTCGGCTCGGTGGCCTGCCAGCTGGCTCGACGATTGGGCGCCAACGTCATCGGCAGCGCCGGGTCGGACGAGAAGGTCCGGTGGCTCGAAAACGAGGCCAGGATCGATGCCTTCAACTACCGCAAGATCAAACACCTCTACCGTCAATTGGTGAAGCGTTGCCGGGACGGCTTCCACGTCTATTTCGACAACGTCGGGGGTGAGCACCTCGAGGCCGCGCTGATGAGCATGCGCAACTACGGCCGCGTCGTGCTCTGCGGGATGATCGGTCAGTACAACGCCGAGCATCCCCCTGCCGGCCCGAGCTCGATCATCGTCGCCATCACCAAACGGCTGACCATGCGGGGATTCATCGCCTTCGACCACGCCGAGCTCGAGCCCCGCTTCCAGGCCGAGATGGCCGGCCTCATCGCCAGCAATCAAATCCGCTGGACCGAGACCGTCTACGACGGCATCGAGAACGCCCCGGCGGCCTTCATCGGTCTATTCTCCGGAGCCAACACCGGCAAGATGCTCGTAAGACTGTAGCTTCGGAGAACGCGGGAGGGGTGCCTGGCTCGGTCCTTGCGCATAACGCAAGGTCGTGCCTGGCACCCCTCCCATCGCGAAACTGGAGGCGATCTTCAGTCGATGACGTCAGGCTCCATCCGCGTGAATCTGAGCGGCTGCTCGGACCCTGCGACGTAGATCAGCAAGTAGGGGCCGTCCGCGACGACCCGATCAACCGCACCGAGGGCTTGATGGTACCGATCCTCCTGGTCCATCACCCCTTCCGGACACATCATCTTGGTGCCCGCGAGAGGACCGAAGGCAAGCTTCCCCTCCTCGAAGGTGTAGCTGCCGGTGAAGCGATTGCACCCACCGCTGCCGAAGACGCGCCCTTCGGCGTCGAACTCCATGGTGGTCCGAACCATGTCCATCACTCCACGACCGCCGAGGTCTTCCAGAAGCCAGCCACCCAGGAGCTCTGCGGGCTCGGGGACGGGTTCGGTGACCACATCGACGGCCACTTCAACGGGCTCCTCTGCGACCGTCTGGACGGTCATGGAAACCGCCTCGGTCTGCTCAGCGGGTGGATCCGAGGGGGCACACCCCATGAACGCCAGGGCGGTGATCGCCACCGAAAGAGCTGCGATTCTTCGCATCAGATCAGCCGTTCGACACGGTCACCGACACACCGGAGAGACTCTGGGTGGTGACGGTGATGGCGATGGGCGGGTTCTTCTTTGTCGCCTTGACGAAGATCTTCTTGTCGCCCGATCGATTCACCTTGTAGCGTTCGTCGATGGCGAAATCGAGCTCTTTGAAAAGGTCCCCCGTAATGGCTTTGGGCTTGGCCTTGGCCAGGACATTGACGCGAACCTTGGTCGGCTCCCCTCCCTGAGGCTGGACGATGAGCTCGATCGCGCCTTTCGCCTGGGCCTTGCCGTTGACGCTCACCAGCGTTTTGAGACGGTAGTTCACCGGGACAGCCGCCACCGCGGGCTCGGGCTCCGGAGCGGGCTCGGCAGCCGCGGCCGGCTCGGCCGGCGTCGCGGGTTCGGCCGTCGTCTCCGGCTCCTCCGGCACGGCGGCAGGTTCTGCCGGTGCCGCGGGCGTCTCGGGTTCGGGCACCGGGGTCGGCTCCTCCTGGGCCCAGGCTGAAGAGGAGAAGGCCACAACGACCACCAGGAGAGACATAAGGATCGTGGAATACAGTTTGACGTTTGTTTTCGGGATCATCTTCTTTCCTCCACCGTCACCAGATGTAGTGAACGAGACCTTAGCACGAGCCGCGGTGCCGCGGTTGAAATGCTCCCCATTTCATATTCTGGCGAGAACCGACGCCGGCGGAACCGGCGTCGTTTCTCGCCAGAATATGACTCACTCCGGCATCTCCTCCGCGAGCTCGACAACGATTTCGAAGCGTTGACCCTCGGGACTCGAGCCGTCGACAACCGTGACCGCATCGGCGGCCACGTTGCCGGCGCGGAGTACGTCCTCGAGCACCGGCGCCAGGGCGTCGCGATGATTTTCGGGCCCACCGATTCCAAGCTTGGCCACCGGCCAGCGGAGGCTCCTCTGAGCCTTGGTCTTGGCGCCGCGGATGGCCGTGAGCACCTCCACCGCCGCCTCATAGGTGCCGTCGTGATCGAGACGAACCACCGCATCGACCTCTCCGGCGACGGGCCACCGGGCGGTGTGAACACTCGGCTGGTCGCCGTCTGAAAAGCGCCAGGACCACACTTCCTCGGTCACGAACGGAACAAAGGGGGCGAGCAAACGGAGATACGCCCGCAACGCCCAGCCCAGGGTGGCCACGGCCGATCGTCGGCCGGGGGTGTCCTCCTCGGCATAGGATCGCAGTTTGACCAGCTCGAGATAGTGGTCGCAGAAGCTCCAGAAGCTGTCTTCGACGACCTGCAGCGCCGTCGCGTAGTCGAATGCGTCGAACGAGCGCGTCGCCTGGTCGATGACCGTCCGCAGACGCTCCACCAGGGCCAGATCGAGGGGCTCGGTGATGCTCTCCACACCGGGAGTGTCGCCGTCGCCCACCGCCGCCTCGAGCTGCATGAAGACAAACCGACTGGCGTTGAAGATCTTGGTCGAGAGCCGCTTGCCGATCTTGAAGACGGCCGGATCGAAGGCCGTGTCGGTTCCGAGCCGCGCCCTCGCAGCCCAGTAACGAACCGCATCAGAGGAGTACTCGACCAGCAGATCATCCGGGGTCACGACGTTGCCCTTGGACTTGGACATCTTCTTACGGTCGGGGTCGAGGATCCAACCGGAGAGGATGACGTGATACCACGGTATCTCGCCCGAGTGCATCCACGCCTTGACGATGGTGTAGAAGGCCCAGGTGCGGATGATGTCATGCGCCTGGGGACGGATGTCCATGGGAAAGAGCTTCTTGTGGCGTTCGTCTTCGGTCCCCCAGTGGCTCTGGATCTGCGGCGTCAACGATGACGTCGCCCATGTGTCCATGACATCCGGCTCGGCCGTGAACCCGCCCACGGCATCGCGTTGATCGTCGGAGTATCCCGGCGGAGTGTCGGTGAGGGGATCCACCGGCAGGTTGCTCTTGTCGGCGTAGATGGGCTGCGCGAAGTCGGGCTCGCCATCCGCCCCCACCGCATACCAGACCGGGAACGGAACGCCGAAGTAGCGCTGACGCGAGATGCACCAATCCTGATTGAGTCCATCGACCCAGTGGCTGTAGCGGGTCTTCATGTGTGCCGGGTGCCACTGGATCTTGTCGCCCTGGGCGAGGAGCTCATCCTTGTGCTCGAGGACCCTGACGAACCATTGGCGGGTTGGTACGAACTCCAAGGCGCGGTCGCCCTTCTCGTAGTACTTGACCATCTGATCGGTGGGTCTGGGTTCGCCGACGAGGGCGGCTCCGGTCCACCCGGGAAGACTTCTCTCTTCGGCGAGCAGCTCGGCGACTCTCTTCTTCGCCTTGCTGACGAAAAGCCCCGCGATCTCGTCGTGGGCCCGCTGCGCTGCCGCTGCGTCCACGCTCTCGAATGGAGCCTCACCAAAAGTCGCGGGCAAGACACGGCCGTCGCGTCCGATGAGCTGTTTGAGTGCCAGACCCGAGGTCTTCCACCACTCCACATCCATGGCGTCGCCGAAGGTGCAGACCATGAGAATGCCGGTGCCTTTCTCGGGGTCGGCGTGCTCCGCGGCGAGAATGGGGACCCGTGCGCCGTAGAGCGGGGTGACGGCAAACTTGCCGAAGAGCGGTTGGTAGCGTTCGTCATCGGGGTGGGCCACCACCGCGATGCAGGCGCCGAGCAGCTCGGGGCGGGTGGTGGCGATGAGCAGCTCCCCGCCGCCCTCGACCCCGAACCGGATGTCGTAGAAGAGCCCCTGCCGGGGTCGATCCTCGACTTCGGCCTGGGCCACGGCGGTCTTGAAGTCGATGTCCCACATGGTGGGCGACTCGACGTTGTAGACCTCGCCACGCTCCACCAGATCGAGGAAGCTCAGCTGCGAGATCCCGCGGCAGTGGTCATCGATGGTGGCGTACTGATCGGTCCAGTCCAGGGACAGACCGAGGTGGCGCCAGAGGTGCTCGAACGCCTTCTCGTCCTCGGCGGTGACGACCCCACACGCCTCGATGAAGTTCCGCCGTGAAACCTCGTCGATGCTCTTGTCCTTCTTCCCCTTCTTCTCGGGTTTCCAGTCCGGATCGTACGGCAGCTTGGGGTCGCAACGGATCCCGAGCAGATTCTGCACTCGGCGTTCGGTGGGCAGACCGTTGTCGTCCCATCCCATGGGGTAGGCGATGTTCTTGCCGATCATCCGTTGGTAGCGAACGATCAGATCCTGGTGGGTGTAGCTGAAAACGTGGCCGACGTGGAGCGAGCCCGAAACCGTCGGAGGCGGAGTGTCGACGACAAAGGTCTGCTCACGCGGAAGGGTCGGGTCCCATCGGTAGGTCCCCCAGTCCTCCCACTTTCGTCGCCACTTGTCCTCGACCTCGTGGTGCTTGTACTTCGCGGGAATCTCGGCCATTCGCTCCTCCACCAACGCCGCATTCGGGCGTCCGCTGCAATGTCGGCGCATGATAGCAGAGGAGTCGCACGGCGAGTCCAGATCGGCGCGGGAGATTTTCGAGAAAAAGTCTCGACTGCAAACCATATTCAATAAGAGACTTAGACCGGAGAACCCAAGCGACCTCCACCACCTCTTCCGCATCTCGAGCTTGACAACCGGGGTTCCTTGGGCTCTCCTGTGCATCCTATGGCGCACGCATTAATCATCGTCGAGTCGCCGGCCAAGGCCCGAACCATCTCCCGTTTTCTGGGGGACGACTACATCGTGGAGTCGTCCATCGGCCACATCCGGGATCTCCCATCCACCGCCTCCGAGATCCCCAAGAAGTACAAGGCTGAGAAGTGGGCTCGGCTCGGCGTCGACGTGGATCAGGACTTCAAACCCCTCTACGTCATCCCGAACAGCAAGAAGAAGCAGGTCGACACCCTCAAGAAGAAGCTCAAGGGCGCCACCGAGCTCTACCTCGCAACTGACGAAGACCGCGAGGGGGAGGCCATCGCCTGGCATTTGATCGAGGTTCTGAAGCCGAAGATTCCGGTCAAGCGACTGGTCTTCCACGAGATCACCAGGGCGGCCATCGCCCAAGCCCTCGAGTCGCCACGGGAGATTGACGACCAGCTCGTCGCCGCGCAGGAAGCGCGGCGCATCCTCGACCGTCTCGTGGGTTACGAGATCTCACCGGTGTTGTGGCGCAAGCTACGTCCCAAGCTCTCAGCCGGACGCGTCCAGTCGGTGGCGACCCGACTCATCGTCGCTCGTGAGGAGACGCGGATGCGTTTCATCGAGGCAGCCTTCAGCCGGATCGAGGCCCGATTCGCGGCCGACGCTGGAACCGAGTTTTCGGCCCGGCTTGCCGAGTTCGACGGGAAGAGGATCGCCCTCGGCAAGGACTTCGACCCCGAAACCGGCGCACCAAAGAACGACAAGATCCTGGTGCTCGACAGCTCCATGGCGACGAATTTGGCGGACGAGCTTGGTAGCGCGAACTTCACCGTCGACGAGGTCAAGGAGAAGCCCTTCACCACGCGGCCGTACCCACCGTTCATGACCTCAACCCTTCAGCAGGAAGCGTCGCGCAAGCTCCGGTTCAACGCGCAGCGTACCATGCGGGTGGCACAGAGCCTGTACGAGAACGGGTACATCACCTACATGCGAACCGACAGCTTCACCCTCTCCAGCGAGGCGCTGCGGGCGGCCCGGTCGCAGGTCCGCGAGCTCTACGGGGGGGACTTCCTGCCCGACAACCCGAGGGTCTACAAATCGAAGTCGAAGAACGCCCAGGAGGCCCATGAGGCGATCCGGCCGGCGGGAGAGCACTTCCGCACCCCGAAGAGCCTGTCCTCACAGCTCGACGGCGATCAGATCCGCCTCTACGAACTGATCTGGAAGCGCACCCTCGCCTCGCAGATGCGGGACGCCACCGGGGTCAAGACCGAGGTCAGAATCTCGGCCCCGACCATTGGGAACGGTTCCGCCGTCTTCACCACCTCGGGAAAGGTCATCACCTTCCCGGGCTTCATCCGCGCCTATGTCGAGGGCGCCGATGACCCGCGCGCCGACATGCCCGACAAGGAGAAAATCCTCCCCAGGCTCGCCACCGGTCAGACCTTGACTGCGGACGGGGTCACGGCAACCAACCACACCACCCAACCGACGCCGCGTTACACCGAGGCGACCCTGGTCAAGGAGCTCGAAGCCCGCGGCATCGGCAGACCCTCGACCTACGCCACCATCATCCAAACCATCCAGGACCGGGGCTATGTCTGGAACAAAGGCCAGACGTTGGTTCCCACCTTCACCGCCATCGCGGTGGTCCGGCTGCTCGAGAACCATCTGCCCGATCTCGTGGACTATGACTTCACCGCCCGGATGGAGGACGAACTCGACGCCATCGCCTCCGGCGAACGCGAGTCCGGGCCCTGGCTGAGGGACTTCTACTTCGGTGGCTCCAACGGCGGCAACGGACGACCCATCATGCGCATGGGACTCCAGGGTCTTCTCACCGCCACGGTCGAGGGCATCCACCCGCGAGACGCGTCGAAGATCCTCATCGGCACAACGGACAACGATGAGGAAGTCGTCGTCCGCATCGGTCGCTATGGTCCCTACGCCCAGCTCGGCGAGGAGGGCGCGAGGGCCACCGTGCCGGACGAGCTCCCCCCCGACGAGCTCACCGTGACCCGCGCGTTGGAATTGATCAACCAGGCGGAGGCCGGCGGTCGAGATCTCGGCGCCCACCCGGAGACCGGCGAGGAGATCTTCCTCAAAGAGGGGCGCTACGGGCCCTACGTCCAACTCGGCGAGAACGGCGGCGACACCAAACCGAAGATGGCCAGCCTCTGGCCGGGAATGACCATGGATTCCGTCACACTCGACGACGCGGTCAAACTGCTGTCCTTCCCACGCGAGGTGGGCCCGCATCCGGAAACCGGCGAGATGATCACGGCCCTGGTCGGTCGCTACGGACCCTATATCTCGATGGGCAAAGAGAATCGTTCGCTGCCCAGCCACGACAGCCTGATCAGCCTGACGGTCGGCGAGGCGGTGGAGCTCCTCAAACAACCCAAGGGCGGTCGAGGGCGGAGCGCCGCGGCAGTGCTGAAGGAGCTTGGCCCGCACCCCGAAAGCAAGGAGAACCTCCAGGTCAAGACGGGCCGTTACGGACCGTATGTCACCGACGGAACGGTCAACGCGACCATCCCCAAGGGCACCGACCCGGAATCCCTCACGATGGAACAGGCGGTGGAGCTCATCGCCAAACGCGAAGAGCGCATGACAGCGCAGGGCAAGGACCCGAGGGCGAAGAAGAAGAAACCAGCGGCAAAACGGAAGAAGAAGGCGTAAAGGTATTAGGTATTAGCAGTTAGGTATTAGCTCTCATCGCACACGTTCTGCAGCGCGATGGGAGAATGTGCGATGACCTAATACCTAATACCTGATACCTAATACCTCCGCAACGTTGACACGGCTTCTCACGACGTGTACACTCCCGCGGCCTCGTGTCTGGAGGATATTGGCATGGCAGGAAAAGGACATCGCATCACCATCAAGCTCAAAAGTACGGCGAGTCCGTACATGTATTCGGTGAAAAAGAACAAGCAGAACACCCCCGACCGGCTCGAGATCAAGAAGTACGATCCCGTCGTGCGCAAGCACGTGATCTTCAAAGAGTCTCGCTGACGTCAGTAGCTGGAGGGCGCCCGCCGGCGCACGCGCCGACGTCGAAGACCCGGACCACAACGGAAACCCCGGAGGTCCGGGTCTTACTCTGTCTAGAGACATCGCAAAGCGATGGGCTGTTAGCTGTTAGGTTCATCACACGCCGTCCCAAGAGAGTCAACCCTGCGATGGAGCTAAAAGCTAATGGCTGATGGCTAATAGCCGAGCCTCCTGCAAAATTCGAGAATCGGACACCGAGGTCTTCCGACCCTCTTCACCATCAAGCCGGCGAGACGCCGGCTCTACAACGGATCTCAGCCCTTTGTAGTGCTGGCGTCTCGCCGGCACA
>Ga0316193_10000243_pt1 | contig 32029 bp, 26 predicted proteins | sample MerIslsedime2_MG_FD_207735 | JGI IMG/M metagenome (GOLD analysis project Ga0316193, IMG submission 207735) | Coastal sediment microbial communities from Maine, United States - Merrow Island sediment 2 | ecosystem: Environmental > Aquatic > Marine > Coastal > Sediment | place: USA: Maine... | reverse complement strand
AGGCCGACGACGACTCCCTTCGCTTCGACTACAGCCCATATGACGAGGTGACCGACTTTCTCGAGCAGCATCACAACTGGTTCGAGCTACTCGAGGAACGCGCGCAGCAGTTTCGGCGAGACTGCGCGTTGGGCCGCCGCGTCACGAGCGACGACCTCGAGCGTGGGTTGTTGGCGCAGGTGGGCGTGCGCGTGCAGCGAATTCCAGAGCGCGCCGGCAGCTCCGTCATTCGCACGTGGAATGCCGAGGAACGCGTTCTGACCGTCTCGGAGGATTTGTTCGAACAGCGTCTGAAATTCCAGCTAGCGCACACGATCGCGCTCGGCCTTTTCGATGAGGAAAAGCTACACAGGCCGATCCTCGAGGGCTACACGGGCCAACACGGCGAGACTCGGAAGCTGATCAAGATCCACCTCGCCAACTACTTTGCTGGCGCGCTCCTGCTTCCCTATCCGGACTTCTACCGGGAGGTGACGAGCACACGCTACGACGTCGAGCTCCTCGCGCAGCTTTTTGAGTCCTCATACGAGACCGTCGCGCACCGGATGTGCAATCTATCGGACCCGCGGCGCCGGGGCGCTCCGATGCATTTCCTGAGGGTCGACGTCGCGGGCAACATCTCCAAGCGCTACTCGGGTGACGGAATCCGGTTTCCGCATCAAGACGGCTCGTGCCCCAAGATGGCCGTACACCTGGCGTTTCTGACGCCGAGCGTGATCACCAAGCAGTACTCCTCGTTTCCCGATGGATCGACGTATTTCTGCTTTGCCAAGGTCGTCAGCGAGCCGCAACAAGGGTCGCTCGTGAAGGGCACGACCCACAGCATCGGCCTCGGGACCCACGAGGACGACGCCAAGCACTTCGCGTACGCCGACGACCTGCCGTTTGCCGATCCGAAGAAGATGGCAGTGCCCGTCGGGACGACCTGCCGGTTCTGCGAGCGCACCGACTGCAACATGCGGTCGGCCCCCAGCTACAAGTTCGCGTTCCGGGTCGACGAGTACACCAAGAAGGACAACTTCTTTTCGCCGTTGGTGAGCGGGGACGCCGGCACGGAAGCGCAGAAGCCGGCTCGCCGGAAGCCAACGGCGTGATATGGTTGCGCTCCGGAGGTCAACATGCCGTCGTTCGATGTCGTTTCCAAAATCGACCAACACGAAGTCGATAATGCGCGCAATCAAGCGAGCAAAGAGATCGCGCAGCGATACGATTTCAAGGGCACGGAGAGCACGATTGAGCAAACCGATGAAGGGATCGTGATCCGGGCGAACAGCGAAGGCCGCCTCGACGCCGCGCGTGACGTCCTCGAAAGCAAGATGGTCCGACGCCAGGTGTCTTTGAAGTCGCTCGACGCTCAGCAGCCTCAACAGGCAGGCGGGCAAATGTGGCGGCAACTCATCAAGCTCAAGGAGGGCGTCTCCAAGGAAAAAGCCAAGGAAATCGTCAAAGGGATCAAGGATAGCAAGCTCAAGGTGCAGGCCTCGATTCAGGGCGACACGGTGCGCGTGTCCGGCAAGAAACGCGACGATTTGCAGGACACCATCGCTTTCCTCAAGGAGCAGGACTTCGACCTGCCGCTCCAATACGTGAACTTCCGAGACTGAGGCCGCTTGCTGTGACTCAGACGAAACAAGAGCTGGTGGTCGGCTACCAGGGCACCGAGGGGGCGTATAGTCAACTCGCTGCAAAGCATCACTTCGCCGGCTCAGAGCAGGCGATTCGCTGCGTCGGCTACCACAGCTTTCGCGAGATGCTGGAGGCGGTGAGGGCAGGCGCAGCGGACAATGCGGTGCTCCCGATCGAGAACTCGATCGCCGGCTCGATCAACGACAGCTACGACCTGCTCGCCAAGACGGGGCTCTCGCTCGTCGGGGAAGAGTTTCAGCCGATCGCGCATTGCCTGATCGGGGCGGCCGAGGTGGCTGTGGCTGACATTCGTCGCATCTACTCGCACCCCGTGGCGCTCGCGCAGTGTGGCGAGTTTCTAGAGACCCTCGAAGACTGCCACGTCGAGGCGTTCGTCGACACGGCCATGGCTGTCGAGAAGGTCAAGCGCGATGCCGACCCGACGCAGGCGGCCATCGCGAGCGAAGAGGCGGCAGCGTTGCACGGCTTGCCGATCTTGCGTCGGGAGATCGCCGACCATCCAGAGAACTACACGCGGATGGTGATTGTCGCGCGCGAGGCTGCGCACCACGGGCAAGGTGTGGCCTGCAAGACCTCGCTGATCTTTTCCACGATTCACGAGCAGGGTGCGTTGGCTCGGTGCATCGCGATCTTCGCCGATCGCGGTCTGAACCTCACGAAGATCGAGTCTAGACCCAAGCCGCATACACCATTCGAGTACATCTTCTATGTCGACTTCGAGGGCGATGTCGACCGCGAGACCACGCAGGCCGCGCTTCGCGATCTCGAAGCTGTGACGACCTTTCTCAAGGTGCTCGGTTCGTATCCAATCGGTCGGGCGGGCGCTAGCTAGCGACTGCTTCTGCGACGTGCGCGAGGCGATTCGCGTCGCTCTCGAGTCCCGCCGCCAGACAGGTCACCGAAACCATCTTCAGGGCCGCTGCTTCTCCTGGGCCGTCTTCTTGGGCGCGCGCGGCGGCGAGCGCCTCGAGTGCGTTGATCATCGCGTCGCGGCCGCGCCCGCGAGCGAGCTGCAAGCACGACGATGCGATTGCTATCCGAATCGCCGCCGTGGGCGTCTGATTGGGGCTCTTCTTGGCGGCCTCGAGGGCTTGCTTTGCCGCCGGGACATCTTCGCGGCTCACGTACGAGACGACGCGCAGGCAGTGAGCCCCGGTGAGGTCGCCGCCCGCTGCGATCGAGGATTCGATCAAGGCGTCGAACTTGTCGTGGTCTCCCTCCTTGAGCGTTTGCACGATCTCTTCGATCGGATCGTCGAGCTCTTCGTCCAGAATCGGAATCGTGGGCCGTTCGTCTTGTTCCTCGTCTTTCGGGGGCCCCGATGGAAGCCGAACCGCGCGGCTGATTTCGGAGGCGCCCTCGCGAGTCTCGGCGTCGGGTTGATACTGAACCGCTGCGGCGGCCAATCGGACCGCCGCGCTGGTGTATCCATTGTCGGCCGCCAGGGAGCCGGCCTCGAGAATGGCGTGCGCGCCGCGAGTGAGGTCGCCGCCTTCACACAGGTATGCGCCCACTGTGGCCGCCATCGACGGTCCGACGAGTGGCTCTGCGGTATGAAGTGCGTGCGCGACGAACCGGTAGGCCTCGGTTCGGCGCGCGGGCGGCATGCGTTGCACCACCGCTCTGCGGAGGAGCTCCGAGTCCGGCTTGCCCTGTGGTGTCAGGAGGCCGTCGTTGACCAGCGCCTCGAGCGCCCGGCTCCTCGTGCCGTCGGGTATTCCGTCCAACGCGACCGCGGCGTCGACGACTTGCGCGGAGGAAGCGGGGAGCGCGGTGCATGCGATCTCCAAGAACCGCATCGATGATGTATCGAGCGTCGCAAACCGCTCTTCGAGGAGGGCACGCGGGCCCAGGTGTTGGCGCCGCTCCGCCGTCTCGTCGCGCCAGACGAACGTGTTGCCCTCGCGTACGATGTCACCGGTGGCGATCATGGTTCGCGCGGCCTCCGTGATCCCCAGCACGGTGGTGCCGCCGGTGATCACGAGCTGCGTGGCGATCTCCGTACCGGCGTCCGGCCCGAGGATGCCGGCTGCCACGAGCAGCGCTTCGTTGGGATCGAGTGCGGGGAGGTCGATCGTTGCGGCCCGCTGTAGGCCGCGGAGGCCTGCCGGAACGCTCGATTCCGTCGTTCGGATGCAAAGCAATGCGGCTACGGTGTCGTCGGACAGCGCCGCACCGAGGACCCCGAGGGTTGCAGGATCGACCGCCCCGACGCGATCGACGTAGATCCACGGAAGCCCGTGCTCGGTCTGCAGCGCCCGGCACGTCGCCTTGAACGCATGGATGGCTGCCTCGCGGGGTGGCGGGGTCGCACAGGCGATGGCTTTGAGTGCGTCGGCTACCCCGGGCTCGGTCTTTTTCAGAGATTGCCGGGTCGACTCGAGCGTTCGCCAAGCCTTCAGAAGCGCGAGACGGAGTCCTCCGAGAGGCTCGAGTCCGCCGGGCACCGCACCGATCTCCAGGAACGTGGGGGGGCGAAGCTCGTCGCGCAGCGCGAAGACTCCGGCGCGTGCACCGATGCCAAGCTCCCCCTTCAAATAGAACACGCGAGTCTGCGACCCCGCCGCGGCCTTCTTCATCGGCTCGAGGGCATGACGAATGCTCGCCGGAACGGGAGCGGGGTGAAGCAAGCCAACCGATTGTCGGCACTGTTCGAGAAGCGGCCGGCTACGGTCGATGGCCTCGCCGTGTAGTGCAAAAGAGCTGGTGCTGACGGACCGTCCGAACAGATAGGTTCTCGATGCCGCTTCACGAGACTCGACATCGAGAACGACTTCACCCGCACGTGCTTGGTTGGCCAACAGCTGTGCGCGGTCGATCGCGCTGCCGCTATTCGTGAGGTGGCCCGCGTCGTCTTTGTCGCGTTGAATGTCGCCGCTCGCGAGCCCAAACGCGATGGGCAGGCCGCCGGCGGGGACGGGTTGCGACTCGGCTTCAGCGAGCAGGCGCAGGGCTAGGTTGATCGCGGTCTTCAGCTCGTGAAGCGCGAAGTTCGCGACGACGGTGCCCGCGAGAGAGGAAATGACCTCGCCGCCGCCGCCTTGGACTTCGTTCGTGACGTAGCGCGCCCACTGCCCGGCGGCCGCAGTGGTCTCCTCTTCTTCGAAGGCCGGAGGCAGGATCCTGTGCCAGAGGACAAAACGTTCCATCTCGATGAATGGCTAGGCGCGCTCGAGCGCCGACTTCATGTCGACCGCGGTCTCAAAGATGCCCATGTCCCCCTCGTAGATTCACGATCCCACGCGGAGAGCCCCCTGTAAAGGGACTGAGCTTTCTCGACTTCCCGGTTCCGTTTGTGCTAGCTGGGGATCATGCTCAAGGGGGCGCATGTCCTGATTACCGGGGGCGCGGGGTTCATTGGGACGGCCCTGGCCGCGCGTCTCGCCGACGACAACCATGTTCGGGTCCTCGACATCCTGCGCCGAAACGCGCTCTCGGCGGCAGGCCTCGATCACCATCCGAACGTCGAGCTCGTCGTCGGCGATGTTCGCGACATGACGGCCGTTCGCCGGGCGGTGACCGGTTGCGAGTACGTGATCCACATGGCGTCGATCGCCGGCGTCGACACGGTCTTGAAGAATCCCGTCGCGACCATGGAGATCTCTCTCGAAGGTACGATGAACGTTCTTCGTGCAGCCAATGACTGTACAGGCGTCAAGCGAGTGATCGACTTCTCTACGAGCGAGGTCTTCGGATCGTACGCGTTTCGCGTCCGGGAAGCTGACGTCACCAGCCTCGGAGCGGTCGGTGAGGCCCGATGGACCTACGCGGTCAGCAAGCTCGCCACGGAGCACCTCGCCCACAACTACTGGAAGCAGTTCAACCTCCCAACGGTTTCGATTCGCCCCTTCAACATCTTTGGGCCCGGGCAGGTCGGGGAGGGGGCGGTGCACGCGTTCGTGGTGCGGGCGCTTCAGGGCGAAAAGATCATCATTCACAACGAGGGCGACCAGATTCGCTCCTGGTGTTACATCGACGACATCGTCGAGGCGATTCTGCTTGCCATGGAGCGCGACGAGGCGATCGGAGAGAGCTTCAACATCGGGAATCCGCGAAGCACCATCACGATTTACCAGCTTGCGCAGCTGATTGTCCGCCTCACCGAGAGTAGATCCCCCATCGAGTTCATCGACTGGGACTTTCCGGACGTCGAGCTTCGCATTCCCGACGTGAAGAAGGCCGAGCAGCTCTTGGGCTTCCGAGCGCACGTCGAGCTCGAGCAAGGGCTGAACGACACGATCGAATGGTATCGTCGCAAGCTCAACGGCGAGGCGTGAAATGACCAGCGGTTCTCCGCGGGTTTACGACCTATCTGCTGCGCGTCCCGACGGTTGGTTCGAGGAAGTGCTCGCGCAGTCCAAGGATTTCGAGAAGGCATGTGAGATCATTGGCCGCAGCACGCTCGGGCTCGGGCTCATTGCCGGCGCGCGTATCCTCAGTCTGACGGCCAATCCGCACTCGGAAGACCTGACGACGGTCGAGTTCTCGATCGGTCAAGATGCGACGGTGCGGCAAGTGCCGCTTGCTGAGTTCCGCGAGACGATTGGACAGTTGCTGCTGACGCCGCTGCAGAGCTGGAACCTTGCCGACGACCCCGACGTGGAGGCACTGCAAGCGCACATCGGTGGGCGTTACATGCTGGAGGCCTCCTTGTTCCAGGTGGAGCCGCTCGAGCTCCGACATGACCTCGGCCTTTCCGAGGTTGCCCTCGAGTTCAACGGGCTTCGGCACGTATTGGCGCTCGAAGACTTCAGAGACGTGCTCGACGAGCGCGTGCGCTCCGAGCTCGGGCTCGACCGGCAGGATGATGTTGCGATCGACCTGGCCATCGTGGACCAGGCGGAAGAGGCCAACGCCCACGGCAATTGGGGGGCGACGGTCGCCATGCTCAACCCCTGGTTGACCCCCATTTCGATGCTTTTGCGAACCGGGGAGGCGGATGGCCTCGCCGAGGAGGTTCACGGTCGCTTGTCGACGAGCCTCGATCTGCTGGGCACCGCGTACGCGAACATGGGTGAGCTCGACGCCGCCAACGAGGTCTTGCGACTTGGGATTCAATGGGCTGGCGAATCGGGAAAGGCCGGCGGCCTGTTCCTCGCTCTGGGACGTGCGTCGGTTGCGAGCGAGAAACACGGGGAGGCGATCGGCTTGCTGCGGCGGGCGATTCGGCTCGGCGCCGAGGAACGCAACGCGCTACCGCTTCTGGCGCAGTCGCTGAGCGCGCGCGACCAGAGCTTGGCCGCGATGGTCTGCAACGAGCGGGCCCGAACCCTGGGCGCGAGCGCCACCGAGTTGGAGGCGGTCCAGGTCGAGCTACAGACGCGTCTCGGCGATGCTTGGCCGAGGTTTAAGGCCTGGATGAGCGCCCCCGAGTAGCCGCTTTACTTTGCCCCCGAGGCTTCGTACCGTAGCCGTTCGGATGTCGGGCTTTCTTTTGTCGATCGATCAGGGAACCACCGGTTCCACCGCGTTGCTTTTGTCCCCCGCTGGGCAGATTCTGGCACGCGCCAACCACGAGTTTCCGCAGCATTTCCCCAGGCCCGGCTGGGTCGAGCACGACCTCGAGGAGATCTGGAAAAGCGTCGGCGAGGCGGTGAGTGAGGCGATCGAGCGGGCGGGTGTTGCTCCGACGGATTGTCTGGGCATTGGAATCACCAACCAACGGGAAACCACGGTCCTTTGGGACCGGAACACGGGCAAAGCGGTCCACCGCGCCATCGTTTGGCAGGACCGCCGCACCGCCGACCGCTGCCAAGAGCTCAAAGATGCCGGCAAAGAGGAGATGTTTCGGCAACGGACCGGGCTCGTGCTCGATCCGTACCTGGCCGGAACAAAGCTCGAATGGCTTCTCGACCACGTCGACGGCGCGCGGGCTCGCGCGGAAAAGGGCGAGCTGGCTTTTGGTACGATCGACTCCTGGCTGGTCTACCGACTGTCCGGCGGGAAGGCGCACGTGACCGACGCAAGCAATGCCTCGCGGACCTTGCTGTATGACATCGCGAACGAACACTGGGACGAGGAGCTCGCGGCTGAGCTGCATGTGCCGATGGCCTTGCTGCCCGAGGTTCGAAGCTGCTCCGAGGTGTACGCTCACACTTCCGGAGTCCCCGGTGTGCCTGATGGGGTCCCGATTGCCGGAATGGCGGGCGACCAGCAGGCTGCATTGTTTGGTCAGACCTGCTTCGAGGTGGGTGATGCCAAGTGCACGTACGGCACGGGCGCGTTTCTGCTCATGAACACCGGAACGGAGCTGGTGCACTCCCGCAACGGGCTTCTCACCACGATCGCGTGGCGCCTGGGCGACCAGACGGTCTACGCGCTCGAAGGGAGTGCATTCATCGCAGGTGCCGCGGTCCAATGGCTGCGTGACGGGCTCGGGCTGATCGCTTCCTCCGATGAAATCGAAGCGAAGGCCAGGGAGGTCGACGCGACCGGCGACGTCGTGTTCGTGCCGGCTTTGGCGGGTTTGGGGGCACCGTATTGGGACCCGCATGCGCGGGGCCTCATCTACGGGCTCACCAGGGACACGACGGCTGCGCACCTGGCGCGGGCAACCCTCGAGGGAATAGCGTTCCAAATCGTCGATTTGGTCGACGCGATGCAAGCGGACTCCGATCGTCCTATAAAGCGTTTAAGGGTCGACGGTGGTGCGGCCCGCAATGACTTACTCATGCAATTTGAAGCCGACATCCTCGGGGTGACGATAGACCGTCCCGAGAATGTCGAAACGACTGCTTTAGGAGCTGCTTACTTAGCTGGCATGGCCGTTGGTGTATTCGACGGTCTTCGATCTGTTGTGGATGCTTACCGTATCGAGCGTAGCTTTGAGCCCCAGGTCACCCAACCCGAACGAGACGGGCACTTGAGGCGATGGCGCGACGCGGTACGGCGGGCGCGAAGTGAGATAGGAATAAAATGAGCGAGAATGATGTCGGGCAAGACAATAAAGAAGAACTAGACGTACCGGTAGCTTGGGAGGCACTAGAAGACGCATTCGAAAACAACGCACCTGAGGTGCACAGCTACTTGCACTTCGACACCGGCGAGGTGATTCGCATCGTCGATGGGGTTGCTGACCCTTCGATGCACACGCGCATCATCAGCGACAGCCGGTACCTCCGGATCGATCCGGTTTCGTCGCGCGAGCAGTATCGCTGGATGGAGCGCTTCATCGCGACCGTCGAAGACGAAGCGCTGCGGCGGCAGCTCAATATGGCGATCGACGGAAAGGGCGCGTTTCGGCGATTCAAGGACGCACTGGTGAATTATCCGGTCGATCGGGAGCGCTGGTTTGCCTTTCGCTCCGAGCGTCTTCGCTCCTGCATGGACTCCTGGCTGACGGCCCACGGGATCCACTCGGTGGAGCGGCCCACGTGGCACGTTCCGACGGCTCAAGAGGTGGGGGAAGTCGGGGAAGTCCAGCCTGAAACCGAGAAATTGGCCGAGCCGGACCAGCGGGTCAGCCGGGTGGCCGTGAGCGACACCCATCGGCAGAGGCTTCACGAGCTGGTCGATGGCCTTGCTTCTCGAGACATAGAGCTGGCCGGAACTTTCCTCGAATTCCTCCGAGACCGGCGCCCAGCTTCGGCGTCGCCGGAAAAGGCCGTCTCTCGGTCGCCTGTAGCTCAGGCAGCCTCGTCGGCCGAATCCGAATAGGAACCGGCAGCCGCTAATTTCAGCCTAGGCGGGGTTATGTGGTTCAACCACAACATGCAGTGGGGGTCACACACTGACCCTCGCTTCTGGTCGCGTAAACCGTTGCAATATCGTATGTTCAGTGATAGCGACGTCCAACTACTCCTTTGGGGGGCAGCGTGAAGATCAAGAAGCTCAAAATCGTTGGCTTCAAATCCTTCGTCGACCAGACGACGGTCCATTTCGACCACGACATCACCTGTGTCGTCGGGCCGAACGGGTGCGGCAAATCCAACATCGTCGACGCCATCAAGTGGTGTATGGGCGAGCAGTCGCCCTCCCGCCTCCGCGGCAAGCACATGGAGGACGTCATCTTCAGCGGCGCCGAGGGGCGTGGGCCCCATGGCTTTGCCGACGTCACCCTGACATTCGACAACACCGACGGCCTAGCCCCGCCCGAGTACAGCGACTACGCCGAGATTCAGGTCACTCGGCGTCTCGATCGCCAGGGCAATAGTGACTACCTGATCAATCGGACGCCGGTTCGGCTGCTCGACATCACCAACCTGTTCTTGGGCACCGGGGTCGGCAAGCGTGCGTACTCGATCATCGAGCAGGGGCGCATCGGGTTCATCGTCACCTCCAAACCGGAGGACCGTCGCTCGATGATCGAAGAGGCGGCTGGTATCAGCAAGTTCAAGCTGAGCAAGCGCGCCGCCGAACGCAAGATGGACCAAACGCGTCAGAATCTCTTGCGCGTGACCGACATCATCGGAGAGCTCGAGCGCAGCCTTGCGTCGCTCAAGCGACAAGCGCAAAAGGCCGAGCGCTACAAGCGCTACAAGACGGAGATGCGCGACCTGGACTTGTGGGTTGCGTCGCACCGCTTCTTGGAGCTGCGCGGACAGATCAGCTCGTCCACGGTGTTGCTGTCGAAGGCCAATGAAGACGTGCAAGCGAGCCGTCATGCATTGATCGCGAAGGAAGCGTCGGTCGAAGCGGAGCGTGTGTCGCTGCAACAGCTCGGCTCGGAGGTCGAGCGCGGGCAAGGGCGCGCTTACGAGCTCGACAACTTGGTTCGGCAGCTCGAAGGCTTGATCCGCCAACAACAGGATCGACAAGCGGCGTTGGCAGAGCGCAAAGAGCTCGCGACCCGCGAGCTTCGTCAACTCGAAGAGCAGCGTGACAGGTTGCAGCAAGAGGCGTCGACGGTTCGCCTTTCTCTCAGCGAGCTCGAGGCGCTCGAAACCGAAGCTGGGCAGCTCCTCACCGAGGTCGAGGCGGAGCTCCAACTCCGCAAAAACACGGCAGAAGAGGCCGAAGCTGCTCTTCAGCACGCGCGCGGGCAACTGGCCGAAGGGCGCGCCCGAGTGGCTGGCGCCGAGGCGGTTCTCAACGGCTACGACGCGCGACGCCAAGACATTCGCGCACGCCTCGAACGGTTGCAAGAAGAGCTGCAGGGGCTTGCCACACGTGAGGTCGAGTTCACGCAGCAGCGCGGGGAGTTCGAGGCGCGAATGGTTGGGTTGCGTAGCGGAAAGTCTGCGACTGCGGAGCGCCAAACCGAAATCGAAACGTCGCTGTCGATGGGCAAGGACGCATTGCACGGGGCAGACGCGGAGGTCGACGCGCTCCGCGAGAAGCTGGCGGTGACGAGCTCGAGGCTGCGTTCCCTCAACGAGATTCACGAACGCTTCGAAGGCGTCGGAGCCGGAGCACAGGCGGTGATGACCGGCTACGCCAACACGTCGGGCGACGCGCCCGGGTCTGCTCGGTCTGGCCTGGTTGGCTTGGTTGCCGACCGCTTGGAGTGTGCCGCGGAGCACACACGGGCGTTGGGCGCTGCGCTCGGTGGTGCGCTCGAGTACTTGCTCGTCGATGACACCGATGCCGCCTTGCGCGCCGCGGATTACCTCGCTCGCGAAGAGAAGGGACGCGCGACTTTCCTTCCGCGCTCACCCGGCGGAGCGTCGCGGATCGTGCCGCCGTTCCCCACGGGTATCGGCATCGTCGGGCCCCTCCTGACCTTGGTGCGCTACTCGCACGCCGATGGCGCATGGGTGCGCTACCTGTTGTATGACGTGTTGGTCGTCGACTCCCTACAGACCGCCGCACGCCTCCACCGAGAAGGTTTCCAGGGGAAACTGGTCACGCTCGACGGGCAGGCCTTGCTTCCCGATGGTGCTGTGGTTGGCGGCGCCAAGGACGAGTCGGCCGCGCATCTGCTTCGGCTGAAGCGCGAGATTCGGGAGCTCGAAGAAGCGTCCGCATCGGAGGGCTCCGAGCTCGAGCGCGCAACCGCAAATCAGGGCCAGCTCCGGGCAACCATCGCCGAGCGACAGGCCGCCATCGATTCTACGAGGGTTCAGGCCCACGATGCTGAGCTAGAAATCCTGGGCGCCGAGCGAGACCTTCGGGTCGTCGAGATGGAGCTCCAGCGCATCGGCGAGCGCCGCCGCGAGATCGCGAACGCCGACACCGAAGGACGGTCTGCGCTCTCTCAGGTCGACGTCGACGAGAACAACACGAAACGCCTACTCACCGACGCGGAGCGCGATGTGGCGAACGCCGAAGAAGCTGCGCGCGTGGCGGAAAGCGTGCTCGTCGAACGGCGTCGTGTCGTCGAGGAACAGGCTGCGAAGGCGACCGAGGTCAAAGTTGGCGCGACGCAGTCCCGCGAACGTGCCGACCGCGAGCGCTCGATGTTGGGGCAACTCGATCGTTCGGTTGCCGAGGTCGACGCGCGCGAGGACCGCCTGCGAGAAGACGTCGCCATCGCGGACCGCGATAAAGGCCAAGCGGCAGGGCGTATCCTCTTGCACTACGGCCGCCTGAGCGAAGCGGCCCATGAGGCCGCCGGGGCCCGCGATGATCTTTCCAATCATCGTGCGCGGTTCGACGAGGCTCAGATGCAGCTCGGCGAGTCAGAGGCATCGCTCAAGCAGTTGCGCTCCACCATCGACGAGCAGTCCACAGAGCTCAACGAGCTGACGCTCCGAGAGCGCGAGCTGACGTTGTCGCTCGAGCACCTCGAAGAGCAGGTCCTCGACAAGCATCGCGTCGAGCTGGCATATGTCATCGGTGATCACCACGCGCGGCCCGTGCCGGACGCCGAGGTCACCATGCGCGCCGAAGAGCTGCAACGGCTCATCGATCGCATGGGTGAGATCAATCTCACCGCGATCGAGGAATACGAAGAGAACGCCGAGCGCTATGAGTACCTCACCCGTCAGCGCCGCGACCTCGAGGACGCTCTTACCAAGCTCGACAAGGCGATTCGTCAGATGAACCGTGAGAGCAGGGCGCTCTTCCGAGAGGCGTTCGCCGCAATCAACGAGCGCTTCAAGCGCATTTTCCCGATGCTCTTCCGCGGGGGCAAGGCCGAGCTTCGGCTGACCGACCCACAAGACATGCTGGAGACGGGGGTCGAGATCATCGCCCAGCCGCCAGGCAAGCGCCTCGGCTCCCTCGAGCTCATGAGCGGCGGCGAGAAGGCTCTGACCGCGGTCGCGATGATCTTCGCGATCTTCCAGTACAAGCCGAGCCCCTTCTGCCTGCTCGATGAGGTCGACGCCCCGCTCGACGAGGCCAACATCGGCCGCTTCGCCGAAACCATCCAGCAAATGACCGACCGCTCCCAGTTCATCATCATCACGCACTCCAAGCGCACCATGGAGTTCGCGGACGTCCTCTACGGCGTCACCATGGAACAACCCGGCGTCTCCAAGCTAGTCTCCGTCGAGCTCCGCGGTGAAAAACGCCCCCTCTCCGCCGCAGTAGAAGCCGCCGAATAGGGGACACTCTCCGGGCCCCTAACTCACCGAAATCAGGGCACTCCTCAGGAGAAGATCGCAGCGGCACGGGTGGGAACCAAAGAGGCAGAGTCACGGGCGCCCCAAGGGGGCGGAGGGTTCCTAGGCCTGGGGTCCGGGGTCGGCCTGGTGGTCGCCAACATGATCGGCGCGGGTGTCTTCTTGAGCGCTGGCTTCATGGCTCAGGAGCTCAGCGCGGGATGGATCCTCGCGGCATGGATCGTCGGTGCTTTCCTGGCGATGGCGGGCGCGCGCACGTACGCCGAGGCCGCCGTATTGATTCCACGGTCGGGCGGCGAGTACCGCTATCTATCCGAGCTTCTCCATCCTGCCATTGGCTATCTCGCCGGTTGGGCCTCGTTGCTCGTGGGTTTCTCCGCTCCCATGGCGATCAGTGCATTTGGGGCGGCGGCGTTTGCCTTTGCAGTGTTTGGCGCTGGTGACACGCGCTTGGGAGCGGCCGCCCTGATCGCCACCCTGACCGTGTTCCATACCGTCGGGCTTCGGTCGTCAAAATGGACTCAGAACGCCCTCGTCATCGTCAAAGGCCTCCTGGTCCTGACGTTCGTGGCGCTCGGCGTGTCTTTGGGCGATAACCGGTGGCCGACCTGGGTCCCAGCGAGGGAACAGGCGGGCCTTGCGCTTCCGTTTGCCACTAGCCTGTTCTACGTGGCTTATGCGTTTTCGGGTTGGAACGCGGCGGCGTACGCGGCCGAGGAGTTTCGAGCACCACGGCGGGATGTGCCGCGGGCCATGTTGATCGGCTGCGCGCTAGTCGGGACCGCCTACCTGTTCGTGAACTGGATCCTCGTCGCGAACCTGACCCCAGAACGAGCACGAATCGTTTTCGAGTACGAGGAGGCGAGAGTGACGCTCGGACACTTGGTCGCGCAGGACTTCCTGGGAGACGCTGGCTCCAACGCCATGTCGATCGGCATCGCGGCGATCATGGTGTCGAGCACCAGCGCCATGCTCTTAGTCGGGCCCCGTGTCTACGCAGAGATGGCCCGTGACGGATTCCTCCCGTCGTTCTTGCGCGGGAGACCGGGAGCGCCGCCCCGCGCGTCGGTGATGCTCCAAGGTGCGCTCGCGATTCTGTTGCTCTACGTGCACACGATTGGCGAGCTCCTCACCAACGTGGCCGGTATTCTCGTCCTGTTTTCTGCGTTGGTTGCAGTTGGTCTGTTCAGGGCGAAACGGTACAAACCGAACCTCAGAGCCCCGCGGACTCAGGCTTTGATCGCCGCGGCCATCTACGCGGGCTCTTCCATCTGGATGCTCTACAACGCCTTCAGAAACGAAACTGGTCTACTTCCTTGGCTCGCCGTCGCCGCTGCGGCAGGGCTCCTAGGCTACTCCTTGGCCCCGAAGAAGACTAGCTGACGATCGCGTCGAGAGCGGCAGAGTGGGATTCGGCCAGCTCCTCGATGGGGACTTCGCAAACGCCGTCGATCACGAGCGTCTGGCCCGAGACGGTGCCGATCTTCTCGAAGGGCACGCCGTAGCGTTTGCAGATGTTGCCTGCCTCGCCGACGTTGCTGGCCGGGAGGCTCACGATGATGCGCGAGGGTTCCTCGCTGAAGAGCAGCGCATGAGCCGGAGCGTCGTCATTCGAGGGGAGAGTGACGCGCGCGCCGTGCCCGTGTGCGATGCATGCCTCGGCCAAGCAAACGCCGAAGCCGCCGTCGCTGATGTCGTGCGCGCTCTTCACCAACTTGCCTCGCGCAAGCTCGAGCATCGCATGTTGAAGCGCGGCCTCGGCTTCCAGATCGATACCGACGGGCGCGCCCGTCACCGACCCGCTGCGCTGGACGAGCCACTCAGAGCCGCCGAGCACGCCGCGAGCTGGGCGTCCGAGATGGGCGATGACGTCGCCTTCGCGGATGAATCCGAGTCCGAGTCGATGCTCCGGGTCTTCGAGCTGACCGACTACTGCGACCGTCGGTGTTGGCAGGATCGCCTTGCCGTCGGTCTCGTTGTAGAGGCTGACGTTGCCGGATACGACAGGAGCTCCGAGCGCGGTGCACGCCGCGGCCAAGCCGTCGATCGCTTGCGCGAAGCGCCACATTTGTTCCGGCACTTCGGGGTTGCCGAAGTTGAGACAGTCCGTGAGGCCGAGGGGCTTAGCGCCCACGCACACGATGTTGCGGGTGCACTCGGCGACGGCCATTGCGGCCCCGCCGAACGGGTCCAGCTCGACGTGCCGGCCATTGCAGTCGGACGAAACCGCGAGGAACTTCTCCCGTGTTCCGGAATCGTCCTCGCAGAAAACGCGAATCACTGCCGCATCGCCTTCGCCGGGACGAATCACGGTGCCATTGCGGACGATGTGGTCGTACTGGCGCCAGATCCAGGATCGACTTCCGATGTTGGGCGAGCCGACCAAACGTACGAGCTCGGCGCCGAGATCATCAGGCGCATCGCCTGTCATCGCCACCAAGGAGGCCTGCTCGGGGCGAGCCTCTTGGGGGCGGTCGTACTTGGGGGCCGCGTTCGTCAGCAGGTCGACCGGCAGGTCGACGACGACGACAGGGTCGGGCTTGCCGGTGCCATCGAACGGGTCGTACCCGGGCGTGGCCTTGCAAACGAAGCGTCCGGTGTCGGTCACGCGGCCAACGATCGACGCATCCAAGTCCCATTTGGCGCAGAGGTCGAACACCTCCTGCTCGCGCCCCTTTTTGGCGACCATCAGCATGCGCTCCTGCGATTCGCTCAGGAGCATCTCGTAGGGGCTGAGCGCTTTGGTCCGTCGCGGAATCGCGTCCAGGTCGAGCTCGATGCCATTCCCTGCGCGGTCCGCCATTTCGACCGATGAAGACGTCAGGCCCGCCGCGCCCATGTCCTGCACACCCGATAGGCAATCGGTCGCAAAGATCTCGAGGCAGGCTTCGAGGAGCAGCTTCTCCATGAACGGGTCGCCGACCTGCACCGTGGGAAGCTTGCTGTCCGTCTCTTCGCCGAACTCCGCGCTGGCCATCGTGGCGCCATGAATTCCGTCGCGTCCGGTCTTGGCGCCCACGTAGATGATCGGGTTGCCGACGCCCTCGGCAACTCCGAAAAAGAGGTCTTCGCTCTTGGCGACACCCACCGTGAACGCGTTGACCAAGATGTTCCCGTCGTAGCTCTCGTCAAACTGTACTTCGCCGCCCACCGTGGGAACCCCGATACAGTTGCCGTAGCCACCGATGCCGGCGACCACGCCCTTGAGCAGGTGAGGTGTCTTGGGATGATCGGGCCGACCAAATCGGAGTGAGTTCAGAGACGCCACCGGCCGCGCGCCCATCGTGAACACGTCCCGCAGGATGCCGCCCACGCCCGTCGCAGCACCCTGGTAAGGCTCGATGTAGGACGGGTGGTTGTGCGACTCCATCTTGAACACCGCGCAGAACCCGTCGCCGATGTCCACGGCGCCGGCGTTCTCCCCGGGCCCCTGAACCACCTGCGGGCCCGTCGTGGGGAGCCGCGCGAGGTGGACGCGCGAAGATTTGTACGAGCAGTGCTCGGACCACATCACGCTGATCACCCCGAGCTCCGCATAGCTGGGAGTCCGGGAGAGTGTGCTCAGAACGCGGTCCCACTCGTGCCCTGCCAACCCGAACTCGCGGGCGATTTCGGGCGAGCTGTCGGGCTCTCCGGGGAAGTTCGCTGGTGTGCTCATTCGAACCCCAAGTGACGCCGAAGCGACTTGAACAGAGAGAGGCCATCGTCGTTACCGAGGATGCTTTCGCTCGCACGTTATGGATGCGGCATCATGCCGAGAACGTTCTTTTGGCGGTTGTACACGCCTGCGATGTCACCAACGGAGCCATTCGGGTTGGCATCGCTGCCGTTCGGGGCGTCGCCCTTGCGCGTGCTATAGCGGAAGGCGATCTGGTCATTGCGCTCGAGCTCGCCAAGCCCCTCCTCGGTCGTGTGATACCGGCCGTCGGCATGTGCGATCGGTAGGCGGAGCACCGTGCCTTTGCCCATGTCTGTGAAGGGGCCTTCGCTTTCGACGCGCAAGTGGATGTCCCGGCACTCGAAGCGAAGGTGAGCGTTTCGCGTCAACGCGCCAGGCAGCAGGCCCATCTCCGTCAGAATCTGGAAACCGTTGCAGATTCCAAGGACGGGCCCGCCCCGACTTGCGAACTCGCCGATGGCGTTGTCGATCGGGCTGAAACCTGCGATCGCACCTGCGCGTAGGTAGTCTCCGTAGGAGAAGCCCCCTGGAATCACGACGGCGTCGGCGTCACCCAAGCTGGTTTCTTTGTGGAAGGCGTACCAGGCGTCTGCGCCCAGGACGTCGCGCACCGCGTGCAGGGCGTCCCAGTCGGCATTTGAGCCCGGAAATTGTACGACAGCGACTCTCATCGGGCGATTCCGTTGTCCTCGGCGCGCGGAGCATAGATCGGACCGGGCTTCAGGCAACGCGGAAGCGCCACTATCGAACCGGCTCTAAATAGCCGTGGGCCAGGTCGTGCTCGAGACCGTCGACGGGGATGACCCGAAGGACGATCGTGCCGCGGCACGTCGACGTATCCACGACCCCGTAGACGCGGCTGTCTTGCACCGTGTAGGACCGGTAATCGTTGAGCAGGTAGACGTGGCCTTCGGGAACCTCGGTCTCCTGGACCCGATGACGGCCGTCTTCCCTCATGAAAATCCGGTGACCTTGGGGTCCGAAGTACTCGGTGCCCCAGGTCAGCGAGGCTGTCAGATCGTTGTCGGCGTTGTAGAAGGAGGATGCGCCCTCCCTGTTGAAAGCGACCGGCTCGCCATCGATACGGAGCTCCTTGCCGAAGGAGTCGACCGACATTCCCTCGGTCGCCGCCACCCGGCCGATCACCCAGCCATCCTCGGTCGGATGCTGGCACACGGCGATCGACCCGACCTCCGGGGTGGCTCTCTTGTTGATCAGGACGCGCTCTCCCCGCAGCAGCGTGGGAGCCATCCCATTGTGCCCAACTTCCGCCATGTCGAAGAGCAGCACCTTCAGCACCAAGGCAATGACGATGACGCCAGCGCCCACCCATGATAGGCATCCGAACCCGCTACGAACCGCTCCCACAACGCTGGCTATTCGCCGTTTGCGAGGCTCTTGTCAAGCTCGCGCACGAATCGTTGCAACGCTTCGCCCGGTTCGCTCGCTGCGTAGATCGCCCGGCGGATCGCGACGCCGAATGCGCCGGCAGCGAGCAACGCCTTCCAATCCTGGTCGCCGATGCCTCCAAGCGCATATGTCGGAATCCCGACATCTGCGATCGCAGTGCGAAAGCCATGGATGCCGATCGGTTGGGCCTTCCCCGGAACGTTGAAGACAGGGCTCAGGAATGCGTAGCTTGCACGATCTTGCTCGGCAGCCATCAGGCCCGTCGAGTCGTGGCGTGAGACGCCGATCATCGAAAGCTCAGGCCATTGTTTGCGGATTTCAGTCACTGGCAAGGCAAGCTCGGGAAGATGCACGCCGTCGGCGCCCAGGATCTGGGCGACGTCAACCCGTCGATTGACCAGCAGTGCGCTGCCGGTAGCGCGGGTCACCGCGCGTAGCTCTCGACCCCATTGGAGCAGTTGGCGATCGGATGCGCGCTTTGCCCTGAGCTGCACTCCGACGAGGCCGGGCCGGCATTCTTCAAGCGCCTGTCGAACCGGGGTCACCGGACCGTCGGGGTGACTCGGGTCGGTGATGATCCAGATCCGCGGGAGCCCTGGGGTCATCGTCGTGGTGCTAGGAGCGGCCGTCTTGCTCAGAGCCGATGACGCCCTCGAGGGGGCTCGATGCCGTTGCGTAGAGCTTTCGTTGAATCCGGCCTGCGAGGAATGCGTCCCGGCCGGCTTCGACTCCGGCCTTCATCGCGCGTGCCATTCGAACCGGGTCCTTCGCGCCGGCGATAGCCGTATTCATCAACACGCCGTCGATGCCGAGCTCCATGGCTATGGCTGCATCGGAGGCCGTGCCGACTCCCGCATCCACGATGACGGGCACGTTGGCGTGCTTCACGATGATCTCGATGTTGAAGGGGTTGCGGACGCCGAGCCCGCTGCCGATCGGTGCGGCGAGGGGCATGACCGCGGCGCAGCCCAGATCTTCCAGGCGCCGTGCGGCGATGGGGTCGTCGTTGAAGTAGGGCAGGACCGTGAAGCCCTCGTTCACGAGTGTCTTCGCGGCTTCGAGCGTTGCGGGGACGTCAGGGAAGAGGGTCTTCTCGTCGCCGATCACCTCGAGCTTGACCAAGGGCGTGTCGAGAAGCTCTCTACCCAGCCGCGCGGTGCGCAGGGCATCCTCGGCCGTGTAGCAACCGGCAGTATTCGGAAGGAGCGTGTAGTTGCCCTCCCGGAGAACCGTCATGATCGAGTCGGCTCCCGTCGCCTTCAGATCCACGCGCCGCACCGCGACGGTGACGACTTCGCAGCCCGAGGCCTTCAGTGCCTTCCTCGCGGTATCTAGGTCCGGGTACTTGCCCGTCCCCGTGAACAACCGTGAACTAAACTCGAACTTGCCGATCTTCAGGACATCTTCGGACACCTAACCGCCTCCTACGAAATGGACCACCTCGACCCGGTCGCCCTCGGTGAGCTCGGTGCTCTCGTGTTGGGCCCGCGGCACGACTTCTTCGTTACGCTCCACGGCGACTAAGGTGTCTGCCAGGCCGAGAGAGGCCAGCAGCTGCTTCACCGTCGTGCTTGGCCCGACCTGCCGTTCTTCGCCGTTGACCACGAGTTGCATCGGTCGTGAGCGTAGGTCGGCCCCCACGGAGCCGCAAGCGGCTTCGAGCATGGGCGCGCTCATCGGCGGATGATAGGCTCGGCCGCGTGAAGAGAATCGTGCATGGCGACAACTTGGAGGTCCTTCCGACGCTCCCGCGCGAGCACGCGCGCCTGATTTACATCGACCCGCCGTTCAACACCGGACGTCGGCAGTCCCGCCAGCGCATGCAAGTGCGGGCAGACGCCGAGGGGGAGCGACAGGGGTTTGGCGGGCGGCGTTACGACGTCGAGCGGATCGACAGCCCGACCTACGAAGACGAGTTCGACGCGTACATTCCTTTCCTGATGAGGCGCATCGAAGCGGCGCTTCCGTGCCTGACCGCCGATGGTTCCCTGTTCGTGCATCTCGACTATCGCGAGGTGCATTACGTGAAAGTCGCGCTGGACCGCCTCCTTGGCAGGGATCGTTTTCTCAACGAGATCATTTGGGCGTACGACTTCGGAGGGCGACCAAAGCGACGGTGGCCTGCGAAGCACGATACCCTACTTTGGTACGTTCTCGACCCCAAGCGCTACGTCTTTCAGTTCGAAGAGATGGATCGAATTCCGTACATGGCGCCAGGGCTCGTGGGGAAAGAGAAAGCGGCTCGCGGCAAGACTCCGACGGACGTCTGGTGGCACACCATCGTGCCGACAAACAGCAAAGAGAAGACCGGGTACCCGACGCAAAAACCGCTTGGCGTGTTGGAGCGCATCATCAAAGTGCACACCGAGCCCGGGGATACGGTCCTCGATTTCTTTGCGGGGAGCGGGACGACTGGCGAGGCCGCCGCGCGTCTGGGTCGGGGGTTCGTGCTCGTCGACGAAAGTCCAGACGCGATCGCGACGATGTGCGCGCGGCTCGCAAAATGGGATCCCGAGCTCGATGCGCAGGAGAGAGCGCACCAGGGAGATCAGCGGGGCAAGAGCTCGACCTCGAACACATGAGGCCAAAGCTTGCCCGTCAGCAGGAAGGTTTTCGATTCCGGCTTGTAGGCGATGCCGTTGAGGACGTCCGCGCGTTTCGCTTCCACGCGTGACAGCAACCCGCTTGCGTCTATCGTCCCGGTGACACGACCGCTTTTGCCATCGATCCGGATGATCTCATTGCGCTGCCAGATGTTCGCGTAGATCTCCGAGCCCACGCACTCGAGCTCGTTGAGCTGCCGCACGGGGTGTCCGTTCTTCAATACGCTCACCTCCCCCAAGAGCTCCATCGATTCAGGGTCACGAAACTCGAGCATCGACGAACCATCGCTCATCACCAGCGCGGTCCCGTCGTAGCACAGGCCCCAGCCCTCACCGCGGTAGCTGAGCGTCTCGCGTGCTTCGAGAGTGCTCAGCTCCGACACGAAGGCGAATCCCGAGCGCCACGTGAGTTGAATCAGGCGCTCGCCAACCCGCTCCAGCCCTTCGCCGAAGAATTTTGGCCCGAGCTTGCGTTGTGCGAGCACTTTGCCGTCTTCGAGCCGAACCTTGCGTAGCGACGACCGCCCGTACTGGCCAGTGCTCTCGTACATGACGCCTTCGTGCCAGATGAGCCCTTGCGTGAAGGCATCGGTTGCGTGCGGGTACTTGCGAATGACGCGCAGCCGAAGCTCTTCAATGGCCGGCGCGGCGACTGGACGCGAAGTGCCGTTGGGCGTGATGTTTACCGGAGCGACGGTTTCTTCGGCCGGGGTTCGGAAGCCCGGCGCGAGCGCAATGCCGGTTGCGATGAGACCGCCGGCGAGCATGCCGCCCCACAGCATGCGGGTCGACCGCTGGTCGGCGCGCTTCACCGCCTCCGTGTGGCGTCGTTGAGCCCGTCCCATGCTGTCGGGAGCGTAACCCCCATGCGCGGAGACGCCAATGCTTGACGCCGGCGGCGCCAACCGTTAGCCCCAACCCGTGCAACCCGATTCTCCCTCGCCTTTGAGGCCGCGCGTGCAGAGCGCGGACGCATCGCTGCGACCGACGCGCGCCGAGATCCTGCTCGATGCGATCGGACACAATCTGCAAGTGGTACGGGGCGCGGCTCGAGGGCGTAAGGTCCTCGCGGTGGTGAAGGCCGATGCGTATGGGCACGGCGTGGTGCCTGTCGCGCAACGACTACAAGCCGAAGGGGTGGACGGTTTTGGTGTTGCGCTTGCTGAGGAAGGGATCGAGCTTCGTGAGGCCGGTATCGACCGGGCGATACTCGTCCTCAATGGCATCAGCGGCGGCGCCCATCGCGACATCATCGCAGCCGGGCTCACCCCGGTGCTCTACGAAATCTCGGAGGCGAGCGCCTTCGATGCGGTTTCCGGGGATCGCCCCGTCGACGTGCACCTCAAGGTGGACACCGGCATGGGCCGTCTCGGCGTGCCGCTCGGCGAGCTCAGCGAGTTTCTTCGTGAGCTTCGGCGATTCCCCTCGATACGCATCGCGGGCCTGATGACTCACCTTTCGACCGCCGACTCCGACCCGGATTACGTGGCGGAGCAGGTCGCCGGCTTCGCGAAGGCGCAGGGCCTCGTTCGCCGATTTGGTCATGAGCCGGTCGTGCAGCATGTCGCTAACAGTGCGGCCGTGTTTCGGCACCCCGAAACCCACTTCGATTGGGTGCGCCCGGGGCTCGCGCTCTATGGCTACCCTGGCGCCGATGCGATCGACGTGCCGCTTCGGCCGGCGATGCGTTGGCGCACGGAGGTGCTTCGGGTGCGGACGCTCGTTCCAGGTGAGTCCGCTGGGTATGGGCGCTCGTTTCGAGCTGCCTCGGAGACGCTCTTGGCGACCATCCCGGTTGGGTACGGCGACGGGTTGCTGCGTTCTGCGTCGAATCGCGGGCACGTCTTGGTCCGGGGGGTTCGATGTCCCATCGTAGGAAACATCGCCATGGACCTCACGACCGTCGACGTTTCGGGCGTTCAAGACGTCGCCATTGGCGATGAAGCGTTGCTGCTCGGGGAGCAAAACGGCGCCGTTCTCGATGCGTGCGACCTTGCATCAGCGGCTAGAACCATTCCGTACGAGGTGTTGACCAACGTCTCGCGCAGAGTCCCGCGCGTCTATCTGAATGGCTGACGTGTCCGGCCCGAACCATGTTATGAAGCCTCGTGACTGACGCCGCGCCCACCGCGTCCGCGACCCCGGAAAAGCGGTCGAAGCTACGCGCCGCAGGGCATGATGCGGGGGAGTGGCTCTTCGGGGTGCTCTTGTCTCCCTTCGTCGAGATTAGCGCGCTTTTCAAGCTTCTTTGGGAGGCGCTCTTTTGGGGTGTCCGGCCGCCCTATCGGGGTCGTCTCTTCGTCGAGGCGATGGAGTTCATCGGGATCGGCTCGATCTTCCTCGTCTCGCTGACCGCGGTGTTCGTCGGAGGCGTTCTCGCCCTACAGCTCGTCGATGGGTTTCGGGACTTCGGCGCCGAGAATCAAACAGGCGCCGTCATTGGGCTCGCGCTAGCACGAGAGGTTGGGCCCGTATTCGCTGCGCTCATGGTCACGAGTCGTGCGGGGAGCGCAATGACCACCGAGCTCGGCTCCATGCGGGTCACCAATCAGATCGACGCGCTCGTAACGATGGCGGTCAATCCGGTGCAGTACCTGGTCGTGCCCAGGCTGGTGGCCGGGTTCGTCATGGTGCCGGTTCTGACGATGCTCTTCAACGTCGTCGGAGTGATGGGTGCGTTCTTCGTGGCCGTGGCGCTTCTCGGGCTCGACCCCGGCGTGTTCATGGACCGGTTGAAATGGCTGGTCGATTGGGACGACCTCTCGCAGGGCCTGATCAAGGCGATGGTGTTCGGCGTTGCCGTCACGCTCATCGCGTGCCGCCAAGGCTTCTATGCGGAGGGCGGCGCGGCTGGAGTAGGGCGCGCGACCAACCGCGCGGTCGTGCAGAGCGCCATTGCCATCCTGATGCTCGATTACCTCGTGACGAGCCTCGTGTTGGGAGAAGGGTTCTTCTAGTGAAGGTCTTCCGAAACAACTTGATTCGATTGACTCGACCGCCGCTTCCACCGCAAGTGAAGGACGACGCGGTCCACGTGCGGATTCGTGACGTGAACAAGAACTATGGAGACCATCACGTGCTCAAGGGAGTGTCTCTCGATATCTATCGCGGGAAGACGAACTTGATCATCGGTCCCTCCGGGTCTGGCAAAACCGTGCTGATGCGCCAGCTGATCCGGCTGGAGAAGCCCGATTCAGGCGAGCTCCTCGTCAACGGCGTGGACTTCGCCAAGCTCGAAGGCCTCAATCTCGCAGCCATGCGCCGCACCTTCGGGATGGTGTTTCAGATGTCCGCGCTGTTCGACTCCATGACCGTATTCGACAACGTCGCGTTTCCCGTGCGGGAGCACACCGACCTGTCGCGAAAAGAGGTGCGCGATCGAGTCATGGACCGCCTGTCCGCGCTCGGCGTGGCCGGCGCCGCCCACAAGCTTCCCGCCCAGCTCTCCGGAGGCATGCAGAAGCGAGTCGCCGTCGCCCGGGCGATGATTCTCGAGAGCGAGATCTTGATTTACGACGAGCCGACCACGGGCCTGGACCCAATCACCACGGAGATGGTCGACGACTTGATCACCGAGGCGGAAGAATTGTTTGGCGTCACGTCGATCGTGATCAGTCACGACATGGCCTCGGTAGTACGCATCGCCGACCACCTGAGCTTCCTCCACCTGGGCGAAATCACAGCCACGGGCACACCGCAGGAACTGCTACACAGCGAGCATCCAGCAACGGCAGAGTTCATGCGAGCGTCGCGAATCAGCCTCGACTAGCTGCTGTCAGTGTCGGTGTCAGGTTAGCGCCGGTGATCTACTCGACGGTGACGGTCGCTTCGAGGGGAGTGTCGGCCGACGAGGTGCCTAGCAGGATGCGGTAGGTGCCTGGGTGTACGACCCAGTCGCCGGACTCGGTGGTCCACACGGCCAGAGCGCGCGGGTTGAGGGTGAGGTCTACCGTTTGCGATTCCGCTGGCCGGAGGGTGACCTTTTGGAAAGCGCGGAGTTGCTTGGGGGGCTCTCCGAGCTCGATGGGGTAGGCCACGTAGGCCTGTGCGACCTCGGCACCTTCGCGGTCGCCGGTGTTGGTGACGCGGACTTGCAATGACACCGAGTCGCCGGGCGCGATCGTCGGCGTCGTCACCGAGAATTGGTCCAGCGTGAACGTGGTGTACGACAAGCCGAAGCCGAATGGAAAGAGCGGGGTGATGTCCTGCGCCTGGTACCAGCGGTAGCCGACTTCGAGCTCTTCGCTGTAGTAGACCTTCCCGTCGACGCCGGGGTAGCGTTCGGGGGTATTCGTGGGCCAGTCCGCTTCGGAGACCGGGAAGGTGATGGGGAGCTTGCCGGACGGGTAGGCGTCTCCGAACAGGAGCGCTGCGGTGGTCTCCCCGTCCTCGCCGCCCGGATACCAGCCTTCGACGATCGCGGCGACCTCATCGACCCAGGGCATCGTGATCGGTGAGCCGGCGTGAACGAAAACGACGGTGCGCGGGTTGGCTGCGGCAATCGCAGAGACGAGCTCGTCTTGCCCGACTGGCAACGACATGTCTTTGCGGTCCGAGGCCTCGCTCTCGAAGTTCCCGACGATGACAACCGCGATTTCCGCTTCGCTTGCCAGCTGGGCGGCCGCATCCGGGCTCGCGTCTGCATCGATCGTGAGATCGACGTCTGTGCCTTCGAGCCGGCTCGTGATCGCCTCTGCGGGCGTGACGGTGCGAATGGGGTTCACCTTGGAGCTGCCGCCTCCGCCGGTGGCGGCCTGTGTCGCCCAGGGTCCAAGCAAGGCAATGCTCATCGACTGCGTCGCGTCGAGCGGCAAGAGGTTCCCCTCGTTCCGGAGGAGCACCGAGCCTGCGGCGCCAATTTCACGCGCGACTTGTGCGTGCTCCTCCTCTGGAATGGGAAAGGTCATTGGCTCGCGATCGAAGAGGCCGAACCGGAACATCTCACGGAACCGGCGCAGGAGCATGTCGTCGACTCGAGATTCAGGCACCGCGCCGTCGGTCACGGCCTCGAGTAACGGTTCGCCGTAGAAGTCCGCATCTGGCATTTCGAGGTCCATGCCGGCGTTCGCTGATTCCACCGTGCTCTTCATCGCCCAGAAGTCCGATTGCACGAAGCCGGCGAACTCCCATTCGTCTTTCAAAACATTGGTCAGGATCTCTTCGTTCTCGCAGCTGAAGGCCCCGTTGACGGAGTTGTAGGAACACATCACCGATGCGACCTCGGCTTCGCGCACTGCCGCTTCGAACGGTGGAAGGTAGAGCTCTCGCAGCGCGCGGTCGCTCACCCGGACGTCGATCGTACCCCGGTCCGTTTCCTGGTTGTTCACCGTGTAGTGCTTGACCATCGCGATGATCTCGTGGGACTGAATTGCCTGGATGTTTGCGACGCCGATCCGTGACACTAGCCATGGGTCTTCTCCGTAGGCCTCGAACGTGCGCCCGTTGATGGGAATGCGGGCCAGGTCCACGTCGGGCGCTTCGAGGAGGTTGCGTCCGATCGCGTTCATCTCGATGCCTTGCACGTTGCCGTACTTTTCCGCCATGGCCGGGTCCCAGGTCGATGCGAGCAGCAAGGGAGAGGGCAGCGCGGTTGCGGGCACGTTATTGAGGATCTCGGGGCCCGGTCCGACGCCCGCCGGTCCGTTCGTCACCGTGAGGTCCGGGATGCACAGCTCTTCGATACCCAGCACCACGCGGAAGTCCTCCGGGGGCGCGTGCCCATGCGTTTGATCGATCTTCTGCTCGAGCGTCATCGCCGACACGAGGGCCTGGGCACGCGCATCAGGATCGAGGCTCGTATCCATCCAGGCGGCGCACGGGGCGTCGGCAGGGTTGCTTTGGTTGGAGCTGCTGCACGCCACGCCGAGCACGGCGACTAGGGTGAACAGCGCGAGAGTTGGTGGGCGGCGTGCTGGCATGACGGGTCCAACCGAAGAGGTCGGAAGAATGTGCCAGAGCAATTAGCCGATCGGCTGGTTCGGTTCAATCCTGCGCGGCAAGGCGATCGACCGTGCTACCGTGCAGGCTCTTGTCGTGATTGGTGGTGATGCTCATTTGTCCGACAGTCAGCCCCGTGCCCGTTGGGCGCTGACTGTTTTGGTCCTCGCCTACGTCCTTTCGTTCATCGATCGCAACGTCATGGCAATCCTCGTCGGACCGATCCGCGCCTCGTTCGAGATCACGGACTTCCAGTATGGCCTGCTGCACGGTCTGGCCTTCACTGTTTTCTACACGATCCTCGGCTTGCCTATCGGACGCTTGGCCGACCGCAAGAGCCGGCGGGCGATCGTTGGAGTCGGTGTGTTGTTCTGGTCGGTCATGACCTGTGCATGCGGACTGGTTCGGAGCTTTGGCGGCCTGTTCGCGGCTCGGATGGGAGTCGGCCTTGGCGAGGCCGCGTTGTCGCCGCCTGCGCACTCACTGCTGAGCGATCTCTTCCCAGCCAAGTTGCTGCCGCGCGCCATGTCGATCTTCACCTTGGGGATCACCATCGGCGGCGGAATGGCCTACATGATCGGCGGGTGGGTGTTGGGCGCCGTCGGTGACACCGAGCTGCTTCTTCCCTTTGTCGGCTCACTCGAGCCCTGGCAGCTCACGTTCATCTTGGTAGGGCTCCCGGGCTTCGCGATCGGTGCGTTGGTCTGGACGATCCGAGAGCCCAAGCGTCATGGTCGGACGCGTGCCGAGGGCGAAGGGGTGCCGATTCGTGAGGTGCTTCGGTACTTTCGGACCCACGCGCGACTCTACGGCGCGATCCTAGGAAGCGTCTCGATGCTGTCGGTGCTCGGGTACGGCACGATCACCTGGTACGTCGAAATGCTGATCCGCAACTTTGGCGCAGAGCCCAGCCAAGTTGGCCCCAAGTTCGGCTGGATCTTCATCATCGCCGGGAGCGTCGGTGCGCTAACCGGTGGGCTATTGGCCGAACGACTGAGCCATCGATACGCGGACGCCAACATGCGCGTTGTGGTACTAGCTGCGCTGCTCTGGATCGTGCCGGGCATTCTCGGACCTCTGATGCCCACCCAGCAGGGAGCCCTGTGGATGGCAGCGCCGATCTTGTTCCTGATGAGCAGTTACTTCGGCCCGGCGATCGCCGCCCTCCAAATCGCCACACCCAACGAAATGCGGGCACTCGCGTCCGCGCTCCTTCTGTTCGCTGCAAACCTTTTCGGCCTGGGTCTAGGCCCACCCCTAGTCGGGGCGCTCACCACTCACGTCCTCGGTGGCGACAACACCCTACACATCGCCCTCGCCGGCATAGCCGCGGTCTTCGCCCCGCTCGCCGCCGCAACTGCAGCGTGGTCCTTTCGGGCTCACGTGTAGTTGCGGACTATTACTTCGCTTACTTTGCCGCGTTTTGTTGCGTCGCAGTTGATTGCCCGGGGGGCGGCTACGGTGTCGACTTGGAAGTCGCTGTAGAGGTCGCGGGTGAAGGGGACGTCGCTGTTGGAGAGCATGAGCTTGCAGCCTCGGCGGTCGAGGGCCTCGTAGACGTCGCGCAGACGCGTTTGGTCTTCTTGGGAGAAGCCGTCGCGTGCGTAGGACGTGAAGCTCGCGGTTTGGGAGACCGGCTCATAGGGCGGATCGAAGTAGATGAAGTCGCCGGGCTTGGCGTTCTCGAGCAGTGCATCGAACGGTGCGCATTTCAGTTGGGCATCTTTCAGCGCGCGGCTCGCCGCATGCAGACCGTCCTCGTTCAAGATGCGCGGGTTCTTGTACGATCCCACCGGCACGTTGAACTCGCCTTTGCGATTGACGCGGTGCAATCCGTTGAAGCAAGTCTTGTTGAGGTAGATGAACATCGCTGCCCGCTTCGAGGTGGAAAGGCGCCGGCCCCGATTGTAGCGTTCGCGAACCTGGTAGTAGTTCTCTTTCGAGTGACGGCCGGCGAGCCCGCGTAACGCCTTGATCACGCCGTCGACGTCATCACGAATCGCCGAGTAGGCCGCCACGAGTGTCGGGTTGATGTCCGTCAGCAGCGCCCGCCCGGGGCGGCGCGAGAAGAAGAGCGCGCCGCCGCCGACAAACGGTTCGACGTGGCGCATGTGCCCAACCCCTGAAGGGAGCAGCGGTCGCAGCTGGCTCAGCAATCGGCCCTTGCCCCCGACCCACTTCACAAAGGGGGCTGCCTCCCGTGGCTGTTGCTCGATCCTCGCCGCGACTGCTGCAGATGTCGTCATGTGTAGTATGATCACCTACACACGCAGAGAAGCGGAAGAAAACGGAAAAAAGCGGGGCGTCAGCGGCGAATTTCGATCTGGTTTCGGTTAGTTGCGGCCGCGCCTATTTGGCGTCCGCGACCATGGCGCGGAGCCGATCCATCGCCTCTTCCAGGACCGGCATCGGCGGCCCAAACGAAAAGCGCATGTGCCCGACGAAGCGGGAGGGCCGGCCGGTTCGGCGCTTGCCCGGGTTCACGTCGAAGAAGTGACCCGGCACGCAGATGACCTGCCGGTCGAGGGCTGCCCTAAAGAAATCGTCGCTGTTGCGAAGTGAAGGGGGCAGACGGCTCAGGTCTCCCCATGCGTAGAAGGTACCCTGGGGCTCGAGGTCGAACCGCACGCCGATGTCTTTCAGACTCTCCACGAGAAAATCCCGCTTCTTTTTGAACTCGGAGTGAACAGCCTTGGCCTCCACAAGTGTGGGCTCTTCCTGGACGAGGTCGATCGCGGCACGCTGCATCGGTGCGACCCCGCCACCATCGAGAAACGAGCCGGCGCTCGCGGCCGACTCGATGACCCGCTTCGGGCCGACAATCCAGCTCACGCGGAAGCCCGGGTATCGCCAGTTCTTCGTCAGCCCGTCGAACACGACGATGGGGTCGTTGTCGACGTCCTCGACGTATTGCGCCGCGCTGACGATCGACTGGTCTGCATTCCACACGTAGTGCGAATAGAACTCATCGAGCAGGAGCGCGCAGTTCAAGTCACGTGCCGTGTCGACCCAACTGGCCAGCGCGTCTCCCTGCACGACTTTCCCCGTGGGGTTGCAAGGGTTGCTTGCCAAAATCGCGCTCAGGCCGCGGCCGAGGATCTCTTCTTCGAGCTCCTCCCGGGTGAACTCGTATCCGTGCTTCGGGTCGAGCAGGATCGGGATCGGCAAAAACCGCCGGAACACGTCGAGCAGCTCTTCATAGGCGGTGTAGTCCGGCAGAAAGTGTCCGAGGTGAATGGGCGCGATGGCTGCGCAGGCGCGCATGACCGCGACGCGGCCGCCGCCTGCGATACAGACGTTCTCCGCCGAGTACTGTGACTTCATTCCGCGGCGGAATAGCTTGTTGTAGAGCCCGGCCACCGCTTCACGTAGCTCCCACAGACCGGCAACCGGCGCGTAGTCGAGGTCGCCCGAGCGGACTTGGATGTTGGTCACCCGATCCGGTGCGCCTGGAAGACCTCCGGTGTCCGGCTGACCCTGCCCGAGGTTGCACCAGCCCGGCGCGTCGAGGCTGAAACCGCGCTTCTGGGCCTCGACCGTGACGTAGATGACGCCCGTACGCGGAACCGGTCGAAATGCAGCGACCTCCGCGACGTCGTTCATCGGATTGGAGTCGGGCTGGCCCATGAGCAGCGGGACTCTAGCAGAAGTCTCGAAATGGGATAGCCTTGGCCGCATGGATGTCCTGCGCATCGAGGAGCTGATGGTCGACTGCGTCGTCGGGGTGTACCCGCACGAGCGCAACGCCTCGCAGCCGCTCCGTGTCGACATCGAGATGCGCCTCCAAACCGAAACGTCCGCGGTCAAAGAGAGCCTACGTTCCACGATCGACTACGCCGCCACCGCGTCGCAGCTCGTGTTCCTCTTGCGTAGTTGCCGCTTTCGTCTTCTCGAAACCGCCGGGCACGTACTGGCGCGGTACATCCTTGCGCCGCCAGCGCCCGACGAACGCCGCGCCCAGGTCGACTCAGTCGTCGTCCGTCTCACCAAGCCGGGCGCACTTCGGGGCTTCGCGGTTCCTTCGCTCGAGATCGAGCGCACGGCCTCGTGGTGCAATTTCGAGGTCGAGAGCAAGCCATTCGGCACCGTCGACGTGATCTACGAGACCAAGGGCGCCGGCATCTATCGGCTGAACGTCGCCGCAGGCAAGAGCATCCCGCTTCACGTGCATCAGCAAATGCGGGAGTCCGAGATGGTATTGGGCGAAGGGCTACTTTGTCAGGGACAACCCTGCGCGCCCGGGACGGTGCACCGCTGGCCGAGGGACGCTGCGCACACGTACATGAACCCGACCGACCGGCACCAAACGATCCTCTGTGTCGACTTGCCGGGCTTCATCCCGGAGGACGAAATCGAGGTTGCTGGAGAGCCGGCCGACGTTCCGGCCGAGCCACCATGGGGCCTCATCGCGGGCTTGGGTTGAGATGAAGGTTTCACGAGGCACCGTGATTGTCACCGGCGCGACCCGCGGAATCGGCCGCGCCACGGTCGACGCGATCTTGGAATGCGGGGGGAAGGTGGTCGCCATCGCCCGCAACGAGGAGGCCTTGGGTGCGCTCGAAGCGTCCGCGCCAGGTCGCATCCGGGCCGTGGGCGCGGACCTCCAGGACGTGGCAAGCGTCCCCGAGGCTGCGAAGCGCGCTATCGACGCGTTTGGATCAGTCGACGGCTTGGTGAACTGCGCCGGGATCGCCCGTTACGAGCCGGTCGGCACCATCGGCCTCCAATCGATCGAGGCTCAGCTTCGCGTCAACCTCGTCGCGCCGCTTCTGTTGTCGCAGGCGGTCGCCGAGCATCTTCGCGGCCGGGGTGGGGCTATCGTCAACGTGTCCAGCACGTTGTCCGAGCACGTGGCGCAGAGCACCGTGGTCTACTCGGCAACCAAGGCCGCTCTCAACACCCTCACCAAGGGCCTCGCCCTCGAGCTCGCGCCCGTCGGCGTTCGGGTGAACGCCGTGCTGCCCGGTGGAGTGGACACCGACATGCTGCGTATGCCGCGACTTCGTCCGGGCGAGTCCCTCAACGCCGCAGAGATCGAGCAGCGCGTGGAATCTCAACTCGAAGCGTTGGCGGCCTTGCACCCGCTTGGACGGCTCGGAAAGCCCGAAGAAGTCGCTGCTGTCATCATCGGCGTGCTCGACCAGACTTGGCAAACGGGAAGCCTGGTCACCATCGATGGAGGCCTGTCGGTCGCCTAGGCTTGAAGCGACGGGTGTTTTCACACACACTCCGCCGAACGTGGCTCGAACCCAGAAGGTCGTACTCGATGCGGACGCTATCCAACGGAGCATTCGACGCATTGCTGT
>Ga0316193_10000242_pt1 | contig 32067 bp, 26 predicted proteins | sample MerIslsedime2_MG_FD_207735 | JGI IMG/M metagenome (GOLD analysis project Ga0316193, IMG submission 207735) | Coastal sediment microbial communities from Maine, United States - Merrow Island sediment 2 | ecosystem: Environmental > Aquatic > Marine > Coastal > Sediment | place: USA: Maine... | reverse complement strand
TCATCACCCGTTTTACCGGCTTATCAAGGTTGCGCAACTCACTGACGACAGCCCGTATATCCTCACGCGCCGCGAGAAAGAACACTTCGTCATCCGCTTCGATGACAGTATCGCCTTTTGGCAGAATAGGACTCCCACGCCGGAATATTGCTGCCACTCGAGCGTCGACACCGGGCATATGCTGGCGTAATTCCTGAAGCTCCTGTCCAACCAGCGGACCACCCCGCACCGCCCGCACCGCGACCAGTTGCACAAGCCCGCCGGCGAAATCGACAACCTGCAACGCTTCGGGCTTCTCGATGAGTCGCTGAATGTAGTCGGTTACCAGCTGCTCCGGGCTGATCAGAACGTCAATCGGCAATGCTTCCTGGGTAAACAGTTTGGCGAAGCGCAAATAGGCCTGGGCACGCACCCGGGCAATCTTGATGGGGGTATGGAACAGCGTGTAGGCCACCTGGCAGGCAACCATATTGGTTTCGTCGCTGTTGGTGACCGCCAGAATCATATCTGCATCTTCAGCGCCGGCACGCATAAGAACTTCCGGATGCGATGCCGATCCCACCACGGTGCGGATATCGATACGGTCCTGCAAGTCCTGAAGAATATCGGCACGATGGTCGACGACAGTAATGTCATTGGCCTCGCTGGCCAGATTCTGGGCGACTGAAGAACCAACCTGACCGGCACCGAGGATGATGACTTTCATTGTGCTTATGGCGGACTAGTCGCCACCCTTTTTGAAATCGATACCCAGACCGCGCAATTTACGATACAAATGAGTTCGCTCCATACCCACCCGTTTGGCGAGTTTGCCGACGCTGCCACCGACCTCCTGCAACTGGTGTTCGAGGTACACCTTTTCAAACTGTTCCCGCGCTTCTCGTAGAGGCAGATCAAGCGGCAAGGTGGCGCTGGAACCGGTAGGCGTGGCAGTTTCATCGGTCTGCTGCAATACGGCCTCCACTTCATCAATATCAATCACCGGTCCCTGTCCAAGAATAAGCAGGCGCTGAACGAGATTTTTCAGCTCCCGATTATTACCCGGCCAACTGTAGTTACGCAAACGATTCTGGGAAGCGATTGAAAACTCCCGGTAAGGCAGATGCTCCTGCACCACAAACCGGTCGACATAGAAATTCAGCAGTTCGGGCACGTCCTCACTGTGCTCGCGCAAGGGTGGTACTGTCAGCGGCACCACGTTCAGATGATAATAGAGATCTTCCCGGAAGCGCCCCTCTCTGACTTCCTGCTCAAGGTCTCGTGATGTTGTCGCTATCACCCTGATATCGACTGGAATCGGCTCAGTACCGCCCATACGCAGAAAAGAATTTGTCTGAAAGACACTCAGCAATCGCGCCTGGGTCTGCATATCCGTATCAGAGATATTGCCCAGAAACAGCGTGCCTCCATTAGCTTTTTCAAGTCGCCCGTATACGATGCGATCACCTTCCTCAGAGCCGAACAACTCAACCGCCGAATTTCCAGCTGACATGGAACCAACCGCCACCTCCACAAAAGGACGATCCCGCAGGGGACTTTGCGCGTGAATGTAACGCGCAACAACTTCCTTGCCTGCGCCGGGTTCACCGCTGATCAGCACCCAGGTGTTATGTTGGGAAATTCGCCTTGCCTGGCTACGCAGCACGTGCATAACCTCACTTTTTCCCGCCGGTTCGACTACCGGCTGCGCCTGACGTTTCAGGCCCTGGTTTTCCTGCTGCAGCTTTTCGGATTCCAGCGCCCGATTGACGACCAGCAAGAGTTTGGCAAGCGAAATAGGTTTTTCAATAAAATCGTAGGCGCCCAGACGGGTTGCCTCAACAGCGGTTTCCACTGTCGCATGACCGGACATGATAATGACCGGGCAAGGCAGGCCTCCACTTTCGGACCATTCACGCAATAAGCTAATGCCGTCAACATCTTCCATCCAGATATCCAGCAGGATGAGGTCGGGACGACGCATACGCCGCGCATGGCGAGCCGTTTCACCACTCTCCGCAATACTGACTTCAAACCCCTCGTCTTCGAGTATTTCCTTAACCAGATTGCGAATATCAGGTTCGTCGTCTACCACCAGAATGTGTCCAGAGGACATGTTAATTCCTGTTTCTCTTTTATCTTTAGGAAAATTCAAGTACCTGCAACGCCTACTATGCAGTATAGAGCAGCAATTATCTCATTAAAGCATCACTACTTTGCCAAACATATACTGACTGGATCAGCGAGACAAGAAGAAGTCATTATGTGTTTACCAAGGTACTTTGCGCTTCGGCATGAAACCGCAGTTCAACACAGGCGTGATGCTGCTCCGTATTTTGCGCCCGAATCTGACCATTGTGCTCTTCGACGATCTTTTTCACGATAGCCAGACCCAATCCTGTTCCACGGGTCTTGGTCGTTACATAAGGCTCGAACAAGCGCTCCAGCACCTGGTCGGAAAACCCGCTGCCATTATCTTCAAAAGACAGGTCAATAAAACGCTCTCCAGCATCGAATACCCAGCGTGAACGAACCGCCAGCGCGCCATCCTGCCGTCCGCGCACAGCTTCCAGGGTATTCTTGAACAGATTGTGCAGCAGCTGACGCAGACGACCGGCATCGCCATTCATCATAGGCGCCGGATCAACAAGATCCAAATGAATATGCAGCTTGGAACCCTGGTACAAATCCGCCACGTCCCTCAAAAGTTCGTACAGATCCAGCGGCTCCAGCTGCAGCCTCGGTGCACGCGCATAGTCGCCAAAAGCATTGACCATTGCCTTGAGTGTTTCAACCTGCTGGACAATGGTGCGCGTGGCTCTGTCCAGAACCTCTGCCTGATCATCCGGCATTGTGTTAAGATATTTACGTCGCAAGCGTTCTGCCGACAGCTGAATCGGTGTCAACGGATTCTTGATCTCATGCGCCAGACGCCGTGCCACATCCCCCCAGGCCGCGTCGCGCTGGGCACGAATCAGATCGGTCACATCATCGAATACCACTACCTGGCCACCGGCTATGTCTTCGCTGGTCGGCAGGGCGGTGCTGCGACACATCAGCACTCGGCGACCGGAACTGTCAGACAGAATAATCTGTTCCTGCCAGTCAAGCACATGTTCGGCAAGCCGTGCTTCCACCAGTGACAACAGCGGCTCCAGAAAGGAATACTGCGCCGAGATTTCACCAATATCGCAATCCAGCTGGACGCTCAGATCAATCCCCAGAATCTGGCAGGCAGCTTCGTTAACGGTGCGCAGCTCTCCGTCATTGCTGATACTCAATACACCAGACGACAAGCTGCCCAGCACGGTTTCCAGATAGGCGCGCTGCCCTTCGATTTCCTGCTGGCTGCTTTGCGCCTGATCGCGTGCTTTCGACAAACGGCGTGTCATGTCATTAAACGAGCGCACCAGGAAACCGAGCTCGTCTTCGCTGGTGACCGGAAGACGCTTACTGTAGTCGCCCTCTGCAACCGCTCGCGTGCCATCCGCCAGAATACCGATGGGCTCCACCAGCCGGCGCGCCGAGAAGAATGCCGCCCACACTGCCGACAGCAGGCTTAATACCAGCACCAGGGACAATGTCAGAATATAACTGTACTTGAGAGGCTTACGCAGATAAGCCAGCTTCTTGTAACGTACAATCTGACTTTCCACATTATCCGCCAGAATGCTAAGGCGCCCTGGTATCCGGTACAGCGCCTGCAGGGTTAATGGCTCCGTAGCAGACTTGGTCACCGGTACCGGTACCGGAACCGCGGTACGAACATGCAAACCGGCATCCCCGATGGGGTCAAGCCCGACATACGAACGCCCCTGCGCCAGCGACATCAAGACGTTCTGGGTTGGTCGGCTTGGCACAATATCGGTACCTTCGGCACTGCTTGACGCGATGATACGGCCGTCCAGACCAAACACGCTGAGCTCAACGGCACCACTGAGCACACGCAGATCATAGAGCCCGATCGGAATCAGCGCCGGTGACATTTCACTGACTTCTTCAGAAATTTTTTCAGTCAGCTTCAGCAGATCGCCCAGCCGCACATCCAGCGACCCGCGGCTCAACTCAAGTGCATCATTCAATGCCTCTTCAATCTGCACATCAAACCAGGAGTCAATACCGCGCTGCAGGAACTGCAAAGAAAAATAATAGACGATCGCGACGGGCACAACTGCAAGTATGACAAAGGTCACGACCAGGCGAGAGGTCAGCTTCGCCCCCGCAGCACGCGCCCGATACTGAGACACCAGCCAGTACAGGTTAGTCCCGATCATGCCCACCAGCACAATCAGCCCAAGTGCATTAATCAGCAGCAGCCAGGAATAAAGCTGACCAAAGCGCTCGGAATTATGCGTGGCATCACTCATCAAGGATAGCGACACCAGCAGGATGCAAAACAGTAGCAACATGGGCCAGATGCCCAGACTGGAACTTTTTACGGCTGTAAGAGCCATTGGTACCAGTCGCCTTTCAAGCTCCACGCCGAACCCAGGTATGCCCAGAGGCGAACCGGCGTGGGCAAAGACTCAACATCGAGATCAGCGCGCATTCTAACCGTGTAGGCCTGATGAGGTTCGAGCAGATTGGCATCAATCAACGGAAGATCGTAAACATTGCCGATATACTCCAGCGCATCGTCCATGGTACTGAAACTGCGCTGCACTCCCGTACTGTAATTGCTGACCAGGTAACGGCGGCTTAAGGCATGATAATGCAGATCGAAGCGCTGCCGCAATTCTGCAACCAGCTCCTCCCATAACCAGCGCCGCGCACGCAGGACTTCGATACGCAGTTCTATTACTAAGGGAACGCCGTTATGCAGCGCGTCGTGCAGTGTCTCATTAAATTCAAAATCCACATGGGCACCAATCCGGTAGACGCCGTCGGCCAGCAGGGTGCTTACAGCAGTGATCCGTGTTTCGCGAGCAGATAACTGCGCCACCACCAGGCATAAAGCAACCAGCAGCGATATACACCACCAGCATTTGCCATAGTAGCGGTCATTATCAGCTACTGTTGTCTCGGTTATATTCAAGCTTTGGTCAAACGCGCAAAATAAAATCCATCCATCCCTTGCTCACCAGGCAGCAGCTGACGCCCCACCGGCAGCGCCTTACCCCACTGAACCGGCAGCGGAAGCTCGGCGGCATCAGGCTGGCCATCCAGAAACGTCCGCAAAACATCGCTGTTTTCCTGTTTAAACACCGAGCATGTCACGTACAACAGGATACCGCCAGAAGCCAGCAAGGGCCATAAAGCATTCAGCAGCCGTTGCTGTTGTTGTGACAGGGTCTGCAAATCCCCGGCCTGGCGCAGCAATTTGATATCAGGGTGGCGGCGTACCACACCACTGGCTGAACAGGGCGCATCCAGCAATATTCGGTCAAATGGCTCACCATCCCACCACGACTCCGGGTCTCCGGCATCAGCAGCAAGCAATTCGGATTTGAACTGCAATCGCTGCAGGTTCTCCCGTACCTTTATCAGCCTCCTTTCATCGCTGTCGATGGCTATTAAAGCCCCCAAATCAGGCACTGTTTCAAGCATATGCCCCGTCTTCCCACCAGGTGCTGCGCAGGCATCCAGCACACGCTGCCCGCTTTCCAGCTTCAGTAATGACGCCGACAGCTGGGCTGCACCATCCTGTACAGAAACCAGGCCACGGGAAAAACCCGGCAAGCGATCGACAGCGACCGGATCTTCCAGGCGGATGGCAGTGTCGGGAAAGGGCGACGGTTCTGCCGAGATGTCAGCCTGGTTCAATAGTTGCGAATACGCGCTGCGATCCGTTCGTGACACATTCACACGCAGCACCATCGGCGGGCGCTGATTATTGGCCTCCAGAATATGTTGCCAGTCCTGCGGCCAGTCCTGCTGCAGCCGTTTGATCCACCAGTCCGGGTGTGACCAGCGCGCCGTCGCAGCGCCGTCGGCAGACTCCAGCAGCGCACTTGACTGGCGCTGCGCATTACGTAATACACCGTTTACCAGGCCTGCCGCCCACTCTTTTCCCAACTGGCGAACCACACCTACCGTTTCACTGACTGCGGCATGTGGCGGCATATCCAGAAACAGCAACTGATAAAGTCCGACAAGAAGCAGGGCGTGTACATCCCTGTCCTTTTTTTTGAGTGGTTTTTTGAGCAGTCTGTTGAGCACAGCTTCAAGACGATAACACCAGCGCAAGGTACCAAAAGTCAATTCCTGAGCCAAAGCGCGCTGGCGCGGATCGCTGAGTTTTGCAAGCTGCGGCGCCAACAGGCTGTTCAGGGATTCGCCCCGATCCAACACCTGAAATACCATTTGTGCAGCAATCTTGCGGGGCTGAGCGGGTGTTTTCACTGAGCGCCTATTCAAGCACGACGCCGTCTACAGAGCGGGCATTCAGAAAATCAGCTGCGCGTAGCCGTTTACCTCCCGGCAACTGGATGGTCAGCAACCGCAGGCAACCACTTCCGCACACCACATCGATGCCCTGTTTACCAGCAGCAACCACGCTGCCTGGCTTTCCAGCGGCACCATCGATGGCTTTGGCACTCCAGACGCGTAACACCTGCCCCTGGTACTTCGCCTGCGCCACCGGCCAGGGATTAAAAGCCCGAACCTGACGTTCCAGCTGCGCTGCATCCTGTTGCCAGTTTATGGCCGCTTCGCTTTTATCCAGCTTGCTGGCGTAACTGACCAGGCTTTCATCCTGGACAATCGGCTCCAGAACACCGCGCTCCAGATCACCCAGGTATCTGGCCAGCAGATCGGCCGCCAGCCGACTCAAACGGTCGTGTAGCGAACCACCGGTATCATCATCGGCAATATCGGTTCGCACCTCAGCCAGCACCGGTCCGGAATCCAGTCCCGCCTCCATCTGCATCAGGCACACACCCGATTGCCGGTCACCGGCCAGAATCGCTCGTTGTATGGGGGCCGCTCCACGCCAGCGCGGCAGAAGCGAGGCATGCAGATTCACGCAACCCCTTTCAGGCAGTTCGAGCACCGCTTGCGGCAGTATGAGGCCATAGGCAACGACCACCATCAGGTCAGGCTTGAGTTCAGCAATTTGCTGCCGGGCCTCGGTACCGTTGAGAGTGGCGGGCTGAAAAACCGGGATATGGTGCTGCAAGGCCAGCTGTTTGACCGGGCTAGGGGTCAGCTTACGCCCGCGACCAGCGGGGCGGTCGGGCTGGCTGTAAACCGCAACCACGGAATGTCCGCTGTCCAGCACCGCCTGGAGTATTGGCACGGAAAAATCCGGAGTACCCGCGAATACGACTCGCATCATTAGACTGTGTCGGGCTAAATCACAGGTTCGGCATGTCTCTCGGCAGACGCCTCACCATCACCCTGGCGGCGCTGTTTTTCGAGCTTCTTGCGGATTCGCTGTCGTTTCAACTGGGACAGGTAATCTACAAACAACTTGCCATCAAGATGATCAATTTCGTGTTGAATACATACCGCAAGCAGATCATCTGCCTCCAGCTCAAACGGCTCACCCTGCAAGTCCAGAGCCCTTAGTCTGACGCGCTCGGCACGCCGCACCCGCTCGTAAATGCCAGGCACCGAAAGGCACCCCTCGTCCATATCCTCAACGCCGGTTTTTTCCAGAATCTCGGGATTGATGAACACCATAGGCTGATCCTGATCCCTGGATATATCAATAATCAAAACCCGCTTGTGCACGTTTACCTGGGGCGCCGCCAGCCCGATACCAGGTGCCTGATACATGGTTTCAAACATGCTATCGACCAGCATGCGCAGCTGATCGTCAAAACTGTCAACCGCTTTGGCCGGCGTACGAAGTCGTGGATCGGGGTAACGGAGTATGTCGAGAATAGCCATGTGATATATGTCACAAATTACCATTTATGATGTTTATATACTCTAACATAATGATCATACGGCCGTTTGCCGAATATCGATATTTTTAAACCAGGCAATTTTCGCTACACTCCGAGCACCATCTGCCGTTAACTATGATCGAATTCGTGTGCTGGCACTGTCGCCGGTACAAACAATAGACAAAAATGGGACACAGATAAAGGGACGCCTATATGTCGACATTCAAATCGCTGGCGCTGGTTTTGGCTCTGCTGGCCACTGCCGCATACGCTGACCAGGTGACACTCAAGGACGGGCACCCCGACCGCCACGTGGTCGTCAAGGGAGATACCCTGTGGGACATTTCTGAACAGTTTCTGGATAGCCCCTGGCTGTGGCCGGAAATCTGGTATGTCAATCCGCAAATCGATAATCCCCACCTCATTTACCCCGGGGATATCATTAACCTGGTATACGTAGATGGAAAGCCACAACTACGCGTTCAGCGCGGCAAAGGCACTTACAAGCTTTCGCCAAAGGCACGCGCGGAACGCATCGACAAGGCGATCCCCACCATCCCGATTGATGCCATTCAGCAATTCCTTACCCAGCCACTGGTTGTCGATCAGGATACAATGAAAAATGCCGCCTACGTCGTCTCCAGCGCGGATGAGCACCTGATTGTTGGCGCAGGCGACCGGGTTTATGTGCGCGACCTGAAGAACGATGAAGGTGATCGCTTCCACGTTTTCCGGCCCGGCGAAGCCTACCTGGACCCGCATAGCGGAGAGGTGCTGGGTTATGAAGCGCTTTATCTGGGCGACGGTACGGTGGAGAAATTCGCTGACCCGTCGACGATGAAACTGACCCGCACCACACGCGAAATCAATATCGGTGACCGCGTCATGCCGATGACCCAGGAGGATGTGTATGCGTATTTCACACCACATTCCCCCGAAGACAAGATTAATGGCACCATTATTTCGGTTGTCGACGGCGTCAGCCAGATCGGGCAATACCAGATCGTCGTCGTTAACCGCGGCAGCCGTGAAGGTGTAGACGTCGGCACCGTGTTCGAGATCTACCAGGCCGGTGAGCTGATCGTCGACCAGGTCAGTGATGAGCGCAATGCGAGCGTTAAACTGCCGGATGAAAAAGCGGGTTTATTGATGATATTCAGGACCTTTGACAAGGTCAGCTTCGGACTCATCATGAAAGCCAGCAGCGCGCTGCATGTCGGAGATCACATCCGCAATCCCTGACCGATCGGCATAAAAGCTGGCAAAAACCGGTACCTTCGGGCATGGTAGTGATCCATGTGCCGGGGTACCGGTTTTTTATGAGGACCCTCAAGGATGAGGCCACGAGCTCACCCCTCCCAAAGCCCCGCCAACGAACGGGACGACGCCCACTACTGGCTGGCATTACACCGGGCACCGGGTATCGGTAGCCGCCGTTGCCTGAAACTGCTTTCCGAATTTGATTCTCCGGCAACGATATTCGAGGCAGGCGCTGATCATTTACGTAGCATCGGTTTGCCGCCGGACAGCATCGATTACCTCGTCAATCCTGACTGGGAGGCTGTCGACCGCGATCTGGACTGGTTAGCACAACCCGGCAACAGCATCATGACCTGCCGGGACCCTGATTACCCTGCGCCGTTGAAAGAAATTTCCGCCCCTCCGGCACTGTTGTTTATTCATGGCGATCCGGACTATCTGTCTCAACCGCAACTGGCGATTGTCGGCAGCCGCAACCCCAGCCATGACGGCCAATCGCTGGCCTCTGAGTTCGCCGCACACCTGGCCTGCTGCGGTCTCACCATTACCAGTGGACTGGCGTCCGGAATCGATGCCGCATCCCACCAGGGCGCGCTGCGCGCGGGAGGTGGCACTGTCGCGGTGACAGGTACCGGTCTGGACCGGGTGTATCCGGCACGACACCGGGAACTGGCCCATCAGATTGCTGAAAACGGCGCTCTGGTATCGGAATTCCCACCGGGCACCGGCCCGCTGGCAGCAAATTTCCCGCGCCGCAACCGCATTATCAGCGGCCTCAGCCTGGGAACACTGGTGGTTGAAGCGGCTCTACGCTCAGGTTCGCTGATCACAGCCCGCGCTGCCCTGGAACAGGGCCGAGAGGTGTTTGCCATCCCCGGCTCCATCCATAACCCGCTGACCCGAGGCTGCCACGCCTTGATCAGGGAAGGTGCCAAACTGGTGGAAACCGGCGCCCACATTCTGGAAGAACTCGCACCCCTGATTTCCGTCGCCCTGTCACAGGCTGACAAAAAACCCGCTGCTGATCAACCATCCGGAAAAAAACAAGAACCCGCAAAACTTGCCGGTGAATACCTGCAATTGCTCGATTTCATGGGCTATCAGCCTGTTTCCATCGACCAACTGGTGGAGCGAAGCGGATTGACGCCAGAACAGGTTTCCTCCATGCTGCTTGTATTGGAGCTGGAAGATCACATCGTAGGCGGAGCCGGAGGGCGCTATACCCGCATAAGATAGGGGCCTGATATGAAAGAAGATATGTTTGATGTGCTTATGTACTTGTTTGAGCACTATTACATGGATGAGGAGACCGAACTGAGCCCGGATCGCGAATCACTGCACAGCGAATTGATGGAAGCCGGTTTCCCGTCCAACGATATCAATCAGGCATTTGAATGGCTGGAGGGCCTGTCCGCACAACAGCTCCAGATGCAGGCACCACAGACCGAAAATGCCATTCGCATCTACTCCGGTCGTGAATGTGAACGACTGGACTCAGAAAGTCGTGGCTTCCTGCTGTTCCTGGAACAAATGGGTATTCTGCCACCCGACGCACGGGAACGTGTCATCGAGCGTGTCATGGCTTTAGAGACAGACGATTTTGATCTCAACCAGCTTAAATGGGTCATCCTCATGGTGTTATTCAACCAGCCCGGTGCCGAGGCCGCCTATGCCTGGATGGAGGATCTGGTGTTTGAAAGCCTGCCGGGTGGCTACTTGCATTAACGCTGCGAATAAACGCTGTCAATATCAGCATCCGAATCCGGCCGCACTATTGTGCGGCTTTTTAACGATAAGAGCCCATGAGTAAAAACCTGGTTATTGTTGAATCGCCGGCAAAGGCGAAAACCATAAAGAAATACCTGGGCAAGGACTTTGAGGTCCTCGCATCCTACGGCCACGTGCGCGACCTGGTTCCCAAGGAAGGCGCAGTGAATCCCGATGCGGATTTCGCCATGAAATACCAGGTTATAGAACGCAACGCCAAGCATGTTGATGCAATCGCAAAAGCTTTGAAAAAAGCCGACCAGCTGTATCTGGCCACTGACCCGGATCGCGAGGGCGAAGCGATTTCATGGCATTTGCACGAACTGCTCAAAGAACGCAAGGAGTTAAAGGACAAGGGTGTCCGGCGGGTGGTTTTTCACGAAATCACCAAGCGCGCCATTAATGACGCCATCGAACATCCACGCGAACTGTCCGTCGATATGATTAATGCACAGCAGGCGCGCCGGGCTCTTGATTATCTGGTTGGATTCAATCTGTCGCCGCTGTTGTGGAAAAAAATCCGCCGCGGACTTTCCGCCGGCCGTGTACAAAGCCCGGCCTTGCGCATGATTGTCGAGCGCGAAGATGAAATCGAGAAGTTCAAAGCGCGTGAATACTGGACCATCGAAGCCGATCTGGAAAAGGATCAGCAGGCATTCACCGCCAAACTGACGCACCTTCATGGCAAGAAACTCAGCCAGTTTACCATCAACAAGGATAAACAGGCGCACACCGCCGAACAGGAACTGATTGATGCCGCCAACGGCAAACTGACTGTCAGCAACCTCGAAAAGAAACAACGCAAGCGTAACCCCGCTGCACCGTTCACGACATCCACATTGCAGCAGGAGGCATCGCGCAAGCTGGGCTTTACCACCAAACGCACCATGAGTGTTGCCCAACAGTTATACGAAGGCATCGATATCGGCGAAGGTTCGGTGGGTCTGATCACCTATATGCGCACCGACTCGGTCATCCTGGCCAATGAAGCGCTGGATGAAATACGCGGCCTGATCAGCGAGCGCTACGGCGAAAACAAACTGCCTGCGCAGATACGTCACTTCAAGACCAAGGCAAAAAACGCCCAGGAAGCTCATGAGGCGATTCGCCCGACCTCGGCATTCAACGTGCCTGACACCATCAAGCCCCACTTGTCCGCCGATCAGTACAAACTCTATAACCTGATCTGGAAACGTACCGTTGCCTGCCAAATGATCCATGCGACTATCCACACAGTCGGTGTCGATTTTGCCGTGGGCGATGGCAATATCATGCGCTCCACCGGTTCCACCATCGTCGAACCCGGTTTCATGGCGGTCTATGAAGAAGGTGTCGATGACGCCAAGAAGTCCTCCGCTGACGAAAACCGGCTGCCGCCGATGAAAGAGGGCGATCAGGTACAACTCATCAAGATCCGTCCCGAACAACACTTTACCGAACCACCACCACGTTACAGTGAAGCCAGTCTGGTCAAAACGCTGGAAGAACACGGCATCGGCCGCCCCTCCACGTATGCGACTATTATCTCTACACTGCAGCAACGCGAATATGTCACGCTGGAGAAAAAGCGCTTCCAGCCGACTGACGTGGGACGCATTGTAAGCAAGTTTCTGACCAACCACTTTACCCGCTACGTCGATTACGATTTCACCGCGCGCCTGGAAGATGAACTGGACGAAGTCTCGCGCGGTGAAAAAGAGTGGATACCGCTGATGAAAGAGTTCTGGTACCCGTTCAAGAAACTGGTCAAAGACAAGGAAGATAGTGTCTCACGAGCCGAAGTCACCACCGAAGCGCTGGATGAAGACTGCCCGAAATGCGGCAAGAAGCTCAACATCCGCCTCGGGCGGCGTGGCCGCTTTGTCGGTTGCAGTGGATTTCCGGACTGCGATTACACACGTAATCTTGACGAAAACAGTGCAGACGCCGAGCCTGAAATCGTAGAGGGGCGGCTGTGCCCTGAATGCAATTCACAGCTGATTATTCGCAGCGGCCGCTATGGCAAGTTCATCGGTTGCTCAGCCTATCCGGACTGCAAATACATCGAGCCACTGGAGAAACCGACGGACACCGGTGTTAGCTGTCCCAAGTGCAACAAGGGTAGTATGCTCAAGCGAAAATCGCGGCGCGGCAAAATTTTCTATTCCTGCTCGACCTACCCGGACTGTGATTATGCTGTGTGGAACGAACCGGTTGAAGGTCCATGCCCGGACTGTAACTGGCCTATCCTGACCATCAAGACCACCAAGAAGCGCGGCACCGAACGGAGCTGCCCGCAACAGGAATGCAAGTTTGTCGAGCCATTCGAACTGGAGACTACCGAGGATAGTGAAGAAACTTGATACGCCCCTCACATTGGCAACTGCACACTGCAGCACACTGGATACGGGCGGGAGGTGTCATCGCTTATCCTACCGAAGCGGTATTCGGGCTTGGCTGTGACCCCGCCAATGGGAACGCAGTCCAGCGTCTGCTTGATTTAAAGAATCGCTGCTGGCGAAAAGGCCTCATCCTGATTGCCTCGGAACAGCGGCAACTGGAGCCCTGGGTAGAGAAAATTTGTGATGTCTGGTCACAGCAATTGGACAACAGCTGGCCTGGACCAACCACCTGGCTGCTACCCGCAGCCCGGGATTGTCCGAACTGGTTGACTGGTGAACACGATACACTGGCTGTGCGGGTTACTGCACACCCATTGGCCCGTCGCCTGTGCGATGTTCTCGACGGTGCCATTGTCTCCACCAGCGCAAATACCAGTGGCCAACGGCCGGCTCGATCGGTGCTGGACATCAGGTTACGATTCGGTACCCGAATTGATTTTGTTTTGCCCGGGTCACTGGGCGGGCAAAGACACACTACGGAAATACGCGACCTGGCTTCTGGGCGATCGATTCGTAAACAGTAGTACTGTAAGCGTGCGTGCATAAGTTAGCGGACATAAGCTTTTGGGACACGCTGTGAATACATCCCTGCACGCTCGACGGCCGCGTCCATGCGGCCGACGGTCCCGAAAGCTTATGTCGGCTAACTTACGTACTCAGTAGCCACTGTTTAATGGAAAAGACATGAACACACCAAACGTAGCAGCGGTTTCGGATTACCTGCTCGATCTGCAGAACCGTATTTGTCAGGCGCTGGAAAATCTCGACGCTGAGAGATGTTTCATTGAGGCCAGCTGGAAGCGCGAGGAAGGTGGCGGCGGAAGATCCCGCGTTCTGGAAGAGGGCGCTGTGTTCGAAAAAGCCGGCATTAACTTCTCTCACGTACACGGCAAACAACTGCCGGCATCCGCCACTGCGCACCGGCCCGAACTGGCCGGGCGAAGCTTCCAGGCGCTGGGCGTTTCACTGGTTATCCATCCGCGAAATCCCTACATTCCGACGTCACATGCCAACGTGCGTTTCTTTATTGCTGAAAACGAGAGTGAAGAACCGGTCTGGTGGTTTGGCGGCGGCTTTGATCTGACCCCCTATTACGGCTTTAAAGAAGACGCCGTGCACTGGCATAAGACTGCGCGACAGGCCTGCGAGCCATTTGGTGAGCACCTCTATCCCCGCTTTAAAAAATGGTGTGATGAATATTTTTATCTGAAACACCGCGACGAACCGCGCGGTATCGGTGGATTATTCTTTGATGACTTCAACGAACCGGGGTTTGAGGACAGCTTCGCATTCATGCGCAGTATCGGTGATCACTTTGTGCCCGCTTACGCACCCATCGTAGAAAAACGCAAAAATCGTTCCTATGGTGAACGTGAGCGTGATTTCCAGATGTACCGTCGCGGCAGGTATGTCGAATTCAACCTGGTCTACGACCGTGGAACCTTGTTTGGTCTGCAGACCGGTGGCCGCACCGAATCCATCCTCATGTCTCTTCCGCCGATCGTGAAGTGGCGCTATGACTGGCATCCGCAAGCGGGTACTGCGGAGTCAGAGCTGTACGAGGTTTATCTGAAACCCCGGGACTGGCTAAAGTAGCCGGCGAAGCCGAGGTGGTCTCGAATCGGGCACCTGAAAACAGGTCTTGCTTCAGTGCATACTGAGGTCTTTGTGTGCCAATCTGGATTCCTGCAACTTGTTCTTCATCAGATTCAGGGCTTCCAGGTAGGGCACAGTGCCGTTGGAGCGGATCACATTCCTGCCTTCTTCAGTATCCGCGTAGCGTATGAAATCCTTGATGACGCCCGCATGTGGGCTGTTTTCGTTGTAAACCAGATAAAGCGGCCGGTACAACAGGTAGTTCCCGGCCTTCACATTTTCGTAACTGGGTGATTTACCATCCAGCTTGAGGATCTTCACATCCCGTTTGCGCGCACTGCTGATACCCGAAATTGCCAAAGCATTCAGGTTGGCGACCACTTCCTTCTCAAGCGGGCCTGAAGAATCGAAAATCCTGGTTGCCGAGAACTCCTGTTTATAATTTTCAAACAACAACTTGCGGGCCGTGCGGCCGACCCCGGAAATCTTTCCCTTACGCGCAAACAGCTCAATCGGAGCATCATTGCCACCCAGCTGGCGCCAGTTGGTAATCTCTCCCAGATACACCTTGCGCAGATTGTCCATGGAAATATCTTTGACGGGATTGTTCTTGTGCGTGATAACGACAAGTGCATCCCAGGCGACCGGCACCTGGGTAATACCGCGTTCTTCCTCGGCACTGAAAATTCTTCGCCGACAACTGCCGCCTATGTCGGCTGACATGGTGGCGACTTCGCGTATGCCACGCGTCGCTCCACCGCCCTGCACGTCGATGACAACACCGGTCTTCTTTTCGTAGGCCTTGGCCAGCGCAACCAGATAGGCTTTCTTGGAAATCCCGCAGCCCACCCAACGCAGCGTTGGTTGTTTTTCCGCCAGAATCGGCTGCGCCCAGATTGCCAGCGAAACCATCCACACCAATAATACTGAAAACTTTTTCATCACCATACCCCCTCGGGGTCAAACCATGCCGTACCAGTACGCTGGACCGCAGCGTGTCTCCAGTACCGGTTTGGTATTTACTGACAAATTCGATATACAGATTCTTCAGTCTGTATCGACAGGTAAGAGCAGTAATTGAGTCTGGGAGCCGTGAAATATCACCTCTGGCCCGCAAATCACCAACGCGGCGGAGCTGATGATCGCCGCTGCCGTTTCCCGGGTATACTGAAGGCCTCCCCCCTGTCACCCCTAATAAACAGGTACTTACTAAGGACGGGCAGGGTGCGGACTACGACCCTGCAGCTACTGCCGGGGCAGTAATATCAAACAAAGCACAGTTGGGGAAAAATTCCATGAACAAAAAAATAATATTTCTCCTCATCGCCTGTTGTCTGAGTGCTACGTTTAAAATCACTCACGCACAGATTATAAGTACCGAAAAGGTACGGCCTGCTTCAAGCTGCCCCTCGACACAAGGTTTGGCCGTCGTCGCGGGAAGAAATGTTCCGGCCTTGCTCGGCACGCCGATTCAACAGATTTCATTACTCAACTATTCTCAAGGCCGCCTGTCACCAGTAAGTTTTCAGATCGATCAGAAAGACGGGCAAGGTCGTTACCTGATCGAGGCAATCCCGCCCGACGAACTACAGACACGGGCTGCGGCTCTGGATGAAAATGACGAACTGGTTTTCAGATTCAAGGACAGCGGTAAGAAATTACCAGAAACATCAGAATTCGTGGGGCTGCATTCTCTGGTCGAAATTCAGGTCACTGACACGAATTCGGAGATTTCAGGTTGGATTTACGCCAGCATTTCAGACCAGAACAAACCACTTCCATCAAATAAGTTAATCCGCTACCTGCCGGATACAGACTCGGTTCAAAGCGGGCTATATCACATTGGCTTCTCCGCACAGCTGCCATTTCTGGTCGATACGTTCCATTGGAAGCTGGATGGAGACCACACCTGGAGCCCGGATACCAGTGACACGATGAAAATCCGTCACCGTGGAACGTTTCTTGGATTCATCCCCTTCCAGAGAACACAGAACGATTACAGCTCCAGACTCGTTTCGGTAAAGGTAGGTCCATTACGCGTTATCCGGCGTACCAGCAACCGGATACGCATGTTATGGCAACTGAAGACACCTGCGCTTTATGTAGATTACGTCATGATGCCGGATGGCTTTATCATGGATACCATCATTGATATTCCCTTTAACATTGGCTTGTTTTTCAGTAATGTTGAAACCCTGACGACCATGGACTGGAATGATGATCCGGATCTGCCGGAACTGACCATTTATTCCCCGGACGGCGTAATGAAGCTTCCTGTCGATGGACACATGTCAGCCGACAAGCAGGCGTTTAACACAGCCAACAGCAGCCATTTTTCCGTCAGCAGCTCGTTTGGGGATCTGTTTATACAGCTGGATATCCCGGATGACTTTCCAATAAAGCCCTGGCTCTATCTGCGTGATGCTATCGAAGAGCCCGATTCACCTGAAAATCATGTCGGTCAATTTGGTAATGTCGGTTTCAGAACCACGGAGTGGGAGCGGATCGATACCAAAGTACACCACTTGACGTTCACCATATGCATGAGCAGGGTTAATTGGGGTCAGAGCCATTTTTCTACTGCTAACGCCGATTTGCCCGGCAAAGTGATCAAAAATGGCTCTGACCCCAATTAACCCAAAAAAAACCCCACCCTAAGGTGGGGTAAAAACGCTTTTCAGCGTCGGAGGAGTCAGTCATACATCAAAGCTGTTTCGAACTTCCTTTTGGAGTGCGCCTTTAAACAAAGACGCAGTCCTAAAGGATTCCATCCCTGGAGTCGGGACTGCCGACCATATCCCTGGTATCGGTCGGCGCGGTATTTTCTTTAGCCATCCACTTGCTACCGCTTCCCTTTCCTTGCCTCTCTTAATGCAATGCTGATGCCAACTTTTTAAAAGAATTATTTAATTCATTATTTACAGTATATTACATTTATTTCCCGAAAACAAAGTGAACAGTGTCCTGATTACCGGCGACATAAAACCGTTCTGAGCGTCGGCAGACCGTCAGGCAGCGACGGGATAACGGCACAATCAAGTTGACAGCCTGATTGTGAGCCCATTGAACAGGATTAACGAATACTCAGGGCCAGCATATTTTGATAAGCAGCATCGATGTCGCAACCATGCCAATATCGCACAACCAGATCCGCCAGCCGCACAGCACAACAATCTGGCCGCAAAGCAGAACCGGCAGGATGTCTGGTTCTGTCACTGAGCTTGTCTCTGTGCGTCAACCAGGAGTCACTGTACAATCAAAACTCCCAAGATCTACAGGAGCATGACCTTGTCCGCTTTCGAAACCGGCCGTGGCCAGTATTCAAGGGTACGTATGCGCCGCATGCGCAGGGATGATTTTTCCCGACGACTGATGCGGGAATCCAGCGTCAGCGCAGATGATCTGATTTATCCCGTCTTTATCCTGGAAGGTGAACAGCAGCGTGAAGCTGTAGCGTCCATGCCGGGTGTTGAACGCCTCAGCATCGACATGCTGGTCACGGAAGCCAGAACGCTGGCGGATCTGGGTATCCCGGCGATCGCCCTGTTTCCGGTCACTGCGGCGGAAAAGAAGAGTGACGATGCAACTGAAGCCTATAACCCGGAAGGTCTGGCGCAGCGTGCCGTGCGCGCCGTCAAACAGGCCTGTCCGCGACTGGGCATCATTACCGATGTTGCCCTGGATCCCTTCACCAGCCACGGTCAGGATGGCCTGATCGACGATACGGGCTATGTGCTGAACGACGAAACTGTAGCAGTACTGGTTAAACAGGCACTGTCGCACGCTGAAGCCGGCGCCGATGTTGTGGCGCCTTCAGACATGATGGATGGGCGGATCGGCGCTATTCGCGGCGCGTTGGAAGACAACGGACACAGCAATACCCGCATCCTCGCCTATGCAGCAAAATACGCGTCGAGTTTCTACGGGCCATTCAGGGATGCCGTGGGGTCGGCGGCTAACCTGGCTGGCGGTAACAAATACAGTTACCAGATGGACCCGGCCAACAGCGATGAAGCGCTGTGGGAAGTCAGTCTGGACCTGGAGGAGGGCGCTGACATGGTCATGGTCAAACCCGGCATGCCGTACCTGGACATTGTACGCCGCGTGAAAGACCAGTTTGGCGCGCCTACTTTTGTGTATCAGGTGAGCGGTGAGTACGCCATGCTCATGGCCGCTGCCGGCAACGGCTGGCTGGATGAGAAAGCCGTGGTTATGGAATCACTGCTGGCGTTCAAACGAGCCGGTGCTGATGGCATCCTGACTTATTTTGCCAAGCGTGTCGCCCAGTGGTTGCGTGAGGAATGACGACAGCAGCCTGTGAACCGTGCCATGATGATTGTTACGCCGTTATGGGTAACCCGATTGCCCACAGCCAATCGCCCCGCATTCATCACTTGTTTGCCCGGCAAACCGGGCAGTCTCTCAGCTACAATGCGATTCTGGTAGAAGCCGATGGGTTTGCCCAGGCTATTGCCGCATTTCTGATTGCCGGTGGCAAGGGCCTCAACGTTACCGTACCATTCAAGCAGGAAGCCTACGAAATTGCTGATGAGCTCAGCCCGCGCGCTCAACGCGCCGCCGCGGTCAACACGCTGCTGATCCGCGATAAAGGCTCGCTGTTCGGCGACAACACCGACGGTGTAGGACTGGTGCGTGACCTGACCCGGAATCTCAAACTCACGCTTAGCGGAAAACAAATTCTGCTGCTGGGTGCTGGTGGTGCGGCCCGTGGTGTACTGGCACCACTGCTTGAACAAAAACCGTCACGACTGCTTATCGCCAACCGGACAGCCGAACGCGCAAAACAGCTCGCCGATTCATTTTCCGATCTCGCTGAAGTAGGGGGCTGTGGATTTGAGGCCCTGTCTGGCTCGAGTTTTGACATAATCATCAATGCAACGGCCGCGGGACTACAGGGCCGGGTCCCGGACATACCGGAAGGCGTAATCGGTCCGCACAGCTGCTGTTACGATATGATGTATGGATCGGAACCGACTGTATTCATGCACTATGCGCAGCAGCGCGGTGCACAGAACACTTTTGATGGCCTGGGCATGCTGGTAGAACAGGCCGCAGAGTCCTTCCTGATCTGGCGCGGCGTATTACCGGATACCGGGCCGGTTATCGAGGCGTTACGGAAAGTCACCTCATAGTGACCAGTTCCTCGGCACTGGTGGGGTGAATCGCCACCGTGTCGTCGAGGTCTTTCTTGCTTGCACCCATGCGAATCGCCACGGCGAATCCCTGCAGCATTTCGTCAGCACCCGGCCCGATGACGTGGCAGCCGACCACTTTTTCCTGTGCACCAACGGTAACCAGCTTCATGGCGGTTTTCTGTTTGCGCTCGGTCAGTGCGTTATACATGGCGGTAAAACGAGTCTGGTAGACCTTGACCGAATCGCCGTGGCGGTCGCGCGCCACGCTCTCGGTCAGTCCTACCGTACCGATTGGCGGGTGGCTGAATACCACTGTGGGAATATTTTCGTAGACCAGATGTCGATCCGTCATGCCACCGAACAGGCGGTCACTGAGGCGACGACCGGCAGCGATGGCGACCGGTGTCAGCTGAGCCTGCCCGGTGACATCACCAATAGCATACACAGCTTCCAGGTTGGTTTGCTGGAATTTGTCAGTGGGAATATAACCCTTATCATCCACAACGACCCCCGCTGCCTGCAGATTCAGGTCCTGCGTCAGGGGATAACGCCCGATGGCCCAGATCAGTTCATCGAAACCTTCCAGGCGCTGGCCGTTTTCACACTCGATGCATAAGGAGCCATCGGCTTCGCGCAGCACTTTTTTTACCTGGGCTCGGGCCAGTATATCGATACCGTCACCCAACATTTCTTCCATCAGGTTTTCACGCAGGGTGGCATCGAAGTTTCGCAGCAGGTGCTCACGACGCAGTAACATGGTTACATCAGAACCCAGCGCATTCAACATGCCGGCCAGTTCCACGGCGATATAACCGGAGCCAACCACCGCGGTACGGCGCGGCAGCTGTTCCAGTTCGAAGAAACCATCCGAGCTGATACCAAGCTCAGCGCCCTCGCTATCGGGGATCATGGGCGCACCGCCCGCTGCGATCACGATATGATCTGCGCTGTATTGCTGACCGGCAACCTCGATGGTCCTGGCATCAACGAACTGCGCGCTACCGACGATTTCATCAATATTGGAATCGGACAAATAGGTGTGATACCAGTCATTGATGCCCTTGACGTAGGCATCCCTGGATGCTTTCAGCTTCCCCCAGTCGAAGCGCTTTTCACCAACCTGAAACCCGTAACTGGCTGCCTCCGCCAGGGTGTGTGCAATGCTGGCGCCAAACCACATGACTTTTTTGGGTACACAGCCCGCATTGACACAGGTGCCGCCCATCGGGCCCTTTTCAACTACGGCACATTTGGCGCCGTAACGGGCTGCACGTTCCGCAACCGATAATCCACCACTTCCGCCTCCGATAGCAATCAGGTCATAATGCTGCGTCATTGGTCAATTCACTCCATAATTCACAAATCAGGCTCCTGACGAATTTTACTGAAAAGCTGACGAGACACCATGAATCCATTACTGGAACAAGGCCATTTACCTGCTTTTGACCGTATTCAAGCCGAACACGTGGAAGCCGCCGTCGATCAGATTCTGATTGATACCCGGCAACGTATTGAGCACCTGCTCCAATCGGGTCCACCATACAGCTGTGAAAACCTGCTGCCACCCCTTGAACTGGCCCTGCAGCGATTGCACCAGGCCTGGTCGCCGGTCACCCACCTGAACGCTGTCGTTAACAGTAACGCTCTTCGCGAAGCATATAATGCCTGTCTGCCCAGGCTAAGCGCATTTGAAACCGAACTCGGCCAACACAAAGCCTTGTATCTTGCCGTCAAGTCCGTCGCTGAATCTCCCGAATTTGAGCATCTCGATCAGGCACAGAAAAAATCCATCGAAAACCGTTTGCGCGATTTTAAACTCACAGGCATCGAGCTCGATGCTGACGCACAACAACGCTTCAAGCGCATTCAACAGCGTTTATCCGAGTTGCAGGCAAAGTTCCAGGAAAACCTGCTGGACGCTACCAACAGCTGGAAAAAACACATCATCGATGAAGCCTTGCTTTCCGGGTTGCCGGATACCGCCAGGGCCCTGGCCCGTCAGACGGCTGAGCGGGAAAGCCTCGAAGGCTGGCTTCTGACACTGGATTTTCCCTCTTACTTCCCGGTGATCACCTACGCAGACACGCGATCACTGCGCGAAGAACTCTACACAGCGTATGTCACGCGTGCCTCTGATAGCGGCCCAAATGCGGCGTGCTGGGACAACAGTGAAGTAATGGAAGAACTTCTCGAACTGCGTCATGAATCCGCACAATTGCTTGACTTCGATAATTACGGTGAACGTTCTCTGGTCGCAAAAATGGCCGCTTCAACAGCACAGGTGCTCGACTTTCTGAACGATCTTGCCGACCACTCGCTTGAACAGGCCAGAGACGAACTGAGCGAAGTTCAGGAATTTGCCAGAAAAGACGGCTTTACCTGTGTGCTGCAGGCCTGGGACATACCCTACTATTCGGAGAAACTCCGTCAACAGCGCTATTCACTGTCCCAGGAAGAACTGAAACCTTTCTTCCCGGAGACGCGCGTGGTACCCGGACTGTTTTCAGTGGTACAACGCCTGTACGGTATTGAGGTACGGGAACGCTCGGACGTAGCCAGCTGGCATCCGGATGTGCGTTTTTTCGAAATCCACGACCCGCAGGGTGAACTGCGCGGTCAGTTCTACCTCGACCTCTACGCCCGACCCAACAAGCGTGGTGGCGCCTGGATGAATGACCATACTTCCCGCATGAAGCTGGATAATCACTGCCAGGTGCCGGTTGCCTACCTGACCTGCAACTTTTCACCGCCTATCGGTGACCAGCCGGCATTGCTGACCCACGACGAAGTGATCACCCTGTTCCACGAGTTCGGACACGGCTTGCATCACCTGCTGAGCCGTATTGATTACCCGAGTGTCTCCGGCGTCAACGGTGTAGCCTGGGATGCTGTCGAGTTGCCCAGCCAGTTCATGGAGAACTGGTGCTGGGAACGTGAGACGCTGGAGCTGATCTCCGGCCACTACCAGACGGGTGAAACAATCCCGGACGCGCTTTTCCAAAGCATGCAGGCGGCGCGTAACTTTCAGTCCGCCATGCAAATGGTGAGACAACTGGAGTTCGCGCTGTTCGATATGCGATTACACATCGACTATGATCCGGCACGCGGTGGCCGTATCTATGAAATCCTCGAGCAGGTCCGCAAGCAGCTGGCCGTCGTTGAAACGCCGGCCTTCAACCGCTTTGCGCACGGATTTTCACATATCTTCGGTGGCAGCTACGCCGCCGGTTATTACAGCTATAAATGGGCCGAGGTCTTGTCTTCGGATGCCTTCTCACTGTTTGAAGAAAACGGAATTTTCGACCGACCTACCGGATTGCATTTCCTGAGCCAAGTGCTGGAACAGGGTGGCGCCGACGATCCGATGGATCTCTATGTGGCTTTTCGGGGTCGTAAACCCAACATAGAGGCGCTGTTACGCCACAGCGGCCTGGCAAAATGAGACAGCCGATATACTGAGCCGTCCACAGGCTTAGCATGCACCGCATACTGTCGGGAATAATCAGTACAATCGGGATTCCAATCCAATTCGGTACCGCACACTATGCACTATCAGGATCTGCGTGACTTCATCGAACAACTGGAACGTAACGGCGAACTGCTGCGTATCCGACACCCGGTCGACCCCTATCTGGAAATGACCGAAATCTGCGACCGCACGCTGCGTTCCGGCGGACCCGCCCTGCTTTTTGAAAATGCCAAGGGCTTTGACATACCGGTACTGGCTAACCTGTTTGGAACGCCTGAAAGGGTCGCCGCGGGCATGGGTGCTGATTCTGTGGCGTCACTCAGGGAGGTGGGCAAGCTGCTCGCCTTCCTCAAGGAACCGGACCCCCCAAAAGGTATGAAGGACGCCTGGCAGAAAATGCCGGTCTTCAAAAAGGTGCTGGACATGGCGCCGAAGATTCTGAAGCGTGCGCCTTGCCAGCAGCAGGTTCTGGAAGCTGACGACGTGGACCTGGGCAGGCTGCCCATCCAGACCTGCTGGCCCGATGATGCAGCGCCGCTGATCACCTGGGCGCTGGTGGTCACCCGGGGTCCGCGCAAGGAGCGGCAAAACCTGGGGATTTACCGGCAGCAGGTAGTGTCGCGCAACAAGGTCATCATGCGCTGGCTGGCCCACAGGGGTGGGGCACTGGACTACCAGGACTGGCAGATGAAACACCCGGGCGAGCCGTTTCCCGTTGCCGTGGCTCTGGGCGCCGATCCGGCGACCATTCTGGCCGCCGTCACGCCGGTGCCCGACACCCTGTCCGAGTACGCATTCGCCGGACTGTTACGAGGCTCAAAAACTGAACTGGTGCAATGCCGGACTATCGACCTGCAAGTTCCGGCCAGCGCCGAAATTGTTCTGGAAGGCCATATACAGCCCGGAGAAGACGCACTGGAAGGACCGTTTGGTGACCACACGGGTTACTACAATGAACAGGAACGCTTCCCGGTTTTTACCATTGACTGTATCACCCACCGCGATAATCCGATATATCACAGCACCTATACCGGCCGCCCTCCGGATGAGCCGGCTATTCTGGGTGTGGCGTTAAACGAAGTCTTTGTACCAATTCTGCAAAAACAATTTCCGGAAATCACCGACTTCTACCTGCCGCCGGAAGGCTGCTCCTATCGTATGGCCTGCATCAGCATGAAGAAGCAGTACCCTGGTCACGCCAAACGCGTCATGTTCGGTGTGTGGAGTTTTCTGCGCCAGTTCATGTACACCAAGTTCATTATCGTCACCGATGACGATGTCAATGTGCGCGACTGGAAGGACGTTGTATGGGCCATGACGACACGTATGGACCCGGCCCGCGATATTGCACTGGTCGAAAATACGCCGATTGATTATCTGGATTTTGCCTCGCCGGAATCAGGTCTGGGCAGCAAAATCGGTATGGATGCCACCAATAAATGGAAAGGCGAGACGCATCGTGAATGGGGGCGCCCCATTGCCATGAAAGCGGAGGTTAAAGCCAGGGTCGATGAGATATGGGATAAGCTGGGAATCCATCTGGACTAGGAGCCTGTCGGGCTTAGGCTGATATTGACGGATTCAGAGCCACACAGCTGTGCCTAAAGTAGCGGTGCCTGGCGACCACACTTACTAAGGAGTACAGCATTCATGCGTTTACCCAGCATCGAAAATCAACGAGAATGCGAATCTTTATGCTATTGATTTATTGGAAAGCCGCATGACATTCCAGGTCAGGGTCGAGAACAGTCAGCATCATTTTACCGTTGAATCCGGTGAATCCATCCTCGATGCGGCGTTGCACCAGGGTATCGGCTTGCCCTATGGCTGCCGCAATGGTGCTTGCGGATCCTGCGTTGCGACACTGATTGCGGGTCGTGTGCATTACCCGGACGGCGAACCCGATGCGCTTGCCGATCAGGACGCAGCCGATCAGATTGTCGTCTGCCAGGCTCATCCGCAAAGTGACCTGGTCATCAGTACCCGTGAAGTCGAGGCCGGCCAGGACATCACTATCAAAAGCCTGCCATGCCGGGCTGAGCACATCAAACACCTGTCCCACGATGTTATGCAGGTACACCTCAGATTACCCGAGACCGAACGCCTGCAGTTTCTTGCCGGGCAATACGTCGAGTTCGTTCTCAAGGATGGCCGCCGCCGCGCCTTTTCCATTGCCAATGCACCGCATCAGGATGCGCACCTGGAACTGCATATCCGGCACGTACCTGGCGGATCATTTACCGGGCACGTGTTCGATGAAATGAAAGACAGGGCGTTGTTACGGATTGAAGGACCACTGGGGTCTTTCTACCTGCGCGAACAGTCGCCACGTCCGGTACTGATGATGGCAGGCGGCACCGGGTTTGCACCACTAAAAGGCATGCTGGAGCATGCCTTTTATATCGGTTTCGACCGCCCCATCCACCTGTACTGGGGTGTTCGCTCCAAACGCGACCTGTACATCGATGACTTGCCCAGGCAATGGCAGGAACAGCATCCCAATTTCAAATACACACCGGTGCTTTCGGAACCGCAAGCGGAAGATCAGTGGCAGCATGCGACCGGGCTGGTTCACGAAACACTGATGAGCCACCATCCTGATCTCAGCAAGTTTGATATCTATATGAGTGGTCCACCGCCGATGATCGAAGCCGCAACACGTGCATTTGACTCGCAGGGGGCTCAAGCGGATCACATGTATTCCGATGCCTTTGAATTCGCCAGCGATGTGCTGGACAAGATCGAGCAGAGCGACTGAGCGGGACTGCGGGAAAATGGCCCCGTCCCTTCGGTTTGTGCCCTAAATACAGCCAGCGGGCGTTACTCGTCGTTCATTCAGCGTCACTAAACTTTTCTTCTCGTGACTGGCCTGGCCCTATTTGGGGTGGCAAGGCTGCCGTTTTCATCGCCTTAACAGGCCCTGGCTTGTCAGCCTGAGTCAGTTTATTGTCCGCTGCGGGCGGTGCAGTCTCCGGCATACCCTGTCCGATCAGTTCTATACCTTTCCGGTAACAGTCCGACGCCTCATCCGCTTCCTCCAGCAGCGAACCCAGTAAACGGTACGCTTCCGGTGTCGCCTGCTGCTTGATACTGGCCTCCAGATAGCTGCGTGCTTTTCCCCACAGCTGATTACGCAAACTGATTTTTCCCAGCGTTAATAACAGCACCGGATCCTGCGAATGTTGCTCCAGCCAGCGCTCGGCAAGGTCCTGCTGGTTGGTGACATTCGCAGCCTGCAGATCACCGAACAGATAGACCAGACGCTGATTCCAGCCACGCTTGATCTGTGCGGAAAGCAGCTGTTCCGCCTGCTTATGGGCACCCAGGCGCATCAGTTGTTCAATATAAATCGTCATCAAGCCTTCATCCTGCTGCACCGCTTGCGGCAACTGTTTCCAGCCTGTTTTCAAAGTGTCAACATCGTCGGCCGATGAAAACTCCACCACCTGCTCACGGCAAACCTTTACCGCCAGCTGCTGCCACTGATTCCCGCTCAACAGCTTACTGCGCCGCAGAGCCGGCAACAGATCACGCAAACGCTGCCAGTCCTGTTGTTGCAGATAGAGCTTCATCAAAAGCTGTAAGGTCTGTTCACTGCGTGGCGCCAGCGTCTGTAAGCGTGTCAGCGTAGTCTGTGCCTGATCCAGTTGTGATTTTGAAAGCTGCAGTTCAGCCTGTGTGAAGGAAACAGCTATCCGGGCCTCAGGATGACGTTGCTGCGCAAGTTTCAGATACTTGTCGCGGCGATCATCGAAGCCCAGCTGACTGGCAGCACGGGCTGCCGACAGATAAGCCTGCACGGGCGCTTGCTTTGATTTAAGCAGCCGTGCCAGGCGGCGTTCAGCACGTTCAACACGTCCGTCTGTCAGCTCGATAATTGCTTCATCAAAAAGTTTGTGCAAGCGTTGATCATGACGCCGGTGTTCCCAGTCGTGCACCCTGGCTGGCACGTGCCAAAGGCCGGCGAGCATCCGTAGCGCAACATAGGCCAACCCAAAAACCACCAGCAATACCAGCGCTGTAGTCTCAACACTGTACTTGCCAAAACCGATTAGCACATAACCGGGGTCAGGCAAGGCCATCAGTGCCACAGCGACTGATGCAATGAGTATCAGCATCGCGAGCATCAGCCATTTCATGATGCTGTTTCCTCTGTGCTCTCCTCCGGCGTCTCTTCTAATGCCGGCTCAGCCGAACCGGGCGCCGGCTGATCGGGCACAATCGGTAATACGTCCTGCTTCTCGCTGAGCTTCATCTGCTGATGCAAGACCCGCAAAGACCCGGAAATATCCGGCAACTGCGGCACCGTATCAATCGCTTTCAGTTGTTCAAGCTGCGCCACAAGGTCATTCACTTTGGCATCGTCATCGGCAAAGTAGGCGTTCAGCCAGTCCTGTGCAGTAGTCAGTAGCGCCTGATATTGCACACCGTCATCACGCAACAAAGCCAGGCGCGCGGCAGACAATTGCAGGCGCAAATTCTCGCGCAGCAAGTACTCGCGCTCCGGCGCCAGCATCGGAGTCACCGGCTTGTCGTGTTCACGTATACGGAACAGACCGGACAGCGTTGACCACAACAGCCTGGGTAATTCGCGCCAGTCGCCAATCGTCGCCGGAGTTTCTGAAGCCTCGCTTTCGGTCTCCAACACGGGCTGGTAACGGTTCCCGGCGACCGATAGCTGATCGATACCCACCAGCGCGGTACCCAGGTTTAGCGAGATACCTTCACTATCCACGGCCGGCACCGCCTGTACGGCTTCGAGATCCCTTGAAATCTGTTCGCGCACACTCAAAAAATGGGGATCGGCCAGATCATGCAAACGCTGATCGGCCGCCTTGAGCGCTTGCTCTGCCGTATTAACGTCACGCTGTAACTGCAAACGCTGGTTGGCTATGCGCAGCAGATATTCCACCTCGGCCAGGCTCCAGCCCTGTTCACTGCGACCCATGAGTGCGGCCAGCACACTCACCCTGTGGCCGACGTTGCGCTGTTCTTCACCCAGTTTCTTTAACTGCTGGTCCATTTTCTGGCGATCGCTTTGCAGCGTCTGATTAACAGTGCTCAGCGATGTCTGCATAGCCTGATTGACATCGCTCAGCGATGAGCGCAACGGTTGAACGCGATTCTCGACCTGGGCTTCCAGCCTCGATTGTGTACCGGTCAGCTGCTGCACCTCATCCCAGGTGAAATAGGCAGCGACGGTCAGACCGATGGATAAAGCCATGGCAAGCAACGCCAGCACCATTGACGCAGTCCCGGAGGATCCTGTTGACTGTGGTGGTTGGTCCCGCGAGGGTTCAGGTTGAGGCTGTTCGGCAGAGGTGGTGGGTACAGTAATGGACGTGGATTCGCTCATAATGAAATGCCGGATGATTTTTTAGTGGCCGCGGTGCTGCATTGTACCTCAAGGTGACAGGGGTACTAGTGTGCCTGCTTCCACGCCAACAGCGCATCCACCACAGCTCTGTCCGTCGCATTATCCGCCACTACCGGCGGATACTGGAATTCCAGCTCCTCGGCCAGGGCAATCATACGTTCGTTGACGACCAGCAGCGGCGTCCCGGTTAACAGGGATTCTCCAGCCTTACCGAGCATCACGACAAGATTTTTCAGGCTCTCGGCGCTGTTGACCGACACGATATTGACAAGTCCCTGCCGCCAGCGCTGTAACAATTCAGAGCTGTCAGAGTGCGGGCGCACGCGCCGGTAGGCTTCGACATATTCCACCGTTGCACCCCGTTTGCGCAGCGTATCAGCGAGCATTTCACGACCTCCGTTGCCGCGGAAAATCACCATACGCTGACCGCCGACCTCCTGCATGTCCGCTAACGCCAGCAGCGCTTCGCTATTGAATTCATGTTGCGGGACAAGGTCCGCGGTCAGTCCAAAGCGTTCCAATTCGTCAGCAGAACGCTTACCGATGACGGCGATTCGAACCGACTTCGGCCAGTCGCGTTTTCCAGCAATGTGTTCCAGCGTCCTGTTTACCGCGTTGGCACTGATGAACACAGCCCAGTCGAATTCCTCAAGGCGGGCAATGACTTGCATCAGATTTTTCGGATCGGCGGGTGGGCGGATTTCGAGTACAGGAAAGCGTACCGCGGTTCCACCTTGTTGCCGGATGAGCTCACACAGTGAATCGGCCTGGTGTGCCGGGCGTGTAACCAGTACCCCAACCCCCTGCAGAGGAGCCGCGGCGGGTTGCATCAAGGTGCCCCGGCGTAGACTTCGGCAAGAATCTGTTTCGCTCCGCGCGACAGCAGATCGTCGGCCAGCACCTGACCCAGCTCTCCGCCATCCTCGGGCTTGCCGCTGATGACGCCCTGTACCAGCTCTGTGCCATCCGGGCGTCCAACCAGGGCACGTAACACCATGACACCATGGCTGATTTCCGAATATCCCGCAATCGGCACCTGGCAACCACCTTGTAGACGTTCGTTGAGTGCCCGCTCGGCCCTGATACGCGTTGCCGTCTGCTCATCGTTCAGCGCCTTGACGACACGGCTCACCCGCTCGTCGGCGACTCGTATTTCGATACCGATAGCCCCCTGACCGATGGCTGGCAGAAACTGCTCAGGCGGCAACAACTCGGTGATACGGTCTTCCCAGCCCATGCGCTTCACGCCGGCAGCCGCCAGTAAAATGGCGTCGTAGTCACCATTATCGAGCTTGGCGAGCCTGGTATTGACATTGCCACGCAAGTCCAGCACCTCAAGGTCCGGCCGGCGGGCGCGCAGCTGGCACTGGCGGCGCAAGCTGGAAGTCCCGACCCTGGCCCCTTCCGGCAATGTATCGATGCTTGAAAATGTGTTCGAAATCAGAACATCACGTGGATCTTCCCGCTCCAGGATGGCGGCCAGACCGAGCCCTTCTGGAAATTCCACCGGCACGTCTTTCATGGAATGAACCGCCAGATCTGCCCGTCCTTCCAATATACCCAGCTCGAGCTCTTTGACGAACAGGCCTTTTCCGCCAACTTTTGCCAGTGGTGTATCAAGAATCTTGTCACCCTGGGTGGTCATGGTGAATAGTTCTACATCCAGCCCGGGATTACGCGCCATCAGCGCATCGCGTACGTGGTTGGCCTGCCACAGCGCCAGCGGGCTCTTGCGGGTGGCAATACGTAGTTTTGAATCAGCCATCTGGGTTCGGAAGGTCCGGGACAAAGGTTAGGGGGAGCATAGCGAGTGATGTACAACAGACGCAAGTGGGTTGCAGTCATCCTGACTACGATCCTGCTGAACATGTCCTGTATCAGACTGGAAGCCACCGGCGTGCCTCTGGCCATTGACCTGAATCGAGAAGGGCGCCAGGCCGGGCAGGCTTGCATACCCTTGTTACTGGAGTTCGCCGCCGAGCACTGTGAATACTGTACCCTGCTGGAAGAGGAAATCCTCAACCCGACTTTGCTCAATCGCGACTACGACCAGCGCGTCCTGATGCGCAAACTGGTGATCGATCGATCCAGCAAAATACGCGACTTCAACGCCACACCGGTCAGTGCCACGGAGCTGGCAAGCCGCTACAGGGTTTTCGTGACACCAACACTGCTGTTCGTAGACAGCCAGGGCAGAGAACTGGCCGAACGCATGGTAGGCGTCATGACCCTGGAGTTTTATGGCGGTTATCTGGACCAGGCGATAGCTGCTTCCAGCGAGATGCTGCGCAAACTGGGGCGCTGCGAGTGAACTTCAGATAACGCCTGTCTTAATGCGCTTGCGCACATCCGGCAGCAGGCGGCGGCTGACTTCCAGCCGCTCATTGACGCCTTCCAGAAGCACACTGCAGTGGCCTTCGGCATTTTTCTCCAGTCCACGAATCGCCCTCACCGCAACCAGCGCATTGCGATGTATGCGAATGAGATAACCGGCAAATTCCTGCTCCAGCGATTTCAACGATTCTTCGATCAGGATCTGTTGGGTGGCAGAACAAACGGTGACATACTTATTGTCGGCCTGAAGGTAGACCACCTCATCGATGGGAACCAGTTCAAGATTGCCCCGCTTGCGGGCGCACAGATGCGTTCGCCCGCTGCCGGCTTGCGATTTATGCAACTTTTCCAGCTCTACACCGCTCAGACGTCTGGCCTTATCCAGCGCCTGCTTCAGTCGCTGCGGATGAATGGGTTTGAGCAGGTAATCAACCGCCTGTGTCTCAAACGCTTCCAATGCGTGATCACCGTAGGCTGTTGCAAACACCAGTGCTGGCGGATTTTCGAGCTGCACGATGTGCCGGGCAGCCTCAATTCCGTCCATACCGGGCATACGAATGTCCATCAACACCAGATCCGGTCGCAGCTGCTCGACTTGCTGCAACGCCTGCTCTCCGTTGGCGGCTTCACCACAGACCTTCCATTCACCCATGTCTTCGAGCAAGCGGGTCAGCCGTTGCCTTGCCAGCGATTCATCATCAACCACCAGGCATTTCATTGCATTTTCTCCCGCGGGAAATAAAGTGTGGTCTCAAATTCTTCGCCCACTTCCCTCAAGGCAACACCGGCCTGGGCACCAAAAGCCAGCTGCAGACGCAAACGAATATTTTCCAGTGCGATGCCGTTACCCTGGCGACGCTCTGCATTACTGTCGGGCGCACGCGGGTTACGAATGGAGACAGAAACGCGCCGTCCC
>Ga0316193_10000239_pt1 | contig 32139 bp, 31 predicted proteins | sample MerIslsedime2_MG_FD_207735 | JGI IMG/M metagenome (GOLD analysis project Ga0316193, IMG submission 207735) | Coastal sediment microbial communities from Maine, United States - Merrow Island sediment 2 | ecosystem: Environmental > Aquatic > Marine > Coastal > Sediment | place: USA: Maine... | reverse complement strand
AGTTTTGAAGATGTAAATGCCTTCCGTGAGGAGATCGAGCGGCTCGAACAGGAACCGACGGCGGAAGAGAAGAAGAACCAGATTTCCCTGCTGCCGGATGATTGATTCCCGCAAGCAGACACACCCGTAATTCGATTGCTTGAGGTTCCTGCCCTGACGATGTTTTCCGGAGAAGACGCTGCCTGTATGGCCCGTGCGCTGCGTCTGGCAGAGCGTGGCCTGCTGACGACAGCCCCGAATCCGCGCGTGGGCTGTGTGCTGGTCAGGGATGGTGAGGTTGTTGGCGAAGGCTGGCATGAACGCGCGGGTGAACCGCATGCCGAGATCAATGCCTTGCAACAGGCCGGGCCGCAGGCGGCGGGTGCGACAGCGTATGTTACGCTGGAGCCCTGTTGTCATCATGGACGCACGCCACCCTGCACGGACGCGTTGCTTGCTGCAGGCGTGGCAAGAGTGGTTGCGGCCATGGAGGATCCGAACCCACGGGTGGCTGGCAGGGGGCTGGCGGCGTTGCGAGATGCCGGTATTGATACGGTTGCGGGTTTGCTGGCGGATGTCGCGGAACGGTTGAATGCCGGTTTTGTCATGCGGATGCGACGGGGCCGGCCATGGGTGCGCTGCAAGCTGGCGATGAGTCTGGACGGGCGTACCGCCATGGCCAGCGGTGAAAGCCGCTGGATCACCGGTGCGGCGGCGCGCAGCGATGTGCAGCAATTACGAGCGCGCGCTGACGCGATCATGACCGGTATTGGTACGGTGCTGGCAGATGATCCCTCGTTAACCGTGCGTATTGACGGGATGGATGACGGTTTGCAGCAGCCATTGCGCGTCATTCTCGACAGCCGGTTGCGTACTTCACCGGATGCAAGGCTGCTCGATTTGCCGGGTGAAACGCTGATTGTGACCGGTGCTGTTGATGCCGATAGCGAGGCTCGCCTGGCGCGCAGCGGTGTCCGGGTCGTGGCCCTGCCGCTGCAGGACGGGCAACTGGACCTGCCGGCTGTGCTGCAATACCTGGGAACGTTGCAGATTAACGAGGTTCACCTGGAGGCCGGTGCGACCCTGTGTGGTGCACTGTTGCAAGCAGGCCTGCTGGACGAGTTGGTAATATACATGGCGCCACACTTGATGGGTGATGCCGCCCGCGGACTGTTTACGTTACCTGGCCTCGAGCAGATGGCACAACGGATCAGGTTGTCTGTTGCTGATATTCGTGCGGTTGGCGATGACTGGCGGATAAGTGCCACCGTCAAAAATTAAACAAGCCGTTACTGAACGCTGGACCTGATTGCTCTGCCACTACGCAGGAACAGCGCTTTCCTTCTCCCGGAGGGAGAGGGGGTGTCAGGTAGATTGATAACGATGGAAGAGTATTAATGTTTACAGGAATCATACAGGCCGTCGGTAGCATTGCCTCGCTGGAACAGCGGGGGGGTGACATGCGCCTGGGCGTCGCTGGCGGAAAACTGCCGATGGCTGACGTTAACCTCGGCGACAGTATTGCCGTGAGTGGTGTATGCCTGACGGTGATTGGGAAAACCGCGCAGGGATTTCATGCGGATGTGTCCGGTGAGACATTGAAGTGCACCAGCATAGGCATGCTGGCTGTGCATGATGCGGTTAACCTGGAAAAGGCGCTGACACTGCAGACCCGCCTGGGCGGTCACCTGGTGAGCGGCCACGTCGATGGGTTTGGCACCGTTATGGCACGGCACGAGGACAGCCGTTCTGTTCAGTTTACCGTGCGGGCGCCGGACGAACTGGCTCGATATATCGCCACCAAGGGATCCATCTGTGTGGATGGTGTCAGCCTGACTGTTAACGCTGTCGAGGGCGCGAGCTTCGAGATCAATATCGTGCCGCACACCCTGGCTCAAACCACGCTGCGGGATTACCGCGCAGGGCAGCAGGTAAATCTGGAAGTGGACCTGGTGGCACGTTACCTGGAACGCCTGCTGCAGGGTGATGCGGCGGCACAGCCAGGCGGTAGCGGGAAAGTTACCCGTGAACTGCTCGAGTCCTGCGGGTTTGCAGGGAAATGAGCGGTGTATGATGGCGCATCATGGCACGTCACTGTCTGCAGTCAAATGAGAATTCCCACACCTCCGGGAGCAGGAGTTAACGAGGGGCGGTGCATCAAGGATGTCCGCTGTTATTACTTATGCCATTGAACACTACTGAAGAGATTATCGAGGATATCCGTGCCGGTCGCATGGTCATCCTGATGGATGACGAAGATCGCGAGAACGAGGGTGACCTGCTGATGGCTGCGGGGCACGTGCGTCCGGAAGATATTAATTTCATGGCAAGTCACGGCCGCGGACTGATCTGCCTGACGCTGACGCGCGAGCGCTGTGAGCAACTGGCGTTACCACTGATGGTCAAGAGCAATAGCTCCCTGCATTCGACGAATTTTACCCTGTCCATCGAGGCTGCCAGCGGTGTGACCACCGGCATTTCGGCACAGGACCGGGCGCAGACGATACTGGCAGCGGCTGCTCCGGATGCAGTTCCGGCGGATATCGTGCAGCCCGGACATATTTTTCCCTTAATGGCGCAACCGGGCGGCGTGCTGACACGTGCCGGGCATACCGAGGCAGGTTGTGATCTGGCACGTCTTGCGGGGCTGGAACCGGCCGCCGTGATTGTCGAGATCCTGAAGGAAGACGGCAGTATGGCCCGCCGGCCTGATCTGGAAGTCTATGCGCGGGAGCACGGCCTCAAGATGGGCACTATCGAGGACCTGATTCGCTATCGCATTGAAAACGAAAAGACCGTCGAGCGTATCGCCGCAACAGACCTGGCAACCGAGCATGGCAACTTCAGGCTGCATGCCTACCTTGATTCCATTGACGGGGCCGTACACCTGGCGCTGGTGATGGGCGAGATTCAGCCGGGGGAGCCGACGCTGGTTCGTGTGCAGTTGCAAAATACACTGAGTGACCTCGTCGATATCAAGCAGGAAGGCGAGCACTGGCCGTTGCGGCAGGCACTGCAGCGGGTGGCACAGGAGGGTGCGGGCGTTGTTGTGATATTGCGCCCGGCAGAGTCGTCCGAGGCGCTGATCGAGCAGATTAAGGCGTATCATATACCGGAGGAGACCCGGAAAACGCCGGCAGCGAGTAAACCGACCGAGTTGCGCACCTACGGTATCGGTGCACAAATTATTGCCGATCTGGGGGTGCAGAAAATGCGCGTACTGAGTGCGCCAATGATTGTGCACGGTATTGCCGGGTTTGGTCTTGAAGTGGTTGAGTATGTGTCGTGAACTGCGGTTTAATTTTTGATTATCAAGGTACCAACAGATGAATGATATTACGGTAACAGAGGGTGACCTGGTGATACGTAACGCACGTATTGCACTGCTGGTTTCACGGTTCAACAGTTTTGTGGTGGAGAGCTTGCTGGACGGTGCGCTGGATACCCTCAGGCGCCATGGTGCCGATGAGCGTGACCTGCACATCATACGGGTGCCGGGTGCCTATGAAATGCCGATTGCCGCACAACGGCTGGCAGCGAGCAAGCGCTTTGATGCCATTATTGCCCTGGGTGCGGTGATTCGCGGCGGCACGCCACATTTTGAATACGTGGCCGGTGAGTGCACCAGGGGACTGTCGTCTGTTTCATTGAAGCACGATATCCCGATCGCCTTTGGCGTGTTGACGGTTGATACCATCGAACAGGCCATCGAGCGGGCCGGTACCAAGGCGGGTAACAAGGGTGCCGAGGCGGCCATGTCGACGATAGAGATGATCAATCTGTTGCGTGGTCTTGAAGGCTGACGTGGCGATCCGATGAACTTTTCTGCACATGAGCGTGCCCGCGCCCGCCGTTATGCCATGCAGGCGCTGTACCAGTGGGACCTGTCAGGGAGCGATCTGCCGCTGATTCGACGGCAGTTCCTGGAGGCCGAGGACTTCTCCAGAACTGACACAAAATACTTCATAGAGTTGTTGAGCGAAGCTCCAAAAAGCATTGATATAATTGATGAAAATATATCGTGTTTTATCGATCGCCCGTTTAGGCAGCTGGACCCGGTGGAGCGTGCGGTGTTGCGACTGGCGACCTACGAGTTGCTCTACCGTCTGGACATCCCGTACCGGGTAATCATCAATGAAGCCGTGCAGCTGACCCGGAAGTTTGGTGCGGAGCAGGGCCATGCGTTTGTGAACGGTGTGCTGGACAAGGCGGCGCACAAGCTCCGTGCCGCTGAATGCAAAAAGGCGGGTAAGCAAGCTGCCGGTCGCTGAGCCGCACATGTCAGACACCGAGTTTGACATTATCCGCCGCTATTTCACGCGGCAGGATTCAAATCGCAGGGATGTCGTCACCGGTATTGGTGATGATGCCGCGCTGTTGCAGGTTCCTGCCGGGATGGAACTGGTTGTCTGCATGGATACACTGGTCAACGGTGTGCATTTTCACGCCGGTACAGCGGCAGCCGCCATCGGACACAAGGTACTGGCGGTCAATCTCAGTGATCTTGCCGCGATGGGGGCCGAACCGGCCTGGGCGACCCTGTCACTGACATTGCCAGAACCCGACGCCGCTTGGCTGGCGGGTTTCTCACAGGCGTTTTTTCAATTGGCCGACCGTTATCACGTACAGCTTGTTGGCGGCGACACCACGCAGGGTCCGTTATCCGTTACGGTGCAGGCGCACGGATATGTTCCGGCGGGGCTGGCTCTGCGGCGCCAGGGTGCCCGACCCGGTGACCATATTTATGTTACCGGTACCCTTGGCGATGCAGGGCTGGCCTTGCGGCTGGCTGGAGCTGCCGGACCTGAATTACAACGAAGGCTGGACTATCCGGAGGCACGGCTGGCAGCGGGGCAGGCCTTGCGGGGCATCGCCAGCGCTGCCATTGATGTTTCTGACGGTCTGCTGGCCGATCTGGGGCATCTGCTGGAATACAACCGGCTGGGGGCGGCACTGTCTATCGACGACCTGCCACGTTCTGCCGCCTTTACCGGCGCAGTAAAACAGTGCGGGGCAGACGCCGCCGCGCTGTTCCATGATTTGCCGCTGTCCGCCGGTGATGACTACGAGCTGTGTTTTACAGTGCCCGGGGTATCGCTGCAGCAACTGGAATCTGTACGGGCACGGTTATCCTGTGCCTGTACACGTATTGGTATTGTCGAGAAGACGGCGGGCATTCGCTGCCACACGCGTGCTGGCAAGAGGTACGTGCCGGTCAGTGACGGCTACCGGCACTTTGCTGCCACGCAACATGGCTGAAAGGATATCGCCACGCCTGCTGCGGCACCCGGCCGATCTGCTGGCGCTCGGTTTCGGCAGTGGCCTGGTACCAAAGGCACCAGGGACGGCTGGCACCGTGGTCGCAATCCCGCTCTATTGGTTGCTGCAGCCGCTGGCACTGAACATATATATGCCGCTGGTGGTCGTACTGTTTCTGGTGGGTATACCGCTTTGTGCCCATACTGCAAGGCGGCTGGGTGTACATGACCATCCGGGTATCGTCTGGGACGAAATCGTCGGCTACCTGGTGACCATGACATTTGCGCCCCCCGGGTGGCTATGGATCATCACCGGCTTTGCAATGTTCCGGCTGTTTGATATTTTGAAACCCTGGCCTATCAAGTGGTTTGACAGGAAGGTCGGGGGCGGTTTCGGCATAATGGTGGATGACCTGCTGGCGGGTATTGCGGCAGCGGCCGTGCTTTATCTGCTGGCACGGATCCTCCCGGAGGGGTTCCTGTAATAGTGGCCCAAGCTTTGCGAACTACATCATTGCGGAGCGCTTGCCTGATGGGTGCGCTGCGCTTTACCTGTCACCCTGCGAAAGATGTGCGGGTTTTTGCGGGACGGGTAAAGGAACGAAGTGCTGTACCCATCAAGCGCTTTCTGCGAGCAGCGGCGCCAGCCAGTGCTGATAGATATTATCAGCGACATGCCGGGCGGCTGCGATTTTTGCCGGCAGGTCTGCGGTCATCTGTTCTGCAGATTGTACCGTTGTGCTGGTCTCTTGCAGTTCATGTGCATAGAGTGCAGCCCACTCGGCCACCATGGGTAGCAGCATCTCGACATGGCATTGCAGGGCAAGCGTGTTGCCGATAGCAAAACCCTGGTGGGCGCAATGTTCACTCTCAAGTATGATCTCGGCCCCGTCCGGTATGGAAAAGGTTTCACCATGCCAGTGAAACAGTATGCTTTCATCCGGCACGCCGGCAAGCCATTTTGCAGCTGCCGGTGTGTTGCACTTGCGGACGCTGTGCCAGCCAATTTCCTTGACGGGGTTGGCGCTTATCGTTCCGCCCAGTGCCTTGCTGATGAGTTGTCCGCCGAGGCAGTGTCCCAGTACCGGCATGTTTTCAGTCTGTGCCCTGCGTATCAGTGACAGTTCCTGTTCAATCCAGGGCAGCGGGTCATTGACGCTCATGGGGCCACCCATGAAGACCAGGCCTGAACAGTCATCAAGTGTATCCGGTACCGGCTCGTCCGCATCTATCCTGACGAGTCGCCAGGGGATTGCTTGGCGATCCAGCACCTCGGCGAGGTAAGCGGGTCCTTCGCAGGCGATGTGGCGAAATATGGTCAGAGGTCTCATAATGAATTTCCGAATTCATGCAGGATGAAAGCATGCCATTATCCAGAAATCCTCTTGTTCTCCTAGTGCTTTGTCTGTGGAGTGCGGTGGCGTTTGCAGAAGCAGCGGATGTGCGTGTGGTCGGGCTGTTCAGTGGGCGTGCGGTGCTGCTTGTCGGCGGACAGCAGCGCTTGCTGAAACCGGGGCAGACCAGCCCTGAAGGTGTACAGCTGATTTCAGCCACCAGTGAGGAAGCGCTGTTGCTGATTGACGGACAGGAAGTCACTGCGCGACTGGATGGCCGGGTGAGTGCGCGTAAACGTTCCCCCGAGGTTAGCGAGGTGCAGGTATGGCGCGATACCGCCGGCATGTATACCACCGTCGGCAGCATCAATGGTTTGCCGGTCACTTTTCTGGTGGATACCGGTGCCACTGCGGTGGCGATGAATGCGGACCAGGCCAGACGGCTCGGGATTGATTTCCGTGTAATCGGGCGACAATCCGGCGTCACCACAGCATCCGGGGTCGAGCATGCCTGGGCCATCACCCTTGCTGCTGTGAAGGTGGGTGACCTGGAGCTGCATAATGTTGCTGCGGTAGTACTTGAAGGAGCGCATCCGGCAACCACCTTGCTGGGTATGTCCTATCTGGGGCGGCTGGAAATAAATAATGACGGGCGCTTGATGACCTTGAGGAAGAAGTATTGAGGGTTGTTGGTTGTTTTCGCCTCTGGAGAGATTGACCTCAAATTTCTTGATTATTTCAGCTACAGGTTTCGCCCTGAAGGGCGAGGTACTTTCTCTTGTGTGCCCAAGAGAAAGTACCCAAAGAGAAGGGCACACGGCACACTCATCGGCTGCCGCCGATGCCCTGCGTTCCTCGCCAATCCGGGGGCGCGCACAACTCGGGGTTTAATGGGGCCGGCAAGCCGGCCCCATTAAACTTGCCTCGAACAGGGTGCGCGCCTGTTCCCGGATTGACTGCGGTACTCGGTGAGTGCGACGGGACAGGGGGTGGCACCCCGTTGGCGCTGCCGAGCATCGCAGGGAACCCGCGCCAGCGGGCAAGCCGTCGGGCCCTCGCCCGAGAGGGCGAAACCCGGACTCAAAGAAAAGACAAGGCATTCAATCGCGGCGAGGGCGCCGCTCCTACAGGATGTAGAGAGGTCCGGGGAGCGAAACGCATCCGCGAATTACCCCTGCAAAACCTAATCCTGCTCCTTGGTATGCTCAATCAGGGCGTAGGCCGAGTGATTGTGAATGGACTCGAAGTTTTCGGATTCCACGACGTAAGAGGTGATCCGTTCATCTTCATTGAGTCGTGTGGCAACATCCCGCACCATGTCTTCCACAAACTTTGGATTGTCGTAGGCCTTCTGGGTGACATATTTCTCGTCCGGGCGCTTCAGCAGTCCGTAGAGTTCACACGAGGCCTCTTTCTCGACCAGGTCAATCAGGTCCTCGATCCATACGAAGCCGTTTGTTTCTGCGCTGATAGTGACATGTGACCGCTGGTTGTGTGCGCCATAGTCGGAGATCTTCTTGGAACAGGGACACAGGCTGGTGACCGGTACGACGACCTTGATGTTCATTTTCGGCTTGCCCTTGATGATTTCACCGATCAGGGTGACATCATAATCCAGCAGGCTTTCGACGCCGGAAATCGGTGCCTTTTTGTTGACGAAGTAATGAAACTGCATCTCGATATGACCGGAATCTGCTTCCAGGCGCTCGGTCATTTCCTGCAGCATTTCCTTGAATGATTCAACCGTAATCTCGCGTTCGTGAGTATTAAGGATTTCCACGAAGCGGGACATGTGCGTGCCCTTGAAACTATGCGGCAGGTTCACATACATGTTGAAGGTGGCAATGGTGTGCTGTTCACCGACTGAACGATCCTTCACGCGCACCGGGTGACGGATGTCCTTGATGCCAACCTTGTTAATGGGAATCCGCCGGGTGTCGGCGCTGCTCTGCACGTCAGCAATGCTGTCCTGACTGTTCTGTGCCAATTCGGTGGATTTCATCTGTGCTGGTCCGGATTGTTGCGGGGTCGAGGTGCCTGAATATAGCCAGGGTAAGAGAGCCTACCGACCCGGGTGAAGAATGCCTACCTGCCCAAAGAGGTATCTGTGTTGGCGGATGTCTCGATGGCGGTCTCAAAAACCTGAGTAATTTGGTCAGGATATTACCTGAGCACTCGCAAATGTGCAATTTTCCGGTTAGTCAGAAATGTATATTATCTTTCTCTTTCAATTATATATGTTGATATCCAACGTAATGGATCAGCTTTGTGATCAAAGGCTGCCAGGCTATTCAGTGCCTCGGTGTGCAATTCGGTGGCCCGTTGGCGAGCCGCTGCAAGACCGATGACTGACGGATAGGTCGGTTTCTCGAGGCGCTGGTCCATGCCCGGATTTTTACCCAGTGTTGCCGCTTCGCCCTCGATGTCGAGAATGTCATCCCTGATCTGGAAGGCGAGCCCGATACATTTGGCGTAGTGGTCCAGTTTCTCGATATCGGCTTGTGCCATGGAGTTTCCACAGAGTGCGCCGAGTACCACGCTGGCACGAATCAGTGCCCCGGTCTTGTGGATATGCATATCTTCCAGTTCGGCAATATTCAGCTGCTGTCCGGTCGCGGCCAGGTCAATGGCCTGACCGCCCACCATGCCACGGGAGCCGGCGGCAAGGGCCAGCGTTTTGATCATACGCAAGCGGGTGGTGCCGCTGACACCGCTGCCCGCATCACTGGCAAGCACCTGGAAGGCGAGGGACTGGAGCGCGTCGCCTGCGAGGATGGCCGTTGCCTCACCAAAGGCACGGTGGCAGCTGGGTTTGCCACGCCGCAGGTCGTCATCGTCCATGGCCGGCAAATCGTCATGGATCAGGGAGTAGGCATGGATGAGTTCCACGGCACATGCGGCCCTGTCCATTGATTCCGGTGCCGCTCCGATTGCCTGTCCACCGGCATAGACCAGTGTCGGACGGATGCGTTTGCCCCCATCCATGACGGTGTAGCGCATGGCGTCATGCAGTGTCGCCGGGTGTGTGACAGCGGCAGGTAGCCAGGTATCAAATGAGCGTTCCAGGCGTTCATGGCACTGTGCCATGTATGTTGCCAGTGCGGTGTCAGGTGTCTTCACTGTCGAACGCGGTGATTTCTTCCTGACCATTCCTTTTCATCAGGATTTCAACCTTTTGCTCGGCGGCTTTCAGGGCCTGTTGACAGGCGCGGGACAATTGCACGCCGCGCTCGAAGTGGCCAAGCGATTCCTCCAGACTCAGATCCCCCTGTTCCATTTTTTCCACGAGGGTCTCAAGTTCTTTCAGGGAGGTTTCGAAATTCGGGTTTTCAGGTGTTTTTTTTGCCATGGCTTGAATCTTTGAGTGAGTCGACATACGTTACCCCACCGAGACGAGGGGGGTCAATCGGCTGCCTCGGTTCGGTGAGGGGTTGACGGTACCCTAGGGCAGGACTAAAGTACGCCATATTAGACATAGTCTAAAGATGTAAAAAAGCAGTGACCAGGGTCTTTATCAACCACGAATTAAACGAGGACATGATTATGGATTTGAAGGGCAGCTCAACAGAACAGAATCTGAAAGATGCGTTTGCCGGTGAGTCACAGGCAAATCGCCGCTACCTCTATTTCGCCGCCAAGGCAGATGTTGAGGGTTACAATGATGTAGCCGCCGTGTTTCGTTCCACCGCAGAAGGCGAGACCGGTCATGCACACGGTCACCTTGAATACCTGGAGCAGGTGGGTGATCCGGCTACCGGTTTGCCTATCGGTGCAACATCAGACAACCTGGCCTCGGCAATTGCCGGTGAAACGCATGAGTACACAGATATGTACCCCGGCATGGCCAAGGCTGCACGTGATGAGAGCTTCGATGAAATTGCAGACTGGTTTGAAACACTGGCCAAGGCGGAGCGTTCACACGCCAACCGTTTCCAGAAAGCGCTGGATTCACTGGACGATTAAAGAGGTAACGTTCAGGGTGGTCTGTCAGGAAAGGGCCGGTCTATCCGGCCCTTTTTTATTCAAATTATGAGGTGCGATGCATGGCGGAAACCACAGAAGGTAGTCGGGAAGGAAATCTGGAAGCACCGGTAAGGCACCCGCTTGACTGGACAGCCCCGTCCTTCTATGACGAGGAAAACCTGTTCAGTGAACTCGAGCGGGTGTATGACATCTGCCATGGCTGCCGGCGTTGTTTCAACCTGTGTAATGCCTTTCCCACGCTGTTTGATGCCATTGATGAATCGGAATCCATGGAACTGGATACGGTGCCGCGTGAAGCTTACTGGGAGGTGGTCGATCATTGCTATCTCTGTGACATGTGCTACATGAGCAAGTGTCCCTATGTGCCGCCGCATGAATGGAATGTGGATTTTCCGCACCTGATGTTGCGTGCCAAGGCGGTCAGGTTCAGGCAGGGCAAGGTGCGCAAGCGGGACCGAATACTGACAGCAACCGATACGGTAGGAAAACTGGCCGGTATCCCGATCGTGACGTCGCTGGTGAATGCCACCAATAACAGCGGAGCAGGTCGCAAGTTGCTGGAAAAGGTGCTGGATGTGCATCCGGATGCCATTCTGCCTCAATACCATTCCAGGACATTGCGCAAACGTATCGGCAAGGGTTCGGATGGCGACGGGACGGTGATCGCTGCCGGGCCAACCCGCGGCAAGGTGGCCCTGTTTGCAACCTGTTATTGCAACTACAACGAGCCGGATATCGGCGAGGACCTGGCGACGGTCTTCCGGCACAACAATATACCGCTCACGCTGGCCAGCAAGGAACAGTGCTGTGGGATGCCGAAACTGGAACTGGGTGATCTGGAGGCCGTCAAGGCCGCCCGGGATGCGAATATTCCCGAACTGGTGAAGCTGGTCGACGCTGGCTGGGATATAGTGGCGGCGATTCCTTCCTGCGTATTGATGTTCAAACAGGAACTGCCATTGATGTTTCCCGGTGATGCGGACGTGGCAAAGGTCCGTGATGCCTTCTATGACCCGTTTGAATATCTGATGTTGCGGCATAAACACGGGCATTTGAAGACCGACTTCAAGACCCCGCTGGGTTCTGTTTCATACCATGTGGCATGCCACCTGCGTGTGCAGAATATTGGTTTGAAAACACGTGACCTGTTGCAGCTGGTGCCGGATACCACGGTGACAGCCATTGAACGCTGCTCCGGCCATGATGGTACCTATGCCGTTAAAAGCGAGTATCACAAGACCTCGATGAAGATCTGCCGTCCCGTCGTCAATAATGTGATACGTGCAGATGCCAGCCACTACAGCAGTGATTGCCCCATGGCCGGTCATCAGATCGAGAATGGACTCGATAACGGCAAGGCACCGGAGCACCCATTGACCTTGCTGCGGATGGCATACGGACTCTGATGGCAGCTGTCACTGCCGGAATGTGATTCTACACGGGTAACCATAGCATGCAAAAACTCACACGCGACGATCTTTACAGCCTCGAAAACTATGCGGAAAAACGTACGGAGATGCGTGCACAGGTGATGGCGCACAAGCAAAACCGCAAGGTTCATATCGGTCCCGCAGCGACACTTTATTTTGAAGACCACCTGACGATGCAATACCAGATACAGGAGATGCTGCGGGTCGAGCGTATTTTCGAGGCGGCTGGCATCGAGGAGGAACTGGCAGCCTATAATCCGCTGATTCCGGATGGCAGCAACTGGAAGGCGACCTTCATGCTGGAAGAGCCGGACGTGGATAAAAGACGCCGGCTGTTGTCCACCCTGGTGGGTATAGAAGACTGTGTCTGGATACGGGTCGAAGGCAATGAACCGGTGTTTGCGCTTGCCGACGAAGACATGGAGCGGGATACGGAAGAGAAGACCTCTGCGGTACATTTTCTGCGGTTTGAACTGTCTGAAATTATGATTGCCGACCTGCGACGGGGAGCTTCACTGGGCGTTGGTATTGATCATGAGCACTATGTGTATACGGTCGAGCCTGTTGCCGGGCCGCTGCGGGAATCCTTGCTCGCTGATCTCGACTGATTTTTATGGGGATTATTCGGGGGTCCCTGCAGGACAAGCCTAGACAAGGCGCAATGACCGCAAGCTTGTAATCAAGCTGCTACTTTCCTTGCGCTTTTTGCCTGGCTGCTGTTTTGCAGTCGCATTGCCACGAGCAGCGCGCTAAACTGCGCACCCAATGAAAACAGACCAGTACTTCGGCAGACTCATCAACGGGCTTCTTGCGGGCATGCTGTGCCTGTTGCCGGTGGTGCCGTCAGCCGTGTCCGCTTTTGATGATGAGCCCTCAGGGTTGCCCGCATATTCCAGGCAAGCGGATGTCTGGCAGGAACAGGAGATCGCGTTACCGACCTATCCTGTAAAAGACAACCTCCTTGAAGTCGATGCCGGCACCGAGGGATTGCAGTACACGGTGTATCTGGATGAAGCGTCGCTCGTCAAGGGTGACGATGATGTGGTGCGTTATACCGTGGTGCTGGTTTCATCAGCAGGTGTCCGGAATGTCACCCATGAAGGACTGCATTGTGGCGAACGGAGATACCGCCGCTATGCATACGGAATCAATGACCGGTGGCAGCCGCTGCCGGACTCGCCCTGGAAACCCCTGCGGGGCGGGGGGGCAAACAGTTACCGTCTGGTCTTCTATGAAAAATATATTTGCGACCCGACCCGGCTTGATCAGTCGGCCAGGCAAATACTCGACCGGTTCAGGGAAAACTGGCACGAGCAAATGTAAGGAATCTTGTTCTGAATGCATATGAGTAAACAGCCAGCATGAGCACTGCATACGACGCGACAGCAATTGAGGTACTGAGTGGTCTGGATCCGGTACGCAAGCGCCCGGGCATGTATACCGACACCGTGCGCCCCAATCACCTTGCCCAGGAGGTCATTGATAACAGTGTCGACGAGGCATTGGCCGGTCACGCGACACGTCTGGATGTGCAGGTATACAAGGATGGCTCGTTGCAAGTCAGCGACAACGGTCGTGGTATGCCGGTTGATATTCATCCGGAAGAAGGTGTGCCCGGAGTTGAGGTGATCCTGACACGGCTGCATGCCGGGGGCAAGTTTTCCGCCAAGAACTATCAGTTCTCCGGTGGTTTGCACGGGGTCGGTGTGTCAGTGGTGAATGCCCTCTCGAAGCATCTGGAAGTATGGGTGCGCCGTGGTGGCAAGGAATACAACATGGCCTTTGCCGATGGTGAGAAGTCATCATCACTGGAAGAGGTTGGCAAGGTCGGCAAGCAGAATACCGGCACGACGCTGCGTTTCTGGCCGGACCCGAAATATTTTGACTCCGCGAAATACTCGTTGCCGCGACTGCAGCATGTCCTGCGCGCCAAGGCCGTGTTGTGTCCGGGCCTGCAGGTAAGCTTCCAGGATGAAACCAGTGGCGAGCAGCAGGAGTGGTGTTATGCCGATGGTTTGCGCGATTATCTCGCCGGTGAGCTGGGGGATACGCCAACATTGCCGGAAGAAGCTTTTGTCGGACGGATGGAAGGTGACAAAGAAACTGCCGAGTGGGCACTGGCGTGGTTGCCGGAAGGTGGTGAACCGGTCGCAGAGAGTTATGTCAACCTGATTCCGACGGTGCAGGGCGGCACGCATGTCAACGGCTTGCGCATGGGCTTGACGGAGGCGGTGCGCGAGTTTTGCGAGTTCCGGAACCTGCTGCCACGCGGGGTAAAACTCAGTCCCGAGGATGTCTGGGACAAATGCAGTTACATCCTTTCGGTCAAGCTGGGTGATCCACAATTCAGCGGCCAGACCAAGGAACGTCTGTCGTCACGTGAGTGTGCCGCGTTTGTCTCCGGCGTGGTCAAGGATGCTTTCGGCTTGTGGCTTAATCATCACACCGAGATGGGGGAGCGTATTGCCTGGCTGGCCATTGAAAATGCACAGACGCGCCAGCGTGCCGGCAAGAAAGTGGTGCGCAAGAAGGTCACCACGGGCCCCGCACTGCCGGGCAAGCTGGCAGACTGTACCTCGACTGACAGTGAGCGCTGCGAACTGTTTCTGGTGGAAGGTGATTCAGCCGGCGGTTCCGCCAAGCAGGCGCGCGACAGGATTTTCCAGGCGATCATGCCCTTGCGGGGCAAGATTCTGAACACCTGGGAAGTGGACCCGTCGGAGGTGCTGGCATCACAGGAGGTGCACGATATATCCGTTGCGATCGGTGTGGAGCCGGGTGTTAACAATCTGGGCAAATTACGCTACGGCAAGGTCTGTATTCTTGCCGATGCAGATTCTGACGGCGCCCATATCGCGACGCTGCTATGTGCACTGTTCCTGCGTCACTTCCGTTCGCTGGTCGAGGCCGGCCATGTCTATGTGGCGATGCCGCCGTTGTATCGCATCGATGCCGGCAAGGAGGTTTTTTACGCCCTGGACGATTCCGAGAAGCAGGGCATACTCGACCGGATCACAGCTGAGAAGATCAGGGGGAAGGTGATGGTGCAGCGTTTCAAGGGGCTGGGCGAGATGAACCCGATGCAATTACGCGAGACCACGATTGCACCGGAAACCCGCCGGCTGGTGCAGCTGACCATCGATTCGGGCGATGACACTCACAAGGTGATGGATATGCTGCTGGCGCGCAAGCGTGCCACGGACCGTCGCAGCTGGCTGGAAACCCGGGGCGACATGGCGGAAGCCTAGCCTGACGAATACAGAACCAGGCAAGGATGGCTATCTTTTTCGGATAATATTTTATGGAAACACTCGAGATCGATTACGAAGGCATCGAACAGCTGCCACTGAAAACCTTCACCGAGAAGGCTTACCTGGACTATTCCATGTACGTCATCCTGGACCGTGCATTGCCGCATATCGGCGACGGACTGAAACCGGTACAGCGTCGCATTGTCTATGCCATGTCGGAGCTTGGTCTGCTGGCTGCGGCCAAACACAAAAAATCGGCGCGCACGGTTGGCGACGTGCTCGGCAAGTTTCATCCGCATGGTGACTCTGCCTGTTATGAGGCCATGGTACATCTGGCACAATCCTTTACCTGCCGCTATCCCCTGATTGACGGTCAGGGCAACTGGGGTTCTCCCGATGATCCCAAGTCCTTTGCCGCCATGCGCTACACTGAAGCGCGCCTGGCTCCGTATGCCGAGGTGCTGCTGGCAGAACTGGGGCAGGGGACGGTTGACTGGGCGCCAAACTTTGACGGTACCCTGGAAGAGCCGGTGTTATTGCCGGCGCGCTTGCCGAATGTACTGCTGAATGGCGCAACCGGTATTGCCGTGGGTATGGCGACGGATATTCCGCCACATAACCTGAATGAGGTTGCCAAAGCTGCCGTATTGCTGCTGGATTATCCGAACAGTTCGATTGAGGACCTCTGCGAAATTATTCAGGGTCCTGACTTTCCAACCGGGGCGGAAATCATCACACCCAGGGCAGAATTGATCGAGGCCTACAGGACCGGGTATGGCAGCGTGCGTATGCGTGCCTGCTATGAAAGGGAAAACGGCGAAATCATTATTACGGCACTGCCGTACCAGACCTCCGGCGGCAAGGTCCTGGAACAGATCGCCGCGCAGATGATGGCGAAGAAACTGCCGATGGTCGAGGACCTGCGCGATGAATCGGATCATGAAAACCCTACGCGCCTGGTAATCGTGCCACGCTCCAATCGGGTGGATATCGAGATGCTGATGTCGCACCTGTTTGCAAGTACCGGCCTGGAGCGTACGGCACGTATAAACCTCAACTTGATCGGCCTGGATGGAAGGCCAAGAATCAAGGACTTGCGAACTATTCTGAAGGAATGGCTTGAATTCAGGACGGACACCGTCAGGCGCCGGCTGGAGTATCGCCTCGACAAGGTCAATCGGCGTCTGCACCTGCTGGATGGGCTGCTGATTGCCTTCCTCAATCTGGATGAGGTCATCCGGATAGTGCGCACGGAAGACAAGCCCAAACCGGTATTGATCAAACGGTTCGATCTGTCCGAGGAGCAGGCGGAATATATCCTTGATACCCGCTTGCGGCAGTTGGCGCGTCTTGAGGAAATGAAGATCAGGAATGAGCAGCAGGATCTCGTCAAGGAGCGTGATGGATTGAAGCAGACGCTGTCATCAAAGCAGCGCATGAAGAGCCTGATCAAGAAAGAGATCATGGCGGATGTCGGCAAGCATGGAGATGCGCGACGTTCGCAACTGGTCGATCGTGCACCTGCGCAGGTACTGGATGAGACGGCGCTGATACCAAGTGAGGCGGTGACTGTCGTCCTGTCTCGGAATGGCTGGGTCAGGGTCGCCAAGGGTCACGAGATTGATCCGGCAGAGATGACTTACAAGTCCGGTGATGACTTTGCCATGGCGGCACGTTGCCGCAGCAATCAACAGACCGTGTTTATTGATTCTGCCGGCAAGACCTATGCCTTGCCGACGCATGCCCTGCCAAGTGCCCGGGGGCAGGGTGAACCCCTGAGTGGTCGTTTGAAGCCGGCTGACGGTGCCCGTTTCGTTGGCGTAATGGCCGGTGACCCCGAGCAAGTGTATCTGCTGGCCAGTGATTCAGGTTACGGATTTACCGTCAGGCTCGGTGATATGTACACACGTAACAAGGCTGGCAAGGCCACCCTCTCGGTACCCAGGGGTGCCAGGGTGTTACCGCCGGTGCCGGTTCGCAGTTTGCAGGATGACTGGATTGTGGCCGTGACTACCGAGGGCTACATGCTGGTCATACCGCTTGCCGAACTGCCGCAAATGACACGCGGGAAGGGCAACAAGATCATCAACATCCCGTCCGCCCGGCTGAAATCCCGTGAAGAGTATGTTGCAGCCATACAGTGTATCCAGGATGGGGAAAAACTTACCGTGTATGCAGGTAAGAAACACAAAACCATGAAGGCTGCCGAGGTCGATGAATTTGCGGCTGAACGCGGACGGCGAGGCCGCAAGTTGCCGCGGGGTTATCAGAAAATAGACAGTATCAGTGTTGAGGAGAAGTCCTGATAGCACCTACCCGTGTCGGCTTCACCGGTAAATTGAGTGTGGGGAGGGACCTGTGCTGCTGCCGTTTCAATTGTTCCAGCCGGGCAAGTACCTTGTTGGCACGTTCAACACGTTCCCGCAATTCCTGGTTGTCCGGGTCCAGTGAGAGTGCTGCTGTCCATGTCCGCACGGCCTGCAGGACATTATCGGCACGGTATTGCTTGTCACCTTCCTTCACCAGCTTCTTTACGCGCATGTCAACTGCCTGGTGAAGATCACCCTGGATGGCAAGCACCTCACTGTCAGGGACAGCTGAGGGGGGTATCTGTATAACTGCCGCGCGGGCAACCTGCAGGTCATCTTCTGCAAGGGCCTGCTGGGCCTCGGCAAGCAGTACCTCGGTTTTCTTTTTCTGATCCTGCTGTTCCTTTTTCCTGGTTTTTTCTTCCTGCACGCTGGCTTTTTTCCGGGCCAGCCGGTTTTCCTTCATGACTACCTGTTTACTGGCCTCTTCCTGTGTATGGATGTCAGTCAGCAGAGCATCGACTTCCTGGGTCTTGTGCAGCGCCGCGGATAGTTGCAGGCAGGTTTTTGCCAGTTTCGGGTTATCATTTTCCCGGGCCTGCTGGCCGTGTTCCATGAGTTTTCCGGCAAGTTCCTTCGCTTCTTTCTGGGTGCGTGTATATTCCCAGCGCTGTCCAAGACTGGGCGGCTGCAGGTTTGCCTGTTCACGGTAAAGCTGTTGCTGATCGAGTATATATCTGGCACGCGCGATCAACTGCTCGCGTTCATTGTTCTCTAGCTGTTTTGTGCGTTCCGGCTCAATCCTGTTGCGTAGTTCGCGCAATGAGATGCTATGGGGCACCTTTTGCAAGGCGTCTGACAACAGTTGTACTGCGCCCAGCAGGTCGTTTTCGGCTTCCAGTGTGAGCGCCTGTGCATGGGTTTTTTTCTCGTAGGATGTTTCCTCGCCAGTGATCCTTGTTTGCACTTCCAGTGTATCCATGGACGTGTGTTTGCTTGTAAGCTGCCTTGCACGGGCATATTCATGCTGTTCCAGCAGCTCGTCCAGGTCCTCCGGCCTGTCCTGCCCGAGGTTTATAGCACCCATGCCGGAGCAACCGGCCATCACGGGCAGCAGTAATGCGAGTATGAGCCTGAACAGTTTATGCTTCATGGAACTCGCCTGCTTCTGCAATGATGATTTCCTCGAATTGCCGATCGACAACCTCCTGATAATCAGCAGTCAGTTGCTCTACCAGGTAGGTACTGACAGGTTTGCTGATGCCTCTCAGTCGTATTGATTGATACTCTCCGGCCAGTACGCGATTCTTTATGTCATCCCGCATATACATTTCACGTGATATGACAATCTGGTCACCGTTGGTGATGCCGCAGAGACGTGAAGCAAGATTAACAGTGTCGCCAACAACGGTATATTCCATGCGGTCGCATGACCCCATGTTCCCTGCCAGCATACTGCCGGTATTAATGCCGATCCTTAGTCTGACAGGAGTCAGTCCCTGTGCTTCACGTTGCAGGTTTTCCGCTTTAACCAGTTTCTGAATCAGCAGGGCACAGCTGATGGCATGGAAGGCGTGATCTGTATCGGCTTCCGGTGCGCCAAACACAAGCATGGCTCCGTCTCCCATGTACTTGTCTACAATGCCGTGATTAATCGAGCAGGCGCAGGTTATTAGGGTAAAATACCGGTTCAGCATATCTACCAGCGCCTTCGGTTTTATCTGTTCCGATATTTGCGTGAAGCCGGTGATGTCCGCAAACAGAACGCTGCCCTCAATCTGCTTGCCGCTGAGTCCAACGTCATCCAGGTTTGACAGGATTTGCCTGGCAACGCCAGGTGAGACATAACGTGAAAGGGCGTTTTTCACCTGTGATTTTTCCAGCATGCCTTCGGCCATTTCATTGAATGCCAGCATCAGCAGTCCGAGTTCATCCTTGCGGCGTTCCTTGAATCTGAAAGTATATTCGCCATTGCCGATGGCGCGGCTGGCCTCGACCAGCTTGTCAATCGGCTGGGTGATGCGGCGGCCAAGAGCAAAGGCCATGGCAATACTCAGGGCAATCATCAGCAGGGTGGCACCGGATATGGCCTGTACCGCCTGGCGTGTTGACTGTTCCATCCCGGACTGGCTGAAGGACACCATGGCGTATCCGGCGGTAACATTCTGGAATGTTACCGGCATGATAAATGACATGACAGTTTGTTTGCGCAGGCCGGTTAGCGGTTGCCACCTCCAGGTGACGGTCGTGCCACCATCCTCGATGACATCCTTTATTAACCTGTGTGTTAACAGGTTCTTTTCTTCATGCAATATGCCGGCCTTGCTGATGATGTCCCCGTCCAGCGAGAGAATGATTGTACCCAGGACACCGTTATTGTCGGAGAAACTGCCGGTAATTGCGTCCAGCGCCAGGTTGTCATCAGCAAGCAAGGGTTCCCTGGCCGACTGTGCCAGCAGGTGTGCCAGGGTTTGTCCCTGATCAGCAATCTGCTTTCGTAATAGTCCTGTTTGCTGCCCGACGATGATGGTCCCCAGCAATATCATGCAGCTGACCACCAGTACTGTAATAAAAAATGACAGTTTGTAGGCGAGCGGGGTGCCCTGGATTTTTTCACAGAACCCTGTCCAGGCTCTGGCCATACGGGAGCGTGATTTCCTCACTGCACCCGCGTTAATTGTAACAACCAGGGCACGCTCCCGTTTGATGGTGCCTGCCGGGGTGCCGGACATGGCTGCGTTCCGCTTGTCAGGTGACGGCTGATTCATGAGTGGTGACCGTCACTTTCATCGATCGCAGTGCTGGACTTGTGTGTGTACAATAAGCGCCCGATATTTCGAACGCAGACAGTGGAAAACACATGACCTTGATAAGCCCCTTTGCCGCCTTGCGCCCTGTTGCTGACCGGGCAGCCGATGTGATTGCGCCGCCGTACGATGTTCTCAGTAGTGCCGAGGCCCGTGTGCGGGCCGCAGGGCGTCCCTGGAGTTTTCTGCATATTTCCAAACCCGAGATCGATCTTCTGGAAACGATCGACCCGCATGCAGAAGAGGTATATGCGCGGGCATCCGCCAATCTGCAACAAATGTTGCAGCAGGGGATACTGGTGCGTGACGATGCTCCCTGTTACTACATCTACCGCATGGTTATGGGTGAGCACAGCCAGACGGGGCTGGTCGTGGCCGCGTCTGTGGCTGACTATGACAGCAACAGGATTCGCAAGCATGAATTTACCCGCCCGGACAAGGAAGATGACCGGGTTCGCCAGATCGAGGCCCTGAATGCGCAAACCGGACCTGTGTTGCTCGCCTATAAATCCCGGGAGCAGGTAGATGCCATGCTGGCAGCTCTCGCTGCAGGAGTTCCGGATGTTGACCTGACAGCGGACGACGGGATCCACCATGCGCTCTGGGTTGTTCGCGACACAGCTGTCATTGAGCAGATAACCGCGTCCTTTGATGCCATGGAAGCGCTGTATATAGCTGATGGGCATCATCGGTCGGCCGCTGCATCCAGAGTCGCTGCCAGTCGTCCCGGTGATGCTGCAGCTGCTGCTTTCCTGGCGGTCATATTTCCGCATCGACAGATGCAGATTTTTGATTACAACCGTGTTGTCAGGAACCTCGCCGGCATGACCCGGGAAGCCTTCCTTGCCAGCATTGCCGGTAAATTCAGTGTGACTCCAAGCAATGTCGCTGTGTCTCCGGAGGCACCCGGTATCTTTGGTCTGTATCTCCCTGGGCAGTGGTACCGACTGGTGATCAAACCGGACCTGATTCCTGATGATCCGGTGGGCAGGCTCGATGTCAGCCTGCTGGCGGACAATCTGCTGGCACCGGTACTGGCTATTGAAGACCCGCGCCGGGACACTCGTATTGACTTCGTTGGCGGTATTCGTGGTCTTGCCGAACTGGAGAAGCGGGTTGACAGTGCTGAAATGGCAGCCGCCTTTTCCATGCATCCGACCCGCATGGAAGACCTGATGGCCGTTGCCGATGCCGGTGAAGTGATGCCGCCGAAATCGACCTGGTTCGAACCAAAGCTGGCTGATGGACTGGTCTCGCTGGTACTCGACTGACAGCCATGGCATGTTCCGGTAATCACGCATGTGGCGCTCCGGTGCGCAGTGGACAGCTCTGGTGCTGGTGCATTGCATCTTGGTCAAATGTGCTCAGGCCGTTTCGCCTTCAAAATCGTAATCTATGTTCTTGCTGGGTTCCTGTACGAAGTTCCCCTGAATAAAGTCCACGCCTGTTTGCCAGAGATGCGCGAGGCTGCCGGCATCATCCACGCATTCGGCAATACACTGTCTGCCATCTTTCCTGGCCAGTTCGATAATCTCTTGCACCTTTGACTGGTGCTCCTTGTTACTGCCCAGCCCGCTGATGAGGGCGCCGTCAATTTTCAGGATGTTGACCGGTACATGTTCGAGTAATTGCGGTTGATCACACTGTCCATAGTGCTCAAGTGCAACCTTGCATTGCAGTTTCTGTATTTCCCCGGCAAACAGCCTGGCGCTCTTCAGGTCATTGATGGCGCTGTGTTCCGAGATCTCGAAAACAACATCTTCACCGGACAGTTGGTATTCCTGCAGTTTTTCACCGATCCAGGCTGGCAGGTCAGCATCCCGGAGTGTTATCCCGGAAAGCTTGATGTAGAACGAGATATTGATGTCGTTATTTCTGAGCCTGGCGAGTTCCCTGAGCGCGGCTTCTATAACCCAGCGATCAATTTCGCCAACGAGGCCGGTTTTTTCGGCTATGGAGAGAAATTGCCCGGGGAGAATGATCTGGCCGGACCCGTCCACAATTCTGAGCAGAACCTCATAACGCTGCTGTGTATTACCTTTCAGGCTGACAATAGGCTGATATGCAAGATGAAAACGTTCCTCATCAATGGTGTCGCGTATGATCCTGTCCCATTCTTCTTCCTGTTCGATGCCGGCCTGCTCATCAACGATATAGCTGTGTGTATGGATCTGGTTGCCACCGGCCGAGCGTGCTACCTCACATGCTATGTCAGCATAGGCAAGTATGCTGAGTACATCGCTTGCCTGGTTGTTGATGGTGCAAATGCCGATGCTTCCGGTTACGGTGATTGCTCGCCCGTTTACTTCAGACAGGTTACCGGCAATCTTGTGCAGCAGGGTTTTCCCCAGCTGCAGGGTTTCTTCCTGGCTGGTGTCGTAGTGCAGGATAGCGAAACTGCAGTCACCAAACCGTGACAGACAGTCGCGCTCGCCACAGCTGGATTTCAGTATTCCGGCAATATCACGCAGTACCTGGTCGCTTGCCTCGATACCGTTTTCATCCCGAACGACCTTGAATCTGTCCAGTGTTATATAGACAAGTGCACGATGGTCGTCGGTCGTGTGCGCAGCGGCCATGTGTTCTTTCAGGGACTGTATGAAGTACTGACGGTTGGCAAGGCCCGTGATCATGTCTTGCTGTGTCAGTGCCTTGATCTTTTTCTCCAGTACAGCTGTACTGGAGTTGACCCGCATGATTATCTGTGTGCAAGGTTCGCCATCCATGGTTGCCGGTGCAAGTTCCATACTGCTGTGAAAGAGTTCACCTGCCGGGTTGATGCAATCGATGTTTAGAGTGTTACCGGGCGTTTGCTGGTCCAGATAGCCTCGCAGGAATTCCCTGAATTTATCGCGCTGATCGTTGCTGATCATATCCAGTATGGGGATGCCTTCGATCTCTTCAGGAGAGTCGATGGAAAATAAATTCATATAGGGCAGGTTGGCATAGACGTGCATGCCATCATGGATATAGGCGACAGCGTCGCTGGAGTTTTCGATCAGGGCATGGCAGCGGCTTTCACTTCCACGCAGGGTCTCATTAAGCGCCTGCAATTCGCGTTGCAGCCAAATGGTGCTGGCTTCCCTGTCAAAAGCCAGTTGCAGGTGGTCGGCTTCATCATAGGAAATCAATGCAGCAAAGCCGGATTTTTTCGCGGCCACCACGACGCTTTCGGATGCTTCATCGGCGATGATAATGATAGGCGCTGTTACTGCGTGATTTCCAAGCAGGGTTTGTACATTTTCGGGGGAGGGCAGGGTTTCACCGCTGCCACAAAGCACGATATCCGGGTGTTGTTCCTGCAGGGCGGTTTCAATGCCAGCGACGTCCATGCCATGGTTAAAACTTATCTGATAACCTGCAATACGCAGTACATTGGCCAGTGATTCCGCATCATTTCTGCTTTCCTCGATAATGAGGATGCGTAGACTTTCTCCGTTTTCCACAGCTGACCCCGTTTCCTGACGTGATGAAGATTGCCCCGAGACTGGTGCGCTGCATACTCGGGCTCCGACTACAGTTTTTTCGGCAATATCCGGGAAGTCTGAAGCACTCCCTATAATAGTGGGTCCTGTCTCGACACAGGGCGGTTCGGGCGGTAGCGGGTATTTCCCGGGGAGGTTTTTCCTGATAGCATGCAAGTAACTGAAAATCTGTATATTTAGGTGCCCAAGGTTGGCCCTGACCTGCTCAAAATCTTTTGCGGAGACAACTATGCATGAAATTAACGTCAGACCTGAAACTGCGGAAGATATCCGTGCCATTGATGTAGTCCATATCAGTGCCTTTGGGGGGGAAGCCGAAGCGCGGTTGGTAAGTGCCTTGCGTAAATCAACAGCTTACAATCGCGAGCTTTCCCTGGTAGCCGAGTTGGGTGGGCGTATCGTGGGGCATGCGTTGCTTACACGGGTACTGTTACGCAAGGATGGTACGGAGAAAAACGTACTGGCGCTGGGACCCATGTCAGTCGTCCCTTCACAAAGTCACCGCGGGATTGGATCCGAACTGATTAATGCCAGCATCAATCTGGCGAAGGAAAAGGGCTATGGCACCATCGTGGTGATGGGCCATCCGGAGTATTACAAGCGCTTTGGCTTTGTGCCTGCAAGGGATCTGCAAATAACCTGTAATCTGCCTGCACCTGAAGATGCCCTTACGGTAAGGGAGCTGGTTGAAGGGAGTCTCTCCGCTGGCGGTCACGTCGAGTATCCGGAACCTTTTATTGAGCTTTATTAGCGTTTCCCGGTGTACCCGATTATTTCAATATGTCCTGCCATAGCGGCGTAGCCTGAAGGGGTGGTCACTACGGGCTTCCTGCCAGGTCGTGACACACGTATATCCTGTTACATCGCAGGTCAGGAGCGTTAGCAGGCCGAGATTCGTGCCGGGGAGGACGTTTATATCGTGCACGGGTACACCTGCAAGCCTGTGCCAGGAACTCAGCAGCGGTGCTCCGGGTTGTTACGCTGGCGTGAAATGATACTGGGCAAAGCTGCCGGTATTTTCCAGTTGCCGGGTCAGTTTGACAGTTTCTGTCTTGACGTTATCTTGCAGCGTTGTGGTGCAACCCGTACGAAAGGGTAGTGTCGGCAGTATCAGGGATGCCTGTAGCTTGATAGCCTCGATTCCTGGCAGCAGGATTCCCTGCATCCTGTCGCCTGTGCTGATACCATCCTTGTACAGGTGTACCCAGACAGCCCTTGCGCCAGGTGAGAGCAGCTGAACACCAAGTTCCAGTCCACGTTCCTCGGTAAATTTCATACGGCGAATGGTACCCGTTTGCCAGTTAGTGGAGTCGGGCCGGTCATTTTCAATCAGTGCGACCAGTTCGCCAACCTGCGCACGCGAGATTTCGTCGCTGTCCCAGAGCAGGCAGTACCCTCCGGCACTGATATCAGCTATTTTCCACGACTCTATGCGGGATGGTGCCAGCTTGTCAGCTACATAGGCTCCCTTGAGCAGATTGCTGTCTTTTGCAACTGTCTGCTGTGCGCTCTTGCCGGCATACGGATTTGTATGGAATGCGGTCGCTGACTCGAACGTCGGGTCTTGCAAATAGTGTGTGTCCCGAATGTTTTCATCCGCCTCCACTTCCTCGGTAACGGGGCCCGTTGCCAGCTGGTGTATGGCATTTAACCCGATTACCAGCTGGACCGGCGCATCCTGCGGGTGACGGGGAAACAGGCGTTTGGGCATGACGCCCCATGCCAGCATCAGCCGCTGCATGATTTCGGTGTTGCCCGTACCTGCCTGCTGATTCGCCCCGTCCTGGCTTGTGTCCAGTGCTTCACGCATGCGTGAGGCCATGCTGCTGGTATCCAGAATACGCATGTACGGAGCAGAAGCGTCTCCATCTTTCAGGTCTCTATATGAGGGCGGGGCGTCTGACTGCAGGTTGATGGAGAACAGACCGCGAGTATCTTTATCATCCACGTTATACAGCCGACTGCAATCTGCCCAGTCCAGCAATGTGTTATAGACAAAATGAATTTCATGCTGGCGCAGGCGGTAGGGACAGGCAAGAGACAGCAGCAATATCTGTTTGTAGACGGCTTCAATGGTGCTGGATACGGGGGCATGCAGGGTAATGTCAGTAACCGCCTGCCGCGTTATGTTGTGTTCATCAGCCAGTGCATAGAGCGCGTTAATTGTTTTCCACAGCCCTGCAGGGTACTGGATATAAACCCGGTAACTGGTCAGCAGTATCTCGCTCAGGTAGCGCATTGCACGGTGCAGGGCAACTACCAGTTGTGGTTTGTTGCTGTTCCTGCTGCGCAGATCATCGGCCAGGATTCTGAAACCAGTGGCCAATGCATTAAAAAGTTCAAATGTTTGCGTGGCCAGGACTAGATTGTCGCCTTTTAATGGCAGGGGTTTGTCCAGGAATTTTTTCTTCAGTGCATCGGTGACGCACATGACGGGGGAAGGAAAGCGTTCAAGTGTTTCCAGGCGATTGTCCGGGGGAAGCCTGAGTGTGTTGATTTCCTGTAAAGCAGCACCCAGCAGTTCCTGGCTTTTCCCGGTATTTACAAGGGGCAAGTCATTGAACCATGCCGTGAGTGCTGCAGGTCCGGTATTGAAACTGTGATTGTCCGGTTTATTCCTTTGCGGGAGTTGCTGGTCCATATCTGACTAATCATCCTGATTGATCCGAAATGCAATCCAATGTCATTTGAGAATAAGTATATCCTTTCGGCATCGGGATGCCAGCGCTTTAAAGTGGTATTTTGCCCGGCATTCCGGGGATTTCCTGCACCAGCCGGGGAACCAGGTAGCCGGGTAGGAAGGCGCTTACATTGGTAATCAGCTTTCGGGCGGTTGCTGTGTCAACCTCGAAGTGGGCAGCCCCCTGCACCCTGTCCAGTTGGTGCAGGTAATAGGGCAGCACGCCGGCTGCAAACAGGCGCTCGCTCAGATTGATGAGAGTTGCAGCATCATCGTTGATACCGCGCAGCAGTACTGACTGATTCAGCAAGACGACACCTGCAAGGCTCAGCCGGTGCAGTGCACCGATAACGCCGGCATCAATCTCGTTTGGATGGTTGCAGTGAACGACCATAACAACCTTCAGCCGTTGTGCGGTCAGCCATGACAGCAGACCTTCATCCACACGTTCCGGCAGGACGACAGGCAGACGCGAGTGAATGCGCAAGGTGCGCAGATGGTCGATGGCTGCCAGTTCATCCGTCAGTGACTGTAGCCGTGCATCGGTTAATGTCAGGGGATCGCCACCACTGAGAATGATTTCCGTAATGTCGGGGTGTTGCCCTATATATTTGATTGACGGTTGCCAGTGATCGGTCACCGGGTTGGCATCAGCATAGGGAAAGTGTCGACGGAAACAGTAGCGGCAATGAATGGCACAGGCACCGGTGAGGGTCAGCAGTGCGCGACCCTGGTATTTGTGCAGCAGCCCTGGTACCGCCATGGTGTCCAGTTCTTCCAGCGGGTCCTGCAGAAAACCGGAGATCTCCATGGTCTCCTGCTGAACGGGCAGCACTTGCAGCAATAACGGATCCCGGCTGTCCCCCCTGCGCATGCGCTGTACAAAACCGTGTGGTACCCGCAGCGGGAAATTGTCGGTTAACGGCCGGGTTTTCAGTTGCAGCGGCTCTATCTGCAGCAATTTGAGCAGTTCATCGGTTGATTTTACGGCCTGGGCCAGCAGGCCCTGCCAGACGGGCCTTTGTTCCGGAGTCTGTATTCGGGGTATCATAGCGGGCGTTTTTCCACTGATTTGCTAACACAAGGTTAAAGGTCACATGGCATCTTACAGCACCAATGAATTCAAGGGCGGTCTGAAAATCATGATTGATGGCGATCCCTGCGCCATTATTGAAAACGAGTTTGTGAAGCCCGGCAAGGGACAGGCCTTTGTCAGGGCCAAGATACGCAATCTGAAGACCGGTCGTGTAGTTGAGCGCACCTACAAGTCCGGTGAGTCGGTGGAGGCGGCTGATGTCATGGATGTGGATCTGCAATACCTGTATAGCGATGGGGAATTCTGGCATTTCATGGATACCGAGACCTTTGAGCAGAGGGCTGCTACGGCCGAGGCGGTTGGGGATGCAGCAAAATGGCTCAAGGAACAGGATATGTGCGAAGTCACACTGTGGAATGACAACCCGTTGGCAGTGACGCCGCCAAATTTTGTCATGCTGGCAGTGGCTGATACCGATCCGGGCGTACGTGGCGATACATCCGGAGGGGGTGGCAAGCCGGCCACACTTGAGACCGGCGCCGTGGTACGGGTACCCCTGTTTATCGATATCGGGGAAATACTCAAGATTGATACCCGTACCGGCGAGTACGTGGGACGGGGGAAGGACTAGCGCAGATACTGCGTCCTGTAGCCCGGCATTATGCAGCCGTATGCGGACTGGAGGCCGGCGGCCTCACTCGACACACTCCGGCTCAGGGCTGAACTGCTGGCACGTATCCGGCGGTTTTTTGCCAGTCGGGATATCCTTGAAGTCGAGACGCCGGTACTTTCCTGTGCAGCAAACACGGATCCTGCCCTGCAGAGTTTTACCACTGTTTATACTGGACCGGGTTCGGTCACAGACACTCTCCGATATTTGCAGACATCCCCGGAATTCCCGATGAAGCGCCTGCTGGCTGCCGGTGCCGGCTCGATTTATCAATTGTGCAAGGTGTTCCGGGATGGTGAATGCGGTGCGCGGCATAATCCCGAGTTCACCCTGCTGGAGTGGTATAGAACCGGTTTTGATCATCTGGATCTGATGGATGAGGTGGAGCAGATGCTGACAGCAGTGCTGGCAGGAATTGCGCCGCTCGATTCGGTGCAACACTGGACATACCGGGAATTGTTCCTTCAGTTCGCCGGTGTTGATCCATTCACGGAGTTACCGGGCGAGCTGCAGGCACGGCTGGAATCAGAGTTCGACATTACCCCTGTCGGCCTGCCCGAGGATGACCTGGATTGCTGGCTGGATCTCGTGATGACCCATGTTATCGAGCCCAAACTGGGTGCCGGACTGGTGTTCGTACGGGATTACCCGGCCAGTCAGGCTGCTCTGGCCCGCCTGCGTCGTGGAGCACCACCGGTTGCAGCCCGATTTGAGGCTTATCTGAATGGTGTTGAACTGGCGAACGGGTTTCACGAACTGGCTGATGTGGCTGAACAAAGAGCGCGGTTTGAGAATGATCTCGAGCGTCGCCGGCGCGGCAGGCATATGAACATCAAAATGGATGAGCGCCTGTTGTCTGCGCTGGAATCCGGGCTGCCGGATTGTGCCGGTGTTGCGCTGGGGGTGGACCGGCTGGTGATGATAGCAAGTGGTGTATCATGTCTGAGTGATGTTATTGCCTTCCCGTTCGATTCTGCCTGAGATTTTCTGGCAGAATAAAGTGCCACCGAGACCACGGTAATACCGGACCACCATGCTTGCGAATATTCGTGTCGTTCTATCCAGTACCAGTCACCCGGGTAATATTGGCGCAGCAGCGCGCGCTATGAAAACCATGGGTCTGACCCGTTTATATCTGGTGACCCCAAAAGTGTTCCCCGCGGCCGAGGCGACAGCCCGTGCCTCGGGCGCAGATGATGTGCTCGCCAGTGCGGCTGTGTGTTCCGGGATTGATGAAGCCCTGTCAGGGTGTCATTTGGTCATCGGCGCGAGTGCGCGTTCACGCAGTATCCCATGTCCGATCATCAACCCGGCTGAGAGTGCGCGCAAGGTATATGCTGAAAGTGAGCAGGGTGAGGTGGCCATGCTGTTTGGCTGCGAACGGTCCGGGCTGAGTAATGCTGAAATAGACCGGTGCCAGTACCTGGTGCAGATCCCCACAAATCCGGACTATGGTTCCCTGAATCTGGCAGCTGCCGTGCAGATCATCTGCTATGAGATACTGGTCGCGCACAGGGTACCGGGGCAGGCTGATGATGCGCTGGATTACGTGCCGGCAAGGGCGGATGAAATGGAGCGTTTTTACCAGCATCTTGAGCAAGCGCTGATTGAACTCGATTTCCTTGACCCGGGTAATCCCCGGCAGCTGATGCGCAGGCTGCGTCGCCTGTATAATCGTGCACGCCCGGATGAAAATGAAGTCAATATTCTGCGGGGTATGCTGTCTGCTGCGCAGCAGGGTGTTAAGTAACAATGAATCTTCGGTTTTTCCTGTCAACAATGCGTGCTCTGGCATACACTGAATGAACAAGGCTTATGACGGTGATGTTTTCTTGCAAAATTAACCATGTTTGAAAGAATTCGCGAAGATGTACATTGTGTGTTTGAGCGTGACCCGGCGGCGCGTAACGCATTTGATGTGCTGACAACTTATCCGGGTATTCATGCCGTCCTTGTACACCGTTTCAGCCACTGGTTGTGGTCACTGGACCTGAAGTGGCTGGCACGGGTGTTTTCAAATATTGCCCGCTGGTACACGGGCATAGAAATTCACCCGGGTGCGAGAATCGGCAGGCGTTTCTTTATTGACCATGGCATGGGTGTGGTTATCGGAGAAACTACGGAGATTGGTGATGATTGCACCCTCTATCACGGGGTAACTCTGGGTGGCACCAGTTGGGACAAGGGCAAACGTCACCCGACACTGGGTAATAATGTTGTCATCGGTGCCGGAGCGAAGGTGCTGGGCCCGATTCTTGTCGGGGATGGTGTCCGTATTGGTTCCAATGCGGTGGTATTGAAAGACGTGGCAGCAGATATGACCGTCGTGGGTGTTCCGGGAAGACTGGTGAGTGCCCCACATGAGCCGGATGAGAAACGCCAGGCAATTGCAAGGAAGATGGGTTTTAATGCCTACGGTGCAACCCGTGATATGCCGGACCCTGTTGCGACAGCCGTAAATGGTATCCTCGACCATATGCATATCATGGATCAGCGCCTGGAAGACATATGCAAGGGATTAAAGGAACTGGGTGCTGAGGTCAGTGACCTTAATCTGCCTGACCTGGGGTCTTGTGCGTTAAAGCATGTAGATGACAAGGAAATAGAAACGGCTGTCTCCGCTAAGGAAGAACAGGCAGAGCCGGAACGAAGTGCATGACCTGCGAATTTTTTCCTTGACAGTTTGGTAGCCGGATGATGGTGATGAACAGGAGCATATTATGAAGCTGACCAGTAAAGGACGCTACGCCGTTACCGCCATGCTGGACCTTGCTTTCCATGCCGAGGTCGGTCCTGTCACCCTGTCTGAAATCTCCAAACGACAGGATATTTCTCTCTCCTATCTTGAACAGTTATTTACCCGCCTGCGCAAGCGTCAACTGGTAAGCAGTACCCGTGGACCAGGTGGGGGCTATTCATTGAACAAGCCCGCCAGTCAACTGGCGGTTGCGGAGATTGTGGCGGCCGTTGATGAAACGGTTGATACGACGCGTTGCAGTGGAGCGAGTAACTGCCATGGTGGAAGTCAGTGCCTTGCGCATGAACTGTGGGATGACCTCAGCCGACAGATCTTCGGTTTTCTCAGCCATATTACTCTTCAGGACCTTATGGAAGATGGCAGCATCAAGGACGTTGCCGCAAGGCAGGACAATAAAATACGGGAAGCTGTGGAGATGCAAATTACCCTGCCGCAGGACCATGGCCAGTCTGATCTTTCTTGAACATTCACCCGGCCAGGATGCCCCGGATGTTCAGTCGGTTTGCCAGTTTTCCGCCTGCCAGGTGTTTTTATCCAGATGGTTGTTGATTGTGAGACCTGGCGCACACCGATAAGGGCCATGCGTCACGGATGATTTACCCTGCCTGCCGATAAGATAATCATCAATGCGATGAGAAGTACAGGAGATGATTATGCATAAATTACTTGCTATCGGCTTTGCGATTTACCTGGCGGGCGACCCGGGTTTGAGTATGCTCTCTATGTTTAATGAATCCAAAGAAGTGGTCGTGGCGTTTGCACTTGCATTAATTGCGGTACCGTGGGTAGCTTCACAAATTGATAACTGACCCTTTCATCTGACGGCCCCGACACCGTCTGTTGTGAAGTGACCCCGCCAGCCGACTCTGGTTATTCAATCAGAGTCGGCTTTTTTATTTCCGGGCTTTTCATTATCCACCTGTCCGATCCTGCGCATGATTAGCGTTTTTTCCATACCAGCAAACGGTTGTTGACCGGCATTTCGTAATCTGTCTCCAGCATCATATTATTTGACAGGGCAAGTTCATCAAGTGCTTCAAACTGCCGGATGCCGCTGGCAGGGTCTCGGTCTTTCAGCCATATGTCGAAGCGCCTGTTACTGTCACTGGTGTAATTGCCGTTGTAATTGAACGGTCCATAGAGGCAGAATCTGGCATC
>Ga0316193_10000236_pt1 | contig 32166 bp, 37 predicted proteins | sample MerIslsedime2_MG_FD_207735 | JGI IMG/M metagenome (GOLD analysis project Ga0316193, IMG submission 207735) | Coastal sediment microbial communities from Maine, United States - Merrow Island sediment 2 | ecosystem: Environmental > Aquatic > Marine > Coastal > Sediment | place: USA: Maine... | reverse complement strand
ATAGAACACTGCCTTTCCCCGCAAGCCGGCTACCGGCGGCACCCTTCTGGAGCCAGCTCGATCGTCATAAGCGCAAAGTGGCTATCGTCGACTTACCCAAAGCGCCCCTGGTGAAGCTCGAATCGGGAATACAACTCACCGACTGGGGTCTGCACGATCCCGACGGGCCACCGTGTAGTTCACCTGCCACGCTCAGCGCCGAGATCACCGCTCGCTTTGGCAAAGATCCGGTTGGTTCCTGCGACCTCGCTATGCGCAGCAAGGGAGGTGTTGCCGGGCTCCGCGACAGACTCATTGAACGAACACAGCGGAAAACAGACATTATCCTGCACCTGTTAGCGCGTGGGTCCTGGGATCTGTTCGCGACGGCCTATGGCGACTCGCATTGTGCGGGGCACCAGTTCTGGTCCCTGCACGATCCATCACACCCTCGTCATGACGCCAACCTTGTGAAGACACTTGGCGGCGATCCATTGCGTGATGTCTACGCGGCAATCGATAAAGGTATCGGCGAAATTCTCTCTGCAGCCGGACCGGAAGCGACCGTTATTGTATTTGCAAGTCACGGTATGGGCGCACACTATGACGGCACATTCATGCTGGATGAAATCCTGCGGCGGCTGGAAGGCATCACCGCTGACGCTGGCACGGGAAAGCTCAGAAAGCTGCAAGCACTCTGGCAAAAGATGCCCGCCGGCCTGCGTTCCCGCCTCATGCCGGTCTCCGATCGTTTCTATGATGGCTGGGCCGGTCGCGACCGCAGTACCCGCAAGTGTTTTCTTGTCCCCACCAATGATAACTGCGCCGGTATTCGCGTCAATTTGATCGGCCGTGAACCAAGCGGAATAGTACAACCCGGCGCTGAATTCGACGCCTTCTGCGATTCCCTTGAATCCGACCTGACAGAGATTATCAATGTGGAGACTGGCAGGCCATTGGTTCACGAGGTGCTGCGCACAGCAGAGGAATTTCCTGGCGAGCACCAGGGTGGCCTGCCCGATCTGTTGATACGCTGGGATCGCGGGGCACCGGTTCGTAAGGTGGCATCCGATAAAATCGGGAACTTGGAACGCGAATACGGTGGTATACGCACGGGTGACCATCGTAATCCCGGCAGATTCTACGCGTGCGGGCCCGGCATTGTTGCGGGCGAACTTGCCGGTTCCGTGGCAGTGACAGACTTTGCCCCTACCATCGCTGCCCTGCTCGACGTTGAACTGCCGGATGTAGATGGCAAGCCTATCGCCTCACTATGCGGCGCAAATCCAGAGGAACACGAACGGGATACCGCTGGTACCTGACATCGCCACAGTCAAGCCAACAAATCCGACATGCGCTTTACCATCATCATTCCGGCCTTCAACTGCGAAGCCTATATTGCCGATGCAATTCACAGCGCAATTGGGCAGACCCACAAAGATCTGGAAATTATTGTGGTTGACGATGGCTCGACCGATGGCACCCTGACACAGGCTCAGGCGATCGAGGATCCGCGACTGCGCGTGATAGCGCAGGAAAACTCAGGCGTGATGACCGCGCGCAAGGCGGGATTTGAAGCCTGCCACGCGGACGCCGTGGTGTTTCTGGACAGCGATGACCGGCTGCGGCCCGATGCGATTGAGCGCTATCAACACCAGCTCAAGGCACGACCGCAAGTCGGCCTGTTCTATGGTGACCGGATTTTGATGGACAGCAAAGGTACACCTTACGGCAGCCGGCGCGGTGCATTGTTCAATCCACGTCCAGGCGGTCAGGTGCTGCGCCGGTTGTTGACGCGTAATTTCATTTCCACACCGGGTCAGACCTGCATTCGTTCCGAGTGCCTCGAGCGTTCAACGGCTCTACACCTGGATGTCCGGCGTGCGATCGACTGGGTACTGCTTTGTGAGATCGCAGCATCGTACGAATTCGCCTATATAGGCTCCGGCCCGGTGGTCGAGTACCGCATCCTGCCGAACAGCATGGCGAGAACGCTCGCAACAAGTGGTAATCACACTGCCGACATCGAGGAAATCACACCGGCCATCCGCGAAATCTACGCGTTGCCCGGTGTTGTCAACCATTTCCCACCGAATGAACTGGCACGTCTGCGGCAAGTGACTGAAGGCAGTGCATTTGCCTGGAAGGGGCAGGAGTTGTTACGCGCACGCCAGTGGCAGGCCGCACGCACCTGTTTCCTTAAGGCTATGCGTCACTCACGGCGCATCGATCCGCGTGACCTGCTCTGCCTGGGACTGACTTACCTGCGCGCCTTCCCGCCAGGTACGCGACGCTACATCGGGCTGCCGTGAGCTGTTGGGGCTTGCCCGGGGTGTTTTGCTGTTACCGGCGGAGCAGGAATCCAGTTGAATAATGCAGCTCTTCACATGCCCCCGTTTATTAAGGGCAGGGTTTTCAGTAAACTTGCCATTTTTGGGAAGCCTCCATGTCGACGGAATTCCAGCAACATGCCGATGAGCTCATAGACGCAGGCCGCCTGCTGTTCAGCATGGGCATGGTGCCCGCCACCAGTGGCAACTTTTCCGCCCGGCTTGCCGACAACACGCTGGCCATTACCGTATCCGGCCGCCACAAGGGGCGCCTGGAGCGCCGTGACATCATGTTGGCGGACGCGGCCGGCAACAGCCTGGATGGCAACCGACCGTCGGCGGAAACCCTGCTGCACGTTCAAATTTATAATCGTTTTCCCGATGTGCGTTGCGTGCTGCATCCGCACTCGGTCAATGCCACACTGTTGTCGATGATGGCTGACGCTGATGTCGAGCTGTGCGATTATGAGTTACTCAAGGCGTTTGCAGGTATCAAAACCCACCAATGCAAAGTGACGGTTCCGGTATTTGACAACGACCAGGATATGAAGCAACTGTCCGCTGTTGTCGAAGCACGCATGACAAACTGCGATGATACGTTTCATGGCTATCTCATACGCGGTCACGGCTTTTACACCTGGGGCAACAGTGTTGACGACGCGCTACGACACGCCGAGGCCTTTGAATTCCTGTTCGACTGCGAAATGAGGCGCAAAGGAGCCGCACACTTATGACCACACTTGCTATTTACCCCGAATCGGGCGGTGACGCCATCGAAGTCACCCACGATTACCAGACTATTACAGACACCATGCGCGGGATTGGCGTGCAATTGGAACACTGGCCGACCCGGGAGCTGGCAGACGACGCTGACACCGAGGCGGTACAAGCCGCCTATGCCGATGAAATCGGAAAGCTAAACCAACAGTACGGTTTCAAGTCGATAGATGTAGTTGCACTGAAACCGGATAATCCCAAGGCGGCAGAGTTCAGGGGCAAGTTCCTCGCGGAACACACCCACAGTGATTTTGAGGTACGTTTTTTTATCGATGGCGACGGCCTTTTCTACCTGCACGTCGGCGACAGGGTGTACGCCATTCTTTGTGAGAAGGGCGACTTGATCAGCGTACCCGAAAATACCACCCACTGGTTCGATATGGGTGAAAAGCCGGACTTCAAATGCATCCGGTTTTTCGTTATCCCGGAAGGCTGGGTGGGCGAGTTCACCGGTAGCGATATAGCCAAGCGACATGTGAGCTATGAAGCTTACCGGACTGCTCACGTATGACGGTTGGTGCCATTCTGACTGACATCGAGGGCACAACCACCTCGGTCTCCTTTGTGTACGATGTATTGTTTCCCTATGCACGCGAGCACATTGCTGCGTTCGTGCGCGCCAATCCTGACAATCCGGCGGTACAGCAGGAGCTGGAAGCAATCGACCGGGAAGTAGGTCAGACGCTTTCCAGCGAACAGGCGATTGAACAGTTGATCGAGTGGATCGATGAAGACCGCAAGATCACACCACTGAAATCCCTGCAAGGTATGATCTGGGCACAGGGTTATGTGGACAGGGGTTTTACCGGCCATGTCTATCCCGATGCAGTTGAATATCTGCGCCGCTGGCACGATGCAGATATACCCTTGTATATCTATTCCTCCGGCTCGGTCGCTGCGCAAAAGCTGCTGTTTGGTTACTCTGATGTTGGCGATCTGACAGCACTGTTCAATGGCTACTTCGATACCAAAGTCGGCATGAAACGCGACAGCGGCAGTTATCAAAAAATAGCAGAACAGATTGGTTTGAGTGCAGAGCGGATACTTTTTTTATCTGATATTGTCGAGGAACTGGATGCGGCGCGGGAAGCCGGTATGCAAACCGCCTGGCTGGTGCGTGACGATCAGGCTGACACATCCGGCACCAGGCACCCTGTGTACCATGATTTCTCGGAGATTCGGATTTGAGAAAACACCGGTGTACGCAACTCTGTACCCGGTGGTCCGGTCGGGATTGATTCGTCGCTGTGCTCCTCACCCCTGCGGGGCGCCTCCACTGCGTTGCGGCGTCCTGCGCAGCCTGCGGCTGCTTGTCGAACCGAAGGGTTCTCACCAAAGCCTCCCTCTCCGCCATATAAAAAGCCCCTTGCGGGGCTTGTTTATATGGCGGAGAGGGAGGGATTCGAACCCTCGGAACCCGCGAGGGTTCACTTGATTTCGAGTCAAGCCCGTTCGGCCAGCTCCGGCACCTCTCCGGGGGCTGATTTCTACTTGAAAATCAATGAGAAGTAGCCCAAGCTGGGGCTGCTTCCAGCAGTGCGGCGCAATTGTAACCCATGCCTTGCCAGGAAAGCTAAAAATTCCCGCTGCTGACCCGCTAAACATTAATATAGATTGTCCAGTGCAGAGCTTTCCTTACATCCTCATGCGTTTAATTCTCGTCCTGCTTATCCCGCTTACAGCGGCCTGCGACCTGTTACCAAAGTCACAGCTGGATCGGGTCAAGGACAATGGTGAACTGCGCGTCCTGACCCGCAACAGCGGTACTACCTATTACGAAGGCCCGAACGGGCCAACCGGGCTGGAGTACGACCTGGCCGCAGGTTTCGCCGAGTATATTGGTGTAAAACTGAAAATCGAAACGCCGGAAAGCCTTACCCAGATTCTCAGGAAAATTCAGGCAGGCTCGGCCGACATGGCGGCGGCAGGCCTGACGGTAACCGCCGAACGCCAGGCCCTGCTCGACTTCAGTACCAGTTATCAGCGCATAACGCCGCAACTGGTGTACCGGGTCGGAACGCGCACACCCACGAACCTGGATGAGCTGCAAGGCAGTCTCGAGGTCGTCACTGGCAGCAGCCATGCCGAGCGACTGCATGCGCTGCAGGATGAATATCCAAACCTGTCGTTTCTCGAAAGCAGCGAACTGGACAGTGAGCAACTGCTCAATCTGGTGTGGGAACAGGTGATCGATTACACGGTTGCGGATTCCAACGAAGTCGCAATCAGTCGGCGCTTCTATCCTGAATTGCGCGTGGCCTTCGATATCAGTTCTGCGGAGCCTCTGGCCTGGGCATTTCCGCGCAGCGAAGATCGCAGCCTGGTCGAAAAGGCGGATGAGTACCTGAAAATGTTGAAGGATAACGGCCAGCTTGACCAGTTGCTGGAACGTTACTATGGCTACGTTACTGATTTCGACTATGTCGGAACACGTCGCTATATGAAACACATAAAACAACGCCTGCCACAATTCCGGCGCTGGTTCGAGGAAGCGGGAGAAAAAACAGGGGTAGACTGGCGCCTGCTGGCTGCTATCGGATACCAGGAGTCACACTGGAATCCCCGGGCGGTGTCACCTACCGGGGTACGCGGCGTCATGATGCTGACTCAGGACACGATGCGACAGCTGGGTATCAGCAAGAGCCGTCTGGATCCACAGGCCAGTATCGAAGGTGGAGGACGTTACATCGCGCGAGTGAGAAGCAGGCTCCCGAAACGCATTCGCGAACCCGACCGCACCTGGATGGCGCTCGCTGCATATAATGTCGGCACCGGACACCTGGAAGATGCGCGCATACTGGCCCAGAGTGATGGCGCCGATCAGGACAAATGGATCGATGTTAAAAAATACCTGCCGCTGCTAAGCCAGAAGAAGTGGTACAAGCAAACCAAGTACGGCTACGCGCGCGGCAATGAACCGGTGCGCTACGTTGAAAATATTCGCAGCTATTACGATATCCTGGCGTGGATAACAGACAGGGATAGTGCTCCCGAACCCAGGTCACCGGCACTCACCATCGAGTCGCCGGCCTTGTAGAAGGTCAGGCCACCTGGACCGGAATTGAACTTCGCTGGCGCAAAATACGGTTGTCCGCATCGAGGTAGACCAGCGTGGGATGAAACCCTGCCGCTTCCTGCTCGGTCAATACCGCATAGGTACAGATAATGATCCTGTCACCCGGGTTGGCCTTGTGTGCTGCGGCCCCGTTGATCGAGATTATGCCCGAGTCCCGCTCGGCCTGAATCGCATAGGTCGTGAAGCGCTCGCCGTTAGCGAGGTTGTAGATCTGGATCTGTTCGTAGGCACGGATACCGGCGGCATCCAGCAGCGCGCGATCGATCGCACAGGAGCCTTCGTACTCCAGCTCTGAGTGCGTGACATGCGCGTGGTGCAATTTGGATTTCAGCAGTGTGATCTGCATCCGTTTCCAGTCCTGTCTACAATCAGAGCCCATTATCCCAAGATCTGCAATCCCCTGCAAACCTTGGATTTTTCCGGATTTTAGATAGCTATGTTATCAATCAGCCGCGCCTTGCCGAGACGCGCTGCCGCCAGCACCCGCGCGGGCGTCTCGCCTGTTTCGAGCAGCCGCAGCGTCTCCGCGTGGCGAATATCGACATAGCCCGGGTTGAATCCCGCCGCTTCGAGCTTTTTCATCGCCTGGCGTTCCAGTACCCTGCAGGACTGTTGCCCTGCCCGTGCCTGTTCTGCCACCTCACACAGGGTTTGATACAGAACCGGTGCCAGCTTGCGCTCCTCGGCACTCAGGTAACGGTTACGCGAACTCATCGCCAGGCCATCTGCTTCGCGTACCGTCGGCACGCCGTCGATTTCAATCGGCCAGCACAGATCACGTACCATGCGCCGGATCACTGCCAGCTGCTGGTAATCCTTCTCCCCGAATACTGCGACATCCGGTTGCACCAGATTGAACAAGCGGGCCACCACGGTTGCCACACCGGCGAAATGCCCGGGCCGGAAATCATCACACAGTCCGCGACTGACCTGCGGCACGTCTAAGCGTGTGGTCTCCTCTACCCCTCCCGGGTACAGTGCCTCGACCGAGGGTGTAAACAGCAGTTCCACGCCTTCACGCTGCAACTTTTCCTGATCGCTCTCGAGTGTGCGCGGATAGGCGTCGAAATCTTCACCGGGACCGAACTGGGCAGGATTAACAAATATGCTGACAACCACGTGCGGCGCGCGGCTCAAGGCGTGCCGCACCAGTGCCAGATGACCCTGGTGCAAATCACCCATGGTCGGCACGAACGCAATCCGCTCGCCGGCCAGGCGCCAGTCACTGATTGTTTTACGAACATCCTTCACAGAGGCAAGCGTGCGCATCAGTCAAAACCTTGTTGTTGTGCCGGAAACCGTCCTGCCTTGACCGCCTCGACATAGGCCCGCAGTGCAGCCGGAATATCTGCTGCGTCTTCCAGGAAGTTGTGCGAGAAACCGGGACGTTTGCCGGGCGTTATTCCCAGCAGATCATACAGCACCAGGACCTGCCCGTCACAATCCGTGCCTGCGCCGATGCCAATGGTCGGAATCTTCAGACTTTCACTTACCTGTCGGGCAAGATCTGCGGGAATACATTCCAGCACCAGCACCGATGCACCCGCTTCCTGTAACAGCAGCGCGTCATCCCGCAGGCGTTGCGCGGGCTCTGCCTCACGCCCCTGCACACGGTAGCCGCCAAGCTGGTGAACCGACTGTGGCGTCAGCCCCAGGTGCGCGCACACCGGGATACCCTGTGCAGTGAGGGCAGCCACGATAGCGGAAACCTGTTCACCACCCTCCAGCTTGACCATCTGTGCGCCACCTTCACGCATCAGACGCGCAGCATTGTCCAGCGCCTGATCGATGTGGCTGTAACTCATGAAAGGCATATCGACAATGCGTAACGCATTGCGGCCCGTCCTTGCGACACAGGAGGAGTGATAGATCATGTCCTCCATTGTTACCGGCAGGGTTGAGTCATGCCCCTGGAAAACCATGCCCAGCGAATCACCGACCAGCACCACCTCGACACCCGCCTCTTCAAGAAGACAGGTGAAGCTGGCGTCGTAACTGGTCACACAAGTGATCTTTTCTCCGCGTTCTTTCAGCCGCAGCAATGTCGCGTTGGTAACGGGTGCACGTTCAGCCATGTTGTTCCCCGGGCATAGCGATTCGCAGTGCCTCCGGCATCGGGTTGAAAAAATGACGCCCGCTTTTCACCAGCGCCAGTTGCTCAAGCAACGCCTGGTAATCGGATTCGTTGTCCACGGGATTGATGCCTTCTGCATTCACAATCAGTAGTGGTGCCTCATCATAAAAATGGAAAAACCGCGCATAGGCTTCGCACAGTGACTTCAGGTAGCTGCTTTCTATTCCACGTTCATGGCCGATACCGCGTTTGCCTATGCGCTTGATCAACACATCCACCGGCGCCTGCAGGTAAATCACAAGGTCAGGCTTGGGCACGTCGATAGTCAGGTGCGAATAGACCTGTTCATAAAGCTTGAACTCTTCGTTGTCGAGTGTGATTTTGGCGAACAGCTGATCCTTGTCCATCAGGAAATCGGCAACGCGTACCGGTTCGAACATATCACCCTGGCGAAGTTCCTGCATCTGCTGGGCGCGCTGCAGCAGAAAAAACAGCTGGGTCTGCATTGCGGCAGCGCGCGGGTTGCGGTAAAAACGCTCCAGAAACGGGTTATCGGCTGCTCCCTCCAGCAAAAGCTCGCTGCCAAACGTCTCGGCCAGACGCCGTGCCAGACTGGTTTTACCTACACCAATGGGCCCTTCGACAACAATAAAACCGGGATTTTGCATGCTTGTTCTCTTTATTTAACCGACAGGCCCGGCGATCTCTTCCAGGCGCAGCAGCTCACCTCGCGGACACTGCCCCAGCAACGACTTCACACTGCCCAGGCCGGGCACCACCATACGATCATCAATTTCAGCCAGCGGGTACAGCACAAAATTACGCAGCGCCAGTCCCGGATGGGGAATCCGCAAACGTTCGGTTGCGATTACTTCATCACCGTACAACAGAATATCCAGGTCCAGGGTGCGGGGACCCCAGTGCTGTTCTCTGGTACGTCCGTGGACCTGCTCCACACCCTGCAGCTGGTCCAGCAAGGCGTCGGGCAACAGCACGGTCGCCAGCTGCGCGACAGCATTCACATAATCCGGCTGATCCTGCGGACCCATCGGGGCGCTGCGGTACAGTGACGACACCGCCAGCACGCTGGATCCGGACAGGCTGTCCAATGCCTGAACCGCGCGCCTTAGCTGCGACTCCGGATTCTCCAGGTTGCTACCCAGGCCAATGAAGGCTACACGCTTAATCATCGCTCTGCTGGGCGGGTTTCCGCTTTCGAGGTCTGCGCCGGCGCTTTTTCTTCGCCGGGGATGACTCGACCATCTTCTCGCGGTCACCTTCATTCAATACCTGGAACTCAGTCCACCAGTCAGCCAGTTCCTTTGGCGCTTCGCCAACTTCACTGCGCAACAACATAAAATCATAGGCGGCGCGAAAGCGCGGATGTTCCAGTAGACGGTATGGCGCTTTGCCGCGCTTGCGTTCAAAACGCGGTTGCAGCATCCAGATCTCGCGCATCGGAAAACTGAAACGTTTTGGCAGGGAGGTCACCTGCACCTGCTCTGCGGCAATCTGGTTGCCGGCAACCTGGGCCGCTTCCAGCGGTGTAGCCCCCTGGTCCAGGAATTCCTGTGTCTGCATGCGCATCGGTTCCCATAGCAGGGTCGCGAACAGAAAAGCCGGGGTAACCGGTTTATTCTCTGCCAGACGCTGGTCGGTATTTTCCAGCGCGCGCAGCACCAGTGTCAGCGGAAAGCCCTGCTCTTCGTGACTCAAGGCTTCATCGGTCATCGGGAACAGATACCGGAACAGATCGTAGTGACGCAGCAGTTCAAAGGTCGCCACTGCACAACCACCCAGGAACAGTTTCAAAACTTCCTCGAACAGGCGTGCCGGAGGAATGTCTTCCAGCAGGTAACCAAACTTTTGCATTATGGCTTCGCTGTCCGGATGGATCCGAAAGCCCAGCTTGGCAGCAAAACGCACGGCGCGCAGCATCCGCACCGGGTCTTCCCGGTAACGTTTCTCGGGGTCACCAATGACGCGCATGACGCCGGCTTTCAGGTCGTCGATGCCATTGACATAGTCAACGACGGAAAAGTCCTTGATGTCGTAATAGAGCGCATTCACCGTAAAGTCACGGCGCCAGACATCGTCTTCAAGAGTGCCATAAACATTATCTCGCAGAATACGGCCTTCATCCGAATGCGCGCTGTCCCTGTCGTCAATCGCCTCGCCCTCGTGGCGGGCGCGGAAGGTGGCAACTTCTATCACCTCGCGCCCGTAACGCACGTGCGCCAGCCGGAACCGACGCCCGATCAGGCGGCAGCTTCGAAACAGGCTGCGCACTTCATCCGGGGTCGCATTGGTCCCAACATCGAAATCTTTGGGTTCACGACCCAGCAAAAGATCACGCACCCCACCACCAACCAGGAAACTCTGAAATCCAGCATTTTTCAGCCGGTACAATACTTTCAAAGCACCGGAACTGATGCTGGCCCGCGATATTGTGTGCTCGGGCCGGGGGATAATGACGGGCTGGACGCTACCGGGTTCGATATCGTCTTGATTGATCACGTTATTTTCGCTTGTCCCTTTATCACTGGAGGGTATAATACCACCCTGCTGACCCGCATACAGCGCCAATATGCTCCCTTCGTCTAGCGGTAAGGACACTGGCCTCTCACGCCGGTAACAGGGGTTCGATCCCCCTAGGGAGCGCCAATTTAATCAAAAGCTTAGTTTTCTTCTCCTGACCACTGGCAGGCCGGTACGGTGCCCGGCACGCTAAACCGGCGGCTTTTTCTCACTGGTAAAGGTGGGACAACGGTGTTGGAAGAGCCACTACAAGCGGTAGTTAAAAACATGCTCCGAATAAAAAACTGGTATAACGCCTAGACTGAGCAACTCGCAAGCTCATTCAATTTTGTAAACGACGTTACAGCTAATAACGCCGAAAGCAGATATTTGAGCACACCCGACGGGTGCATCAAGTTAATAAACCGGTTTCAGAGAAACATGCGCCGAAAATCAGTCTGATTAAGCGTCAATTCAGTTCCGAGTTTCTCCAGCCCAAAACGGTGAAAATCAGTTTTTCTCTTTATTATTTTCTTCTTTCCACTTCTCGTAACATTCCGAGCCGCAGAAGTGGATAAAGTAATCGGTCGCCTCTGCGCTCTTCGCCTCAGATGTTGGAATTTCCTTAAGGCAGATTGACGGCGTTTTTTTATGCAATAACGCTGGATCCACCGGGTCTCAGTCCGGTGTTTTCTCTGAGATGGCAGCGCGCAGCGCCTTGAGTTTTCCGGGATAGGCGTCCAGGTCCCCGTAATCGGCATAGGTTCTTGTACGTGCATGCGGGTCACGGATACGTTGCGCATGCTTGATGGGACACCAGAACTGCTCGGTGCGCGAAGCAATTTCACGACCGTATGCGATCACGCCGTTGGCATAGCCACAAAACATGCAATTTACCTTTTCGATGATATTCAGGTAAGCAAGGTAGTGACGGTCAACGACGATAAAATCCGAGCGCGGTACGCGGGGAATACCATAGGCGCGAAAACATATTTGTTGATAGAACGTAATGGCGATATCCAGCAGGACGAACGGGACAATAAGACTGTAGATTACCGGGGCCGTAAGTATGTGCCTCAACCGGGCTTCGCGGAAGTAAAGCCATAGCCCGGTACGCTGGCGGCGCTGTATTTCCCGGATGCTTTCTTCAAAGCGTATCCGCCCTTGCTCCAGTGAATAGCGGAACAGTTCGCGTTTTTCTTTCAGGGCCTGTTCAAGCTCCACATCCAATTCGGCCTGCAGTTTATAAAACCGCTCCAGTAGCGCGTCCAGTTTTGTCTGGGTCATACCAGCTGCCTTTTAGCCTTTCGCTTAAGTGTCCAAGCGCTCAGTACACCCTGCATCATCATTCTTCGGGCTGTTCACACGCTTGCTGACCGGATACACGTCTATAGAGCCGGCATAAGGTACCAGCATCGATTGTAGCTGGGCGCGGTTGCTATGGGTAGGATTTAGCCAGGCATTGTAATAGGCATGATTGAGTATGACGGGCATCCGGTCATGAACCGGCCGCACAGCTTCATTAGCATCTGTCACAATGATTGAGCAACTGTCGAAAGTTTCTCCCTGCTTCTCCCAGCGATCCCAGAGTCCGGCAAATGCAAACAAACCACCCCCTGTAAGCTGTATATGTTGAGGAATTTTTTGTTTACCGTCCCGTTTCCACTCGTAGAACCCGGTGGCAGGAATCAGGCAGCGCCTGCGTTTGAACGAATCGCGGTAAGTGGGTTTTTCGGCAACTGTCTCTGCGCGTGCGTTGATGGTGGAATACTTTGTTTTGGACTCTTTTGACCAGTGCGGCACCAGCCCCCAGCGCGCCAGAACAAGCTCGCGCCCATTCGACCCGTCACGCACCAGCGGCACATCCTGGCCGGGTGCAATGTTGTAGCGCGGCCCAAACACGGACATGTCAAACAAAGTCTGTTCGATGCCGAAGAAATCCACCAGGGCAACAGCGTCTGTAATCAGATTGTAGCGGCCACACATTCTTACATCCTCTTTAAATGTCCTGCTCACCGCTTCAAGCGGATATAAAACTGTAAAGAATCCAAGAATATTGTCCGGTATTCTTTACATAATCGCAGCCCGTAAATCGCCGTAAAATAATTAGTCCATAGTTTTCCGCATATTAAAAAAACCGGCACTCATTATGCTTGCATACCAGACAAGTACAGTACGTCGGAGGCCGGGTTATGAAGGCACACAAGATGACCATAATCCTTGCGCTGTTGTTTGTATTCGGGTTGCTGGCTGTTGACTCAGTCGTAGCCAACAGCACCGATTTTACCGCAGCGCCGTTGCTGGGTAATGAGATGGGCTATCGTTGAAGAAAGCCTGTTGAAAGCCCTGACAATGATACAGGAGACGTGATGAACCCCTCTCTCTTATTAAAGATCTTTGTGACTGCAGCCCTGCTTGGCTTTACTGTCACTGCAATCACATTATGGGCGGTACGCTCCAGCCTGACCGGCCTGGCTCGCGTTGCCCATCGTACAGCCGGTTACCTGCCACACAACAGACTCCCGCTTCCACGGCAGTAACGGTCAGTCACGCACTGGTCAATAGTGCGATGCGTCGGTCAGTTCGCGCATGACTTCGTTCAGTGATGCTTCCGCGTTATCGATGAAACAAACCAGATTGCCTACGCTGCAGACTGTATTTTTCGCACCGCGTACATTCCAGCCACGAGGTGGCGCCCAGCCCGGCAGCTGGGTAAACATGGAAAACTGATCGATATTGCCCTGCACCATACGCTTGTAGTCGTGGGCAAACTTTGCCAGCCGTTGCATCATATCTTCGCCCATAAGACCATAACCTTCCACCAGCGCACCATCGTCGCGGAAGTGACAGATAACCAGCACACCGTCAAGGGCAAGTAGCTGTCTGATCATAACCTTACTCAGCGCTATCCAGCTCTGCGTAGGCAGCTTCGAAGTCTGCCACGTCGTTGCGTAGCACGACTCCCCGGTGCCCGTTACCCACTGTAGACCATTCGAACCCGACCAGCGTAAAGCCGGTTATCGGGTAGAAGCCACCCTGTCCGGTTGTTTTTTCCCAGCCGCGCGCCTGCATGGTGGCAATTGCGATATTGGCGACGAATACATGCGCCAGCAGATCCAGCGTCTCCGGGGTTAGATTCGAGCCTTCCGCAACCCTGTGATCTTTCAACTCACCGGTATCCGAAAACTCGAATGCGGCTGAGGCGCCCTCCAGACCCATTAACCTGTCCAGATTACTCATATACCCTCTCCGGATAGTTCATATCATTTCGTTTGCGTCCATCAGCCTGTCACGCATACGTTTGAATATTCTGTTCAATACCCCTGGTTCATTCTTTATGAAACAGAATACGTTGGCCATAACACACACGCTGAACTGCGGGCCTTCCACTATCCAGCCGTGCGCCGACTCAAATGGACAGTTGTCACTGTTGGCACACAGAATATCGGATTGCATGTGGGTGCTCATGGTCGTTGCGCGGCACATGATGGATGCCATGCGTGCCATTTCTTCACTGAGCTGGCCCTTGAAATTGTAGCGGTCCCCACGGTAGGCGTACTCACCGGCGGCGATAACGCCTTCCATGACTGCCAGTTCGGAATAGACACTCATCCAGTTGCTCCTGATTATTCTGTTATTAGTCTGGGTTTTCCTCAACCATTTCATAGCACAGGAATCTGTTCTTGTCACCGTTGCAGAGCCAACAGGGGTGCAGGTACATTCCGAAACCGTGACAACCGCGTCAGACGCCGACAACCCAGCCAGACCCGCCAGCCTGTTACGGCGCCTGGCGGCGCTGTTCTATGACTCGCTGTTACTGCTGGCCATCTGGTTTATTGCCACCGCCATACTACTACCCTTCTACAGCGGTGAAGCTATCCCGGCCAATAACCCTATGCTAAGCACCTACCTGCTATTTATCAGCTTTTTCTTCTACGCCTGGTTCTGGAGACATGGCGGCCAGACACTCGGCATGCGCGCCTGGCGCCTGCAGCTTCGCAACCTGAGGCCGGGGCCGGTTACCTGGTTGCAGGCGCTGTTACGTTTTATGGTCGCCATCCCCGCCGCACTGCTGTCGGGACTGGGCTACCTGTGGATGCTGTTCGATAAACAGAAGCTCACCTGGCATGACCGCTACTCGGAAACCTGTATCGTGCAGCTGAATGAAAATCCACACAAGCGCACACGCTGAAACTGTCAACCCGTTCTGCGCAGCAGCAACCATCCGGCAACAAGCACTGTGGCAGACGGTACGAAAGCACTCAACCAGGGCGGCACACCGTATACCAGCCCGGCATACGCCGTTATTTCATTGAACAACTTGAACACCAGCCCCACTGCAACACCCACCAGAATACGCTGACCCACACTCAGGCTGCCTACCGGCCCCAGCACAAAACTGACCGCCAGAAACAGCATGGTAATCACCGCCACCGGTGTCGCCCAGCGCTGCCAGTAATTCAGCCTGTAAAGGGCGACATTGGTACCGTTTTGCTGCAGGTAATCGATGTACCGGCTCAGCTCCGGCAGCGACAGTGTTTGCGAATCCCGGGTCAGCAACTGTGCAAGCTGCGGATCTATCAGGTTGGGCCATACGCTTTGCGGCGCATGTTGTATATCAACCCGCTGATCGCGGAAATAGCTGCCCTGAACATCCTCAAGATGCCATTTCCCCTGCTGAAAACGTGCAGCTGCCGCGCGGCTGGCGGACACCAGCCTGGGCGTCGTATCAATGTCGTAGACAACCAGACCACTGAGACTGCCGTCAGCCTCACTGCGGCGCACCTGGATCAAGCGCTGCCCGCTACGCACCCAGAATCCGGCATCGCGCTGCACGCTGACCTGGTCGTAAATCGCCGAGGTCCGCAACTGCCTGGCCAGTTGCTGGCTGGCCGGCGCCCAGCCCTCACCCATAACCACCACAGCGAGCAGCATCACCACGCCTGCCAGTAAAACCGAACGCGTTAAACGTGCCGGCGAACAGCCCGCCAGCCGGAACGCGTTCAGTTCAAATTGTGCTGCCATGCTGCCCAGCCCCAGCAGGGAGCCGATCAATGCCGCCATCGGAAACGACTGATAAGCGCGTACTGGTAGCGTCAGCAGGGCAAACAGCAACGCATCGGCCAGTGTGTAGTCACCACGCCCGATGGCACCGATTTCACCCAGAAATACCAACAGGCCCTCCAGCACGATCACCACCAGCCAGGCCAGCAAGGTCGCAGCCAGTACTGTTTTGCCAATATAGGCGTCCAGCCGCTTCACGCTGCCACCCGCCGCGGCCACCCGCGCCTTGCCCGGGCCCAGACAAGCAGTGGTAGCAGCAACAAGCCGTGCACCCACCACAGACCCAGCCAACCCGGCAAGCGACCCTGCGCTATCCATAACTGTCCGGTGCCGAGCAGATTAAAGTACAGGGCAAATACCAGCACACCCAGCCATAAGGGGTAAACAGGGCTTGTGGCAGGTCGAAAACGTGCCAGGGGCACGGCTATCAGCGCCAGCACCAGTACGGTAACCGGGCGTGACAGGCGCTTGTGCAGTTCGGCACTGGCCTGCGGACCCGGGGTTGTCCAGAGCGCCGGCGTGGGGATCGCATCCCATTTTTTATCCTGGTTGGCGGGAACGGCCTGCAAGCGCAGTGCATATTCCTGGTAACGTAATACCCGGTAATCAGCCTCTCCGGGTATACCGTCATAGCGGTAACCGTCGCGCAATACCAGAAAACGTTCGTTAGTGTCCTCAGCGTATTCAACACCGGCGCGCCTGGCTACCAGTACTTGCGCCTGTGGAGAACCACTGACGTGGACAAATACCTCTTCCAGTGTTCCGGCCTCGCGACCTGAACGTCGGGCATAAACCAGCCAGCGTCCCTTTTGCAGTTTATGAAACCGGCCGGGTGTCAGCGCATCCATATCCAGCGTGTGCTCTGCCTGGCTACGCAGTTGATAACCCTGCGCCGCAGTGCGCGGCACCAGTGACCAGGCCAGTAGCGCGACCAGCAGCGCCGCACCCAGCACCGGTAAGGCGACCGCCCGGTACAACTGCACGGTACCCACGCCGCTCGCCCCCAGCGCCAGCGATTCATGATCCCGGTTAAGCCGTCCCAGCAACCACAGCAGGGCCAGAAACAGCGTCAGTGGCAGCAGAAAGACAAAAAAGCCTACCGATTTCAGCGCCAGCAGCCACAGCACCGTACCCGCCGGTAGCTCACCACCGGCAGCCTGGCCCAGATACTGGGAAAAACGCGCCGCCACCAGCACCAGCCACAACACCAGAGTGATGACCAGCCAGTACTGCAACAATTCCAGACTCAAATAACGGCGTATAACCGATGACATGGCTTTCTGCTAAAATATTTGGGCGCCGCTTAGGCATCCAGTACACTAACCGGAATTCGGTCTGGCCACCATACCGGCACGTCAGTAAATCTGGAGCAGTCTATGAATTTCAATGTTAAAAGCGGCGATTCCGATAAATTACGCAGTGCCTGCGTCGTGGTCGGTATTTCGGCGCCACGCAGCCTGTCACCCGCAGCCAAAAAGCTGGACAAAGCCAGCCGGGGTCAGCTTGGCGAGTTGCTGAAAAGTGCCGACATCGATACCGGCTGTGGCAAGACAACCCTCATCCACGAACCGAAAGGTAGCGTTCAGGCGGCACGTATCCTGGTGGTGGGTTGTGGCAAGGACAAGAAGCTGTCGCCACAGAATTTTACCAAAATCATAGCAGCTGCCGCCAAAGCCCTGCAGTCAAGCGGTGCCACCGAAGCGGTGTCCTTTCTCCCCGAACTGGACGTAGAAGACCGTGACCTGGCCTGGAAAGCACAACGCACGGTGGAAGCCACGCGCGATGCGTTGTATCGCTTTGATGAACTTAAAAGTGATGCCAAGCCACCCAAACACCCGTTGCGTAAATTAACGGTAGCCGTAAGTGATCGCGCCACACTCGCCAAGGTCAGGCGCGGGGTGAGCCGTGGCATCGCGGTTGCCAATGGTGTTGAGCTGGCACGCACACTGGGCAACCGTCCGGGCAATCTGTGCACGCCAAGTGACCTCGCCGACCAGGCCAAAGCACTGAAGAAAGACTACCCGGCACTCAAAGTACAGATTCTTGAAGAAGCGGCCATGAAAAAACTCGGCATGGGCGCCCTGCTGTCGGTCTCCCGCGGCAGCCGCCAGCCCGCCAAACTCATCGTGATGCAATACAGTGGCGGCAACAAGAACGCCAAACCTGTCGTGCTGGTCGGCAAAGGTGTCACCTTCGACTCGGGCGGCATCTCCATCAAGCCCGGCGCGGCAATGGATGAAATGAAATTCGATATGTGTGGTGCCGCGAGTGTGTTCGGCACTGTTTCGGCGGTAGCCGAAATGAAACTTCCCATCAACCTGGTGGGCATCGTGCCAGCCACCGAGAACCTGCCCGACGGGGATGCCAGCAAACCCGGTGATATAGTGACCAGCATGAGCGGGCAAACAATTGAGGTCCTGAATACAGATGCCGAAGGCCGCCTGATTCTGTGTGACGCACTGACCTACGCAGACAAATTCAAGCCGGACGTCGTGGTGGACATCGCCACCCTCACCGGCGCCTGCGTCGTTGCCCTGGGCCATCACGCCACCGGCTTGCTGAGTAACGACCAGGACCTCGCGGATGAACTGCTGGAAGCCGGACAATCCAGCGGTGACCGCGCCTGGCAGTTACCTCTGTGGGACGAGTACGATGAGCAGATCTCCAGCAACTTCGCAGACATGGCCAACATCGGCGGCCGCGGCGCCGGCACTATTACGGCCGGCTGTTTCCTCGGCCGCTTTACCAAAGACTACCGTTGGGCGCACCTGGATATCGCCGGTGTCGCCTGGAAATCGGGTCACGCCAAGGGTGCAACCGGCCGGCCGGTGCAATTGCTGAGTCAGTTTCTGCTGAATCGCTGTGTATGACAGAAGTTGATTTCTATCTGCTGAAAGATGATTCGGCACATGGCCGGGTACAGTTTGCCTGCCGCCTCGCCGACAAGGCCTACCGGCTCGGTAACCGGATATTCATCCATACTGAATCGGCCGACCAGACACAGCAGCTGGACAAGCTGTTATGGACCTTCCAGCAGAACAGTTTTGTACCACACGCCGTTTACCAGGCTGGACAGGACGATACAGCACCGGTGCAACTTGCACACGATGCCGAACCGGGTGCTGGCAGCCAGGTACTGATCAACCTGGCAGCTGATGTGCCCGTGTTCTTCAGCCGTTTCGAACGCGTTGCCGAACTTGTCAGTGGCAACGCCGATGTTCGCCGGCAGGGTCGCAAGCGATACAGTTTCTACAAGGATCGCGGCTACCCGCTGCGCACGCACGAGATCAAAAGCTGATGGACTCCGACCCGATCAAGCTGGACGACAAAGGAGTACCGGTACTGGAGAATGCGGTAACCCTGGATGAACTCGGCGGCGAACCGTCGCCTCCGCGCGCAGACCTTACTGACCACGATCTGATTAACCGCCTGCTCGAAGAAGAAGCCGTCCGGCACATACTCGATGACATCACCGAAGACCTGCAGCAAATGGTGGCCTGGAAAATCGAAACCTTTCTGAAAGAAGAAGTCACCAGGCTCATCAAGGATGCAACAGAACAGAGCGCGCCCAAGCTTGCGCAGGACATCCGCACCCAGCTGCAGCTTGCGCTACCGGGTTTAATCGCCAGGCTCGCCGAGCAGTCTAAAGAACAGTAAATCGAAGCAGGCTAGCGGCATTTCTGCGGTATAATCCCCGCTCATTTTTGAGCGCCACAGAAAGACGTCTGATTTTAATGGAAAAAACCTACAATCCCCACAGCATAGAACAACGCTGGTATCAGACCTGGGAAGAGCAAGGCTATTTCGCTCCGACCGGCGGTGATGGCGCACCCTACTGCATCATGATCCCGCCGCCAAACGTTACCGGCAGCCTGCACATGGGGCACGCCTTCCAGGACACACTGATGGATGCGCTGACGCGCTTCCACCGCATGCGCGGAGATAACACCCTGTGGCAGCCGGGTAGCGACCATGCCGGTATCGCCACCCAGATGGTGGTGGAACGCCAGTTGGAAGCGGAAGGCAAGACACGCCACGACCTGGGCCGCGATGCGTTCGTCGAACGCGTGTGGAAATGGAAAAAAACCTCCGGCGGACAAATTACCCGGCAGTTACGCCGCATGGGATCCTCGCTGGACTGGCAGCACGAACGCTTCACCATGGACGACGGCCTGTCGGATGCGGTGAAAGAAGTCTTCGTGCGTCTGTACGAGGAAGGTCTGATCTACCGTGGCAAACGCCTGGTCAACTGGGACCCGGTGCTGCATACGGCGATTTCTGATCTTGAAGTACTGTCGCAGGAGGAAAATGGTCACCTGTGGCACATGCGCTATCCGCTCACCAACGGCACAGCTGAACTGGTAGTGGCCACTACCCGCCCGGAAACGCTGCTGGGTGACTGTGCCGTGGCCGTGCATCCCGGTGACGAGCGCTATAAACACCTGCTCGGAGAATTTGTCGAGTTACCGTTGACCGGCCGTACCATTCCCATTATTGCCGATGATTATGTCGACCCTGAGTTCGGCACCGGTTGCGTGAAAATCACGCCGGCGCACGATTTCAACGATTATGCCGTGTGGCAGCGGCACCGCGATGAAAACGCCATCAGCGCACAGCCGCACGGCGGGTTGATCAATGTGTTCACTGTCAATGCCGCGATCCGCAACAACGCGTCTGATGAAGACACTCTCATCCCGGAACCCTACATCGGCATGGACCGCTTCAAGGCACGCAAACAGATCGTCAAGGATCTGGAGACACTGGGCCTGCTGGAGAAAATCGACGACCACAAGCTGATGGTGCCGCGTGGCGACCGTTCCGGCTCGGTGGTCGAACCCTTCCTCACCGATCAGTGGTACGTAAAAGTACAGCCGCTGGCTGACCCTGCCATCAAGGCGGTCGAATCCGGTGCTGTACGCTTTGTGCCGGACAACTGGAAGAACACCTATTTCGAGTGGATGCGCAACATCCAGGACTGGTGCATCTCGCGCCAGATCTGGTGGGGCCACCGCATCCCGGCCTGGTATGACGCGCAGGGCAATGTGTATGTCGGGCGCTCCGAAAGCGAAGTGCGCGAACAACACGGGCTGGATGCGGATCTTGAACTGAGCCAGGACGAGGATGTGCTCGACACCTGGTTCAGCTCCGCGCTGTGGCCGTTCAGCACCCTGGGCTGGCCGCAGCAGACTGAACGCCTGCAGGCCTTCTACCCGACCAGCGTGCTGGTCACCGGCTTTGACATCATTTTCTTCTGGGTTGCACGCATGATCATGATGGGCCTGAAGTTCATGGACGATGTGCCTTTTAAAGAGGTTTACATTCACGGCCTGGTGCGCGACGCGCACGGCAACAAGATGTCCAAATCCAAGGGCAACGTGCTCGACCCCATTGACCTGATTGATGGCATCGAACTGGAAGCGCTGGTGGAAAAACGCACCAGGAGTCTGATGCAACCGAAGGATGCGCCCAGGATAGAAAAAGCCACGCGCAAGGACTTCCCCGACGGCATCCCCTCGTTCGGTACCGACGCGCTGCGCTTCACCTTTGCCGCCATGGCCTCCACCGGCCGCGACATCAACTTCGACCTGAACCGTATCGAGGGCTACCGCAACTTCTGCAACAAGCTGTGGAATGCGGCACGCTATGTACTGATGAATACCGAAGCACAGGACTGTGGACAACAGGGTGGTGAGGTTGAACTCAGCTGCGCCGACCGCTGGATCCTTTCACTGTTGCAACAGACTGAACAACAGGTTATCGACAACTTCGCGAAGTATCGGCTCGACCTTGCCGCACAGGCAATATATTCATTCATCTGGGACGAATACTGCGACTGGTACCTGGAACTTTCGAAGCCGGTTCTGAACAATGCCGATGCCAGCGAGGCTGCTCTGCGCGGCACCCGCCGGACACTGGTACGGGTACTGGAAACGATACTGAAACTGGCCCATCCGGTTATCCCTTTCATTACCGAAGAAATCTGGCAGCGCATTGCCCCGCTTGCGGGCGCGCAAGGCGAGACCATCATGCATTGCGCTTACCCTGAACCGGATGACAGTGCTTTCGACCAGGGCGCCATTGACGAAATGGAGTGGGTGAAGGAATTCGTTCTGGGGGTACGCAAAATCCGCAGCGGCATGAATATTGATCCGCGCAAACCACTACCGGTATTACTGCAGAATGGCAGCGATGCTGATCAGCAACGCCTTGCAGACAACAGGCACTACATCACATCGCTCGCGCGGGTGGAATCCATCGAATGGCTGGGCAAGCGGGAAGGTCCGGAATCCGCGACCGCATTGATTGGCGAAATGAAGTTGCTTATCCCCATGGCCGGTTTGATTGACAAAGAGGCTGAACAGGCACGGCTGAGGAAAGATCTGGACAGGAAGCGCACCGACCTGGAACTCATCGGGAAAAAACTCGGCAATCCTGATTTCGTGGCAAAGGCACCCGCCGCTGTGGTGGACAAGGAAAAAGCCCGGGCAGAGGATGTGAAGGCCGCCATCAGGCAACTGGAAGAACAGCTACAGAAAATAGATACGCTGTAGCAACCCGTTCCGTTCCATGCTGTGTTAAAAGAACTTATGATTCAGACCGAAGTCAACAGAGTATGGGGTGGATGCGGCCATAAAAGCCTTAAGACATTATGATCATGAGACAATCCTGATGAAAAACAGTCTTCTTCTAATAGTACTACTTGCCCAGATCGGACTCGCCGGATGCGCATCGAGCCTGTCCGGTGAGAGCTACAGTCGCTCCGAGGCCCGAACAGTTCAGCGGGTTGAATACGGAACGATCGAGCAACTGCGGCCTGTTAAAATCGAGGGCACCAAAACACCGATTGGTAGTGGTGCAGGTGCACTGGTAGGCGGCATTGCCGGCAGCAGTGTCGGTGGTAAAAAAACCGGCCAGGTTATGGCTGTGATTGGTGCGGTAGCTGGGGGTCTGGCGGGTGCTGCAATTGAAGAGGGCGTTACTCGCACTACCGGTGTCGAAATCACCGTTAAAATGCAAAATGGTCAAACTATCGCCATCGTTCAGGCGCTTGCGCCTAATGAAAGGTTCAGCGTGGGCGAACGGGTGCGTGTGATCCACAGTGGTCAGAATACCCGCGTCGCCCATTAATACCCCGGCCACAGAAAATCTCACATCATGGATTGCTGGTAATTCTTCAGCCCAACTTTTTCAATCAGCTCAAGCTGGGTTTCCAACCAGTCAATATGCTCTTCCTCGCTCTCGAGGATATCTTCGAACAACTCACGCGAGACGTAATCCTTGACCTGCTCGCAGTATTCGATCGCTTCTCGCAGTAGCGGTACCGCCTCCATCTCCAGCGCCAGATCGCAACGCAGCATCTCCTCGGTATTTTCGCCGATTTTCAGCTTGCCGAGATCCTGTAAGTTGGGCAGTCCTTCGAGAAACAACACACGCTTGATTAATGCGTCAGCGTGTTTCATCTCGTCTATAGACTCGTGATACTCCTTCTCATTGAGTTGCTCCAGCCCCCAATTCTCATACATGCGCGCATGCAGAAAGTACTGATTGATGGCGGTCAACTCGTTCTTGATCGCCTTATTTAGAAACTGGATAACTTTCTTGTCGCCTTTCATGCGCGCACTCCTTCGGTTTGCGATGGGTCTCGAGGACAATATAGCCCGACAGGCTGACAAATCAACCCACGATCAATCAGGCCGGACGAACGCTAAAAAGGGAATAAAACCAAAAGGAACTCAGGATCAGGATGACTGACTGCAATTCTGCGGGCGCTTGCAGCTGCGCGCTTCTTCCAGCACACCGCGTGCACAGCCTGCGCATTTGCCGCACTCACTGGCGACGCCAAGGCGCTCCTTGAGATCACGCACACTGCTGATACCTTCGCTTGCGGCAGCGCGGATTTGACCACAGGTAATTTGTCGGCAGATACAAACGTACATAACCACCCCAATCAGGACAGGTCTTAATGTTAATGAGAATGACTCCTATTGTCAATAGCAATATCTCACCCGCATCTGGCAAACTAACGCAGCGCTCTGCACCCGGTTCGACCAGGCTGTAGTAGCCCGCGCAAACACAGGTATATCATTGTTTATTTTGTAAATTTACCAAGGGCAAAGTGGTCCTGCAGGGTGCTGTATCGGCGCCAATATTTCTGAGCGCCGGGTTATGCAGCAAGGGTTACTGGACTGGTATCCCAGGCTGATTGAACCCTGTTTAATCACTATTGGTAGCGGTCAGACCACGCAGAACCATGTCGGTAAAACTCACGATACCAATCACCTTGCCGTGTTCCAGGACCGGCGCCCGCGCCAGACCAAACTGTTCGAACATCCTGGCACAGTAGCGGATATCCATATCCGGTCGCACCGTCACAACTGGCTTGGCCATGATCTCGTATATATTCACCCGTTTTGGCGACCTGTCCTTGGCTAGTACCTGCTTGGCAATATCCGATAGCAATACCATGCCGTACTCGTCATCAGCATGACGCTTGTCAACAATGAGTGACTTGGTATCCACGTGCCTCATGGTCTTCAACGCATCTTCAACCGTTGTTTTGCCATCAATCATATCGAAGTCCGACTTCATTACGTCGCGGACCCGAACCAGCGCACCTTCATTCATAATTCGTCCTCCACACGATCCACCAGTTCTCTGACCTGGTGTTGTACACCTACTGCATCTTCAACATCTATCTGTATGGCAATACCGGTACCCGGACTGTCATCTAACTCGCCAATCTCACAAACCTTCTCAAGAATGCTCCTGCTCAGGTGTTCCTCCACCAGGAACAGTACTACATCGCGTTGCGTTTCAAGAGAAAGCCCGAAAAATGTTTTACTTTTCTTCAGACCTTCACCGCGCGCGTTATTGACAACTGTCGCCCCGGTTGCACCGGCCTTACGTGCTGCAGCCACTACCTTGTCGGTCTTGGTGTCATCCAGGAAGGCGATAATAAGTTTGAAATGCATGGTTATATTCTCACTTTACTTTGACTCTGAATTTCCGGAACGTCCTCGCCAGGCACGGTAACCGGATATCTGTGCATAGGCCATAACGCTCATGATAGGAAACAGGCTGGCGAAGGCAATCAGTCCAAATCCATCGATTAGTACATTACGCCCCGGTACAGTTTCTGCCAAGCCAAGGCCGAGTGCCGCCACCAGCGGTACCGTAACTGTAGACGTTGTAACACCACCTGAATCATAGGCCAGCGGTATGATCAGTCGCGGAGCAACCATCGTTTGCATAACAACGACTACATAGCCCGCGATAATGAAATAGTGAATGGGCAAACCTGTCACAATACGGTACGAGCCCAGCGCCAGTCCGACCGCCACTCCCAGCGCAACTGCAATACGCAGACCCCAGATACCGATGGCACCGCCTGACACCTGATGGGCCTTGATGGCAACTGCCAGCAAGGCCGGCTCTGCAACGGTGGTGGAAAAACCGATCGCAAATGCGAATATATAGACCCAGTAGTACTCGGACCAGTGCACGACAGCGGGGATCTGTCCAAGCCCTGCGTAGATAAAGGCCGGATCTGTAAGTTGTTTCGCCATCAGCCTTCCCAGGGGAAACAGAGCTTCTTCCAGTCCTACCAGAAACAGGGACAAGCCGACAATGACATACACCACCCCTTGTACTACGCGCCGCACCCCGGGTAGCGGGCGACGAATTACCATGAACTGGAAGACCAGGACCATAACCACAATCGGAAAAACATCGCGCAGGGTGCCGAGAAATGCGTCCAGAATTTCCGTCCACAGCATTAGTTCACCACCATGCCGTATATCATGACGAATATCATCGGTGTCAGGGAGGCGAACGCGATCAGGCCAAAACCGTCTATCATAGGATTGCGCCCTTGAATGGACGATGCCAACCCGACACCCAGTGCCGTGACCAGTGGTACGGTGATCGTTGAAGTAGTCACACCCCCCGAATCGTAGGCGATACCGATAATTTCCCTCGGCGCAAAACCGGTAATAATGACGACAATCACGTAGCCTGCAGCAATCATCCAGTGCATGGGCCAGCCTTTCAGAATGCGTACAACACCAATAACGATAGCCAGGCCAACCGAAAATGCCACGGTCAGGCGCAAGCCCATTGCGTAGCTTTCCTGCGCTTTCTCGGACGCACCAATAACACCGACTTGCGCGGCAATTTCGGAGGCCTCTTCAGCAACAGCAATCAACGCCGGCTCGGCAACTGTGGTACCAAATCCCAGGGTGAAGGCGAACACAATCAACCAGAACAAGCTGCCCTTGCGGGCCAATGCATGCGCCAGCGATTCACCGACCGGGAACAGCCCCATCTCCAGGCCGTTGATAAAGAAAGTCAGTCCCAGTACCACCAGAAAGGTTCCAAACAACAGCTGGCCGAGATTCGGTAACGGCTGTTGCAACACGACCAGCTGAAAAAAAAGCACCACCAGAATAACGGGTAAAAGATCCCGCAGGCTGCCAAGCAGGGACCTGGCCAGGGCCTTCAATGACTGATTCAATCCAGGCAGTTCCCGATCAGGACGGCTGAGTTACGCTTATAACCAGCCTAACAATCCCCCACACCGTAAGGACAAACACAATTGTCGAGACAAGCCCGACTACGACGTATGAAGTAACACTACCCTCGCTGAAATCCTCTGCATGTTTCTTGCTACTCTGCACTCCGAACATGGAAGCCGACACACTGCGAATTACGCTGCCCAGTGACTGGCGACCCGGCGATTGTAAATCTTCCTCTTCAGACATGCAGAACCCTCGTTAACTATTATTCGGAAAAACAAAGTGATAGACCCACGTCTACCCAAGCTGATTGAAATCATACGCTTAAGTTTGGCCCATTTCCGCCGTTAGCTACAAACAGCACCAGAGGGATAATATCATTCCTTATATTTTCAGTGTGTTAGAGACTCAACAAGTCTCGGTAATGCGGGCGGCACGGAAGCTCCGCAGAGAAGTTTTCTGCTGTGAATATTGGGGAAACGAGACGCCGTATGCCTACAATACTACTCCTGGACCGGGACTCAGCCCGCCGCGAACACCTGGTCGAACTGATCCGCAGAATCGATCCACACACCCATATAGAAGCATTCATCAAACCCGAGCCGGCACTCTCGTGGTTGTACTGGCACGGCGCCGATCTGGCGATAGCAAACAGCGGCTTTAAGGATATCTCAGCCACTAACCTGATTCAGAAAATGCGCAAACTCCCGGGTGGCAGCGAACTACCACTACTTATGATGACGCCCTGGAACGATCAGGAACGGCGTCGCCAGGTTCTGGATGCCGGGGCCACAGACCTGATTGCTACGCCGGTCGACGACCTTGAGTTCCATGCCCGCTGTCGTAACCTGCTCACCCAACGCAATCAGCAGAAAATCATCCACGAACGTGCATGCTGGCTGGAACAGCGCGTCTCGGAAGCTACCAGTGAGATACGTCAGCGTGAACACGAAACCTTGCTGAGGCTAGCCAAGGCCGGTGAATACCGCGACGAGGAAACCGGCAATCATGTGATCCGTATGGCCAGATACTCGCGCATCATCGCCGAGCAGTTAGGGCTGTCAGTAGCGGACTGCGATGCCATTGAACTGGCCGCCCCCATGCACGACATCGGCAAGATCGGTATACCGGATGATATCCTGCGCAAGCCAGGACGGCTGTCCCATTGCGAGTTCGAAATAATGAAAACGCATGCCCAGATCGGGTATGAAATCCTCAAGGACAGCCCGTCAAAGTATCTGCAGATGGGCGCGGTTATCGCTCTGAGCCACCACGAAAAATTCAATGGGACCGGTTACCCCAACAGACTGGGCGGCCAGGATATCCCGCAGGCTGCAAGAATAGTCAGCATTGCAGATGCCTACGATGCACTCACCTCTGAACGCCCTTACAAACCCAAGTGGAGCATGGAAAAGGCACTGCAATATCTCAATGAACAGCGTGGTAAATTTTTTGATCCTGATTGTCTGGATGCCTTTAATTCGCAACTCGATCGAATTTGCAAAACCCAATTCATGCTGGGCGACAAGTCAAAGAATGATGCCGTAAGCAGCTAATTCACGGTCCTTTCAATTCTCCTGCACTGCCCGTAGCATTTGCGTCCAGTCAAGTTCAGGAGATAGCCATCCGTGCCGGGTTCCGTGGTACCACTCAGATTTACAATATCGACAATCTTTGCAATCCTTGTGCTGTCCGGGAACACACTGTCGGCTGTAGCATCTGACTTTGTGCACCTGTCTTTACCGAAGCATCGCATCCTGGCTGACGAACTGGCAATCGTTATCAACGATGCTGACCCGCTGAGTATCAAGATCGGCAACTATTACCAGCAAGCCCGCAACATCCCCGCGCGCAATGTTTTGCACGTAGACTTCAGGCCGGGCCGCCCGGGCATAGGCAAAGCGGAATTCCAGCGCATAAAAACCCGCCTCGACCGGCAGACACCGGATGATGTACAGGCGTACGCCATCACCTGGGCGGCACCATACCGGGTCGGGTGCATGTCGATCACCAGCGCATTCACTTTCGGCTTCGACACGCGCTTCTGTTCGCAACAGCGCTGCGCCCCGACACGGCACAGCAGCTATTTCGGACGCCCCAGCGCGACACCCTATACGGACTACGGTATCCGCCCTACTATCGCGATAGCCGCAGAAAATTTCCAGGACGCCAGGAAACTGATCGATCGCGGCGTGACGTCTGATCAAACCCGGCCCGCAGGCACTGCCTACCTGGTAAGTACCAGTGACAGGGCGCGCAACGTACGCTCCAGAAGCTATACCGCAGTCGCAGCGCGCATGGCTGACTGGATCAATACCCGGGTTGTCGAATCCGAGGCCCTGCAGAGTACAAGCGACATACTTTTTTATTTTACCGGCAGGGTTTCCGTTCCCTATCTGGACACATTGCAGTTTGTACCTGGCGCCATCGCTGACCACCTGACGTCGTCGGGCGGGAAGCTCACCAACAGCAGGCAAATGAGTGCCCTGCGCTGGCTGGAGGCCGGTGCCACCGGCAGCTACGGCACTGTTGTAGAACCCTGCGCCCTGACCGGAAAATTTCCGAACCCAGGTATATTGATGGATCTTTACGGCGCGGGGAGAACCTTGCTGCAAGCTTACTGGCAGAGCGTGCAGCAACCCGGGGAGGGGATTTTTATCGGCGAGCCACTGGCGGCGCCATTTGACGGGTTTTCGCTGGAAAACACCGGCGACAGCATCCTGCTGACGACCAGGACATTATTACCGGGTCGCTATCAACTCGCCTATTCCAAGGGCCCGATAGGCCCTTATCGGATACTGCCCGGGGCGATAACGGCCAGCTACCACCAGCGCCGGTTTACTTTACCAAACGCAGGATCGGGTTATTACCGGCTGGCGCGTTATTGATCCACTTACTCGAACGGATGCCGCTTGACCAGGGTTTCCTCGCGGTCAGGGCCGGTGGAAATAATATCAATGGGCGCACCACACAGCTCTTCCACCTTGGACAGGTAGTCGCGCGCAGCCTGTGGCAGATTGTCCATCGAGCGGGTGCCAACCGTGGACTCACTCCAGCCGGGCATCTCGATCAGTACCGGCTCACATTTTTCAAACAGGTCAGCGCCTACCGGTGGCGTATCGACTTCCTTGCCATCCAGCCTGTAAGCCACACAGATTTTCACGGTCTCCATACCATCCAGCACGTCGAGCTTGGTGATACATATTCCGGTCACGCTGTTAACCTTTAGCGAACGCCGCAAGGCAACGACGTCCAGCCAGCCACAGCGCCGCTGACGGCCGGTTGTAGCGCCAAACTCGTGGCCCTTTTCGCCCAGGTACTGTCCGTCTTTATCAAACAGTTCGGTCGGAAACGGGCCGGCGCCGACACGCGTAGTGTAGGCTTTGACAATTCCCAGCACGTAGTCCAGGTCGCGCGGCCCTACCCCGCTGCCGCTGGCTGCACCACCCGCGGTGGTGGTTGACGATGTCACATAGGGATAGGTGCCATGGTCAATATCCAGTAACGCACCCTGCGCACCTTCAAACATAACGCTTTTACCTTCTGCACGCAGCCTGTGCAGGGTTCCGGGAACATCCTCGATCATCGGCGCAATCTGTTCACCCTGCGCCAGCGCCTCATCGAGCACCTGCTGGTAATCAACAGCATCCGCCTTGAAATAATTGGTCAGCGCAAAGTTGTGATACTCCATCACTTCGCGCAAACGTTCTGTGAAATGCGCCGGGTCCAGCAGCTCGCCCAGACGAATGCCACGCCGAGATACCTTGTCTTCATAGGCCGGGCCTATACCGCGGCCCGTGGTACCAATGGCCTTTTTACCGCGCGCCACTTCACGCGCCTGGTCCAGGGCAATATGGTAAGGCAGAATTAACGGGCAGGACTCGCTGATCCCCATGCGTTCACGCGCCGGGACGCCGTTTTTCTCTAGCATCTCGATCTCTTCCAGCAAGGCAATCGGCGATAGCACGACACCATTACCTATAAGGCAACGCACACCCGCGCGGAGGATGCCGGACGGTATCAAATGCAGAACTGTCTTCTTGCCTTCGATAACCAGTGTATGGCCTGCATTATGCCCACCCTGAAAGCGCACCACTGCCGATGCACGATCGGTCAACAGGTCAACAATCTTGCCCTTGCCTTCGTCACCCCATTGGGTGCCTATTACTACAACGTTCTTACCCATCCGAAATTTATCCTGTCAACAATTCCACAGTGTAAAAATAATCAGCGCGCTCATGAATTAATCAGCGCTTTCCGGAGCAATACGCTCAACCACCCATTCCGATCCGCTCCAGCGCAATGCCCGGTCACAACCCGTCTCGGCAACACTACCTGCCTGGCCCGGCAACAGTTGCACAACACGTTCTCCCTGCGCGCGCAGGATCCTCACCTCATCTTCCAAAGCAGTATCTTCCTCGGCCGGTGCCAGTATCGCTCCGGCCGGCTGCGGCCAGTCGCGATTGCCGAGTCGCATCAGAATCCGCAAATCCGTACTGAAACCGGTCGCAGGTCTGGCGCGGCCAAATACTTTGCCGATCTCATCGTAGCGTCCACCCCTGGCAATTTCCTGCCCACGATCTGCGACAAAGGCTGCGAAAACCACACCGGTCTGGTACTGATAACCACGCAGTTCCGCGAGATCAAAATGCAGCGAAATAGCAGGCAGGCGCCGCTCGGCAAGGCGCGCTATCCTTGTCAGGTTTTCCAGCGACGACAGTACGGACTTTCCACTGCCCTGTAACAGAACCTGCGCCTTTTCGAGCACCTCGGCGCCACCGTTCAGTGTTGCCAGACCAGCCAGACGTTCGCGTTGCGCCGTGGACAGATCCAGTCCGGCCAGAAACGCACTGATCTCCGGAAGCGCCTTGCGTTGCATGGCATCGAACAGCGATGCTTCCTGCTCCTCGTCCAGACCGGCGTCACGCGCCAGCCCACGATAGATTCCGACATGCCCAAGATCCAGATAAATATCCTCAATGCCTGTCAGTGCCAGGGTAGCCACCATCAGCTCGAGAATCTCGACATCGCTCTCTGCGCCCGCATGCCCGAACAGCTCAGCACCGACCTGCAGCGGACTGCGTGATCCGTCAAAACCATCGGGTCGGGTACGCAGCACAGTACCCAGGTAGCACAGTCGAGTGGGCGCTTCGCGTCGCATACGGTGTGCATCTATACGCGCAGCCTGAGGGGTCATATCAGCACGCAACCCCAATAACCGCCCTGAGAGTTGATCGATCAATTTGAATGTCTGCAGGTCCAGGTCGTGACCGCTGCCCGTCTGCAGGGAGTCCAGGTATTCGATAAACGGTGGCAGGATCAGTTCGTAACCCCAACTCCTGTACAGATCCAGCAATTCGCGGCGCAACTGTTCCAGCTGCGCAGCCGGGCCCGGCAACAGATCCTCAATACCTTCCGGTAATAGCCAGCGATTTTTACCTGTCATCGAATACCGCCTTAGTGCACCAGATAGAGCAGGCCCAGACCCGCCAGCATGCTCAACAGCCCTGCTATACGCATGCTGCGATCATCCATCTGCGCCATTGTCACAATCATTCGCCTGACCGTGTCGGGGCTCATGAATGGCACTATGCCTTCAATTACCAGCATAAGCGCCACCGCTATCCATAACTCGTTCCACATTCAGTGCTTGCCCCGGGCTCGCGCGATGCAAAAAAAAGCCGGGCGACCGTTCATCGCCCGGGCTTGATCTGAACTTGCCAGGCCGTCCTATTTTTTACCCCTGGACTCGTTAAAGTACTGGAAAAATTCACTGTCAGGCTCCAGCAACATCATATTATTACCACCGTCAAAACTTTCCTGGTAAGCCTGCAG
>Ga0316193_10000235_pt1 | contig 32175 bp, 33 predicted proteins | sample MerIslsedime2_MG_FD_207735 | JGI IMG/M metagenome (GOLD analysis project Ga0316193, IMG submission 207735) | Coastal sediment microbial communities from Maine, United States - Merrow Island sediment 2 | ecosystem: Environmental > Aquatic > Marine > Coastal > Sediment | place: USA: Maine... | reverse complement strand
ATATTCTATGAAGACAGTGGTTCTAATTGCAGCGTGCGGTCTAATGATTGGCCTGACAGGCTGCGAAAAACCCGAACAGAAAGCCAAGATGCCGCCACCGAGTGTGGTGGTGTCCGAGGTCAAACAGGAAACCGTGCCCATCGTTATGCAAGTGGCCGGCACGGTTCAGCCGGTGAAGACCGTACAGATTGTGCCGCGCGTGTCGGGCTATATCTTCGAGCGCAACTTCATCGAAGGCACCAATGTCACCGAAGGTGATCCGCTGTACCTGATCGATCCCCGTCCCTACCAGGCAAAGCTCGATTCACTCAAGGCACAACTCGAGCAACACCAGGCGAGTCTCAAATTCTGGAGCAGTGAAGCGGCACGCTACACCCGGCTGGCCAAGCAGGGTGCCGGTTCGGTGGAGGACAAGGAAAAAGCGGTCGCCAAAAAAGCCGAAGTGAAGGCATCAATCGATGAAGACAAGGCCAATATCGAAAACGCCGAGCTGGATCTGAGCTTCACCAGGATTACCGCGCCGTTCAACGGGCGGATCGAAGACACGCTGGCCTACGTCGGCGACCTGGTGCATAAACAGCAAACCGAGTTGACGACGGTCGTGCAGATCGATCCGATTTATGTCATCTCCAATATCAGCCGCGAGCAGGTTTACCGGGTGCAGCAACTGCAGAAACAGGGTTTGGCCCCGACAGCGGAGAATGAATTCAGCGCTGAACTGGTGATGCCGGATGGCAAACTTTATGCACACCAGGGCTCCTTGGATTACATCAGCGCACTGATTGATCCTGCTACCGATACGCTGAAGGTACGGTTCGAATTTCAGAACCCGAAAAAGGGCAACGAGCGGTCGCTGATACCCGGACAATACATTCCCTTGCGGATGATCGTCGGACATCAACCCGATGCACTGTTGATCCCTGAAAAGGCCTTGCTGCAGACACAGGAAGGAACGTATGTGTATGTCGTTGATAAAGACAACAAGGTCGAGAAACGCATGATCACGACAGGCGCATCGCATAAACAGCAATGGATCGTCAACAAAGGGCTCGACAAAGGCGAGCGAGTGATCTCTGACGGTCTGCAGAAAGTGCGTCCCGGCATGGTCGTTAACATCAAGGACAAGGAAGCGGCCGCGAAAAAGGGTTAAAACCCTATTGACTCAAATCAGGACCGGGTAAACCGTTAAAGAAGCTTGACGCGCGGAACCGGTTTGCCGCGGATAGCGGTTATTGCAGCGCAGACGGCAGCGCAGGCACCGGCTTTGCAGAATCACCGCCCGCTCCCGTCATGACCATCACCGATGCCGTCGTTCCGACGCGCAGCGGGATATCCTTCGGCGGGTCGACCAGGTGCACGCGCACCGGCACCCGCTGCGCCAGACGTATCCATTCAAACGTCGCGCTGATATTCGGCAGCAGGTTATAGCCGGTACTGCCGTCACTCTGGGCGATGCCCCAGCCAAGACTGTCGACGCGCCCTTCCAGCGGCCGGTCCGGGTAACTCATCAGCGTCACAATGGCGCGGTCACCCGCGTTCACGCCGTTGATCCGGTCTTCGCGGAAATAGCCATGGATCCAGTAGCTGTTGATATCGATCAACGCCAGTGCGGGCTGGTTGGCGACAGCCTGGCTGCCGAGACGCAGATTCAGGTTGGTGACATAACCGTCCACCGGCGCCTTGACCTGGCTGAACTCGAGATTCAGCTGCGCCTGTTCCAGTTGCGCACTCGCGGCACGCACTGCAGCCTCGGCTGAGCTTTGGTCGTTTACTTTTCGTTCCAGCTGCTGCTGGGACATAGCGCCACGGTCACGCTTCCTGATCTTGATGGCACGGTCAGCTTCTTCCTTCTTGTCCTTGGCTTCAACCTGGGCTTGCTGCAGGTCAGCATCAGCCGCATCGACAGCCGCTTTAAAGGTGCGCGGATCGATCTCGAACAGCAGGTCACCCGCCCTGACCATTTGATTATCAACAATCGGCAGGTTGACGATAGGCCCCGAGATTCGCGGTGCAATCTGGATCACCTGGGCATGCACCTGTCCGTCACGCGTCCAGGGATTGGTCAGGTAGTACCAGTATTTGGTCACCAGTATGGCTGCAGCGATGAGCACCACTGCCGCCGTCATCAGCATTTTTGTCGTGTTGTTAGTCATAACCTTTACACCGGTATGAAAAAGGTGCCGATCAGGCCCGTGTAGATAATTGCCAGGGCGATTAAGACGACCGGCGGATAAGCGAACCAGCGCGACAGACGATAACGGTTCAGCAGCATCACCGTCAGCCAGGCGAGTAGCGCCCCGAACAGGCTGACGACCAGCAAGGGCGGCAGATAGACGCCACCGATGCTCAATTCACTGGGCACATAATCCATCGTTATCCAAAGCGGCTCTCACGCCATTGATTCATGTTCATTGTATTCATGAGCCGAGCATAACCGAGCATGGCCTCCGATACACCCCGGAAACCGCCCAGCAGGCGATAGAAATTGCGGTAGTCTTCATCTTTCAGTCTGCCCGCCCCCGTCTGTTCGAAGGTTTCGCTGATACGGTTTTCCAGCTCTGAGAGCTTATTGCTCAGGCGCTGTTCCAGCGCACTTTCGGACTCAACGGTAGTATGTTCTGACCAGTCCTGGAAAAGCGACTGAATGGCCAGCCGCCAGTTGCGCATGTCCTGCGTCAGTTCCTGTACCAGGAACTCAGACTGTGGCCGTTGTCGCGCGTCGATAAGCCCGCTGATTCGATAAGACAAGGCCTGCAGGTTGATCACCAGCGCCTGGACCTGTTGGGTATCGGTATCGGGAAACACGCGTGGATCAATCATCTTGCCCCACATCCCGAGCTTGCCCGGCAGGGTCGCAACCTCGCGTGCATGAAAACGTTTGCGCCAGCGCTGTCGGCTTGTCAGCGATAGTTTTGGGTCATGGCCCAGGGTGGAAATGAGGTATTCGGCGCTCTTGAAAAAGCGCGCCAGCAACCTGAGAAACACGCGTTCCGGTAATGGCGACCAGGGAACATAAGCGGTCAACAATAAGATGCTGAACACAACAGGTAGGACCAACCCCACATTGGCCATCGATATAAAACTGTAGCTTTGCTGGTTGGATACGCCGATGACAGTCACGAACATCGCCAGTCCAAACGCGCGGCCGAGTGCCTGCCGGGGTGCCGCATTCAAATAGCAGATGGCAAAAGTGGCCAGGAATATCATTACACCCAGGCCCAGAAAACTCGACAGCTTCGGCATCACGAAGATGTACAGAAGACCCGCGAACAGCAGGCCGGAAAGCGCCGGCACAAATAACTTCAGCGCTGAAACCTGCGGCATGGTCGACATGGCCATGCCAATCGGCGTGGCCATCATGAGCAGCAAGGCGCCACCGGGGATACCCTCAACATAAATCGTCATCAACCAGGCAATCCAAAAAACCAGCATGACGCGGAATGCACCCAGCATGCGTTCCGGATCGGGCACAAAACCGCGTTTTTTATCGGCGGGGTATTCAGCCGCGGTATCCGGCCGCGAAATGCCCTTGATGTCCCTGACACAGTCCAACAATGAACGTGTAAGCACTTCCAGACGATATGCGCGGGAGCGGGTAACGGTCAAAGCCGCTTTGTGGAAATGAGACAGCTGGTCCAGCCCGGTTTGATCGAGCGTCAGCTCAATCGGCACCGGCGCGTCCTGCGCTAGCTGATTATCCAGTATACGTTCGACCTGAACGAAGCGCCGCTCCATTTCGGCGTCGAAGGACTCAAGATTAGGCAGCAGCGCGTGCAGATCCAGCGCCTGTAGCTCATCGAAACTTTCACGCCAGTGTTCCAGCACTTCACCCATTTCACTGACCAGACCCTGGTAATGCCGCCACTGCCGGCGCAACTCCCAGACTTCGTAACTGTCGGTCTGCGCCGCCGGCAACAACTGATTAAACCCGGTCTGCGCCTGCACCGCCTCCGCGCGCAGTGCCTGTACCTCGTCGGTATCACCCTTGTTGAGCATCAGATCATGATAGGCCCGGTACAACTGATGCTGCACTGACGCCAGTTTGACAACTGAGCCTTCAAAATCCGAGCGCGAGTTACTCGGCCAGAGCAGAACGGAAACAAGCCCGTAGACCAGTATCCCGAGCCCGGTCTCCTGGCCGCGCAACATCGCAATATCAAAGGCAGTAATGGGATCCGCGCCCGAATCGAAACAGATAATCACGCTGACAAACCCGGCCACATGCCAGAGATACTGGTATCGGGTCCCGCTCATCCGGTAGGTGCAAAAACCCACCCACGCGGAAATGAATACAACGAACAGCCAGCGGTCCTGTACGAACCAGGCAATCAAGGTCAGGGAAACCACTATCGCCAACAGGGTGCCGACCATGCGCAGCGCCGCCTTGTTCAGAGACTGGCCGGTCGTCGCCAGGCTGACAAAAGCAACCGCAAAACCCGCCCACATGGGCTTGTCCCAGTCCAGCGACAAGGCAATGCCATAGGCGATAACCATCGCCAGCGCGGTTTTGATGGATTCTTTGGCTCTACCGGACAGCATTATCTCAAGCCACTACCCCGCCTGCGCCAGTTTGATCGCACCAGTAATCCCGGCGATCACCATCTGCGTACCGATCACTGCCAGAATCAGTCCCATAATGCGCGTAATCACCTTAATTCCATTCACACCGATAAAACTGACAAAGCGATCTCCGGAAACAAAAAACGCGTAAGTGATCAGACAGAGGATAAAAAACGCGGCGATGGTAATACCAAATTCACTCACCCCACCCGCGGAGGCAAAGTTCATAGCCGTCGCAATCGTTCCCGGGCCGGCGAGTATCGGTAACGCCAGTGGCGAGATCGCGACTTCCAACTGGGCATCTTTGCTTTGCGCCTTATCATCATCGGTTGGATGCTGAACGCTGGAGTGTTCACCCTGCAACATATGGTAGCCGACCAGGAAGACCAGTAGCCCGCCCGTGATACGGAACGCGGGTAACGTGATACCGAACAAATCGAAGATCACTTTGCCGGCCGCACAGAAGACCAGGATAATCATAAAACTCAGCACCATGGCCTTGCGGGCAACAGCACGGCGAACCGCCGGGCTGTCATCCGCGGTCAGGCCGAGAAATACCGGCGTATTGGCAACAGGGTTCATAATGGCAAAAAAGCCCATGAATACCGTTGCCGCATGCGGCAACAACGTATGGAGTTGTTCGGTCATAGCGCGTCTCCTTTCTGATTATCGCAACCACAAGGTCTTTGTTGCAGAAATAATAACGATTTTCCGGCCATCATGCGCCAATTCCCTGCCCTGAAAGTCTATGATAGTAAATCAGCGGGAACTTATTCGCGGGTAGCCGCGTCCTTGCCCCATGGAGGCCGTATTGACAGAGGAATCCCCTCAATCCGTCCCGGAACAGCGCCTGCGCACGTTTTGCGAAACGGAAATCAGCCTCATACTGGATCGCCTGTATGCCACTGCCCTGCGATTGACGCGTAACCCGGCAGACGCAGAGGACCTGGTGGCCGACACGGTGGTTAAAGTGCTGGCCAATGTCCAGACGCTGCAGGACCGCAGCTGCTTTCATGGGTGGGTATTCCGCATCCTCTACAACACCTTCAATTCCAACTGCCGAGCCAGATCCGCGCGCCCTGAAGACAGTTTTTCGGCGCTGAACGCCAGTGATGGCGATGAATTCGAGCCCTTCAGGCTGTTCGACAAGCTGCACCAGCCGTTTCTGCTCTGGTGGGGTAACCAGGAGCAGCAGTTTCTCGATCAGTTGGAGATTGAGGACTTATGCAAGGCCGTCGATGCCCTGCCCGACAACTACCGCACCGTGGTGGTGCTGGCGGACATCGAAGGCTTTTCCTACCAGGAAATAGCCGACACCCTGGAGATTCCGGTCGGCACGGTGCGTTCGCGCCTGGCGCGCGCGCGTTCCAATCTGCAAGAGGCCCTGTGGGACTACGCACAGGATGCGGGGCTCGCGCCCGGCTCCGCCAGAACGCAAGGTAATGAAGTATGAGTGATGTAAAAGAAGTCAGCTGCGAAGACGCCATCCGCAACCTGCTGGAGTACCTCGACCACGAGTGCGACAACCACACGCAGGAAGAGATCGACAAACACCTTTCGGTCTGTCGGGCTTGCCATTCGCGCATGGAATTTGAACAGCGCTTACGCGCACAACTTAAAAAAAGCGGTGAACGGCAGGCACCCGACAGTCTGAAAAGCCGTATCGACACGTTGTTTGCCGGCACCAACAAGAAATAATAAAACATCGACACAGAGGGAGAAGCCATGGTTGCACTGACCAGTCTCGATCGTGAGCATATAATCCAGGCCGTTCAGGCCATGTACACCGATGTCGCACGCGCCCCGGAAAAAGGTTACCACTTCCCGGTTGGTCGTTCCGCCTGCCTGGTGCTGGGCTATGAAGCCGACTGGCTGGACAGCATTCCTGCCAGCGCCGTAGAGTCCTTCGCCGGCGTTGCCTGTCCGGTACAGGGTGACGTGTTCAAACCGGGTGATCATGTGCTCGACATCGGCTCCGGATCGGGTACCGACGCACTGCTGGCTGCCACCCGTGTCGGCGACAGTGGCCGCGTTTACTGCCTGGACATGACCGACGCCATGCTCGGCAAGCTCGGTAAAAACGTCGAACAACTCGGCGTCAGCAACGTCGTCCGCCTGCGTGGAAATGTCGAAAATATTCCCTTACCGGATAGCTGTGTTGACATCATCACCAGCAATGGCGTACTCAACCTGGTACCCGACAAGCCAAAAGCCTTTGCTGAGATGTATCGCGTCTTAAGACCGGGCGGGCGCATCACCCTTTCTGATATATCCGTGACTAAAGATCTTAAGACCCTCGCGGAAGCCAGGGACAACCCGCGCCTGTGGGCCGAGTGCGTTGCCGGCGCCGTGACCGACGAAAATTACCTGGCCGAACTCGTCAAAGCCGGATTTTCGGATCTTGAGATTATCGATGAGATGGACTACTTCTCCCACAGCAGCAGCGAGAATACGCGCAGCATCGCAAAAAGCTTTGGTGCGCACAGCATTGTGATCCGCGGAAAAAAATAGTCGAAAAATAGTTGGAACCAAATTGCAAAGCCTCGCGTCCTTGACAGCACACAGGACGAGAGGAGCTTTGCAAATGAAACGATTCAACGATATCAGCTGGTGGTACTGGGCGATTACCGTGCCATTACTCGGCGCCGGTCTGGCCGGTTACCCCGCCGGTTTTCATGCCGCCGTTGTACTGACCTGCATACAATTCATACACTTTTTCCTCCGCGAACAGGACGTCATGGCCTTCCCTGTGCAGGTCCGCGCGGCCTACCTGGGTTTGCTGCTCCTGGCGCAGTGGCCGCCTTTCCACTGGGTCTACTGGCTGCAGCTGGTCGGCACCAGCGCCATGGTGCTGGTGGGTTATTGTCTGCTGGCCCGCGTGCTGTCCTTGTTCCCCTGGAACCGGACTGAGCCCTTCAGCATACAGTTAGTACTGAGCACATTTTTCTCGGCGCCGGTACCCGGCAATATCCTGCAGGGATTGCCTTCTACAAGCAGCGCAGAATAATGCGCTGCATTTTATAAAAGTATGAATCTGTAAAACTCAACGGGAGTCCAACCATGAAACGACTACTTACCCTTACCTACGGCAGCATCAGCTACGCCATATTTTTTGCCACCTTTGTTTACACCATCGGCTTTGTCGGTGATCTGTGGGTACCGAAAACCATTGACGGCGCCCCACAAGTATCTTTGCTCAACGCCTTTCTGATCAATGCCGGGCTGCTCGGCCTGTTCGCTTTGCAACACAGTGTCATGGCGCGCCCCGGCTTCAAGCGCATCCTTACCAAAGTCATTCCTGAAACCATCGAACGCAGTACGTATGTACTGGCTTCCAGCCTGGCCTTAATTGCCCTGTTCTGGCACTGGGAACCGATGGGCGGTGTGATCTGGACCGTCACCGACCCGGTTGGTAAAGCACTACTCTATACCGGCTTCGTCTTTGGCTGGGGGCTGGTTCTGGTGTCCACTTTTCTGATCAACCACTTCGATCTGTTCGGCTTGCGCCAGGTGTGGCTGCATTTCAAAAACAAGGCCTACACACCGGTTGGCTTCACCACACCCGGCCTGTACAAGCTGGTGCGCCACCCCATGTACATTGGCTGGTTTTTCGCTTTCTGGGCAACACCGGTGATGACGGTGACCCACCTGGTGTTTGCGGTGGCTACAACGGCCTACATTCTGATTGCCATCCAGCTGGAAGAACGCGACCTGGCAAAAGTACTGCCGCAATACCGCGCGTATAAAGAAACGGTACCTATGCTGATTCCCAGTGCGCACCGTGCCCGGCGCTGGCAGACCGGAACTTCCAATGCGTAATTAGTCGAAACCAATCCATACCTCCAATTCGCCCTCCTCTTGGAGGGCGTTTTTTAGTGGCGCAGAAAATTAGCTAGCAGGTGCTCACAACCTGGTTTCTTCCATTTGTTTTTGCCTTGTAAAGCGCTTCATCCGCATCCTTTACCAATCTATCTACAGACAAAGATTTATTTGGAAACCTATTTGCAACCCCCGCACTGATTGTAATATATCTGCATACCTTGGAATCCTTGTGCTCTATCTTGCGCTCTTCGATTGAGGCCCTGAACATATCAATTTGTTTGAATGCAGTTTCCTTGTTATCTACTAGAGTCACTACAGCAAACTCTTCACCGCCATATCTTGCAACGAAATCCCCCGCTCTTCTATAAGTTTTAGCCAATACTTTAGCGATTTCTTTTAAACATTCATCGCCAGCCTGATGCCCATATAGATCATTGTACTGCTTGAAGCAATCAACATCTATTAACACAAACGTTAACGATGTACCTAATCTCTTCGCCCTTTCCCACTCTTCTGTTAATTTGTCATCCAGGTAACGCCTATTAAATATCCCGGTAAGCCCATCAGTAATTGAAAGCTTCTGCAATTCCTTGTTACTAATGTTAAGTTTATTGTTCAATTCGATAACATCCTGGCTTTTTTTCTGCAACAGATTTTCAGCTCTGACTCTCTTCCTTTCCCCTGAAAACAGGATGCCTGCCATTAACAAAAAAAGAACGCTGACAATGAAATAAATAATCGTGCTTTCCCGTATTAATGATTTTTTAAAGTCTTCGAATAAATCAGAATCATGCAGATCCATTACATCCCATAGCGTTCCCATGACGTGATTTGAAGATAGTATTCGACTCTTTTCACTTTCATCTAAACGATAATCCAGTCTGTCTGTCAGTTTGTTTCTTGCTCCCCGGTCTACAACTTCTATTAGATACTCCCTTTCTCTTTGGGCGAGGATAAGTTTGTGCTTAGCGGACTGAGATGTGCGTAATAAACCTGCTATTTTAGTTGGATTAAAACTGACGAAGAATATCATATTTTGTGTGCCCGAAAGGAAAGGCACCAGGACATCATAGTGATAGATATTTTGATTCGGATGGATGCGTGTTAATTGCTCTTTTTGTTTAGAAAAGTGCTCCATATCGTCTATGCAAAGCTGGCCCAAATTCCCATCAAAATCGTCAATAACAGGCGTTCCGTTTTCAGTGGCTATGTTTGCAGAAAAGTAATCGGGGAAGAATCTTTTAAGTTTGGTATTTAAATCGCCATATAGTTGTTCATCCTGAGGATTCATGGCTAGAGTGGAGATAAGTTTATAGTGATCCTCCAAAAATATTTCGACCAAAAGTCGCTTCTGCTCTAACTGTTCCTCTATTTCCAGATGCACAATACCCGTTGTTTCTTGCGCCACTAATTTATGAGATTTGTAAAAATCATTGAACCGCACGCTGCCTAGCCAAAATAGTAAAAGAGCAAACCCTAGCAATATGAGAACGGTGAACGTGATTATTTTCTTTAGCATTTGATAATATCCGCTAAATGGGGTGAAAATGAATTCGTTGCGATCGGATTTCCGTTGGTTGGCTATACTATGCTAACTTGTGCAGGTCAACAAAAAGCCCCAATATGCCCGGAGTCCAAACGCTATGACTAATCAAGCTGGTGAATACTGGAAAGCCAATATCCGTCTGGTTACAACGCTGTTGATCATCTGGTTCATGGTTTCCTACCTGTTCGGCATCATACTGGTCGAACCGTTGAACGCGATACGCATCGGCGGCGCCGGTCTGGGGTTCTGGTTCGCGCAGCAGGGCTCCATCTTTACCTTCCTGATCCTGATTTTCGTCTACGCGGTGCGAATGAATGCGCTTGATCGCAAGTTCGACGTGCACGAAGACTGACGCAGGAGACCATCATGGAACTTCAGACGCTTACCTATATCATCGTCGGCGCAACCTTTGCGCTGTATATCGGCATCGCCATCTGGGCACGGGCATCGACCACCGGTGAATTCTATGTCGCCGGCAAAGGCATTCACCCGGTTGCCAACGGCATGGCCACCGCGGCCGACTGGATGTCGGCGGCCTCGTTTATTTCCATGGCCGGGCTTATTGCCTTCAAGGGTTACGATGCCTCTGTCTACCTTATGGGCTGGACAGGTGGTTACGTATTACTTGCCATGCTATTGGCGCCCTATCTGCGCAAGTTTGGCAAGTTCACCGTCCCCGAGTTTATCGGTGAGCGTTATTATTCCCAGACGGCACGTATCGTCGCGGTCATCTGCCTGATCGTAGCTTCCATTACTTACGTGATCGGTCAGATGAAGGGCGTGGGTGTAGCGTTCGGCCGCTTCCTGGAAGTGGACTTCCACACCGGCGTGATGGTCGGCATGGGCATCGTGTTCATCTACGCGGTGCTCGGCGGCATGAAGGGCATCACCTATACGCAGATAGCCCAGTATTGCGTCCTGATCTTTGCCTACACTGTGCCGGCCATTTTTATCTCCCTGCAACTGACCGGCAATCCGCTGCCACAACTGGGGCTGGTCAGTGAAATGGCCGGGGACAGTACCTACATGCTGGAGAAGCTGGACCACGTGCTGGTGGATCTCGGTTTCGCAGAATACACGGCACAGAAAGGTTCGTCGTTAAACATGGCACTGTTGACCCTGTCGTTGATGATCGGCACCGCGGGGCTGCCGCACGTGATCATTCGCTTCTTCACCGTGCCGAAAGTCAGGGACGCGCGTTACTCGGCCGGCTGGGCGCTGGTGTTCATTGCCATTCTTTACACCACGGCACCGGCGGTGGGCTCCATGGCACGCCTGAACCTGACCGAAACCATCCAGACCGGCCCGGTCGGCGATCCCGACGCCAACCTGGTTTTTTCTGATCGCCCGCAATGGTTCAGGAACTGGGAAAAAACCGGCCTGCTGGCGTTCCAGGACAAGAACGGCGACGGCCGGATCCAGTACTACAACGACAACAACCCGGAGTTTGCGGCCAGGGCCGAAGCCTGGGGCTGGAAAGGCAATGAAATGGTCAAGGTCGACCGGGATATCATGGTGCTCGCCAATCCGGAAATCGCCAGCCTGCCCAACTGGGTCATCGCTCTGGTAGCGGCCGGCGGACTCGCCGCCGCACTCTCGACAGCCGCCGGACTGCTGCTGGCCATCTCTTCGGCCATTTCGCATGACCTGCTCAAAGGTGTCTTCATGCCGCATATCTCCGAGCGCAGGGAGTTGATGGCGGGCCGACTGGCCATGGCCGGCGCCATTGCAGTGGCCGGTTACCTCGGTATGAACCCGCCCGGCTTCGCTGCGCAGGTGGTCGCCCTGGCGTTCGGCCTGGCGGCCTCCTCTATCTTCCCGGCGCTGATGATGGGTATTTTTTACAAGAAGATGAACCGTGCGGGGGCGGTTCTGGGCATGCTTACCGGCCTGTTAGCCACGCTGGTATATATCTTCATTTACAAGGGCTGGTTTTTCATACCCGGTACCAACAACCTGCCCGACACTGCGGACAACTGGCTGTTCAGCATCCAGCCGGAATCCTTCGGTGCGGTCGGCGCCCTGTTGAACTTCAGCGTCGCGATCGTGGTGTCAAAGTTTACCCAGGCTCCACCGGAACACATACAGCACCTGGTGGAAAGTATCCGGGTACCCAAAGGTGCGGGCCAGGCCAGCGGCCACTGAAAACGCTTGTATGGATATCGAGCTGCTGGAGATTCGCGACTTTCTCGCGCAACATGCACCGTTCGACAGCCTGCCGGCGGGCCTGCTCGACGAGCTGCCACGCAAACTGGTGGTGCGTTATCAACGCCGCGGCGAGCCCTTTCCGCCTGACAGCAGCGAAAACAGCCTGTACATCGTTCGCAGCGGTGCCGTAGAGCTGCGCGACAGCAAGGGTCAGCTGCTGGAAAAACTTGGCGAGGGTGCCCTGTACAACGGGCGCTGCGGGCAGGCGGAGATTGCCGGTGACGTTGCCGCTGTCACCTGTGAAGACAGCCTGTTCTACCTGCTGCCCTGCGTGGAACTGGAGGCGCTGCGCAAACGCGCTGCGGACTTTGACAGCTACTTCAGTCATTCACCCGGCAAGCGCCTGGAGCACGCGGCGCGGACGGTGCTCGGCCCTGGCAGCCAGAGTCTGAGCGCCATGGCCACCAGGGTCGGTGATGTAGTACAGCGCGATCCGGTCACCATCGAGGCCGGCGGCAGTATTCAGTCCGCTGCGCAATTGATGACGACTGAAAATGTCTCCTCGGTCATGGTTATGCAGGAAGGCCACCTGATCGGACTGGTGACCGACAGCGATCTGCGCAGGCGCTGCATCGCCACCGGGCTAAGCGTCGAGCAACCGGTGCGGGACATCATGACCCCGGACCTGGAAACCGTCGGACCCGCAACCCTGCTGTCGGATGCGCTGTTGCTCATGACACAGCGTCGGCTGCATCACCTTCCAGTCCAGGACGGCGCTGCACCGTGCGGCATCATCACCGTTTCCGACCTGATACGTCACCAGAGTAACAACCCGGCTTTCATTGCTACCGGCGTGCGCAAGGCCCGCTCGCTTGAAGAGCTGGTAAAACTGAGCACCTGTCTGGCGGAACTGCAGTTGCAGTTATCCCTATCCAGTGCCACGGCACAACACATCGGTGCAGCCATCTCCTCGATCGCCGATGCTATCACCGTGCGCCTGATCGAACTGGCTGAACAGACACTGGGAGCGGCACCCGTGCAGTTTGTCTGGCTGGCCGGTGGTTCCCAGGGCCGGCGCGAACAAACCGCGCATACCGACCAGGACAATGCACTGGTGATCAGTAACGCGATGACGCCCGAGCACGAGGACTACTTTACGGCGCTCAGCCGTTTCGTCTGCGACGGTCTCGCTGCCTGCGGCTTTGTCCACTGCCCCGGTGACGCCATGGCCAGCAATCCACGCTGGCGCCAGCCGCTGCGTGTATGGCAGAAGTATTTCCACGACTGGACAGAACGGCCGGAACCCAAAGCGCTGATGCTATCCAGCATTTTCTTCGACCTGCGTCCGGTGCACGGTGATACCAGCCTGTTTACAACACTCCAGCAAGGACTGCTCACCAGCAGCAAGGCGAACCGCATCTTTATCGCCCATCTGGTTGCCAACGCGCTCAGCCACCGGCCACCGCTGGGTTTTTTTCGTAATTTCGTTCTGATTCACGATGGCGAACATGACCGTACCCTGGATATAAAGCGCCGCGGCCTGGTTCCGATTGTCGACGTGGCGCGTGTCTACGCACTCTCTGAAGGCCTGCCGCCGGTCAATACCCTGGCACGTTTACAGGCTGCGCGTGACTGCGGTGCCATGAGTGCGGCGATGAGTGCCAACCTGCAGGACGCTTTCGAATTAATTGCTTCCCTGCGTATCCGGCACCAGGCGCAGCAGATCCGCGCAGGTGAAAAACCCGATAACTACCTGCCACCGTCCGACCTGTCGCAACTTGAACGCAGCCATCTGAAAGATGCCTTCGCGGTGATCAAGAGCATTCAGGAGACCCTGGAAAACCGCTATCAGTCAGGGCGCTTCAGCTAGACGATGTGGCAGCACCTGCCGGGTAAAGACTTTGGCCGCCGCCGGGCCTTGCGGCGAACCGCCGCTGGCCCGCTGCATGACTATCTCGCTGTCCCCTTCCCGGCACGCGCAAGCCTGTGCCGGGATGCCGAAATCGTCTCCCTGGACCTGGAAACCACCGGCCTTGATCCGGCCAGCGACAGGATTCTGAGCATCGGAACGGTGACTGTTCGCGGCATGGCTGTCCGCCTCGACAGCGCCTGGCATCAGCTTGTGCAGGTAAGCCGCGACATCCCGGAAGCGTCTGCCGTGATACACAGGATCACGGACGATCAATCCGCACAGGGCTTGCCCCTGAAACAGGTTATCCCGGACTTACTCAATCGACTTACCGGCAAGGTGGTGCTGGTCCATCACGCAGCGATTGAGCAGCAGTTTATCGATCAGGCCTGCCGAACCTTGTACGGCAGTGGTTTTCTTGCGCCAATGATCGATACCGAAGTACTGGCCAGACGTCAGTTCGAACGCTGCAACCGGCCTTACCGTCCGGGTGACCTGAGATTATCCAGCCTGCGTGAACACTATCAGCTGCCACGCTACCAGGCGCACAATGCGCTGAGTGATGCACTGGCAACAGCCGAACTGTTTCTCGCGATCACTGCCGGTATGGCGATGGATCACAGCGTTCGGCTTAAAGACGTGCTTTGCTGACACGCAGCCGTTGCAGGTGATCAGTTACCTTCGGATTTCTCGTGACGATCGTACAGCCAGCCACCCGCAGCGCCGGCTGCGGCACCGACCGCAGCGCCCGTCAAGGGCCGACCAACCGCCAACTGACCGACCAGCGCACCAGCAGCGGCGCCAATCCCTGCACCCGACAGCGTGCGTTGCTCACCTGAACTCATATTTGCACACCCCGTGATACCAACCACAAGGAAACATGCCAATACCAGATTACGTGTTTTCATCATCGACTCCTTGTAACTCTCTGCCATCACCCGGAACAGGGCCATTTTTCAGCAGTTGCGCGCATGACACCATGAATGGGTGTCTCGCTATTCTGGTGCTGCGGATTACGCTTGGACCATTCCACAACCACCGCCACGACCTCTTCCCGACTGACCCTGGTATCAGGACAGGCAATAGGATCGTACTTCGGACCGGCAGTGAGCGCGGCGTGGTAATCCATTGCCGCATCGATGTAGCCCAGGCAGAAGCCCATCGCAGCATTATATCTGGGGTCATCGACGCTCACGCTGCACAATTCGATCAGGTCTCCCGTGGTCGCGACCTGGTTATCACGCGGCGCCCCGGCCAGGGTCGGGATTGAGGTAACGACTGCTGCCAATGCGATCACATATCGGATTAGCTTCATCATATAACTCCTTGTATTAATAAGATTACAATTAATGTTTCATCATTGTCGACGCTGCTCATGGTATGCCCAACGGATGCTTATCACTCACGCTATCCACACCGAACTTCACAATGTATTTCAATCTTTAACCTGTAGGAGCGGTCTCTTTATGCCCGGCGGTTTTACGGGTACTGACCGCGACAGATTACCCGACCATCGCGCCGAAGGACGGCGCTCCTACAAATGACCGCCTGTAGGAGCGGCCTCATGGCCGCGATGGGTTTGCCAAAAATCTCACCGAAGGACGGTGCTCCTGCAATGGTCACCTATTTCCCGCAGGAGTTGCGATACAAGGCCTGACCCCCGCCGCTTACAGCTTAGCTGTTGCTGTCCCACATCACGTTCACTTTTTCCTTTGCTGCAGCCTTGAGCAATTCGATCAAAGGCAAAGCACGATGTGAAAGACTGACTGGCACTTCGCCGTCCTCGTCTACCGCCGGTATTTCAGGCTGCTGCTGTTGTCGGTCCGCTTCAACGGCAGCTTCCAGTTTCTGCAGCGCAGCCGGGATATCCTCCGCCAGCAGCGCACCAGGCACCGTTGTGCTCTTACCCATCAATTTAAGCATTTGGAGGGCAACGTCACCGAACATGGTGATATTCGCGTAGGTCGGGGTGGTAAAAGTGACCAGCATAGTGACACTCCTTTATAAGCAGGCACGAGATTAAAACCGCTTGATAATCTGGTTATCAAGCACAACGGCATAATTGGTATCAAAGGAACCTTTAACGCCCCCGGCCAGACCATTGTCCTGGTCAAGGTCACCGTCACCCAGATCGGCATAGTTCAGGTTGTGGTGTAGCTCAAAGCCTTTCCACTGCCATTCGACACCCGCACCGACAGCAATAATCACCCGGTCGAGCGGCAAGGCAGGGGTGCGCCTGCCATCCGTGGCGGGTAGCGAACCGAGGCCGGACACTATCAACAGCAGCGCGAGCACAAACAACAGGTGATCCACCCCTTCCAGGATATGAATCGTACCCATGCGCCAGTAGTCGCCGGCAACTTTGAGTTTGGATGCCTGCAGCGGGATAGTGAACTCGGGCGAAGCCGGTCGCAGGATCGCCGAATGCTGGGTGCCGTCCTGCAACTGGACCAGCAGCAGCACATCGGTCTGCAGGGCGGACAGACCGTCAATGACAATGGTCTGGCCGGTCAACGACGCGGCGTTGTTCTTGTAAGTTGCCTGTTTGATCAGGGCACCCGGCATGTCCTGCAACGTTGGCGTACCCAGCAACTCCAGGCTCGCCGGCAGTTGCGGCGTAATGGCCAGCGCCCGGTTGCCACGCGTGGGGACTTTCCAGGTGACGGCAAACAGGCCGGTATTCTGTTCCTTGATATCCAGCAGCGCGGGACGGATTTCATCGGCGTTGGCTGGCATGGCCGTATAAAGCCCGAGCAGAAAAACAAAGGCAAAAAATAACCACCCTGTAGGAGCACCCGTGCCGGGCATAAACGCCGCCTTCGGCGCGAAAGACATTGAGCCCGGCGCCCGATCGATCATGGTTATCGCGGTCGAGGAGACCGCTCCTACATTCATCGTGTTGGCTCCTGCGTGGCAGCGACCCTGTCATCCTGTTCCGGCGCTTCAATGACGATGGTGTAACGGTCGCGCAGGTTGGCGTAGAACTTCTCGTTGAGTTCCTCACCCCTGTCGGTCTTCCAGTCCTGCATCACACGCTCGCGCACCTCGGCAAACACCGGCGCCGGTGGTTCACTGACGTTGCTCACATACACCAGGTGCAGACCGTAACCGGACAGTACCGGCCCATGCCATTGCCCGGGCGACAGATCAACCAGCGACTCGGTAAAACCACTGCCGAACAACTTCTGGATTTCGATCGGATCCTTTTCCGGGTAATAGTTCTGCAACATGAAACCATCGCCCAGCTCACCGGCGTTCTCGATCGCATCACCTTGCGCAATCAATGCCGCCTTGATCTTTTCCGCGTCAGCCAGCGTCGCGTCGCCGCGCTTGTCCGGGTCGATGAAGACCTGGGTAAAGGTGTAACGCGCCGGTTCCTGGTAGCTATCCTGGTGTTCGGCGAAATACGCCTGTAGTTCTTCTTCGGTCGGTGGCGTCAATGCCACCAGGTCCTTGGCAAGGAACTCCAGCTTCTGCGCCAGCCGACGACGGATGACCTGGTCATGCTGGTTCAGACCCATGGTCAACGCCTCGCGATACAGCACGGTCTCGCGGATGTATTGCTGAATCAGACCGTTCATCTCCTTGTCCGTCGGCGGCCGGTTCCAGCGTTTCTGCCAGCTTGTTTGCATCCATTCGATCTCGCCTGCGCTGACGACAATAGTCTTGTCGGTCTCGTCCATTACCGGTTCGGCGAACGCGCCGTACAGCAGGTAGATCGCCGCGCCGATGAATATAAAATGCAGCAGTGGTTCACGCAAAACTTTCACTTGTGCTGTGCCCTCAACTTAATTCACCAAGATATGAATCACGTGCCAGTTGGATCTCATACTCATCGATGATGGTATTAAAATAGGCGAACATCCGATCGGAGCCGGTCACCAAATCAATCGCTTCAAGCCCCTCATCTTCACTAATTAATGGAATTTCACCGCGCATGATCGTCTTGTAGTATTCAGCGTCATCTACCGTACCGCGATCTTTAGCAATAGACACCACCAGCACAAATAACAGCAACAGCTGCCCTGCAAATTCGCGGGCAAAGGCGCGGTCGATCAGATAACGGGTACGTGCTCTAAGCTTTTTTAGTGTTTTTATCATAATGCCTGACCTTACCCCTCTCCTTCACAGCAATGGTCTTCGTCTGATCCTGCAGGAGCGGCGTCCCTCGCCGCGATTACGCCTCATTGAGAATCGCGGCGAAGGGCGCCGCTCCTACAAGGCCCGGGCTTTGATCGACTGCTCATCTTCCCGACTGAGATAGGTCTTTGAAGCCGGAAGCGCCAGCTTGATACCCTCTTCGGCAAAGCGCCGCATGATTTCCAGATTGACCTGCTCATCAAACTGCAGGGACTTCCAGCGTTTCGGTGGGTGGTACCAGTAGGACACGAGAATATTCAGCGAGTCGGGGTTGAACTCGTCGAAAAACACGCGCGGTGGCAGCTCTTCCCGCATCCCTTCGTGGTTGTAGAGAATGTCTTTTATTATCTCGATGGCCTTTTCTATTTTTTCTACCGGCGTATCGTAATCGAGCCGGATACTGGTCTGGCGGCGGATGAAACTGCGCCGCCCGATGTTTTCGATGTCCAGCCTGGCCATCCGCTCGTTGGGGATGGAGGTCAGTGCGCCGCTCAACATGCGTATCTTGGTGGAACGCAGCCCGATTTGTTCGACGAAGCCGTCGTGCCCTTCGACAACAATACGCTGCCCCGGTTTATACGGCTGATCCATGAAGATCATCAGACTGCCCAGCAGATTCTTTAAAGAATCCTGGGCGGCGAGTGCGATGGCGAGACCACCGACACCGACACCGGCGAGCACACCAACCAGTGGAATGCCAATCTGATTGGCGCCGTAGAATATGATGACAATACCGAGAACAATGCCTATGATGCGGGCGCTCAGTCGCGCCAGTTGGGCGTTGAGACTGTCTTCTGTGATCCTCGGCGACAAAATGATGAGCTCGGCGACCAGCAAAGAACCCAGCCAGGCAACCCAGGTCCCAACCAGGTATTCAATCGTTTCGGTTATCAGGACGATAGTCCTTGCCACATCGCCGATCATATTGATCTGATCGACTACTACATAGACAAAGAACGGCATAATCAGAAGTATAAGGAAGGGAATGGCCAGGCGGCGAATGTAGTCGCTTGCTGTACTTCCGAGCTCACCACGCCGTGTAACGCGGTGCACGGCTATTAACGAGAAGACAACCACGATCAACAAAGCAGCGAACGCAAACCACTTCCACACGGCATGCTCAAAAACAACGGTTTTCATCCAGTCCGGCAGACGTTCAATCGTTGACATCTTAATCCACCAGCCCGACATAATCTGACGAAACTGCTCGGTGTGCTCAATCGACACCTCACGCAGATAGGGCAGATGCTGTGTTTTCAGAAAGAACTCACGTGAACGATCGAGCGTCCCTGCGCTGAACAGGAATTCCCCTTTACGCGCGCCTTCCGTCATCCGGGAAATAGTGATGTCCGTATGAGGAATGGTCCATTGCGCGGGAGCCTCGGCATTTGCGAAGAACGTGGCGTCGGGAATCTCTTCAACGGGTGGCAGTTCGATGCGCGAAAGCGTTTCGTAGAGAAAGGTCGCTGAGTCATAGCCGACTTCAATACGCGCAGATGGTGCGACCTGGCTGAGATCGAGTGTGCGCAGGGCTCTTGCCGCTATATGGCTTATACGCCCGGTCAGCTCCTTGCTGGGTGAATGCCAATACTCGTCACGGTAAATCCGCCATACTTCATCGACATCGGAAAGAAAGCTGTTCAATGTGGCTCGCGGACTGGACGTGTCCACGGGTTCAAGCGGATGCGGTTCGCCGGCATTCGAGTAGCAGGAAATGAATAGCAGGACCGTGCCAAACAGACACTGGATCGGGATTTGTATTAAACGCGGATGCCGCATACCCGCCATTTTGCGCTATTCAATGCAGATGAACCAGTGCGGCGGCGTGGCTGCAGGATTATTTTTAGCCTTGCTACTGCATTTCGATGCGGCAGTTCGGCGCCAGATTGAAAACGTAAGCGTTCCCGGTAGTAAGCATCACTTCCGCATGACAGTTGTTGCTTCCCTTCTTGTAACCAAACATATAGCCACCTGCATCAAGAACGAAATCGTAAGAACCGGCTTCATTGAACCCGTAAATCTCAACATCATTGATGGTGAACGTAACATTACCATTGGGTATCAGGTTGTGGATTCTGACATCTACAGCACTTTCTGCCGAAGTTGCACGCGGTGGCTCGTGGATCACGCCGGTACTTGCACACGCAGTCAGAAGCAGAAGCGTGGGCAGTATTATATAACTTAATTTCATGTAGTTACGAACCTTTATCAATAGTTATTCGAGGAATGCTTTATCATAATCAAATGAATCAACAATAATCAAGAATCAAGGAGTCAGAACGCTTGAAAAAATACCACGTTTTTTCTGCTAGCGGATTTTAAGTTTCGCCATCACGGGTCAGCTTTCGGCCCTGTTTCGGGATTCAGCATCTGCCTGAAGCAGCACCGACGCATTGGAGCGCAGCCATTGCCAGGCCTCCTCTTCGCTCATGTTCTCGATGTCCTCCTCGGACAACTGGCCTGTCGATTTCAGTATAACTGCGAGTCTGTGGCTTGCCATGGATCAACCCTCCTGAATAGCTCGGGGCAGCATCTACGAACTGATACTCTACACACAGACTGCTATGATTCGATTGTCCCTGGATGCCAATGACTTGGCCCTGAATACGCATGCACTGCAGGCAGCGCGGTTATCCTGGCCGATAAGGCGTTTTGGTCTGACGTATTCCCGGGAGGCGGGGGCTAAGGATCAGAGTACTTGATCCTGCCTGCGGAAGCGCCGCGAATCTTGAAGATGTCAGTGGCAGGCATAGACTGCCTGCCACTGGCTTTTTAACGTCCTTCTTTACTTACTGGGATTCACTGATATCGCAATCGCCTGGGTATAGCGCGCCACGACCTGGTCACCGGCTTTCAGGTTTTCCATGTTTGGCGTACGCTCGTCCAACCTTAAATTCAAGGTATTGCCTTCCGGGCCTTTAAGCGCGACGGTGCGCTTTTCAAGGTCGATGCTTTCGACGGTGGCTGTGATCATCGTGGAATCGATTGCAGCAATTCCGGGTTTTTCACCGGCCGGCGCCCGTTCAACGGCGGCGATTTCTGCAGCGGCTGGCAAACTGCCGTCCGGCTTTTGTGCATACAGGGCGACCGACTGGAGGTAATCAGCCTGCACCTGGTCACCCACTTTGACCTGGGACAGGTTTCTCGCCTGTTCGTCGACTTTGAGGGTTACCGTATTGCCCTCGGGCCCCTTCAGGGTCACCAGTCGCTTTGCGAGATCGATCGCCTCAACGGTTGCGGTCAGGGTGATCAGCTCGCTGGCCATCGCTCCCGGTTTCTCGATATCACTGGCGCTTTCAGCGGAAACCGCCACTGACGAAACAAACAACAATCCTGTCGCTAGTACTGATAACAGTTTCTTCATTTCACTGACTCCTCATTGAACAGCTATGACACCGGGTTCCGGCAGATATCATATGTACGATACATGCCGGCGTTTAGTTGGTCTTCGATGACTCAAACATGATTAACGGGGTAAGTATAGTCGATGCCAAGGAATCTGCGGTCAAGAGGTCAGAGCGCCAGGGTATCCAGGCGGATACTCAGCGTAACTTACCTTTCAACATGGCCTTCCCCTGGTCCTGTAGGAGCGGCGCCCTTCGCCGCAATTATGCCTCATTAAGCATCGCGGCCAATAAGGCCGTTTATGCCCGGCACGGGTGCTCCTACAGTGCTTCGATTTGAATGTCGGATAACAAGGCAGGGGGCGGTTTTTCTCTACTGACGGGCTTTACGTGCTTCTGCCTCAATAAACACACGCTTGACGGCAGGAAACTGTCGCTTGATCGCCGCATCCAGGCCTGCAATCAGGGACTCCAGGTCCGCCGCGACAATCGCGTCGTGAAAATCCACACTGAGGTTTACCAGGATGAAATCCGGCCCCATGTGCATGGTCAATACTTCGTTGAGCTGCTCAACGCCTTCACTGCCCTGGACCAGGGCACGAATACCTTCGACGATGCGGGTGTTTGCTGCCTCACCGATCAGCAGGCCTTTGGTCTCGCAGGCCAGCCAGATTGCCGTACCCCCCAGAATGAGCCCGATAATGACGGAAGCGATACCATCGAAATAAAGGATGCCGGTCATATCTGACAGCAACACACCGAGAAAAGCCGCCAGCAGCCCCAGCATCGCTGCCGAGTCTTCAAACAGCACGACAAACATGGTCGGGTCCTTGCCGCGCTGCACGGCCTCGATATAACCCCACTTACCCTTGGTCTTGGTGAATTCGGTCAGCGCGAAATACCAGGCGGCGCCTTCGAAGATCATTGCCAGGCCCAGGACGATGTAGTTCACCATGGGGTTCTGGATAACCTGCGGGTGCTGAATGTGATGGATGCCTTGATACAGCGAGACGCCGGCGCCCACGGCAAAAATAAGAATCGCGACGACAAAACTCCAGAAGTAGATCTCTTTGCCGTGACCAAACGGGAATTGTTTGTCAGCCGGTTTGGCGGCGCGCTTCATGCCATAGAGCAGCAAAACCTGGTTGCCTGTATCGACCAGCGAGTGAATGCCCTCGGACAGCATGGCCGAACTGCCGGTGATGGTGGCCGCCACGAACTTGGTGATGGCGATCAGCGTATTGCCGGCGAGCGCTGCGTAGATGACTTTTTTTGAAGAAGCTGACATCGCTAGTCCACTGCGCGGGCTTTCAGGTACGCGTAGTCTGAAACTATCGTCCAGCCGGTGACCTGTCGAGAGAACGCCTGATAGGCTGCATAGACACGCCCGGAGGTTGCATTCTCTGCGGCAATTTCATCCAGCACCTGTGCTGTTTTGTCCCGTAAGGCATCGATCACCGTATCCGGGAGGTAGGACAGCTTTACCTGGTGGTCATCCACCAGTTCTTTCAGGGCCACGGCGTTGCGGGCCGTGTACTCGGCTAACATGTCGTTGTTCATAGCCTGGCAGGCTGTGGTGACGACCGCTTGCAGATCCTTGGGTAGTCGTTGATACGCTTTATGATTAATGATGCATTCCAGCGGACTGCCCGGGTCATTCCATCCCGGGGTGTAGTAATGCTTCGCTACTTTATACAGACCCAGTGACAGATCGCTGTAGGGACCAACAAACTCCGCAGCGTCCAGGGCGCCGGTCTGTAAAGCTGTGAACACGTCACTGACCGGCATCGTGACCGGCAGTGCGCCCACTCTTCTCAACACCTCGCCTCCGAGTCCCGACATGCGAATTTTCAGACCTTTGAAATCCGCCAGAGTGTTGATGGGTTTCCGGTACCAGCCCGCCATCTGCATACCGGCATTGCCCGCCGGCATCGGAATCAGATCGAAGGGTGCGTAGACCTCGCGCCACAATTCCAGTCCGCCGCCGTGGTAAAACCAGGCGTTCATTTCATTGGCCGTCATTCCGAAAGGAACGCCCCCAAAAAACGAGACAGCCGGAAGTTTGCCGGCCCAGTAATGGGACGCCGCGTGTCCCATCTCGGCGGTACCCGCCGATACTGCATCGAACACTTCGAGCGCTGGGACCAGTTCGCCGGCGGCGTAAACTTTGATGTTCAGCCGCCCATCGCTCATGTCATGTATTAATGTCGCCAATCGGTTGGCGCTGACACCCGGTCCCGGTAAATTTTTGGGCCAGGCAGTGACCATCTTCCAGTGGATCTGGTCTCCCGGCCTGTTCCCTGTTTTAGCTGCGATTGCGGGTGTTGTGCCCAGCGCCGCCAGGCCGGCTGTCTGAAGAAAATCTCGGCGTTTCATAGGGACTCGAAATGTTCTGAACGCCGGGTACCGTACTTCTTATTGATCCCGCTGTACATGGGCCCGACAATTTCAGATAAGGAAGGGGGTCAGGTCTTGCCCCCCCATCCCTACTTAAGCGTAAAGTTTGCTCCGAGCACTTCTCCAACACCACGGCCCAGCGCAGTACCGAAACGCTTGCCGAATTTCGTCAGCCAGTCCTCGGTCTGCGTGTAGTCGATAATAGTCTCCTCGCCGATCACTTCGCGCGCCACGTAGCCCGAACTGCCCAGCTCGTCCACGAGGCCCAGCGTAACTGCCTGCTCACCGGTCCATACATAACCGCTGAACAGATCGGGATCCTGCTTCAGCTTGTCACCACGACCCGCTGTTACCACATCAATGAACTGTTGGTGAATATCATCAAGCAGCTTTTGAACCTGTTCGATATCGGCCTGTTGGGCAGGCTGGAACGGATCCAGAAAACCCTTGTGCTCACCCGCCGTTAACAGGCGGCGCTCAACGCCCAGCTTTTCTATGGCTTCAACAAAACCAAATCCATCCATGCGCACGCCTATGGACCCGACGATACTGGCCTTGTCGGCATAGATCTTGTCGGCGGCGGCCGCTACGTAATAGCCACCGGACGCGCAGATATCGCTGATAACGACATAGAAAGGTGTGTCCGGATATTCCTTGCGCAACCGCTTTATCTCATCATTTATATAACCTGCTTGCACCGGGCTGCCACCCGGGCTGTTAATACGCAGAATCACGCCAGCGGTATGCTTGTTCTCGAAGGCATCGCGCAGACCTGCGACAACATCGTCCGCATTAGCCTCCTTGTCAGCCGCGATAACGCCTGTCAGTTCGACCAGCGCAGTATGCTTGCCGGTTCCCGCCGCAGATACATCAACATCGGGCGTATAGAGATACAAAATAGCCGCCACATAAACGAACGTGAGGGTCTTGAAGAAAATACCCCAGCGGCGCGCGCGTTTCTGTTCGTTGACTGCGGCGAAGGCGAGCTTGTTAATCACGCTCTGCTGCCACTCGCTGGTCTGATTCTGATCATTACTCTCGTGAGATTCCATACCTGTCTTCCTCAATCTGCTGCTGCCAGTGGCGGCGTTGAAACCATTTCCTGTGCGACCAGGCCTTCTTCGGCCAGCCAGTCAACCAGTTCACTGATGTTGTCCAGACACACCAGCGGTTGATGTTGCATCAGACGCTCGCGTTCGTGTACGCCATAACTGACGGCAACCGGGCTGATACCGGCTTTGATTGCCATCAGCAGGTCATATTCAGTGTCCCCGACCATCAATGCCTGGTCGGGCTCGATATCCAGTTCCTGGAGTATTTCCGACAACATCTGTGGATGCGGCTTCGACTGTGTTTCATCTGAACAGCGGGTTGTTGAAAAAACATCCTCCAGACCGGTACTGGCCAACACTTTGTCCAGACCCGCGCGCCCCTTGCCGGTGGCGACCGCCAGCAGAAAACCTGACTCTTTTAACAGTCTCAGGGTTTCACTGGCACCGGGAAAAAGCTCGGATGTATGCGCGATCGAGAACCAGTGGTGCCGGTAGTGTTCGACAAACTGCTCCCTGAAGGCCGTATCACGTCCCGGGTACAGGGCATCGACGGCCTCTTTCAATCCCAGGCCAATGATGTTCCGGCACTGATCGGGGGTTCGTTGCTCCAGCCCCATATCGTCAATAGCCCCATGCATGGCGTGAACGATCTGGGTTTCAGAATCCATGAGGGTTCCGTCCCAGTCGAAAATAACCAGACGGACGCTGTCTGATGTGAGCTGTGTTTTCCTGTTTTCCATACTACCTACTGCGTGTTGTGCCCTGTATCGGGCGTGTTTTCCAATTGCTGAACCAGTTTTCTCAAATCCGCGCCCAGTGGTGCGCTCACTTCGACGCTCCGCTCCCGCTCGCGGTCTTCAAATGCCACGTAGTGGGCGTGCAAAAACATTCGCTTCAACCCCAGGCCACGCATGTACCGATTGAAGGCCTCGGCACCGTATTTCTCATCACCGGCCAGCGGGTGCCCTGCATGTGCCGCATGTACCCGGATCTGGTGCGTACGGCCGGTTTTCAACTCCGCTTCCATCAGACTGGCACCCGGGTAAGCCTCCAGAAACCGGAACTTTGTCAGGGCTGTTTTCCCTTCCGGGTCAACCCGTACTATGCGCTCACCCCCGCGCACCTGGTTTTTCCTCAGTGCGGCATCGATCCGGAACGGCCCCTGGCTCCAGTCGCCCTGCACCAGCAGCAGGTAGCGCTTTTCGATGCCTCCATTGCGCAACAGATCGTGCAACATGCGCAGCTCACTGCGCCGCTTGGCGACCATCAGGCAACCGGATGTGGCACGATCCAGGCGGTGCACCAGTTCCAGGTAGGGCGCCGTCGGCCGCAGCGCCCTTAGCGTCTCGATGACACCGTAGCCGAGTCCGCTGCCTCCATGGACCGCCATCCCGGCCGGTTTGTTCAGCACCAGCAGGCGGTCGTCCTCATACAGTATCGAATCCGCCAGCGCGGCAGACGCCTGCCTGCCCGGTTCGATTGCGCTGGATGTTGCCACGCGTACCGGCGGAATGCGCACCTGATCCCCGCTCTGCAAACGGTATTCCGGCCGGATACGGCCTTTGTTGACGCGCACTTCACCCTTGCGCAGCAAACGGTAGATACGGCTCTTGGGAACCCCTTTCAAAATCCTCAGCAGGTAATTATCGATCCGTTGCCCTGCCTGCTCGGCCGAAATGTCCATCCACCGTACGGCCGGCTTCTCCACATTTTCCATGGCGGCGGATTCTACCAGTGTTAGCCGCAATCCGCTGCCGCAATTCGCCTGCAGCAGCGGAAATTTCATCTAAATACCAAAGGTTGGACATTTCCCGCATACGCCGATAAGCGTTTGAATTCACAGACTTGGGCTGCTATAGTGAGCGCCGCATGGGCACCCTTGAGCGGCGACAATGTCCGCTCCTGATTGCCAGCACTGGAACCCTATTCGTTTCCGCCGGATTGCGTAATGAACGTTTTCCGGGGATCGAGCAGAGACCACAGGGTCTCTACCCTTAGTTTTATTAAACGAACAATTATGGTTGCTCCTGTGCCATTACCGCTTTTTCTGATGATAGGCCTGATCTCTGGACCGCTGACATGGTTGCTGCGGTCCTGCGGTGCGTTGTTTCCGACGCGCCGCTATCCCACTGTTCCTGCCTTTATTGTTGACACGCGTAATGGCTCAGTCGAGCACATGAGAGATAACTCATATGAAACGTATGCTAATCAACGCAACGCAGCCGGAAGAACTGCGTGTCGCACTGGTCGACGGCCAGAAGCTCTTCGATCTCGATATTGAGGTACCGTCCCGAGGACAGAAAAAATCCAATATATACAAAGGTAAAATCACCCGCGTCGAGCCCAGCCTCGAAGCCGCCTTTGTAGATTACGGTGCCGACCGGCACGGGTTCTTGCCCCTCAAAGAAGTCGCCCGCAGTTGTTTCCGCGACGGCGCCACCAAGGGCGGTGGCAGGATCTCCATCAAGGATGCGCTCAGCGAAGGCCAGGAAGTTGTCGTCCAAATCGAAAAAGAGGAGCGCGGCAACAAGGGTGCTGCCATCACCACCTTCATCAGTCTCGCCGGCCGCTACCTGGTCCTGATGCCCAATAACCCGCGTGCGGGTGGCGTATCACGCCGTATCGAAGGCGAAGACCGCAACCTGGTGCGCGATGCCATGGCAGAGCTTGAGATCCCCAATGATATGGGGTTGATTGTACGTACTGCCGGTATTGGCCGCGTCGCCGAGGAGTTGCAGTGGGACCTGAATTACCTGCTGCAATTGTGGACTTCGATTGCCGAGGCTTCAGAGCAACGCCCTGCCCCGTTCCTGATTTATCAGGAAAGCAATGTCATTATCCGCGCTCTGCGCGATCACCTGCGCGGTGATGTCGGTGAAATTCTGATTGATGACGCTGACATCTATCAGCAAGCCACTGAATTCATGACCCAGGTCATGCCGCATAACCTCAAAAAGCTGAAACGCTACGATGATCCGGTTCCGCTGTTCTCCCGTTACCAGATCGAAAGCCAGATCGAAACCGCCTTCCAGCGCGAAGTCAGCCTGCCCTCCGGCGGTGCCATTGTTATCGATCACACGGAAGCGCTGCTATCCATCGACGTTAACTCGGCGCGCGCTACCAAGGGCAGTGATATAGAAGAAACGGCGCTGAATACCAACCTGGAAGCCGCGGACGAAGTGGCCCGCCAGTTGCGCTTGCGCGACCTGGGTGGCCTGGTGGTTATCGACTTTATCGATATGCAACCGACCAGGAACCAGCGCGAAGTGGAGAACCGGCTGCGCGATGCGTTACGCGTAGATCGCGCGCGTGTACAGATCGGGCGTATTTCCCGATTCGGCCTGATGGAAATGTCACGCCAGCGGCTTCGGCCATCGCTGGGTGAATCCAGCCAGATCGTGTGTCCGCGCTGTGTGGGCCAGGGTACGGTACGCGGTGTTGAATCGCTGGCGCTGTCTATTTTGCGTATTCTTGAAGAAGATGCGATGAAAGAGAAAACCGGCCGTGTCATCGCCCGGGTACCCGTTGATGTCGGCACTTACCTTTTGAATGAAAAACGTGACATTCTGTTTGGTCTGGAACAGCGCCACAAACTCAGCGTCACTCTGATACCGACGCCGAGCCTGGAAACACCGCATTACGAAATCAAACGCGTACGCATCGATGAACTTGAGGGTGAGGATGGTGCAATCAGCCACGCGTTGATAGTCGAAGAACAGGACGAGCAACAGGGTGCGTTGTCAGAGCTCGGCGGCGGCAAAGCACCGGAAGTGGAAAAACCTGCAGTACAAACCATTGCACCACAGGCTCCGGCACCCATGGTTGCACGTCAGATGCCTGCCACCATAACACTACAGGCACCCGGCCTCATTCGCCGTATGTGGGACAGTCTGTTTGGCAAAGCTGCCGAAGTCGAGCAGGAAGAACCCAAACCTGCGGCGCGTCCGCAGCGTGCCCGGAGTCAGGGTGGTCGCGGACGCAGCAGCAGCCGGCGCCGCCCTGGCCAGAGCCAGTCCGGCCGCCCCAGCGAGGGTAACAAGCAGAGCAAGCAGCAGCGCACAAAAACAAGCCAGAACCGCCCATCCAAATCCAGTGACGCGGCAGAAGCCAAAGGTGGCAAGGAAAGCAAAAAAGTGGATTCACAGGCCGCTGACAACAAACAGCAAAGCCAGCAGCAACAAGGTCAGGAGCAACAAGGTACCGACAGCAAGAGCAACCAGGGTCAGGGGCGCAGCGGTAACCGGCGCGGACGCCGTGGTGGCCGCCGCCGCTCCGGGCAACGCAGCGGTGGCGATCAGAAACAGGCAAGCGGCGAATCAACACCAGCAGCCGATCAGTCCGGTAACAGCGCGAATACTGGAAATACCGGGTCCGTCGAGAGCACTGGCCAGGATACAAAAACCCGGCACCCCAGGGAAACCCGGCCGGTACCGGTAAAACAATCCCTGGCAGGTCCTGAATCAAGCCGTCCGGATGCCGCTGCTGGCGCAAGTGAATCACCCAAGCCCAAGCCATCGCCGGTACCCGAAGTTGCCAAGGTTCCACCATCACCACCGGAACCAGGCCGTGCGGATGCCGCTGCTGGTCCAAGTGAACCACCCAAGCCCAAGCCATCGCCGGTACCCGAAGTTGCCAAGGTTCCACCATCACCACCGGAACCAGGCCGTGCGGATGCCGCTGCTGTCCCTAGCGAACCACCCAAGCCCAAGCCATCGCCGGCACCCGAAATTGCCAAGGTTCAACCATCAACACCGGAACCAAGATCGAAAGCAGCCAGCGACGACTCGTAAGCTACCTGCCTCGATCAAGCTGCCGCCTGATATCCGCCAGCAAACCGCGGGACCCGGCTTCAACAAGGTCGAGTACCCGTTCGAATCCCTGACCACCTCCATAATAGGGGTCGGGTACGTCCTGTTGGACCGGGTCATCCGCAAATTCAAGAAACAGCCTGACCTTAGCCCGGTGCTGCTTCGGGCACATCGACAAAAGGTCATCGAGATTGCTGCTATCCATCGCAAGCACATAATCGAAGTATGCAAAATCTGCCGTTTCCACGCGTCGTGCGCGTTGCCCGCCAAGGTCTATACCCCTTCGTGACGCAGCCTGAATTGCGCGCCTGTCCGGACCCTCACCCACGTGATAGGCGTGAGTACCAGCAGAATCGATCTCGATATGCCCGCTGAGATCAGCTTCGCCGACAACAGATTCAAACGCACCCTGCGCGGTGGGCGACCTGCAGATGTTGCCCATGCAGACAAATAATACTTTTATATTACTCATAGATACATAACTATTGTAATCTTATTTATAACGATTGACTGCAACAGAATACCGCAATGAAAAAGCGAATATCAACACACCGTTGTAAATGGCGTGACTGATAGTTCCGGTTACCAGAAGCCGGGGGCAGAATCCTTTAACAGGCTCGCGATCTCCGGGTGGTTGGCCTTGTTGGCAATATCAGCCGCCTGCTCGCGGTGCTGGTTACGCAGTGATGGATTGGCGTTGTGTTCGAGCAGCACTTTTACCACGTTACTGTGACCGTTGCCCGCAGCCAGCATCAGTGCAGTATTACCCTGGGCGTTCTTCATGTCCACGTCGGCGTCCGCCAGTAACAGCCGCGCTACAGCCTGACGATGACCCTGCCTGGCCGCCAGCAACAAAGGGCTGTTGGCACCGGCCGCTTTGGCATTTACATCGGCATCATTTTTCAACAAAAGATTGATGACGCCCTCATTGCCGTTCAAAGCAGCACGATGCAGGGCAGTATAGTTATCCTTGTCGACCTGGCGGACAAGTGTTCCGGCTCGAACATCGGGTGATGTAACAAGCAGTTTGACCAGCTGGTTGCTACCCTGATCAGCTGCGTACCACAGTGGCGTCCGGCCGTTGGCATCACTACACTCCCGACAGACGCCGTGCTCCAGCAGCACTTTGACTGTGGTCAGGTCACCGTTCCTGGTAGCGGCTATCAGGGGGTTACCAGCACCGCTACTCACAGCAGCGACGTCACCTCCCCGGTCAAGTAACAATCTGACAATATCGCTGTGCCCCTGTTGTATTGCGCTAGCGAGCGCAGTAACGCCGTTATCATCCGCGCCGTCTTTTGCGCCTGCAATCAGCAACTGGTGCACGACCCGTTCGTGGCCGTACTTCGCCGCCAGCAATAACGGTGTAACACCGGTCTGGCTGCCTGTATCGACGTTTGCACCGCCGGCAATCAGGTCTTGTACCACCGCTTCATGCCCGTTCCAGGCGGCGCGCGCCAGCGGCGTGAAGCCTTCAGCATCTCGTGTTTCCAGGTCGGTTCCCTGGGATAACAGGACTTGAACAGCCTTCCGTTGTCCCCGCCAGGCCGCTTCGACGATCAGCGGCACATCGCCCTTGCCACGCGCCTGCGCAACCTGTTGCACCCGTTGACCGCGGTCACTTGCATTTTCCACAGGCTTTTCGGTCCGCCTGGCACCAGCAAGGCGCAGGCGTTTTGCAATCGCGCTATAGCCGTTACGCTCGGCAATTATCGCGACAACAGCAATAACGACTTGACCCAGTGGATCGCAGCACCCTCGCTACGTATCGACTACCGCTGGCGCAAGCGCTACCGATTCGAAATCGAGGGCGGCGGTGAATGGTCAACACAGGAGCTTTCCACTGAGACGCAGGACTCGTCATCCTGGTTTTTCAGCCTGGGGTACCGGGCCGATTTCTGAGCAAGCCCGGCTCCGCTCACTTGCAGTTCGTGAATGCGATTTGTGCACTGAGATATAGCTAATCTTCGAGCGCGGCGCAGTCCATGAATGCATCGAATAACGCCGGCCCCGGCCATAAACATTATTTTGGTGCGATGCAGAAGTTAGATGCCGGATCGGGACCCGTCAACCGGTTGCAGGTATCCCGGCAAAATAAATAACCCTTGCTTGATTTGGGTCAACCCCCCTTGTTGACGCTACGCTGGCTGCCGCGTAGCCTCAATCAGGCGCAACGTGATTCAGTCATTCTCCGGCCGGTTATGCAAACAGTACAAAGTAGTTAACTTGCGCCTTTACGCAAACGGGAAAGTTATGTCAGGAACACGCTTCAGTGTCGAAATCAGGCCACAACTGCCGGAACGGCTGGAACGCTTGCAGGATCTGGCCAATGATTTGTACTACAGCTGGAACCGCGGTGTGCGGCGCCTGTTCAGACACCTCGATGAACAAACCTGGATCGACAGCCGCAATAATCCGAAAGTCTTCCTGCGCCGGGTGGGACAGAAAA
>Ga0316193_10000234_pt1 | contig 32199 bp, 27 predicted proteins | sample MerIslsedime2_MG_FD_207735 | JGI IMG/M metagenome (GOLD analysis project Ga0316193, IMG submission 207735) | Coastal sediment microbial communities from Maine, United States - Merrow Island sediment 2 | ecosystem: Environmental > Aquatic > Marine > Coastal > Sediment | place: USA: Maine... | reverse complement strand
GATGTAAGCAAGAATGGGGCCGCTCTTGCCGAGGCTTCGTCGGGGCGCACGGCGGGGGAGTCAAGACTTCAGCCTTGGGTTGGGAGACCGCGTTACTGCATCATGCCTTGTATCAGGCAAACTGGAGCGGTCAGGAAAACCCGGTCAAATCGGGCAATGTGCCCATCTTGGGGGCAACGTGGCTGGAAAAGCCTCGGCATGACTTCCAAGAACTGGCTTAGATCACCTGAATGCCTTGCCGCGCCTTGCCGCTGGCGAATTTGTGATGGTTCTCATCATCTAAGGCCAAGGAACTGCCCTGTTTTGAGATTATCGTTAATACTCTTGCGAATTTCACTCCGATATCATGATGGCCGTCGGCGGCGCTGAGGGCTACGCTCATAGGATGTGAGGAACGGCGAATGGGCGGAAGACCCACATTTGTGGGGCTGATAGCAGCTGTAGTTGTCGTGCTGGGGGTCGGGCCCGTCTCCGCGCCATCCACGGCCACGGCTGAGCTGCGCATTCCGGGCCTTTTCGGCGGTCCGAAGAATGTTAAACGCAGACGCTATCGCGCAGGCCGCCCCGTCCTACCGAGCCGCAATCCAGATCGTGTCTTTGCCGCTGTATCGGCTGCCGCCGTGTCGCCGAAGGTTGCCGACCATAGCGAGGTGGACGTTGTGGTTGGGACCACCGCCTCGGCCATGGTTTCTTTGGCGCTCCCTGCGCTGAAGGCGAAGACGGCCGCGGCCGAGCCATCTAAATCCGATCTAGCAGAGTCCAGCGCAGCAGAAGCCAAAGAGGTCGTCTCTGAGGGTGCCGATGCGGGGCAAACTCCCACCGACGCGACAGAAGGCGGGACCGAGGCCGCCTCCGCAGCTGCCGCTAACAGCGGTGAGGCTGCCGGTGACGAGACGTCCGAGATCGAGGCCGATGACAGCGAGACGCTGTCGGCGGACCCGGGCGTGGGTGAGGACGATTCCTCCAAAACGGCCGCGAGTGATAACGACGCAGACGAAGAGCAGGGTTTTGCCGACGCTGACTCCAAGCCAATTTCTGAGGCGCCAACGAAGAGCGCTTCGCTGAGCGATCAAGCTGCGGAAATGGCAGAAGAAGCCAAGGCCGACGAAGCTAAGGCCGACGATGACACGGCCGATGGCGATAAAGCGCCGGCGGACGTTGCGGACGATGCCGCGGACTCTGGGGCTGGCGACGACACCGGTCGGTCGGATGAGATCGAGATCGCAGCGTCCGACTCTGCCGGTGAGACGGAACCCGTTGTCTCGGAAGACAACAGGTCTGAAGACAAGGCTTCCGAAGACAAGACCGCCGACGTCGCGGAAACCGAGTATACGGATGCTCAAAACTCTGAGGAGCCCGAAGCCTCCAAGCGGGCCGAAGACTCCAAGCGGGCCGAAGACTCCAAGCGGGCCGAAGACTCTATGCAGGCCGAAGAAGACTCGAAGACGCCTCAAAACACTGAGGACACAGACGCCGCGCGGGCTGTTGCTGTTGCGTCATCCTCTGCGGCCGTAGATGAAGTTGAGTTGGAGGTCGTGGCCAAGTCGAATGGCCTTGCGGAGGAGTTTGAGGTTGAGCTCGCTGGAGCCTCGCCCAAAGCCGAGCCTGAACCAGCCTCAAAGCCGGATCCGGCCGGTACATCGGACGATATCGCGGAGGATAAGTCTACTGCCTCGGGTGATGAGGCTCCTTCGGATGCTGGCGACAACGTCGTTAAGGATGTTGCGGCACAGACGGACGAGGCAGCCAAAGAAGCAGACGCCTCCAGGGATACAGACGCGCCCAAGGCCCAAGCCACGTTCGAGACGGACGCCGAGCCTGCGTCGAACGATACGGCAAGCGCGGCAGACGCGTCTGACACAGCCAAAGCGGACGAGACCGAAACAGAGCGCCTGGCAAGCGCCGCCGACAACATGAGCGCCGCCGGGAAGACAGATTCGACCACAGAGGCGAGCAGCCCGGCCCTGCACGCTCACGACGCAACCGTGGTGTTGGACGTATCGCCGCCGCCCGGAACAGAAACGCCCGACCCGGATGGAACGAAGATTGCCGCGCTCAGCCCGCTGGGCGTGGCGCTCCCAGACAAAGATGCACCGGAAGCGCAAGACGAGAACGCCGTTGACGGAACACCGGCTCTTGAGGTCCTCCCGCCTCCGCCACCACCTGCCGACCCGGTTATTCTCGCTGTACGCACGAAGGTCGACGGACCTGGCGCCCCAAAGCTTGCCGCCTCCGACCTTGCTGCACTGAAAACGGTCTATGGGGACGATGAGACAAAGCCGCTTTGGATCGAGGACGACAGTCTGTCACCAAAGGCAAAGACAATCGTGGCAACGATCCAGGATGCAGACGATTGGGGGCTCGATGCCGCCGCATACAAATTGCCGTCCAGCGATGCGACACTCTCTACGGAAGAGGCGAAAGCGGACGCCGAACTCGCCCTGTCCGCGGCTATTCTGAAATATGCGCGCCATGCGCAAGCGGGACGCCTTACGCCGTCCAAAGTGAGCAAGCTCTTCGATCAACACCCGAAGGCACGCGATCCAAAAGTGGTCTTAGGCGAAATTGCAGCCTCCATGACGCCGGACAAGGCGCTGCTGGCTACCCATCCGCAGCATGAGCAATACCAGCGTCTGCACAGCGCCTTGGTTCTTGCGCGCGATTCAGCAAAGACGATGGGCCGCAATCCGGACAACGACCGCAATGTCCAGCTCATCGTGATGAATATGGAGCGTTGGCGTTGGGTGCCTCGCGATCTTGGCAACTACTATGTTTGGAACAACGTCCCGGAATATGAGTTCCGCGTGCTCAAGGGCGGCCAGACGATCTACCAAGAGAAGTCGATCGTCGGTCAGTACAAATACGCGACGCCGTTCTTCTCCGCGCCCATGCGCAATGTGGTTTTCCATCCGAATTGGACGGTGCCGCCGACCATCGTCAAAGAGGATATCGCCCCGAAGTTGAAGGGCCCAAAGCGTGGCGGCTTGTTCGGGTCGGAGTCGCGCAACACGACGCTGCGGCGCTACGGGCTGGCGGTCAGCTATAAGGGCAAGCCGATCGATGCGGACACGGTCGATTGGAACACTGTCAACATCCACAAATACACCTTCGTCCAAGATCCTGGTCCGGCCAACGTGCTTGGCAAGTTCAAGTTCAACTTTCCGAACAAGCATGCGATCTACATGCACGACACGGTTCAGAAGGAACTGTTTTCCCGCCAGACGCGCACGCTCAGCCATGGCTGTATTCGTGTGAATCAGCCCGCCCGCTTCGCAGCCCTCTTGCTTGCTGAAGACAAAGGTTGGTCCATGAACCAAGTGCAGGACACACTGGCGAGGAACCAGGGGCAGAGCAAAGTGATCTCACTCAACAAGCGCGTGCCGGTGCATCTCACCTACTTCACGGCGATTGCGGACGAGTATGGCTCGCTGCGCGATTACGACGATATCTACGGTATCGACAATCGCATGGCGCCGAAGCTCTTTTCGAATCCGGAGTATTTCCCCGTGCCTGTCGCATCAGAAGTCAGTGAGCCGGCCCGTAGCACGCGGGTCTCCCAGTCACGCCGCCGCCGCAGCTCGAACCGCGGCTTGGACAATTTCATCTCGGGCATTTTCGGGAATTAGGCCCTGCGGCCTATCGGCGTTCAAGTTAACGTCCAAGCGCACCGAGAATATCACGTGCAAAGGCCGTAAGAGAGGGATCGCGCGCGCCCATCAAGAGAATAACGTCGCCCTCCTGCGCTTCGTTTGAAAGCGCGTCGATCAGCCAATCGCGCGAGGGCGCGAAGGATGCGTGCGTGTCTTTGGCAGCGATCTCTTTGATGATATCGGCGGCGGAGAAATCGCGCCTCGCTGTCCCGCCCGCATAGAACACTTCGAGCATAAAGAGCTGGTCCTTGGCGGACAGTTCGCTCGAAAATGTCCGCACGAAATCCTGCCAAAGAAAGCGCGTCGGGCCATAGCCATGAGGCTGATAGATCGCGAGCACGCGGGTGCCCCGAAGCTTGGCTGTGCGGATCGCTGCTGCGATCTTTTCGGCGTTATGGGCGAAGTCGTCCACAACCTCGATCCCGCGAGCGCAGCCTATCGTCTGGAAACGCCGTCCGATGCCGGAGAACCTGGCGAGCGGCACGGCCATGTCGGCAAGCGGTATATCCACCGCCCGGCATGCGGCGATTGCGGCGAGCGCGTTGGTGACGTTGTGCAGGCCAGGGACAGGAATCTCAAAGGCGACATCTTCGACGAAGAAGCGCGTGCCTTGAGCATTGTGCTCGACATCGTGCCCGCGAATATCGGCCCGTTCTGTCAGGCCAAAACGTAGAGCCCCGCCCGCGAATGCATCGAGTCCCTCATCGTCTCCGACAACCAGCGCCTCGCGCGTGCGCGCACGCAAGGTGGCAAACATGGCCGCGACTTCTGCCATTTCTTTGTGGTCGCGCTGAAGGTTTAGGATCACCCCGACGGACGGCGCGTAGCGTACCAGCGAACCATCACTCTCATCGGCTTCCACAACGAGCAGGTCCGACGAGCCCGCATGGGCATTCCCGATCAGCCCCTCGGCTTGCAGAGTGGGAAGATCTCCGCCCGTGATCACGGAGGGGTCTGCGCCTGCGCCCCGCAAGATCTCAAAAATCATGCCCGTCACGGTGGACTTGCCGCTCGTCCCCGTCACGGCGATCGAGCGATACGCGCCGACGAAATGTGCGAGCATTTCCGACCGGTGCACGATCGGAACGCTTTGCGCTTTCGCCGCTGCGAAATCCGGCACGCTCTCTTCAACCGCTGTCGAGACGACGAGCGCGGCACAATCGGACGCAACCCCGCTGCCGTCTTGTGCGAAGATCGCAATACCGAGCGCTTCGAATTGCGCGCGCACATCGCCGCGCTCACCGTGGTCGAAGGCCCGATCGCTGCCACTCACGCGCCCGCCTGTCATGACTTGAAATTGAGCGATGGCACTCATGCCAGAACCGCCGAGCCCAGCATAGTGAAAGCGTCCCTTATAGGGGTCTGGAATGGGCGCCGCATCCGATGGTGCGACAAGCACGAAATCGTCCTCGCGCGCGCGATCATACAGATCGGAGACGTCGTCATTCGCAAGGCGCACGCAGCCTAGCGATGCGGGCCGGCCGATCAGCTCTTCTTGATTGGTGCCATGGATATAGATGTAGCGAGACAGGGAATCGCAGCCTTTGCCGCGATTGACGCCCTCTTCCAGGCCATCGAGGGTCAGAATGCGTGACAGGATCAGGTCGTGCTCACACGGCCCCCCGGGCCAAATCTCGCCCGTCGGTTCGCGGGAGACAAAAATAGCGCCCGCGTCCGCGCCTGCACCGATCTTGCAAGCGATGCGATGCCAGCCCGGCGGCGTCTTGAAGGAGTTCTCCGTCCCGCCTACGCCATTTCGGGCCGTGGAGACTGGCCAGGCGGCGATAGCGGTTCCTCCATCCAGGAGTGTTGCGGTTTGCCGTTCCACATCAACCACGAACACTCGATGCGGCATCGTGTCCGGCGCGCCGGGCCGTTGCAGCGCGGCTTCGGCCAGTGCGGTCGCACGAGCGGTTATGGTTGGAGAGGGCAGCGTCACGCGGCGCACTCTGCCACAAGGTGGCGGCGTGGCGTCACCCCCTTATTGAAATTCTGGCAACGGAAATTTGCGTGCGCTTAGAAGAGCGGGCCGCCATAGGGGTAGTAGTATTCCCAGTAGCGGTACTGGTAGGGGCGCCAATAGGCTTTGCACTGCCAGCCGCAGCGCCGAACGCGGCTGCGCCTGGATTTGCGCGCCCGGCTGCGTTTGGCGACAGGCTCGGCCAGCGATCCAGTGTTCGCGGCCGGCTCGGTGATTGCCCCATGACCGGTGAGTGCGGGCGGTGCGGCGCTCGCTGGGACAGAAGCCGATAGAACCGCGCCGGCAAGGACCATGAACACAATCGCAGTGCGCATTGGACTGAACTCCCTTTAGGCAATGCCGCCTTTTGTAAGCCGGGCCCTTAGGGTCTGAACTCCGGGTCGCCGGTCTTCGTCCATCACTATTGTTCGTATCTCAAAGTCTAGCACGCCTCCCTTTAAGGAGCCTTACACGGGCTTTAGCAATTTCGTTACCGTTAACCGATGGCTCGCAAGCCCGATCACCAAAGGGAGGCGACGACGAGGAGCGTCAGGATTTCTACGGTCTGTTCCGCAGTTCCCAGCACATCGCCTGTTTGTCCGCCAGCCGTTTTACACGCGAGGCGGGCAAGAAGGAGGAGCGCCGCAGTGGTGAGAAACAGTGTCCACAGGCTTGCCCCGAGGCCAAGACATAAGAGAAGCGCAAGGAGCCCGATGATGGCTGCACTCGCCGCGCTGCCCTGGCTCGGTATACCGGCGCCCGCTGACAGGCCGTCTTCGCGGGCCTGCGGCACCGCCCGCATGAAGACGGGGAGTGCACCCCGAGCGCCTGCGTTCGCACCGATCAGCGTGAGGGCAGCAAGGCCCGCAGAGGGAAGGCTTGCCAGCGCACCGATGCGGAGCGCGAACGAGAGGATGAGCGCGATCACCCCATAGGTGCCGATCCTGCTATCGCGCATGATCTCCAGGACCCGAGCCGGGCTGCGCCCGCCGCCAAAGCCATCGGCCGTGTCTCCAAGCCCGTCTTCGTGAAGGCATCCCGTCACAATCGCGGTCGTTGCAATCGCAAGCGTGGCGGAGACGACAGGTGGCAGGTCCAGACCGGTGGCGGCGCAATAGACGAGCGCACCGGCCGCTCCGACGACCCCACCGGCCACTGGGAGGGTCCAGGCGGCATCCGCCAGCCGCACGCCGTCCGGCGATGAGATGGGCAGGCGCGTGCAAAAGGCTAGGCCCACCCTCAAGTCCGTGATAATTCCGCCCATTCCAGTGATGTCCCTCGTCCCACCTCGTTGCACCTTTGACCCTACGCTGAAATGTCCAATTTCGTCTCTTTCGATGACCTGCGCGCCGCTTGCCTCGATCTTCCCGGCCCCGATACGGCTATGTCCGATGCGGCCCGCGCCCGCGAGTCCCAGCTGACCAAGCCCCAGGGAAGCCTTGGGCGCCTGGAAGACCTCACGCGCTGGCTTGCGGCCTGGCAGGGACGCAATCCGCCCGCGCTCGAGAAGTGCGAAATTCTCATCTTCGCCGGAAATCACGGTGTCACTGGCCAAGGGGTTTCGGCGTTTCCGCCCGAAGTGACCGTACAGATGGTCGCCAATTTTGCCTCTGGCGGTGCGGCGATCAATCAGCTTGCGCAGCTCGCGGGTGCGCAGCTCCGTGTGGTGCCACTTGAACTCGAACGGCCGACCGCCGATTTCACCCGAACGCCCGCCATGAGCGAGACTGATTTTCTCACCGCGGTCAGGACCGGATACGCGGTCGTCCGCGAGGATATGGATCTCGTCGTGCTCGGAGAAATGGGCATTGGCAATACCACGGCCGCCGCCGCGCTCTCTGGCGCATTGTTCGGAGGCGGGGCGCGATTTGCGAGCACGGGCACTGGCGTCGATAGGGACGGCTTTGGCCGCAAGCGGGCCGCGATCCAGCAGGCGCTTCTCTATCATTCCGATGTGATTGGCGATCCATTGCGGGCGGCGGCCGCTGTTGGCGGCCGCGAGCTCGCCGCTATGATGGGGGCCTGTCTTGCGGCCCGCCACAAGCGCGTGCCTGTGCTCATCGACGGCATGGTCTCTTCATCGGGGGTGGCGCCGCTCAAAGCCTTGTGCGCCGACGGCCTCGATCATGCCCGCATCGGGCATAAATCGGCGGATGCGGGTCATGAGTTCCTGCTTCGCGAGCTTGGTATGACGCCTTTGCTTGATCTTGGCATGCGGCTTGGCGAGGGCTCGGGCGCAGCGGTGGCGCTTCTCCTGCTACGGGCAGCGCTCGCCTGTCACACAGGTATGGCAACGTTTGAAGAGGCAGAGGTCTCAGGCCGGGCCACACCCGATACCGCGGGCTGACTACGCCGCGGCGATGGCATGAAAGAACGTGCCGCTGACCGTGCCGCGTTGTCCCCCTGCAGGGCCAAGATCGCGCCCCTCGCCATCGAAGAGGGTCACGAGCGGGCTATCGTTCCCCCTCTCGATCACGCTCGCATAGTGGAATTCGTGCCCGCGCACCTGCCCGCCTTCTGCGCCCAGCACGCAAGCGCTCAAGAGTTGTGCCCCGCGATAGCCAAGGTGCAGTTTGCGGTCCGCGAAGCTTGTGGCATGCCCTAAGAGACCGGTCATGGCATGGCGCGCGCCACTTTCATCGACCAGCCCCTCGCCCAGCACCATGTAGCCGCCGCATTCCCCATGAATGGGCCGGGTTTCGGCGAAGGCGGCAAGCCCACTCTTGAATGTCGTTGCGGCAGCAAGCGTGCCCGCATGAAGTTCGGGATAGCCTCCAGGCAGCCAGCACGCATCGCAACTCTCGTCAGGCCCTTCATCAGAGAGAGGCGAGAAGGGAAGCAGCTCGACGCCTCGCGCCCGCCAGTCCGAAACGAGATGGGGATAGAGGAAGGTGAAGGCCGCATCCTTTGCCACCGCGATGCGATTGCCCGGCGGCGGCAGGGCTGCGTTGCTCAGATCGTCGGCGATGAGCGGCGCCTTTGCCAGCGCAAGGATCGCATCAAGATCGAGATGCTCTTCCGCAAGATCGGCCAGAGCTTCGAGCCTTGCGGCGAGATCGTCATGTTCGCCCGCCTGCACGAGGCCGAGATGCCGCTCGGGTAAGGCGATGGTCTTGTCACGCGGCAGGGCGCCGAGGATCGGAATCCGCAAAGCCTCGATGGCCCCGGCGACGAGCCGCTCATGGCGTTCGCTGGCCACCCGATTGAGGATGACGCCCGCAATATGCACAGCCGGATCGTGCGTGGCGAAGCCTCGCAGCAGCGCGCCCGCAGACTGGGCTTGGGACGTTACGTCGATGACGAGAACGACAGGCAGGCCAAAGCGCCCCGCGAGATCGGCAGTGGCGCCGGTGCGTCCCGGTTCCCCAGTTACCCCGTCGAACAGCCCCATGACGCCCTCGACCACGAGAACATCCGCACGCGCGCTTGCCTCAGCGATGAGGCCGTCCAGGAGACTGGGCGGCATGGACCAGCTATCGAGATTGACACAGGGTTGATCCGTCGCCCGCTCGTGGAAGACCGGATCTATATAGTCCGGGCCCGTCTTGGCCGAGCGGACCGCGAGCCCCTTGCGCGTGAGCGCCGACAACAGCGCGAGCGTTACGGTCGTCTTTCCCGCGCCAGATTTGTGGGCCGCAATGATCAGACCTGGCGCGCTCATGGCTCGGCCCTCCCGTGACGCCGGGCGCTTTGCGTTCTATAGCGGAGACCATGGACAAACCCGACCCCGCGCTCCGCAAAGGCTGGACGACCGGAACCTGCGCGACCGCTGCGGCCAAAGCCGCCTATCTTGCGCTGCTCACCGGTGAATTTCCCGACCCTGTCGAGGTGATATTGCCGGGTGGCCAGCAGCCAGCCTTTGCGCTGGCCACCACGGCGCGCGGCGAGAGCGCAGCCACGGCCGGTGTAGTGAAGGACGCCGGTGACGATCCCGATGTCACGCACGGCGCGCTGATCCTCGCCACGGTCCGGCAAGGGGCTGCAGGGGCCGGCATCACATTCCGAGCGGGCGAAGGCGTTGGCACGGTCACCAAGGCCGGGCTTCCGATTCCGCCTGGGGAGCCGGCCATCAACCCCGTGCCACGCAAGATGATCAGCGAGGCGATCGCGGAAATCGCAAGCGCTCATGGCCGGGCTTGCGATGTGGAGGTCGAGATTGGCGTGGGCAATGGTGAGGCGCTCGCGGCGAAAACCTTGAATGGGCGCCTTGGAATTGTCGGCGGCTTGTCGATCCTGGGCACGACGGGAATCGTCATCCCCTACTCCTGCGCGGCCTGGATCCACGCCATTCATCGCGGCATCGATGTCGCCCGCGCGGAGGGGCTTACTCATATCGCGGCGGCGACTGGCTCCACCTCCGAGCGTGCCGTGCAGACCCTGTATGGCCTGACGGAAAGTGCGCTCATCGACATGGGCGATTTCGTTGGCGGCACCCTGAAATACGTCAAGACCCACCCTGTTGCCCGTGTCACCGTCGCAGGCGGCGTTGGCAAGATAACGAAGCTTGCCCAAGGGCTGCTGGACCTTCACTCCAAACGCGGTTCGGTCGATCTCGGTGTTCTGGCGGAGCTTGCCATGCACGCTGGGGGATCGGTTGGGCTCGGCGCTAGAATTCGAGGCTCCAATACGGCGGCAGAGGCCTTCACCCACGCGGGCGCCGATGGGATTCCCCTTGGCGATGAGGTCGCGCGGCTGGCGCGAGACACCGCCACCAAGGTCGTTGCAGGAAAGCCGGTGGCCATTGAGGTCATCGTCTTCGACCGTCAAGGACGCCTCGTCGGACGTGCGCCTCCTCCTCACGAGGGACCTCCCCGGTAACGGCGGCGATAGTCCGCATCATAGAGCGCGCTTTCCCGGAAGGTCTCGCTTGAAAGCGCGGGGCCGATCAAGATCATGGCCGTGCGTTCGATCGGATCGGCTTCAAGCTCTCTGCAGATCGTGGCCAGCGTGCCACGTACGATCCGTTCGTGGGGCAGGCTCGCATGGGCGACGACGGCGATGGGACAGTCCGCGCCATAGAACGGCAGCACGGTCTCGACGACGCTGGGAAGCACATGGATGGCGAGGTGAATGGCAAGCGTGGCACCGCTCGCAGCAAAGCCTTCAAGGGTCTCTTTCTCCGGGATTTGAGATGCACGCCCAGGCATGCGGGTCAGAACAATGCTCTGCGCAACCTCCGGCACCGTCAATTCACGGCCAAGCGCTGCTGCGGCGGCGGCGAAGGCCGGCACGCCCGGCGTCAGCGTATATGGAATTTCCAGCGCATCGAGCCGGCGCATTTGCTCGGCAACCGCGCTGAACACCGATAGATCTCCTGAATGGAGACGCGCCACATCGAGCCCTTGTTTGTGCGCGTTCAGATATTCGGTCTCAATCTCATCAAGCGCGAGAGGGGCCGTGTTCACGATGCGCGCGCGTTTCGGACAATAGGCCAGGAGGTCGGCAGACACGATCGAGCCCGCATAGAGGCAGACCGGACAGCGCGCGATCAAGTCGCGGCCACGGACCGTAATAAGGTCCGCAGCGCCTGGCCCGGCGCCGATGAAGTGGACGGTCACGACCGAGGTCCGTCACCGGCAATGGCGCATGTCACGGACTCCACGATCACGCGAGGGATCAGGAGCTCCGATTGCGGTCCGGCCGCGGCAAGCGCTGCGGCTTCGGCGACGGATGGAACGCCGAACATTTCCTGAACCCGTGGCGAGAAGGATCTTGTCCGCGAGCCCGCCGCTTCAAGAGCCGCCGGTTTGACGAGCACCAGTTCCAAGCCGCGCTCGCGCGCGGCCTCGATCAAGCCTGGTTCACTGCCCTTGCCGTCCGATGTCGCAAGCACCGAAAGCGCTTCGGCACTTTGCCCAGCCTCCTTCAAGGCTGCGTCGATAGCTGCATTGACGTCGGTGGCCGAGGCGCCCTTGCGGCAGCCAATCCCAGCAACAATCATGTCTTCTCCCAAATCCATTGCGTGACGGGCATGGCGGGGCGCCAACCCATCTTGTTGCCAACGGGGTCCGCGCGCGAGATCGCAATCCGCGTCAGCGCGCCGCCAAGCGCGGTCTGCCGCGCAATCAATTCCGACTCTGTTTCGAGTGTCACCGCGTTCGCGACGAGCCGCCCTCCGGACCGCAGTGCATCGATGCAAAAGCCAAGCACGCCGTCGGCGCTACCGCCGCCGCCCACAAAGATGGCATCAGGTGTCGTCAGCCCCTCGAGCGCCTCCGGTGCCCGCCCCTCCATGACATCGAGATGAGGCACACCAAAGGCAGAGGCGTTGCGGCTGATGCGCGCGGCGCGTGACGAATTTGCCTCCACCCCAATCGCCCGAAGAGAGGGATCAGCCAGTAGCCATTCGATGGCGATCGAGCCTGAGCCCGCTCCGATATCCCACAGAAGCTCACCGTGCTTTGGCGCTAGGGCAGAAAGCGTGACGGCACGAACTTCCCGCTTCGTCATCTGCCCGTCATGCTCGAAAAGATCATCATTGAGCCCTGGCGTGTAGGTGAGAATGCGCGCGCCCGGTGCAGCCACAACTTCGATCGCTACCGTGTTCAAGGCCGCGATGTCTTTTAGGTCGAAGGAGTCAGCGCGGGAAGAGCGGATTCGCTCATTGCGTCCGCCAAGCGCCTCAAGAATGGTCAAACGTGAGTCCCCAAAGCCGAGTTCGGCCAGAAGCCGAGCAAGGCCCAACGGCCCCTCGGCGTCCGATGTCAGGGCCAGAATGCAGGCCCCGGGGTGAAGATGCGGCTTGATGCGTTCGGTCGCACGGCCATGCACGGAAACCTGCGTGACATCGGGGAGCGGCCAGCCAAGGCGCGCTGCCGCGAGGCTGAAGGACGATGGTGCGGGGACGACCCAGGTCTCCTCCGGAGGGACATGGGCAGCCAGGGTGGCGCCAACGCCGTAGAAGAAGGGATCACCCGAGGCGAGCACGCAAACCTGCCGGCCGCGCATGCCAATGACCTCGCCGGGGGCGAGCGAAAACGGTGAGGGCCAGGGTTTGGATTGGCCGCGGATCAGCGAGGCTGCGAGTGTTAGATGGCGGACGCCGCCGAATACGATCTCCGCGTTTGAGATAAGGTCCTGCGCGCCTCGCCCGAGGCCTGCCACGCCATCCTCGCCGATGCCGACGATGGACAGCCACCGCCGCGATGAGGCAGGGTCCGCCTCAATCACTTTAGGATGGGCCATGAAGATCCTCATTCTCGGCGGCACTACAGAGGCTCGCGAGCTGGCCGGACGGCTTTGCAAACGTGGCGACATCGGTGTCATCTTGTCGCTCGCAGGCCGCACCGCGCGGCCACGCGATCAGGGCGCGCCGACGCGCGTCGGTGGCTTCGGTGGCGCGGTGGGGCTTGCACGCTATTTGCGCCAAGAAAATATCAGCATACTGATCGATGCGACTCACCCTTATGCCGCAACGATCTCCGCCAATGCGGCCGACGCGGCCAGTGAGACGGGTCTTCCCTTCCTGGCCTTGCGCCGGGCGCCGTGGGAAAATCTTGGCGGCGACGATTGGCGCGAGGTCGAAAATGCTGCGGAGGCGATCGCCGCGTTGGGTGTGGCGAGGTGCTGCGTGTTTCTCGCACTTGGCCGGCAAGAGGTCGCACCCTTTACGAACGCTCCCCAGCACACTTATTTGGTCCGCAGCGTCGATCCCATCGATCCGCCGCTCGCCGTCCCCAATGTCACCTATGTCACCGCACGCGGGCCCTTCAGTGAGGCGGACGACCGCGAGTTGCTGGAACAGCATCGCATCGAGAAGATCGTTGCAAAAAACAGTGGCGGTGATGCCAGTTACGGCAAGATCGCCGCTGCACGCACTCTTGGCATTCCTTTGATCATGCTGCGGCGCCCGGTGTTGCCCGATGTCCATTCTGCTGCGAGCGTTGAGGACGCGCTTGCCTGGTGCGATCATGCGCTCACCACGGCGGCTTCACGCGGCGTGTAAACAAGTGGTGCTTTGCCGCTCCGCGCAATGACGCGTGTCTCCGGGGAGCCGACGATCACCAGCGTTGCCATGTCGGCAGGCGTGTCGCCTGCTTCGTCCAACGTCGTGATGATCATGGTTTCGTCTGGGCGTCCGACCGCGCGTCCGAACACGACGGGGGTGTCCGGGGCCAGGTGACGGCCAAGGCGGGTGAATGCCTGGCCGAGCTGCCAGGGCCTTGCCTTCGAAATTGGATTGTAGAACGCGATGACGAAGCCGCCGGACGCGGCTGCATCCAACCGCCGCTCAATAAGCTTCCACGGCTTCAGATTGTCGGAGAGCGAGATCGCGCAGAAATCATGGCCGAGTGGTGCCCCGGCCCGCGCGGCAACCGCGAGCATGGCTGTAATACCTGGCACGACGGAAATTTCAAGCGCACGCCATGCCTCGGGTCCGAGCTCGATTTCGCCGCACACCGCCGCCGCCATGGCGAACACGCCAGGATCGCCGCCTGAAACCATGGCCACATGCACACCGTTCTCCGCGTGACGCAGGGCGGCTTGCGCGCGCGTGCCCTCGACGCGGTTGCCCGACGGATTCCGCGCCTGACCATTCCGCTTCGGCACCCGGTCGAGATAAGGGCCATAGCCATAGAGGGCCTCGGCCGCCTCCAGGGCCTCGCGCGCCTCCGGCGTAATGTACCGGTCATCGCCTGGCCCAAGTCCGACAATGGTCAGGCGTCCGATAATGGTGAGGCGCCCGCTCATCTTCGTTCCTCCCACCCGGGGACCAACACGATCGCGAAATAAGGCGCGGTCATATCGAGCTTGTCGGTGAGCTTCATTACGGCGGAATTTGTCATCGTGCCGCGTTCCACATAAATCGCGCGATCAAGGCACCCGGCGCGCTCACACGCGCGGCGGATCTTTGGCAAATGGCGGCCAATTTTCATGACAACGGCCGAATCCGATTCCGCCAAGCGCCGCTCCAGCTCGACCTCAGGCAGTGTGCCAGGCAGCACGGTGAACACATCGTCGCCTTGCGTGATCGGCGCCGATGCCGACGACCAGCACCCCGACATGCCCGTAACGCCGGGAATGACCTCGGTCCGATAACGGTGGCTGAGGCGCACATGAATATGCATGTAGGAGCCGTAGAAGAGCGGATCGCCTTCCGATAAAACGGCCACGTCCCGCCCATCGTCGAGATAGGATGCAATCGCTGCAGCGGAGACATCGTAGAAATCCGCGATGGCGTTGCGGTACGCGGCCTGACCTTTGGGAATTTCGGTGGTGACGGGATAGAGCAGTGGAAACTCCTCGACACCGTTCAAATGTTTGGCAACGATGGTCCGCGCATTGCTGACATTTCCAGCTTTCGCGAAATAGGCCACAACATCCGCAGAGGCCAGCGCATTGAGCGCCTTCAGCGTGAGGAGTTCAGGGTCGCCAGGGCCGACGCCGACGCCAATGAGATGGCCGATCATATCCCCTCCCTCATATCCCGTCCTTGGCGAGCGCGTTCAGGGCCGCCGCGGTCATGGCGCTTCCGCCCATGCGCCCGCGCACGACGAGCCACGGCACGCCGTAGGAATTTTCTGCAAGCGCATCCTTGGATTCGGCGGCGCCCACAAAACCCACGGGCACGCCAAGGATCGCCGCCGGTTTCGGGGCATCTGCGCCGAGCATCTCCAACAGATAAAACAACGCCGTTGGTGCGTTGCCGATGGCCACAACAGACCCTTCGAGCCGGTCTCGCCATAGCTCCAGCGCCGCCGCGGACCGTGTCGTGCCAAGCTCCCGGGCCAGTTGAAGCACTCGCTCGTCCCGCAGTGCGCAAATCACGTCGTTGTCTGCGGGCAGGCGCGCCCGCGTGACGCCATGCGCCACCATCTGTGCATCGCAAAAAATCGGCGCGCCTTTCTGAAGCGCGCTGCGGGCCACTGGCACGAAGTCATTCGAGAACTCAATAAAGTCGGCCGCATCCACGCGCCCGCACGCATGGATCATGCGCACGGCGACATCTGCCTCGCCTGAACTAAACCGCTCAAGATTGGCCTCGGCGCGGATGATGGCGAAGGAGCGCTCATAGATCGCCGTGCCGTCGCGGATATAGTCCAGCTTAAGCATCCGCGTTCTCCCTCGCAACGATGGCCATGGCTTCACCCACCAAACTGTCCGGATGCCGATAAGAGTCTGGCTCATCCCGCGCGGTCCCGTTCGCAATGAAGCCACCGCCTTGCGGCGTGCCGACAATGGTCAGGGGGGCGGGTCTTGGATGGGCGCATCCCTTGGCGCATCCTGAGACGTGGACGGCAAGGGTCCCTTGAGGTAGCCGCTCCGCAATCTGGGCCGCAAGGTCTCTCGCCCGAATGTAACCGGAGGCACAGGCGCCTTCGCCTGCGCACGCAACCACACGCCGCCGCGGATCGCGGGCATCGACAATAAAGCCGAGCGTATCGGCGGCCGTGCCAAGCGCGAACGCGGTCATCTCGCCAATGGCACCGAGCAGCAGGGTCCGTTGTGGTGCGAGTGCGGCCCAATCTGCTCCATTGGCCCGCGCGATGCGCAGGAGCGCGATCAGGTCGAGCGCTTGCGCCTGGCCGAAGGGAAGCGCAACGCCGATGGCGCAAAGACCGTCATGCAAACGATGAAGCCCAATCGTCTCAGCCGTGCGCGCTAAGGGACGCAGCGGCGCGGGCTCAAGCCGATCTCCCGCAGCGGTCAAGAAGGCTACGCTGCCCTCATTCGCCAGCACGTCGCGCGCCCGCGTGTCCCGTCCCCGGTCCGCAAGGACGGCAAGCAGGTCTGCCGCAAGTATTGTGGCGGCGTGGCGTTCAGCGAGCCCGAGCGGCGTGGCCGACAGGCTATCGCCACCGACCGACACGAGAAGGCGTAACTGACCGCCTTGCGAAATCGCGCGGAACCGAAGGTCGGTCGCGAGCGCATCCAGGGATATCGGGCCACCGTCGTCCACGATCACGGAGACTTTCGGCGCCAAAATGAGTTCGCGCGCGGCAATCGAGGCGCGAACCTCGCTCGCAAGCGTTTGCGCCTGAAAAAGACCAAATGGGTCTTGCGGCAGCGGATTGGTGATCACAGGAATGCTGTCGTCAAAGCCCGCATCAAGGGCAAGCGCCGCGTCCGCAAAGAGTGGTGCCGATAGTGGCCCTAGCCCGCGCACTTGCAGGCTACCCCTTGCCGTGATCTCCATTAGCCCGTTGCCATGGGTGCGGGCGGCGGCACAGAGCGCGGCAAGCGCATCGATTGGCATAGGTCCATGCGGTATGAGGCGGGCCAAGAGCCCATCGCCGGTTTCCATGGGGACCGCGAGACGCGGACAGGCGCCGCGCGCGCGCGATGGCCGAACGACATCCGCGTTCATAGCGCCGCCTCCCGCTCGCCGAGAAGCGCATCTGTGTCAAGATCATTGCGTCTTGGATGCCAGAGGCCCTTCTTGCGCACCTCCTCCAAACGCATGGCGATTGCCTTGGCGGCCTCGGGGTTCTCGCGCATCAAGAACTCGCGCACGGTGTCGTCGGCGAGATAGGCGCCATGGACCGCATCGAAGAGTGGGCTTGAGACTGCGTTTGTGGTTTCGGCGAAGTCCGCAAGCCGGTCGACAGTCTCTGCCAGCTCGGCCGCGCCGCGTGCCCCATGACGCATCATGCCTTTGATGAAGGCCGGGCTGATCGCCCGCGCCCGCACGATCCGGGCAAGAGCCTGAGACAAGGGCCGTGCACGGGGGCGCTCTGGATTGGTGGTATCGAGCACCACAAGGTCGGGTTTGGCGCCAAGAGACCGCGCGGCGGCCGCGAATCCGCCAACATGGGCGACGTCTTCGGCCCCTTCGAGAATATCGCGGCTTGGATCATCACTCAGGTGAATGAGGAGATCCGCGCCTGCCACGCGGCCGGCAAATGCATCTGCCTGCGCGACGCCTATCCCGTCCGCGCCGCCATAGACGTGCGAGGTGGCGGCGAGATAGGCAGCGCCAAGCGCGTCGTCCGAGGCATCGTGCCCGAGAAGGTCCTCCACGCCCGCGCCATAGGCGCCCGGCGCATTGCCGAAGATGCGCGCGGGCCCAGCGCCGTCTTCCTCCGCGTGCGCTGCCGCGAGCGGATTCTCCTCAGCATCCTCTGCGCGGGCGGCAACCAGTTTCACGCCTGCATCGATCAAGGCGATCTGAGCCGGGAAGAGGTCGCGGAAAAGTCCCGAAATGCGAAATGTCACGTCCACGCGCGGGCGACCCATCACGGCGGGCGGCAGAACCTCAATCCCCGTGACGCGGCCTGTCGCGGGATCCCAATTGGGACGGCACCCCATCAACGCCAGTCCTTGCGCGATTTCTTCACCGCCGGTTCTTAGAGTCGCGCTGCCCCATAGGTCGATCACGAGGCTGCGCGGCATGTCGCCATGTTCTTGCATATACGAGCGGATGACTTCGTCCGCCGCGCGCGTCCCAAGCTCCATAGCGGTCGGCGTTGGCAGTGCGCGTGGGTCGGCCGTGAAGAGATTGCGCCCTGTGGGCAGCACGTCGCGGCGGCCCCGGGACGGTGCACCGGCCGGTCCTGCCGCAACACGTTTGCCATCAAGCGCTGTGAGCAGCGCGTCGCGCTCGGCGCCGGCACATGCAAGCCAGGCCTCATCGTCCGTATGCGGCGCGCGCGCGTAAGTATGAAGCCCGTCCTTCACGGCGAGATCTTTGAGGTCGCAGAGCCACGTGTCGATCTTGCGCAAGGCTTCTTGCTCGCACTCGCCGCGCTCCAGGCCTGCTTCGTTTGCAAGCCCTGTCTCTTGCGCCTTGTCGACAATGAGCGCCGCGAGCCTGTCACGGCGGCGGCGGTCCAGCCCCTCGGCGATCGCGTATTCATCCACGAGTTGCTCAAGCGCGAGCGCCGCGCCCGACATTTCGGTGCCCGTGAGCGGTGGCGGCAGATGGCCGATGGTGATGGCGCTCACGCGCCGCTTGGCTTGGGCCGCCTCACCTGGATTGGACACGATGAATGGGTAGAGCACCGGCAAGGCGCCAACGACGGCCTCGGGGAAGCAAGAGCCGGTGAGTGCTACCGCATTTCCCGGCAGCCATTCGAGCGTGCCATGCGCGCCGAGATGCACAAGGGCATGGGCGCACAGCCCATGTTGCAGCCAAAGGCCGAATGCGATCAGCGCATGGCGCGGTGGCAGCACGGGGTCGTGATAGTCCCCGCGCCGATCAGTTGTGTTGCCCCGGTCCGGCGGGAGCGCCGCCATGACATTGCCAAACTGTGCCGCGCGAAACCGAAAAGCCCCATCGCGAAAATCAGGATCGTCTTGCGCGGGCCCCCAGGCCTTTGTGGTGACCTCCCGAGTTTCCGACGGCAGATTTGCGAGATGGGCCTCATAGGCCTCAAGCGAGAGATGCAAATCGTCAGCACCCCCGGTGACTCTTTTGAGCAAGGCGGGCGCATTGGCCGGGACGTCGTGTACCGTGTACCCGGCGGCCTCAAGATCATGAAGCGCGGCTAACACACTTGCAGGCACATCAAGACCGACGGCATAGGCCGCCCGGCCGCCCGCTCCTGGATAGTCGGGCAGCACGACCGCAACGAGCCGCTCCGCGCGTGGCGTCGTTCTCAAGCGGGTCAGGGCCGCGATTTTGTCCGCGACAGCATCGATGCGGTCTAGCTCCGGTCGGCTCACGAAGCCCGCAAAGCCAAGCGTGTCGTCTTCGGCTTGTGCATCCTTGAAGCCGAGCGTGCCCGCGAGGACGCGTCCATCGAGTTCAGGCAGCACCACGTGCATGGCCAGATCGGCAGGTCCAAGCCCGCGCGGATTGCTCGCCCAGGCTTCACGTTTCGTATTGGCAATCACAGCCTGAAGAACGGGTGCATCGGTGCCCTCGAACACCCCATCGCCCGCGGCAAACGCGGTAGTGGTGACGATCACAGAAGGGCAGAGCTGCTCGAAGGCGGTGCAGACGAATTCAATCGCGCCCGGATCTTTCAAGCTCGGGACAAAGAGCGGTGCGGGCGCCAGGCCTCGTGCCATAAGCGCCGCGCAAAGGCCATCGATGGGGGCGCTGTCAGCGGCAAGAAGCGCGGCACGATAAAAAAGGATCGGAACGACGGGACGGTCCGGATCGAGCCACTCCCGCAATGCTTGCAGGTCGAGCGCACCGGCGCCGGGCAGATAGGCCCCGCTACGCGGAAAGGCGCTGGGCGCCGGCACATCGAGCGCGGTTCCGGCATGCACGGCAAGGCAGCGCAAAAGGCCTTTGAGGTTTGCCTGTCCGCCTTCGCGGAAATAGGCAAGCAGGGTCTCAAGGTCATCGCCCTCAAGCGTCGAGAGTTCGAAAAGTCTTGCATCGTCGCGGTCTTCGCCGGGTAAGATCGCAAGTCCAATGCCGCGCGCGCGCGCCGTCTCCGCCAGCATCTCAACCCCATAGCGCCACCAGTCGAGCCCGCCGAGCAGACGCACGACGATCACCTTGGCGTGCTGGGCCACCGCATCGATCCAAAGATCGATAGACATGGGATGGCGGAGATCGCGCAAATGCGCCAACCGTACCGAAGGCAGATTGCCGCGCTCAGCCGCATAGGCTGCGGCAAGCCCGGTGAGATCGCTGTCGGTGAACGACAAGACCACGATATCGCCGGGGCTCTGGCCAAGGTCGATGGGCTCGGCGATGTCGTCGAGCGTTGTGGCGCTTGTCTGGAGAAGGTGCATGCGCGTTACCCGGTCAGCGACTTGGTGATGGCCTCGCGGTCGAGGCCATTGAGGCCAATCACGACGACCTTGCCTTGGCGGTCCTCGGTCTTGGCCCAAGGGCGATCATAATAGTGGTTCACGCGCGGGCCCACAGCCTGGATCAGAAGCCGCATGGGCTTGCCCGTGATGGCCGCAAAGCCCTTCACGCGCAGAACACTATGCGTCTCGGCCAACTTTGCGATGCGCTCTGTGATTGCCGCAGGGTCGTCGACCTCGTCGATCGGCACGACAAACGTGTCGAAATCGTCGTGATCGTGGTCCTGTTCTGTGTCGTGATGGGTCTTGCGGTTCTCGATATCGTCTTCGGCCCCAATGCCAAGGCCAAGCAGCGCCGTGGTCTCGACCTTGCCGTCAGCCACGGTCACGACGCCAATTCCGCGAGGGAGCGTCTCTGTCACCGTTTTCATAGCGCGGTCCAGGCCTACCTCATCGAGCAGGTCGCGCTTGTTCAAAACGATGAGATCGGCACAGGCGATCTGGTCCTCGAAGACCTCTTCTATGGGATCGTCATGATCGAGCGCATCGTCCGCCGCGCGCTGCGCCGAGAGCGCTTCGAGATCGGCGGACACGTGGCCATCGGCGAGGGCTGCGCCGTCCACGACGGCAACCACACCGTCCACGGTGACGCGGCTCTTGATCGCGGGCCAATGGAAGGCCTGCACCAAGGGCTTGGGCAGTGCGAGACCCGAGGTCTCGATGACGATGTGATCGACCGGCGGCTCCTGGGCCAAAATCTCATCCAGCGCGGGCACGAATTCGTCCGCTACTGTGCAGCACAAACAGCCATTGGCCAGTTCGACAATGCTGTCCTCGGAGCAGGTCTCATCGCCACAGCCTTTGAGGATTTCGCCGTCAATTCCTACATCGCCGAACTCGTTGACGATCACGGCAAGGCGCCGCCCATTGGCGTTGGCAAGCACGTGGCGGATGAGGGTGGTCTTTCCCGAGCCAAGAAATCCCGTGATGATCGTGCAAGGAACGCGGGCGACAGACGTCATTCAGTGTTCTCCTTAGTCGGTGTGAAGTCGAATGGTGGAATTCGGGCGATGAGGCCGCTCTTCAAGACATCGGGCCGGCCGCGCCAGGGTAGAATTCCGTTTTCGGAGTCTGCAAGCAGCCGGGCGCCATCGATCAGCGCGTCCGCATCGCATGCCTCATCCAGACTGCCGAAGACATAGGTCCACGAGCCGTTGGCACGCATCGCGGCGCTCAGCGAGCGGCTACAATTCCCGAGGCACTCAACGCGGGTTATGGTCACATCGCGACCCTCGGCGGCCTTAGCCGTGGCTTTCGCGAGGAGGAGCCCGGGGCGTGGGCCGTCTTCGGGTTCGCCCTGCTTGCGGCAGGTGACACAGACATAGATCGTAGGCCCGCTGGAGGCGGCGCGGTTTTCGTCTTTGACGTTATGCGGAGAGGTCACCCTTAAGGTCGCTCCTGAAGGCCCTTGCAAAAAGAAAGAGGCTGTCGCGAACGGGGTGCGGAACGGCCAAGGCTCACCGGCCCCGGCCAAGGGACTAACCGCTGCCGAGGGACCCCGCCCGGCAGTCGAGTAGATCGACGGTAGGTCTCCTGGCTTCGCGGGTTTTGACCGTTCGCCGCCTTCCCGGGGGGGTTAGCCCAGTGGCAATGGCTCGGGTGCCCATTGGAATTCGATTGGGCTCACCGCTTACAGTTGCGGGGGCAGCCGCGGATTTGGACGTGTTCCGTACCGCGTTCCCTGTTGGCTCGAAATGAGCGACCGTCGATCAGGCACATAAGGCCCTTGGCCGGGCATTTGTCAATGCGTGACAGGGGCTTGAAGGCCCGCCGGGCCACAGGTCCGGGCGACATGGTCCGGACCCTTGCGATGCGGTACGCGAGGGCTATAGTCGAGCCGCCGACGGCTCCCGCATTAGGCGGGACGCAAGAAGGGAACGCGGTGAGGGACGATCCCGATCCCGCGGCTGCCCCCGCAACTGTAAGCGGTGAGCACTCCTCCGTATCGCCACTGGAGCGCAAGTCTCCGGGAAGGTCGAGGTGATGCGCTGACCCGCGAAGCCAGGAGACCTGCCGCCGGTTTGAACCATGAACAGTGCCCTCGGGTGGAGGGCATATGGGGGATGAGAATGACGACCCTTATAGTCCGGGCATGGCTCGTGTTCCGGTTATGGCTTGGATCCCTGGTATCGTTTAGGCAGTTTGCGGGCGATCCGACTATGCCCCTCACCGGTCACGCATAGATGGCAGCATTGATCAGCCCGAAGGACGAAGGGGTGACCGTCGTCCTTGGCGGGGCCCGTTCCGGCAAAAGTCGTTTCGCTGAAGGGCTCGTCACCAACCTCCCGCGGCCTTGGGTCTATATCGCCACGGCTGAGGCGCATGATGCGGAGATGGCCGCGCGCATCAAAGAGCACCAAGCCCGCCGTGAGTCCGGTTGGCAAACCATCGAGGCCCCTCGCGAATTGCCGCAAGCCATCACCGAGGCGCCAAAGGGCGCATCCGTGCTCATCGATTGTCTGACCTTGTGGCTCTCCAACATCATGCATGGCCCCTTCGATATGGACCGGACCATAAGCCAGCTCGAAGAGGCGCTTTATGCTCGCGCGGCCGCGACAGTCCTTGTGTCTAACGAGGTGGGGATGGGGCTTGTGCCCGAAACGCCCCTTGGCCGCGCGTTCCGCGATGCGCAAGGCCGACTCAACCAGCGTATTGCCGTGATCGCTAGCCGTGTCGTCTTCGTGGTCGCTGGTCAGCCCCTGATTATAAAAGGCGAATCCGCATGAAAGGCGAATCCGCATGAAAGGAATGTCATGACCAAAGCGGTCGAGGAAAAGGATCTCGAACGCCATCGCGCCAAGATGGCCAAGCGCAAGCAAGTGCAAGACGCCGAAGTCGCCGAGAAGACTGTCGAGAAGGGTCTCTTGATTGTCCATACCGGCTCGGGCAAGGGCAAGTCGACGGCGGCATTTGGTCTTGCGCTGCGCATGATTGGGCGCGGCAAACGCGTCGGTATCGTGCAGTTTGTCAAGGGCTCCTGGCATACGGCCGAGCGCGATGCCTTCGAGAAGTTTGGCGATCAGGTCGCGTGGCATTCGATGGGCGAGGGCTTTACCTGGGAGACGCAGGATCTGGCCCGCGACATCGCCGCGGCCAAGCGGGCCTGGGCCAAGGCCGTCGAGCTGATGGAGGATCCGGGTTTCAGCCTTGTCATTCTCGATGAGCTGAACATCGCGTTGAGATACGACTATCTGCCGCTCGATCGTGTTATTGCGACATTGAAGACGCGGCGCCCCGATCTCCACGTGATCGTCACCGGTCGCAATGCCAAACCTGAGCTCATCGAGGCCGCCGACCTCGTGACCGAGATGACCCTCGTGAAGCATCACTTCTCCGCCGGCGTGAAGGCGCAGGCCGGGATTGAATTTTAGCCGTGGCCGCCCGCGCGCTCATGTTTCAGGGCACAGGCTCGGACGTGGGCAAGTCGCTCATCGTCGCGGGCCTTGCGCGTGCGCTCAATGCACGGGGTCTGAAGGTCCTGCCCTTCAAGCCGCAGAACATGTCTAACAACGCGGCCGTCACCACAGATGGCGGTGAGATCGGTCGGGCCCAGGCGCTTCAAGCACGGGCTGCACGCGTTGCACCGAGCGTCGATATGAACCCCGTCCTTCTCAAGCCGCAGAGCGAGGTAGGCGCGCAAGTCATCGTGCGTGGCCGCATCTTTGGCAAGGCAAAGGCCGCTGACTACCAAAGGCTGAAGCCCGAACTCATGGGGGCCGTGCAAGAGAGTTTCGCCCGTCTCAGGGCGCAGGCCGACATCGTGCTGGTGGAGGGGGCGGGCAGTGCATCGGAGGTAAACCTGCGCGCAAATGACATCGCCAATATGGGATTTGCGCGCGCCGCCGACGTGCCCGTGATCCTGATCGGCGACATCGACCGCGGCGGTGTCATCGCCAGTCTCGTTGGCACTAAGGCCGTGCTCGATGCACAGGATGCGGCCATGATCCGCGGTTTTCTCGTGAACAAGTTTCGGGGCGACCCGGCTCTGTTTGCAGCCGGTATGATACGTATCGCCGAAGGCACGGGATGGGACGCGCTGGGGCTGATCCCGTTCTTCGCCGAGGCGCGCGCCCTCCCCGCCGAGGATGCCTTGGCGCTCGATCGCGGACCGCTTGAGAAGCCCGGTGCGGTCGTGAAGATCGCCGTACCCATCCTGCCCCATATCGCCAATTTCGACGATCTCGACCCGCTCGATGCCGAGCCTGCGGTCGATCTCGTCCGTGTGCGAGCCGGTGGTGTTCTGCCAGCCGATGCCGACCTCGTGATTCTGCCCGGGTCCAAGGCGACGCTGTCTGACCTTGCTGCTTTGCGTGACACCGGGTTCGACATCGACATTGCCGCGCATGTGCGCCGCGGCGGTGCGGTGCTCGGGCTTTGCGGCGGGTACCAGATGCTGGGGCGCAGCTTGCGCGATCCTGAAGGATTCGAAGGGACGCCCTCAGAAGCACAAGGCCTTGGCCTGCTCGACGTCAACACGACCCTGTCCGGCGGGAAGCGTTTGGAGCCTGCGCGGGGACGCACGCGCGATAGCGCCCCCTTCACAGGCTATGAAATGCATATGGGGCTGACCGAGGGGCCGGACTGCGCGCGTCCCTTCGGCTCATTGGAGGATGGAACACGCGAAGGCGCGGTTTCGCGCGATGGAACCGTGTTTGGGACCTATATCCATGGGCTCTTTGCCGACGACCGCCAGCGCTCAGCCTGGCTCGCCCGATTGGGCGCGGGAACAGCGCAGATTCGCTATGAAGAGCAGGTCGACGATAGTCTCGATGCGCTCGCGGCACATCTGGAAGCCCATGTCGATATCGACCGCCTGCTCACACTATCGCAGTGATCCCTGCAAGGATCGCAACGAGCGCAATCAACAGCCCGTCCGCGCGACCATAAAGGTTGAGCGCGGCGTCGATATCCGCCACCTTTGCCTCTCGCCCCTCCTTGCCGAGCCATGCGCCGACCGTTTCCTTGCCCCCGTAGACGTGCGGCCCGCCAAGCGCGAGCCCCAGCGCGCCGGCCATGGCTGCCTCCGGGTATCCGGCATTGGGCGAGGCGTGTTTGCCAGCGTCGCGGCGCATTGTGTGCCAGGCACGGCTGGCAGAAGCGCCCTTGGTCAGCGATGCGGCAGCGACGAGCAAGAAGCCCGAAAGACGCGCCCCCGGCAGGTTCACGAGATCGTCGAGCTGAGCGGTTGGCGCGCCGAAATTCTCATAGCGTTCGTTACGATGGCCGATCATGCTGTCGGCAGTGTTGATCGCTTTATACAGCGCCCCGCCAAGCAGTCCCGAAAGCCAGATCCAAAACACTGGAGACACAACGCCGTCGGAGAAGTTCTCAGCAAGGCTCTCAATGGCCGCCCGCGCGATGCCCGCTTCGTCGAGATCGCCGGTCTCGCGCCCAACGATATGCGCGACTTCTTCGCGAGCCTGGTCCAGATTCCCGGTCTCAAGCGCCTCGGCGACCGCCGCCACATGCATATAGAGGCTCCGCTGCGCGATCAGCGTACTCGCCGCGATCGCAGCAAAGATCAGACCGAAGGGCAACAAGAGCAGGAACGTCTCAAGGACAAAGGCCACCGCACCAACAATCAGCAGCAGCAGAAACAGGGCGATGGCGCCCGCTCTGCGGCGCGCATCGGGCCCCTTGCTTGCGTCGTTGAAACGGGTGTCCAAGGCCGCAATGAGCCGCCCCATCCAGGTGACCGGATGGCCTATTTTGCTCAACAACGCATTCGGATAGCCCGCAACAAGCTCGACGAGCAATGCGAGAAGCGCTAGCGGTGCAGCCATGACGTCATCCACCCCCTTCTGGCCGCGATCTCATGAGCCGCAGTCGCATCAGCCTCTAATCCATGGCGGTGACCTTGGCGCGGCGCGTGCGCTGTTCCCAAATGCAACAAAGCCCTTCGTAGATCTCTCAACAGGGATCAATCCGTATCCCTATCCCATCTCTGGTGTGATGGGCGACGATTTTTCTGGTCTTCCAGAGCCGGAGAGCCTCTCCCGTCTCGCACGGCGGGCCGCGACGTTCTATGGCGCGCCGGGTCCGGCCAATGTGGTCGCAGCCCCCGGCAGTCAGATTCTGATGTCGCTGATCGCCGATTTGAGCGCCAAGGATCATGCCGGCAAGAATCACACCGGCAAGACGCGGGCCGCGATCCTCGGGCCCACCTATGCCGAGCATGCGCGCATCGCCGCGCTCGCAGGCCATGAGGTGACCACACGCACAGAGCTTGCCGCGCTTGGCGCGGCAGAGCTCGCTATCGTGGTCAATCCGAATAATCCGGATGGACGCATCCTCGCCAAGGAAGAGCTGAGCGCCGTGGCAGCCCGGCAGAAGGACCACGGCGGGCTCTTGGTTGTGGACGAGGCCTTCATGGATGTGGGTCCGAGCGAGGCAAGCCTTGGCTCCCTTGTCGAGCAAGAGAACATCGTCGTGCTGCGCTCCTTCGGGAAGTTCTTCGGGCTTAGCGGGCTTCGTTTGAGCTTCGCGCTTTCTGGCGAGGGATTGGCCGCTCCCATGCGTGCAAGGCTCGGGCCGTGGCCTGTGTCGGGACCGAGCTTGCGCATCGGTGCGCTGGCGCTTGAGGACGAGACTTGGATCGCAAAGACACGGGCCGCGCTGAAAGCCGACGCGCTGCGGCTTGAGGAGCTGCTTCGGAAGGCCGGTCTTGAATGCGTAGGGTGCACCGATCTGTTCACTCTGGTGCAGAGCCCGGTTGCGCCCGCGATTTTCAATCAGCTTGGAGAGGCGGGCATTCTCGTCAGGCGCTTCGACGAAAATCCCAATTGGCTACGATTTGGGATTCCAGGAGCGGCACAGACCTGGCAGCGCCTGACAGATGCGCTGCGCGCCTTGTCCTGAGGCCTCGAGACAGAAGGCGATCGAAAAAGGGGTGAGGCCGGGGCCTAGTGAGCCCAGCGCCGATTGTAATGATCGGCCAACTCGAAATTGCCTTGAGCGTCTTCCGGCAGAAGCTGGGCGATCACCCCCATGGCAAGCTCTACCGAAATTTCACTGCCGCCGCACTCTTTGAGCTGATCGCGAAGCCAGTCATGGACGTCCTCGTCGCCGGACTTCAGTCCAACGGCGATCTCTTCAAGCATTTGCACCAACGATTCGGCTGCCATGGCGTCCTCCAATCGAACGAAGTCCAAAGATCGAGCAAGCATGACGCAGGTCTCGAACTTGGCTTGTGGCTAGGTTAAAGCTCTCCTGGTGCGATTCCCCTTGGAGCGATCATACCTCAATGGTGCGGTTGCGAAGTTGCCTAAGAGCCACAGTTGGGCGTTTTCTCCGCGCTATTGCGGTCCCAACGTCCAGGCAGAAGTCTGCGCGTCGCCGTCTTTCGGGCCGGTGAACGGGATCGGTTTCACCGAGGCGGTGGAGACGGGATCGGCGTTCTCTGCCTCGGCAAAGAGGCCGCTACGCGGCTGCGGGCGGCAGTAGTGCTTTCCGCCCTTGGTCACGTTGGTGACGAGAAGGTCCACATGAAAATGGTTGTAGTGGGCGCGGTCGCTGCCGGGGCCCAGCACGGTATAGAACTCGCGGCAGGCGCCGGCGAAGGCTTCGCGCAGGAAGGCTTTTTCGCGTCTTGAGCCGCGCCACCACCCTTTGACGACCGTGATTTGGTGGCCATCCGACAGAGTGAAGCCGGCGATGTCGAGTGCATTGCCGAAAGAGTGCTCGGACAGCTTTCCAGTTCGCTTCCCGTTCCGGCCACGGCAGCTATAGGCGGAAATCTGCTTGATCTCGACAACGGGCTTCCCGAAATGGCGCAAGGCCGCCTTCTGCACCGAGTTGTAGAGCCAGCGGTCGAAGGCAGCTGTCATGGGGCAGCCAATGGTTGCCGTGGGTGTCACGCGGACCCGCCCGCCAAGCGCGCCTGAGACCCGGAGAGGGGCGACGATGCCGCAGGCGCTTCGGCCGCGTATCGACGAGACCTGGGTCACATAGGGCGAGGCCCGCACGCGCCCGGAGGCCATGCATTGCGCCTCCGCACGGTCGCGCCATTCCGCACGCGTGTCTCGCGGTACGCCGCCGCCGCCACAAGACGTTAGAAGGATAGCCGCTGCGATGAGCGCGGCCAGATACGCAATACGAGCCCCAATCATGGCCGAACCATGGGGCAAAGGATCTGAACAATTCTTCAATAAGCCGGTCGTGGCAGCGCCAGATCGGGGAAAAAAAGGCAGAAAACGGCTCTTTAGCAGAGGCCCAGCGACCTTTTGGCCCGCACGGTGATAGATTGGCGGGCGGAAAAGAACCCCTCCCAAGGATCTGACTTGAGGCGCTTCAGGCGCGCGGGCAGCGTTTTCACGGTATAGGGCGCCCCGCTCTTCAGCCTTTTCAGCTCGGCCCAGCGCAGCGGCACCGCCACCGGGCCACCCGGCCTTGCCCGGGGCGAGTAGTTGCAGATGGCCGAGCTGCCGTGGCCGTTGCGCAAATAGTCGACGAAGATCTTGCCCTTGCGCGTCCGTTTTAGGGGGTTGGTTGTGTAGCGCTCTGGTGCCCTTTCAACGAGCGCCTTGGCGATGGCTCTTGCAAACGCTTTCACCTCGGGCCAGCCCGCCTTCGGCGTCAGCGGTGCCACCACGTGGATGCCCTTGCCGCCTGTGGCTTTCAAGAAACTGACAAGGCCGAGCTCGGCCAAGAGTTCGCGGACCTCGCTTGCCGCAGCCCGCACCCTGTCGAAGGCGAGCGCCTCGTCGGGATCGAGGTCGAAGACGAGCCGGTCGGGCTTATCGACTTTGGCCAGCGACACGCCCCAGTCATGGATCTCAAGCGTGCTCATTTGCGCCAACGCAAAGAGCCCGTCCCCATCCTCGATATAGAGATACGGCTTGTCGGTCTCACCGCCGGGGATCGAAATCTGTTTGATGGCCGTACTCATGCCCTTTATGGCATGGCGCTGAAAAAAGCGCGGTCCATCGAGGCCGCCTGGGCAGCGCACCAAACTGATGGGGCGTTTGGCGACATAGGTCAGTATGTCAGGGGCGATGCGCGCGTCGTAGCGGGCCAGATCGGCCTTGGTGAATCCAATCTGCGGATAAAGCACCCTTTCCGGACTGGTCAGCGTGATGCCGCCGAAGGAAAGCGCGCGCGTGTCCTCTGCGAGGCGCTTTGCGCGCATATGGGCCTCCCTATCGTCGTTTGTTGGGCAAGTGCGGTGAGGATGCCACGAATTTACACGCGTCCGAAGCGTCCTTACTTGCACGTGTACAGATTCGATGCTTGCTTGGCGGCCCGCCGACAAATTGGCAGAAGCTGGAGCGTAACGATTGTCCTCCATGGTCCGCGTTAAAGAAGCTCATAGGCCGCTAAAACCGGCCGCAGTGATCACAGGTGCGACCCAAGGGATCGGCCGGGCACTGGCCGATGAGTTCGCAAAGCACGGTCACACCGTCGTGCTTGTCGCACGCAATGAGGCTCATCTCGGCGAAGCGGCGAAGGCCTTGGCGGCCGCGCATGGCGTTCCGGCCCATTATATCGCGTGCGATCTCGCCACTGAGGCAGGCTGCGACGATCTCGCCGCGGGCCTGCGCCAAGAGGGCCTCTATTGCGAACAGCTCGTCAATAATGCCGCCATCATGACAGCGGGCTTCTTCCAGGATCAGGACCGCGAAACGCTGCTCAAGATTGTCGATCTCAACGTGCGCGCCGTGGTTGACCTGACCCGCCGGTTCCTTCCCGACATGATCGCGCGTGGCCAAGGCGGCGTGTTGAACGTTTCGTCTGTGGAGGGGTTCATGCCGGTGCCTTATCAGGCGACGTATGCCGCCACGAAAGCATGCATGATCTCTTTGAGCCGCGCTCTTGCCTATGAGGTGATGGGAACGGGCGTCCGGGTCTGTACGGTCGCACCTGGCCCCGTCGAGACGGATATTCACGCAAAGGGCGGCTCGGAGCATTCGCGCTACCTGGCCTATTATCCAAGAATGTCGCCCGAGGTCCTCGCAAAGGCCAGCTATCGCCGGTTTATGCGTGGCAATTGGGTGATTCTGGAGGGTTGGGTCAACAAGATCGTCGCCATCGGCGTTCGCTTCGTCCCCGGGATCGTGCTCATTCCGGGCGCTGGCTGGTTCTTCCGGGTGCGCGATGCTGAGGGAAATCCTCAATGGGCCAAGCCGCAAGGGACCGAGCCGCAAGTGACCAAACCACCAGAGCCCTCCAAGGTGCCCTCGGATGCCCACAACAACTGACAATTTGGGCGGGTTCTGATGCCTCGCGTAACACGCCCGTCAGCGGTGGACGCGGTGCTGCATCTTTTAGGCAGATCAAGCGGCGGGCAAAGGGATGATATGGTTTCAGCGATGTATGCGCAGCACTGCATGGTGCCGAACGCGGACATGTTCGAACTTAGGTATCTACGTCCGGTGGGTGCCAGACGCAGAGATTGACAAAGGATCGCAACCGTCTTCCGGGCCGGGCGTTGCCTGGGCGCGGCTCATCTTTCGCTCATTGCCCGAGCAAACCGGCATGCATCAAGAGGGCGACAATGCAAATGGTCCCAAGGCTATCGATATAGGACCCGATCAGAATCCCCTCAGGGAATCGATCTTGGTCGCGGCTGATGACGGCGCCTATGGCCCGTGACGAGCGCTATTACCAAACCCAGTAAGCTGAAAATCACCACCGCGCACGATTTTATGAAATCGGCAGCCTCGATTGCAGCCTGTAAATAGCTGTTACAAAAAACCGATCCACTCTGGGTCAGTCTTAGTGCAGGCCGATAGAAGCTGAGCGCCAGTCAATGATAATTCGGAGCTGCGTGCCTCTGTACTAAGCGTTCCGCCTGTCACCATCGCGGCGAGAACGATACCGGCAAGTGTGCGGCGCATGGGCGCTCTTGTGTAACCGCGGGTGTCAGGTCCCATCCGTTAACATGCACTCCTGGTCGGATTTCGAGGCGTCGTTCGCGGCCTGTGGCTTCATTCCGAAACACGAACCTCAATCGCTTATCGAAGGCATCCGTGAACTGGGCATAGCCCCATACGTAGATCACCTGCTTCCCCGAACGAATGGCTGCGAGGTCACCGGCCGGGATGTGAAAACTGTCAGAGGGAGCCAGCATGGTCTCTGTTGGCGCAATTATCGAATTTTGCTTGGGCTCTCCGAATTCATCAAACGAGTCGTCGGCAGGAGCGCCGATGGTAATGCCAGTCCACGTTTGAAACTCATAGCCGGGCGTTTCCCCGAATTTGTTGAGTTCAATTTGCGCCCCCACGTGCACGCCGTTCCCATCTTTATCGAGCGTAAGGTCAACGCGAGCATGGGCTATCATTACGTATGCACGAAGTTGTCTCTGAGCGGTCCTATATTGTTGGAAGGTCACCCAAACCAGCAGGCAGGTCACTACACCCAGCAACAACGTGGCGATAGCGATCCACGTCGCCGCATCAGGGTTGCCCTCAACACCAAACAAGTCGCCGACAACGAGGCCGAGGCCTAAGCCGACCACGATGAGTACCGTGCCAACGATGATCCAGCCGAGAACGTCTTTCAGCGGGTTCGTCATTCCGCCCCCAATAGTCCCGGCAGCTTAGCAACATTCACAGCAATCGCCGTGCCTCATTGAGGCGACGCCTCGCGCGGTGCCTTTATGAGCCGCTGAAAGTGGCGCCGGTTCTTTGATGCTGATCAAGACGGCAGACGCTGTCATGATGCACGTACTGAGCTTGCCGATGGAGGTACAGTTGAATTGGTGGACGCACTTGCTTCGGGATGAACGTCTTGCTCACGCCGCCCCCGATACACTGAGCATGGAAGAGCTTGCGACGCTTCAAGCCTCGTTGCTAGCGAAACTGATGTTGGCGAACCGCGCGCTTCATCGGCGCTATGAGGAGATAATCGCGTCGGCTGATGAGACGCCATCAAGTCGCAAGG